>Ga0182015_10001782_pt1 | contig 27491 bp, 23 predicted proteins | sample 712P3MmetaG_FD_120478 | JGI IMG/M metagenome (GOLD analysis project Ga0182015, IMG submission 120478) | Permafrost microbial communities from Stordalen Mire, Sweden - 712P3M metaG | ecosystem: Environmental > Terrestrial > Soil > Wetlands > Permafrost | place: Sweden: Stordalen | collected... | reverse complement strand
GTCGTGGACGAGGTCGGTCACGAACATGTGTCCCGGCTCGTGGGTGATGGCAAATGGCAGCCGGCTGGCGACAATCACGCTCTGCGGCGTGACGCCGCAGCCCCAGAACACCGGGACGTCGTCCGGTTCGGGGAGCGGGGGATCGCCGTATTCCGGGCGGGCCAGGTCCGCGATTCCGAGCGCGGCCGGATCGCCCCAGGCTACCGGCTCACCGTGGGCGACCCGAAAGGGGCGGGTGACCGCGCGCACGCGTTCGATGTCGGCCGCCCGGTAGGGCCGCATGCTCACCACCATCGTTCCGCTCAGGGCCCCGGCCGGCGCCAGCGGCACGCGCGTGCGGTACATCGGCACGTTCCGGTCGAGCGCATAGTGGCGCGGCGTGAGCCCCGCACTCACGAGCGCGTGATCGAACGTGAACGAACAGCCGATCAGGAATGCGACCAGATCGCCGTCCCAGAGGTCGCGCACGTCGGCGGGCTGCGCGACGAGCACGCCGTCGCGCCAGACGCGATAGCGTCCGAGGTCGGTGCGGAGGTCGGCGTCCGGCGCGCAGCGCGGCACGAACGCGCCGGGCGCGAGCGGCGCTTCGACGAGCGGGCACGGCACCGGGTTGCGCGCGCACAGGTCGGTGAGATCGGCGGCGAAGGCGCGCGGCACGACGGCGAGGTTGGCCTGCACGTGGTCGGGAGCGAGCCGCTCGGTCGGACCGGTCCAGGTTCGGGCGCGGATCGCGGCTCGCGCCTCGCGGCCCGTCACGGCGCCGTCGCGATCCCGTCGGCCGCATCGCGCTCGCGCGCGGCAGGCTCGCGCTCGGCCGGCGGGCCGTAACCGCCGCCGCCGGCGGTCCGCACGAGAATGGCATCGCCGGGCACCAGCACGACGCTCGTCTTTGCCGGCAGCGCACGCCGGGTGCCGTCAGCCGCATTCAGCACGTGCGCACCGCACGCGCCGTCGCCGCCGCCCTCCGCCCCACGCGGCCGCACCGCATGCCGCTCGGCGAGCAGCGAGGCGGTGGCCGTCCCGGCGCGCAGCGCAAACCCGCGCACCAGTCCGGAGCCGCCGCGGAAGCGGCCGTCGCCGGCGCTCGCCTCGGCGAACTCGTAGGCGGTGATCAGCATCGGCATCGTGCGTTCGATCGCTTCGATCGGTGTGTTCAGCGTATTGGTCATGTGGACGTGGATCGCGTCGATGCCGTCGGCGTTCGGCCGCGCGCCCATGCCGCAGCCGTTCGTTTCGTAAAAGGCCCACGAGCGCCCGTCGCCGTCCAGGCCGCCGATCATCACGTTGTTCATCGAGCCGCCGCTCTGCGCGGGCACGCGTCCGGGCGCAAGGCGCGCCAGCGCGCCCAGCACCAGATCGGCGTTGCGCATCGACGTCTCGACGTTGCCGGCGCTGACCGGCGCCGGCCGCCGCGGATTGAGCAGCGTACCCTCCGGAACGACGACCTCGATCGGACGAAACGAGCCGTCGTTCATCGGGATCCGCGGATCGGTCACCGCGCGCAGCGCGTAGTACGCGCCGGAGAGCGTCACGCCGTAGACGGAGTTGAGCGGCATCGGGCGCTGCGGCGCCGTGCCCTCGTAGTCGAGCCGGATCGCGTCGCCGCGCTTTTCGAGCCGCACGCGCAGGACGATCGACGGTATGCCGACTTCATCTTCCATCACGTCCTCGTGCGTGACGACGCCGTCGGGCAAGGCGCGCAGCGCGGCGCGCGTGCGGCGTTCGCCGTCGTCGAGCGCCCGGTCGAGCGCCGCCTCGACGACGTCCGCGCCGTACCGCTCGATCAGTTCGAGGAAGCGCCGCTCGCCGACGACGTTGCCCGCCACCTGCGCGCGCAGATCACCGGCGCGCGCCTCCGGCGTGCGCGAATTAGCCATCAAGAGGTCGACGGTCTCGTCGACGACGCGGTCGTCGCGCATCAGCGCGCACGGCGTGATCACGGCGCCCTCGGCGAACAGGTCGCGCGCATCGGGCGGCATCGAGCCGGGGACCGCGCCGCCGACATCGGTCTGATGCGCTTTGTTGGCGGCGTAGCCGACCAGCCGGCCGTCGTGGTAGATGGCGCGGATCACGGTCACGTCGTTGAGATGCGTGCCGGAGAGATACGGGTCGTTGACCACGATCATCTCGCCGCGCTCGAGCGTCCGACCGCGTTCCTCGAGCCAGGCCAGCGTTCGGCGCAATCCCCAGGGCAGCGACCCGAGGTGGACGGGGATGTGTTCGGCCTGCGCGACCAGCCGCGCGCGTGCGTCGAACAGCGCGCAGGAGTGATCGAGACGCTCTTTGATGTTCGGCGAGTAGGCCGCGTCCCGAACGGCGATCCCCATCTCTTCGCTGGCGTAGATCAGCGACGAGGCGATCAGCTCGGCGGTGATCGGATCGAGTGAGGCCGCCGTGGTCGTCATAGGCACACCAGGACGAGATTGTCGAACCCATCGACGCGCGCGTGCCAATTTGGCGCGACGTAACTGGTCGCATCGTATTGTTCGATCACGGCTGGGCCCCCGAACGCGTCGCCGGGACGCAGCGCGCGCCGGTCGTAAACCGGCGTGGCGACGAAGCCGCTGCCGTCGTAGACCTCACGCTTCCCGCGCACAGCTTCGTTCTCGGGCAGCCGGGTCCGCACCACCTCCGCCGCGACCAGCCTCGGCTTCGGCGTCGTACCGACCGCGACGACGCGCACGGTGACGATTTCGACCGGGTCGCGCCGTGCGGAGAACCCGTACCGGTGCTCGTGACGCAGATGGAAGCCCTCGACGGCGGCCGCGAGCGAGCTTGGCGCGACGACCGTCAATTCGGTCGATTGTCCGACGTAGCGCAGATCGAGTTCGCGCACGAAGCTGCGCTCGCCGGCAGGGATTTCTTGAGCCGCGAGCGCCGCGTCGCCCGTTCGCGCCAACTCATCGAAGAGCGTCTGGGCCCGCGACCAGGCGGCGTCATCGGCCGGCGCGACCAACGAGCGCACCGCGGTCGCGCGCACGTCCGCGGCCAGCAGGCCGTAGGCCGAGAACACGCCGGGATGCGGGGGGATGACGATCCGCGCCACGCCGATCTCATCGGCGACCGCGCAGGCGTGGAGCGGGCCGCCGCCGCCGAAGGCCAGCAGCGTGAAGTCGCGCGCGTCGTGTCCGCGCTCGACCGAGACGATCCGCAGCACCTTGGCCATCTCGCCGTCGACGAGCGTTACGATCCCGGCGGCCGTTCGCGCGACGTCACCGCCAAGCGGGGCCGCAACCGACGCGATCGCCGCATGCGCGCGCTCGGCATCGATCGGAAACGCGCCGTCGAGCAGCGCGTGCGGGTTCAGTCGCCGCAGCACGACGTTCGCGTCGGTGACGGTCGGTCGGTTCCCGTAGCCGTAGCAGGCCGGTCCGGGGTCGGCGCCGGCCGAGGTCGGGCCGACCCGCAGGCTTCCGGCGGTGTCGAGCCAGGCGATCGTTCCGCCGCCGGCGCTGACCTCGGCCAGATCGACGAACGGAAAGCGCACCGGATAGCCGCTGCCCTTGACGGAGCGGCCGCTGTGGGTCGTGCCTGCCGCTTCGAACGACGCGCTGACCTCGGGAACGCCGCCGAAGATCGTGCCGGCCTTGGCCGTCGTTCCGCCCATGTCGAACGAGAGCACGTCGTCGAGCGCGAGCGCGCGCCCGACGTAGGCCGCGGCGATGACGCCGCTGGCCGGTCCGCTTTCGATCAGCGTCGCGGGGAGTCGGGCGGCGGTGTCGAGGGCGGCCATCCCGCCGTCGGAACGCATCACGAAGATCGGCGCAGTCACGCCGCGGGCGCGCACGCCCTCGGCGACACGATCGAGATAGGCGCGCACGATGGGCGCCAGCGCAGCGTTGACCACGGTCGTCGAAAAGCGCTCGAATTCGCGATACTGCGGATCGATCTCCGATGAGAGCGAAATCTCGGCGTCCGGACTGAGGGCGCGGATCGCGTCGGCGACGGCGCGCTCGTGGGACCCGTCGATGTCGGCGTGCAGCAAGCCGACGGCGACGGCACGGATTCCACGTTCGGCGACCGCCGCAGCCGCACGCTGCACGCTGGGCGCATCGAGTGCGACCAGGACGCTACCGTCCGGCAGCCGGCGTTCGCGCACGACCAGCCGGTCCTCGCGTCGGGCCAGCGGCCGCGGACGCGTGACGGCGAGGTCGTAGATCGCACTGCGATTCTGGCGCCCGATCTCGAGCACGTCGCGAAAGCCCTCGGTCGTGACGAACGCGACGCGGGGCAGTTCGAGATGCATCTGTCCGAGCAGCGCATTGGTCGCGATCGTGCTGGCATGGGCGACGATCGCGATCTCGTCCGGCGCCGCCTCCGCCAGCAGCGCGTCGAGCGCGACGAGCAGGCCTTCCTCGGGAGCGCGCGGCGTCGAGGCGACCTTGTGCCGGACGAGCCGCCCGTCGTCGGCTAGTGCGACCAGATCGGTGAACGTGCCGCCGATGTCGATGCCCACCCGCCAGCTCACGCGGCACCCAATCCGAGAAAGGCTTCCTGCACCAGCGGATCTCCGATCAGGTCGGCGGCGGCGCCGTGGAGCACGACGCGTCCGGTTTGCAGCACGTAGGCCGTGTCTGCGGCGCGCAGTGCTTCGCGCACGTTCTGTTCGACCAGCAGCACGGTGGTGCCGCGTGCCGCGACGCTGCGGATGCCGGCGTAGATGTGCGGGATCAGCAACGGCGCGATCCCCAGCGACGGTTCGTCGAGCATGAGCAAGCGCGGTCCGCTCATCGTGCCGCGCGCGATGGCGAGCATCTGCTGCTCGCCCCCCGACAGCGTCGACGCGCGCTGGTCCAAGCGATCGCGCAGGATCGGAAAGGCGGTGAAGACGGCCTCCAGACGCTCGGCGCGATGGGCGGCGTTGCGGTCGACGAACGCGCCCAACAGCAGGTTGTCGCGGACCGTCGCGCTCGCGAACACGCGGCGTCCTTCGGGGACGTGCGCAATGCCGCGCTCTACGATACGGTGCGCGGCCAGCCGCGTGATGTCGTCGCCGGCAAAGCGAATCGTGCCGCCCGACGTGCGGACCAAACCGCTGATGGCGCGCAAGAGTGAGGTCTTGCCGGCGCCGTTGGCACCGACCAGCGCCACGATCGCGCCCGCGGCGGCGCGCAGCGATACGCCGTTCAGTGCGCGCATCCCGTCGTACGCGACGGAGACCTCGTCGACCGCGAGCAGCGCATCGTCGCCGCTCATCGGCCGAGCTCCGCGCCGGCGTCGTCCGCAAACGGCGCACCCAAATACGCTTCGATCACCCCGGCATCGCGCACGGCTTCGGCTGCGCTGCCGCGGAAGATCGTCTTGCCGGCCGCGATCACGACGATGTGGTCGGCGATCGGCATCAGCACTTCCATCACGTGCTCGACCATCAGGATCGTGATGCCGCGGGCCAAGATTCGACGCAGCAGTTCGACCGCGGCACCGCATTCGGCCGGTGTCAGCCCCGCCATCACCTCGTCGAGCAGCAGCAGCGCCGGCTCCGTCGCCAATGCGCGCGCAACCTCGAGCCGCTTCTTGTCGGCGATCGTCAGCGCCCGGCCAAGGCGGTGGCGCTTGTCGGCCAGCCCGACGAATTCCAACACCTCCTCGGCACGCGCGACGGCATCGTTGAGGCGCGGATGGTGCAGCAGCGCGCCGGTGGTCGTGGCTTCGAGGACGGTCATGTCGGCAAAGGTCTGCACGATCTGATACGTACGGCCGATCCCCGCCCGGGTGACGCGCGCCGCGGCCATCCCGCCGATCTCGGCATCACGAAAGCGGATGCTGCCGGCACTCGGCCGTTCGGCTCCCGCGATACACGCGAAGGCCGTCGTCTTGCCGGCGCCGTTGGGCCCGATCAGCCCGGTCAGCGTCCCGGCCGCGACATCGAGATCGACGCCGTCGAGCGCGCGCAGGGCGCCGAAGCGTTTGACCAGCCCGCGCACTTCGAGCAGCGGTACGGCCGCTGCCGTCATGCCGCGCCGCCCGTCGCCGCTGCCGCGCCAAGCTCGAGCGCACCGCGCCGGCGCCGAAGTCCATCGACGATCGTGCCGACGATCCCATGCGGACGCAGCGCGGCGATCACGCAGATGATCGCACCGTAGATCACCAGGTCGTAGCCTTTGCCCGTGCCGCCGAGTTCGAGCGCGACGCCCTTGGCGAGGACGACGTACACCAGTGCGCCCACGGCCGGTCCCCAGAGCGTGCCGATGCCGCCCACGACGCCGATCAGCGCGATGTCGATCGAGACGCCGAGCGCGATCGTCGACGGCGGATCGACGAACAGCGTGTACTGGGCATACAGCACGCCGGCACACGACGCGATGACGGCCGACCACGCGAACGCCAGCAGCTTCCAGCTCCGTTCGTCGATGCCGACCGCGGCCGCTGCAGCATGATTCGCGCGCAGCGCCCGCAGGTAGTAGCCCAGCCGTGACCGTTCGAGCGCGATCGTCGCAATCTGCACCGCCGCAAACAGCACCAGCGCGAGGACGATGTACGGGCCCTTGTCCGCAAATTGCAGCGCCGCCCAGCCGGAGGCGATCGGGAGTTCGAACCCGGTCGCGCGGCCGAGCCAGGGCTGCGTCCGCACCAGCGCGTCCACGATCGCGGCGACCGCGATCGTCGCGATCGAGAAGTAGTGCCCGCGCAGCGCGAGCGTCGGGAACCCCGTCACGATCGCCAGCGCCGCCGCGGCCACGGCGCCGGCGGGAATCGCGAGCCACGGTGAGAGTCCGTGGGTGACCATCAGCGCCGACGCGTACGCGCCGCAGCCGAAGAAGATCGCGTGACCGAACGAGATGTTGCCCGCGTATCCGCTGATCCAGTTCCACGACTGCCCCAGCACGGCGTACAGCAGCAGGGTGAAGACGAGATCGAGCGCGACCGCATCGCGCACGCCGAGGGCAGTTACCAAACCCGCGGCGACGATCGCCCCGAGCGCGATCAAATGCGGCCTCACCGTCGCCCGAGCAAGCCTTGCGGCCGCACCAGCACGACCACCAGATAGGCAAGGTAGACCGGCACCAGCTTCAATTCCGGCGACAGATAGAAGCCGCCGAAGACCTCGAGCATGCCGACCAGGAGCGCGGCGACCAGCGCACCGCTGATGCTGCCGAAACCGCCCAGCGCGACGACGACGAACGCCGTCAGCGCGAACGGCACGCCGGCGGTCGGATAGACCGGATACGAGAGCATCAGCAGCGCGCCGGCCGCGCCCACGCAGGCGGCGCCGATCCCGAACGCGAGGCCGTTGATCCGCTGCACGTCGATTCCCATCAGCGTTGCGGCGATGCGATCTTCGGCGACCGCGCGCATCGCGCGCCCGGTCTCGGTGTATTCGACGAACGCGAACAGCAGCGCGGTCAGGATCAGCGCGCCGCAGCCCTCAACGACGCTGGCCTGCGACACCGCCAGCCCGGCGAACCGGATCGTGCCCGCGAACGGCGGGTTCGGCACCGAGAGGAAGTCGCTTGAAAACACCGCCTGCGCCAGACCCTGCATCAGCACCAAGAGTCCGAACGTGCCGAAGACGGTCGCCTCGGGCGGCCCCGCCAAGAGCCGGCGCACGAACACCCGGTACACGATGATGCCGAACAGGAACATCGCGATGACGGCCAGCGGCAGCCCGAGCAGCGGGCCCAGGCCGAGCAGGGCGAGTCCGAGCGTCGCATACATGGCGAGCATCAGAAACTCGCCGTGCGCGAAGTTCACCACGTCCATCACGCCGTAGACCAGCGTCAGCCCGACCGCGACCAGCGCGAAGACCAGTCCGGTCAGCAACCCACCGACCAGCAGTTGCGCGAAGGTCGTCAGTGCTTCCACGCCGGCATCGGCCAGATCGGCGCGCTCACCGCGACATCGAACGGCCACACCGTTTCGTACTTCCCGTCCTGGATCTGCTCGATGATGCCGGAGCCGCCCTGATTCTGTCCGCTCGCATCGAACTGGATGTTCTTCCACGGCATCAGGGTCAGGTTGCCGGGAATGTTGGTCTTCTGCAGCGCGCTGCGAATCGCGTCGGGCTTGGTCGAACCGGCGCGGTCGAGCGCATCGGCGAGCACCAGCACGCCCATGAAGTCGCGCGCCGTGTTGCCGTCGAGCGGCTTGCCGCTAAAGCGCAGCTCGAAGAGTTGGTTGATGAGCGGCACCGCATGGTTGCGGTGCTTGATGTCGAGCGAGAAGACTTCTCGGGTGAAGATCCCCTCGGCGTCTTTGCCTTCCGTCCGCACGAAGTTGGGATCGATGAAGCCCGCATCCTGTGCCATGATCGCCTGCGGCTGAACGCTCTGATCCTTGAACCCGCGCATGAATAGGAGCGCATCGGGCAGATACGAGGCCATCATGATGACGTCGGGCGCGGCGGCTTTGACCTTCTGCACCTCGGCGTTGACTTCGGTCGTGGTCGCAGTGTACGCGATACGCGAGACGACCGTATAACCGTATTTCTTCGCCAGCGCTTCCTCCGCGTCGCCGGCTCCGGCCCCGAACAGACCGTCTTCCCCAACGATCGCGATCTTCTTCACATCGATCTTCTTGGTGCGCTTCAGGTCACCGAAGAACTGGAAGAAGTTGTCGGCGAAGGTCGCATCGCTCGGCGTGGTACGGAAAAACCACTTGAGCCCACGCGTCGTGAGCGACGGCGCCGACGAGTCGGGGTTGAGGAACGGAATGCCGTAGCGTTCCGCGACTTGCGACGCCGTCGCGGTCGTCGACGACGTATAGCAGCCGATCAGGGCGACCGCGTGCTCCTGGGTGATCAGCTGCTCGGCGGCGGCGCGCGCTTGATCGGGCTTGCCCTGCGAGTCGGCGAAGACGAGCTTGATGCGCGCGTGCCCGAGATGCGGCAAGCCGCTCTTCCCAACCATCGGCAGCGGATAGCTGACGTGGCCGTTGATCAAGTCCTGAGCCAGGAGCTGGGCGGTGCGCAATGCGGCTCCCGTCTGCGCCGAGGCGCCGGTCAGCGGTAAAACCGAACCGATCACGATGTCGGGCGGGTCGGCCGCGCCCGTCGGCGCGAGCGGAAGCGCGGTCAGCGTCAGGGCGGTGGCGAGCGCAAGCGCGAGCCGGCGTGCGAGCATACGAGTCTCCTTCAGACGGGTCCGTTTCCGCGCCGCGCGGATGGGTCACGATAACGAGGGTACGACGGGCACGTCAATAGACCGGTTCCCAAAGGAATTTCCGCGAGAGTCGCATGCGGCAGGCGAACTATTTTGGCGCGGGAGGCGGGGGTGTTCTCCTCGGCGGCGGATGCGGGTGGACGACGTGCGGGTGCGGGATTGCCGCGGGTCCGACCGGACGCGTGGGTGCGTGATACACCGGTGCGACGCGGACGGGTGGCGCGGTGCGAATCGGCAGGGCACGGTAGGTCGGTTCGACACGCACCGGCGGCGCCGGCGCCGGATGATACGGAGGTACCGTGCGAATCGGCCGCACCGGTTGAACCGGCAGCACACGCGCCGGCGGTACCGTGCGAAGCGGCACCGGGCGATCCGTCGGAAATACGCGCCTGGGCGCCGTCGGTTCAACCGGCGGACGCGGCGCCCCGGTGTGAATCGGCAGCGCATGATACGTCGGAATCGGACGAATCGGAACGACCGGTTCACCGGGCAGAGGATGATACGTCGAAATGGGGCGAGTCGGGCGCGCCGTTGAAACCGGCCGCGCACGGAAGGTCGGCGCCGGGCGCGGTGTTGGACCTCGCAGCGGTGGACCGACCGGGCGCGGAACGTTCACGCGGTCGCTGGGCGTCACCGGAACGAAGCCCGCCGGGCGCGTGCTGCTGCTCAGGGGACGCGCGACGGTGAGAACCGGCGGACGGTTGTGGTTGAAGCGCGCGAGCAAACTGCGATCCTGACCAGCCGTTTGGATATGCTGCTGCTGTACGATCGTTAAACCAAGGTGCGGCGCACGCGCGACGACGAGCTGCTGGGCGTTCGGCCGCGCCTGCAGGCCGCCGCGTCCGCCGTTGTAGCTGATGCGGGTCGGCGAATTGTTGACGTACACGGAGCGATCGACGTAGACGTTGCGCACGATCGTGATGTTGACGCGCGTGACGTACGTATTATAGCGAAAATGGTTACCGTCCCAACGTCCGCCGACGTACCCGCTGCCATAGTAGCCGCAACCGTAGTTCACGCCGCCGTAGAAGCCCACCGCGGTCGCCCAATAGCCGCGGTGCCAGCCGTAGCGGGCATTGGCGTATCCCCAGTAACCCGGAGTCCACAAATAGCCCGGCTGCGGCGCTTGGACCCAGGTCCCCGGGACCCAATAGAAGCCGTACGGGCCGAAGCCCCAGTAACCGGGCTGCCAGACATAGTCGGGTGCCGGAACGTAGGGCTGTTCGTAGACCGGGATCGGCGGCGGGGGCGAATCCGAGTAGTCGTACTGATCATCGCTTGCCGGCAAGGCGCCGGGCTCGGTTTGGGGCGGCCCAGCACCGGCCGTCGAGATGGAAACCACCTGGTTGGCATCGTCCCAGTCGACGCTCGCACCCAGCGCTTCAGAGACGAAGCGCAGCGGCACGAACGTGCTCGCGCCGACGATGAAGGGCGCGACGTCGAGCGTTTGCGTCTGACCGTTGATGCTGGCCTGCGTCGAGCCGATCTGCAGCGAGATCGTGCGGCCGTTGCCGGTTGCATTGATCGTCCCGTTGTCGTAGACGACGCTCGCGCCCAGCCGTTCGAAAATGCCGCGTAACGGGACGAAGACACGCCCGGCTTGGATGATCGGCGGTGGTTGGAGATCGAGGCTGCTGCCGTCGACCCTGACCGCGACTTGCGCGGCGGCCGGCAGAGCCATCAACACCAGCACGGCAAGCGCCCCTGCGCCAGCCGCCACATGCCGAACAATACGAACGATTCTCAACGTAAAGGCCTCCGGACAATCCCGCGAACTCTAACCGGTTGCCGGCTCGACCCGCTCAGATCAAGAGCGTACCCCAAAGGAGGCGCTTGCCACGGCCGCTCGCGAAAGCACCACAATCAACTACAATGTATTACGGCAGATATCGAAGAGGCTGATGAATACCGATACGACGGCACATTCTCAGCGGGATGCCGCTGAGGCAATCCTTGCGAAATCTCATGCCGACAAGATTGGCGAAACCGAGATCGTGCACGGCGTGGCATACCCGAACTCTCCGATCTCAGTTCGGCTCAGTGCCCCGCTGTTGGAGCGTCTCGACCGTATCGCCGCAGCGCAGCACCGGAAGCGCGGAAATCTGATCCAACACGCACTGTGGGAGTTCGTTCGTACTCATGATACTGACGGATAGGGATGGCAGCGCGTAAACTCGCTCGAGCCTTCTTCGTCCTACCAGCGCGAGCCGATGAAGGGGACGTCGGCCACCGGCGTCATCTACGTCCCGATCAGTTCTTTGAGGGCGTGCTGGAAGATCTTCGGGGCGCGGCCTTGGAACAGGATGCTCTCGTTGCCGCCGATCTGCCGGCGCAGGTGAACGAGCTCGTCGCGTAACGCGGCAGCCTTCTCGAACTCGAGGTTTGCGGCGGCGTCGCGCATCTTGCGCTCGATCTCCTTTGCCATCGCCTCCGCCACTTCGCGCGGAAGCTTCTCCGCGCGCACGACGTTCGCGACCTCGGCCCCGCTGTTGGCGCCGCCACCGACCAGGCTGAGGATATCGTGGACTTCCTTGCGGATCGACTTCGGCTCGATGCCGTGCTCGAGGTTGAACGCGACCTGATGTTCGCGGCGCCGTTTGGTCTCGCCGAGCGCTCGTGCCATCGATTCGGTCACGACGTCGGCATACATGATGACCTTCCCCTCGACGTTGCGCGCGGCGCGGCCGATCGTCTGGATCAGCGAGGTCCCGGAGCGCAGGTACCCTTCCTTGTCGGCGTCGAGGATGCCGACCAGCGACACCTCCGGCAGATCGAGTCCTTCGCGCAGCAGATTGATGCCGACCAGCACGTCGAACTCGCCCTTGCGGAGGTCGCGCAGGATCGCGATCCGCTCGAGCGTCTCGACCTCGCTGTGCAGGTAGCGCACGCGAATGCCGTTCTCGAGCAGATAGTCGGTGAGATCCTCGGCCATCTTCTTGGTCAGCGTCGTGACCAGGATGCGTTCGTTCTTGTCGGCGCGCAACCGAATCTCGTCCATCAGATCGTCGACCTGATGGCGCGTCGGGCGCACCTCCACTTCCGGATCGACCAGACCGGTCGGCCGGATGATCATCTCGACGACCTGGCGCGATTTGCCGATTTCATATGTCGACGGCGTGGCCGAGACGTAGATGATCTGCTGAACGTGCGCATCGAACTCGTCGAACGTCAGCGGCCGATTGTCGAGTGCCGACGGAAGCCGGAAGCCGTGCTCGACCAGCGACAGCTTGCGCGAGCGGTCGCCGCCGTACATCCCGTGCACCTGCGGCAGCGTCACGTGCGACTCGTCGACCATGAGCAGCCAGTCTTTGGGGAAGAAGTCGAGCAGACACCAGGGTGTCGAACCGGGCTGGCGTCCGGACAGCGGCGCGCTGTAGTTCTCGACGCCGTTGCAGTAACCGACTTCGCGCAGCATGTCGAGATCGTAGCGAGTGCGCTGCTCGAGCCGCTGCGCCTCCAGCAGTTTGCCCTGGTCCTTGAAGAAGCGCAGCCGCTCTTCGAGTTCGTTCTCGATCTCGATGACCGCCCGGGCCAGCTTTTCGTCGGGCGTGATGTAGTGCTTGGCCGGAAAGATCTTGAGCTCGTCCTTCGATTCGACGTACTCGCCGGTCAGCTGGTTGACGACGTTGATCGCTTCGATCTCGTCGCCGAAGAACTCGATGCGATGGACGAGCTCTTCGTCGACCGCGACGAACTCGAGCGTGTCGCCCCGCACGCGGAACGTCCCTCGGATGAGGTTCAGGTCGTTGCGGCGGTACTGCATCCCGATCAGTTTGCGCAAGAACGCGTCGCGGTCGAGCGTCTGGCCGACCCGGATGTCGGCCGACATCTCCATGTAGTCGGCCGGCGAGCCGAGCCCGTAGATGCACGAAACCGACGCCACGATCAGCGTATCGGGCCGGGTTAGCAGCGACTGCGTGGCCGAATGGCGCAGACGCTCGATCTCGTCGTTGATCGAGCTGTCCTTCGCAATGTAGGTATCGGTGTGCGCGATGTACGCTTCGGGCTGATAGTAGTCGAAGTATGAGACGAAATACTCGACTGCGTTGTGGGGGAAGAAATCCCGGAACTCGGCGCACAACTGGGCCGCCAGCGTTTTGTTGTGGCAGAGCACGAGGGTCGGCTTTTGCACCAGCTCCACGACCCGGGCCATCGCCATCGTCTTGCCCGAACCCGTCACGCCAAGCAACGTCTGGGCGCGGTCGCCGCCCAGCACGCCGCGCGCCAGCGCATCGGTGGCTTCCGGCTGATCGCCGGCCAACGGGTAGGTGGAGACGAGCTCGAAGCGCGGCATGCTCGCCCTACAACCGCACCCGTATAATGCATGGTGGCGCCCGGTGCGCCAGGACAAGCGAGGCCGGACGACGCACGTTAGCGGCGCTTCCCCAATGCGCCCAGGCGCGTCCGGAGGCAGAAGGAGCCGACGCTGTGATCCAGCCGCCCCTGTTGTTCAGCGGAACCTCCAACCGTCAGCTGGCGGAAGAGATCGCGAAGCGGATGCAGACGCGCGTCGGAAATGCGCTGGTCGATCGCTTCAAGAACGACGAGTGCCGGATCGAGATCCGGGAGAACGTCCGCGGGGCGGAAGTGTTCGTCGTCCAGTCGCTGTGCCGCTCGCCGCAAGGCGCGACGGTCAACGACTCGGTGATGGAACTGCTCCTGATCATCGACGCCCTGCGCCGCGCGTCGGCGAACCGGATCACTGCCGTGATTCCCTATTACGGCTACGCCAAGCAGGACAAGAAGACGAAAGGCCGCGAGCCGATCTCGGCCAAGCTGGTCGCGAACATGATCGAACGGGCCGGCGCGGAGCGCATCGTGACCCTCGATCTGCACGCGGCCCAGATTCAGGGCTTCTTCGACATCCCCGTCGACAATTTGATGGCCGCGCCGACCCTCTGCAACTATCTCAAGAACGAAAAACTCGAAGGCGACCGGATCGTCGTGGTCTCCCCCGACGCGGGCGGCGTGCCGCGGGCCGAAACCTTCGCCAAGCGGCTCAAGTCGACGCTCGCCGTCATCATCAAGCGGCGCCCCGAGCCGGACGTGTCCGAGGTCACCCACATCGTCGGCGACGTGCAGGGGAAAGTCGCCGTCGTGGTCGACGACATGATCTCGACCGGCGGTACGCTGGTGAAAGCGGCCGAAGCTCTGCGCAAGCGGGGCGCGACCGACGTGTACACGCTCGCGACGCACGGCATCTTCGCCGGTGACGCGATCGCCCAGTTCGAACGCTCGGAGATCAACCGGGTGATCGTCACCAACACGATTCCGCGCACGATCGAATCGCCCAAAGTCGAGCATCTGACCATCGCTCAGATCCTCGCCGATGCGATCAAACGCATCACCTCGAACCGTTCGGTCTCCGAGCTCTTCAACGGCGACGAAGCGGCGCCCATCCCCGAAGTCTCGTCATCGGATCAAACGCCGACCGACGTCCCGACGACCCTCGCCGCAGCGCTCTAGCGCGCGGCACTCTCCGTAGGAAACAGCACCACCATCATGGCGAAAGCCCGTTCGATTTCCACCATCACCCTCGAGCCGCGCAGCGAGGCCGGCACGACGGCTTCGCAGCGCGTGCGTCGCCTGGGGATGATTCCCGGCGTCGTCTACGGGCACGGCACCTCGACGCCGATCAGCGTCGATGCGCGCCAGCTCAGCAACCTGATCCATTCCGGCGGCAAGAGCCAGATCGTCGAGGCGACGATCGGCGGCGTAAAGGATTCTGTGCTGCTGCGCCGCGTCGAAGCCGACCCCATCTCGCGCAAACCGCTCAGCGTCGACTTTCAGCGTGTCAAGCAAGGCGAAGCGATCACCGCATCGGTCAACGTCGTCACCATCGGCACGCCGATCGGTGTCACCGACGGCGACGGTGTGCTCGACGTGATCACGCACGTCCTCGACATCCGCGGCCCGGCACAGTCGATCCCCAACCATCTGACCGTCGACGTCGCGAACCTGAGCGTGCATCAGCACATCACGGCCGCGCAGATCACGCTCCCGGACGGCTTCACCCTGCTGACGCCGCCCGAGACCGTCGTCGCCTCGGTCGAGATCACGCGCGCCGCCGCGGTCGAGACGCCGGTCGAAACCGCGGTCGCAGCGGTCGAAACGCCGCCTGCCGTCTAGACGGCGCCGCGCGAGCCCACGATGACCGCCGGGGCGCCTGCGGCGGGGCTCGCGATGATCGCCGGCCTGGGAAACCCCGGGAAGAAGTATGCCCGGACGCGCCACAACGTGGGGTTCATCGTCGTCGACGCGCTCGCCGAACGATGGGCCCTCCACGATTGGCAGAAAAAGAACGACGCTCGCTTCGCACTCGATGGGACGCGTCAGGCGCTGCTGATCGAACCGCAGTCGTACATGAATCTGAGCGGCGGCCCGGTACTCGGTCTCGCTACCTTCTACAAGATTCCGCCGGAGCGCATCCTGGTCGTCGTCGACGAGCTCGATCTCCCGTTCGGCACGCTGCGTATGCGCGCGCAAGGCTCGAGCGGTGGACACAACGGCCTCAACTCCCTGATCGACGCGCTGGGACCGAACTTCGCGCGGCTGCGGATCGGCATCGGGCGCGGCCACGACGACGATGCGATCGACCGCGTGCTGAGCCCGTTCGCGCCGGGCGAGTGGGAAGCGCTGCCGGCGCTGGTCGCGCGCGCGGTCGAGGGCATCGAACTCTGGTTGACCCAGGGGATCGTCGCCGCGATGAACCGCGTGAACGCCAAGGAGCCGCCCACCGCATAGAGGCCCGAGCGGGCATTGCGAACCATTCGCGGACTCCGGTGCGTTGATGGGGAACAAGGAACTATGACACACCTCCACGGCCGAACGATCGTGATCCGGGTCGATGAGGCGACGCTGGCCGCCGACGGCGTCACGTTCTTCGGCGACCTGGTCTTCCTCGGGAATCTCGGGATGCGGCCGATGGTGGTCGCGCCGACCGCGAGTGCCGCGCGGGCCGTCGTCCGTTCGATGAACCGCAGCGGCGATACGGCGGTCGGACTTTCGGGCGCCGATGCTGGGATGATCCCGGCCGCCGCCGGGTCGATCGCGGCCGTCCAGACGAAGTTGCTCCATACGCTGCTCGCGGCCGGTTACGTTCCGGTGATCGAGCCGCTCGCGTTCGGATTTGCCGGCGACGACGTGGCGGTGGCCGCCGACGATGTGGCGCAAGTGCTCGCCAGCGCGATGGGCGCCGCGCGCGCGATCTTCTTCAACGACCATGGCGGCGTCGTCGATGCCCAGACGAAGATCCTGCTCGATACACTGACGCCTGCCGAGGCGCTCGCGATCGCCGCAGAACCGACCCTCGACGAGGATTTGCGGGCCGCCGTCCGCGCGGCGGCGCTCGGCGTCCGCGGCGGCGTGGGGGCCGCCCAAATCTGCGACGGCCGCATCGCCCACGCGGCAATCGTCGAATTTCTCACCGCACGCCATGTTGGAACGCAAGTCGCGGGTACAGTCCTGACGGCATGATCCGCACCCTGGCCGCCTCGACGGCGCTTCTCTTCGCGGCGACCCTGCTGGGTGCGGGCGCGATCCCAGGACTCCGCGCGAGCGGGACGCTCGTGGTCCAAGCCGACATCGAGGGCCAGCCGATCACGGTCGGCGGCAAGGTTGCGCTCTACCACAAAGGCACGCTGTACCGGCTCGACGTGCTCTCGCTGGGGTTCCCGGGGCTCAGCCCGGAGGCGAGTGCGGCCGCCGGCTCGATGATCGGACCCAATGGGGTGACGATCATGTACGACGGCGCGTCCGAAACGCTCAGCGCGTGGTCGTCGAGCAATCGCACCTATTTCAGCCAGACCCCGCCGAGCGCACCGTCGACCGCCGCGCCGGCGTCAACCGCGGGAACGTCGCCCAGTGATCCGCTCGGCGCGCTCGCGAATCTTGCCGGCGCGCTCCACGACGTCGAGTCGGCGACGATTCAGTTGATCGGGCACACCGTCGTCAACGGTCACCCCGCGACCGATCTCGACGTCACGATGAAGCGACAGCTCCCCGGCCGGCCACTCGAAGACTATCACGCGCGCCTCGCACTCGCCGACGACCTGGGCGATTTTCCGCTGCAGATCGCGTTTGAAAGCGTACCCGCTACGAAAACCGCGTTAGGCGGAAAGATGAAGCTCGACTTCACCACCGTGCAGCGCGACGCGCCGGATGACGCCGTGTTCGTGATCCCATCGGGTTACACGCGGGTCGGTTCACTGGCGAGCATCCTCAAACACTGATCACGGCCGAACGACCTCGGCGGCGCTTGCTGCAGGGCCGCTGCCGCCCGGACATGGGTCGGCACGGCCGGTAACCGCCGCGACGCGAGCACCCAGCGGCGGGCGGTCGTCGAAATACCAGCGGATCGAACGCCGGTCGCAGAGCGGCACGAGGTCGTCGTCGGCGTAGCGAATCATCGCTCGCACCATCGCCGCGCGGTCACCCAACGCAGCGAGTGCGCGCCGGTCGGCGTCGCCTTCGAGATTTCGCGCATAGGACGTATACAGCGGATACGCCAGCACCAGCACCAGGCCGAGGAAGGTCGCGACCAGCGCGAGCCGTGAAAGCGCATCGTCGTCGCGGCGGAAGCCGACCCGGTCGCTGAGCAGGACCGCGATCGCGGCGCTGAAGACGAACAGCGTGACCGCGACCAACGTCCGGCGCAGCGTATCGGCGTCGCGCACCTGCGCGTCGGCGTGGCCGAGCGCAACGCGGAGTTCCGGCGCCGTCGCGTGTTCGAGCGTCACATCGCCGAGCACCGCGCGCGAGGTTGGGCCGATGCCGGTGCCCTGGGCGCTCATCGTGTTGGTATGACGCGAGGTCGCCAAGATCACGACCGGCGTGCCGGGAACGTCGAGCGCGCGCGATACCTCGGCACCCAGCGCGGCGATCGTGTTGGGCGTCGTCTTGTGCGGAGTTCCCAGCGGGACCAGCGGGGCGAGTGCAACGGCCAGCAGAGCGCCCCCGTACAATCCGGCAATGACGACGAGATACCAGCCGCGGACGTGATCGACCAGCCACAGCACCGCCGTGACGACGAGTGCGCCGAGGGCAGCGTCGAGGGCGATGCGCACCAGGTAGTCGACGAACCAGCGGTCGAGGTGTTCGTCGGTGACGCCGGCGTTGAAGCCGACCCGGTAACTGACCAGCGCGAACGGCAGCGCGACCAGGGCGCTCAGCGTTCCCAGCGCGGCGCCGAACACCGCTCGCTGGGCGGTCTTGCTGCGCGTGCGCCGCCGCATCGCGTCGCGCAGGCGCGCGCCGCCGCCGGAGCGCCAGAGCCACCAGAAGGCCGCGATCTGTGCGATCCCCCAGGCGGCGGACGCACCGTGCCGCAGGTCGGCGATCGCGCGCGCCCGGCGCTGACGGCCGGGATCGACCAGCCCGGCCGGATCGCGCGTCAGCAGCTGCTGCGTGGTGAGGGCGTCGACGCGGGCGTCCAAGCGCGTTCGCGCCTGTACCTGACTCGGAGCAACGGCCAGCAGCGCGATCAGGGCGATCATCGCTGCCAGGACGCTAGCGCGCGGCAGTGACCGGCGCCTCGTCGGGAAACGTCGTCACGTCCTCCTGCGCGAAGCGTTTACGAAATTGCTCCCAGCCGCGAAAATTCCCCGACCAACAATCCGGATCGTTCAGCGGCGTCGCCACATGCTCGAACGGCGACCAGTGCCCGTTTGCGCCGCCCTCCGCCAGGCGCGAATAGAGCTCGAGGTCCTTCGCATGGTCGCGCGTTCCGTCGTGCGAGAGGTAGGAAACGCGCGCGCATCGCGCGACGCTGATGTGCAGCCGCTCCTCGAGCGGCAGCAAGGATTCTTCTTCCGGCAAAATGAGCGGCGTATGCCATTCCCCTTGCGCGCGCAGGCGGGGTTCGCTCGCCCGGTACGCCTCCAGCATCAGGTCGGCGATGCACTTGAGTTCCGGCTGCGCGTCCTCGTGCGTGCGCTGGGTGAAAAAATTCGCCCACTGCGTCGCGGTGACGATCACCGTGATCCACGCAAACGGCTCCAGAATGCGGTTCACCAACTGCTTGTGCAGGTTGATGTCCTTCTCCGCCAGCCGTTCGGCATGGGCGAGCGCATCCTCGAGCGCGCGGCGCCATTCGGCCTCCGCCAGCGCCTGCGACGCCGCGTCGAGGTGTTCGCGCGCCTGCATCCCGCTCTGGTTGCGCCCCCACCACATCGGAAACGCGGGCTCGGCCCGGACCGCATCGATCATCTTGCGGATCGGTATCGCCCGGCTCGAGGCCGAGTTTCGCGACAGCACGCGATGGGTCATCAGCTCGCTGTGGATGAAGCGCGGGTACCGCACTTCCATGGTGGTCAAGCGCACGCCGGCTGGGGAGATGCTGTCGAGCAGGATGCGTGCGGAGAAGCCCATGAAGCGCGCTTCGCCGCGCGACTTCCGGGACCCTAACCGCGGAGGGCGCATTCGGCTCCCCACGAACTTTCTCTCGGATGTGGCAGAGGGTCGTGCGCCCGACGACGGTCGCCGGGGCGCTCGAGGCGCTGGCAGCACAGGACGCGGGCGCGAGAATCGTCGCGGGCGGGACCGACGTGCTGGTCGAGCTGCAGCGCGGCGGTGCGCCCGCGCATACGCTGATCGACATCTCCGCGCTGCACGAACTCAAGTACGTGCGGCGGCAAGGCGATGCGATCGCCATCGGCGGCCTGGCGACGCACAACGACCTGCTGGCGTCCGCCTTCGCACGCGACGCCGCGCTGCCGCTGGCGCAGGCCTGCCTCGAAGTCGGCGCGCCGCAGATCCGCAGCCGCGGCACGATCGCCGGGAATCTGATCACCGCGTCGCCGGCCAACGACACGATCGCGCCGCTGCTCGCGCTCGACGCCGAGATCGTGCTGCTCTCACGCGCCGGCGAGCGCACGCTGCCGCTGTCGGCATTCTACACCGGGTTCCGCCGCACCGCGCTGCGCGCCGACGAACTGGTGCGCGAGATCCGCTTCCGCGCGCTCGAAGGTCTGCGCAGCGGCGTGTTCCTCAAGCTCGGATTGCGCCGTGCGCAGGCGATCTCGGTGATCGATCTGGCGATCGTGCTCGAGCGCGATACGGCCGGCGTCGTTCGCGACGCGCGCATCGTGCTGGGCTGCGTTGCGCCGACCGTCATTCACGCCGCCGGCGCCGAGCGCGCGCTGATCGGCGCAGCGCTGGACGCGGACGCCGCACAGCGCGCGGGGCTGCTCGCGGTCGCCGACGCGGCGCCGATCGACGACGTGCGCGGATCGGCCGGGTACCGCCGCACGACCCTCGCGGCGCTGGTCACGCGCGGGCTCGAGCGGCTAGCCGCCGGGCGCGAAGCGGACGGCTTTCCGGGTGCCCCAGTACTGCTCGAAACGCCGGCAGCGCGCACGCCGCCCCGCGCGTTCACCGGAGCGATCGAAGCCCGCATCAACGGCGTTCACACGCGGCTCGAGGGCGCCGAACGCAAGACCCTCTTGGCGGCGCTGCGCGAAAACGCCGGCCTGATCGGCGCCAAGGAAGGCTGCGCCGAAGGCGAGTGCGGGGCGTGCACCGTCTGGCTGGACGGCGCCGCGGTGATGTCGTGCCTCGTCCCCGCCACGCAGGCCCACGGCGGCGACGTCACGACGATCGAAGGGCTCGCGCGCGGCGAGGAACTGCACCCGCTGCAGCAAGCGTACATCGCCTGCGGCGCCGTGCAATGCGGATTCTGCATTCCGGGCATGATCATGGCCGGCGCGAAGCTGCTCGATGAACGGCTCGCGCCGTCGCTCGAAGACCATCAAGCGGCGATCAGCGGGAACCTCTGCCGCTGCACCGGCTACCGAAAGATCCTCGATGCGATGACCGAGGCGGCGCGCGAAAACGCCGCCTACGAACCGCTGCCGCAGGCGGTCACGGTATGAGCCTGATCGGCGCATCCGTTCCGCGTCCCGACGCGCGCGCGAAGGTGACGGGCAGCGCCCGCTATCCGGCCGACCTGGTGCAGCGCGGGATGCTGCACGCGAAATGCGTTTTCGCGCACCGCGCGCACGCCAGCATCGACGCGGTCGACACGGCCGCCGCACTCGCGCACCCGGGAGTCGTCGCGATACTGACCGCCGCCGACGTGCCGTACAACCGCTATGGTTTGATCGACGCCGACCAAGAGGTGCTCTGCAGCGAGCGCGTGCGCTACGCCGGCGACCGCGTCGCGCTCGTGATTGCAGAGAGCCCCGAGATCGCCGCTGCCGCGGCCCGGCTGGTCGCCGTCACCTACACCGATCTGCCGGCGGTCACCGATCCGGTCGCGGCGATCGAACCGGACGCGCCGCTCGTCCATCCGGGACACGCGAGCAACGTGCTGCTGCACCAGAAGATCCGCGCCGGCGACGTCGACGCCGCACTCGCCGCGGCCGACGTGGTGCTGAGCGCGACCTTCACCACCTCGTGGCAAGAGCACGCCTACCTGCAGCCCGACGCGGGGATCGCCTACTTCGAAGGCTCGACGCTCGTCGTCGAGACGGCCGGCCAATGGCTGCACGAAGACCGGCGCCAGATCGCGGCGATGCTGCAGTTCGAAGAGGACGAAGTTGTCATCCGGTACGCGAAGATCGGCGGAGCCTTCGGCGGCCGCGAAGATCTGTCGATTCAACCGCTGATCGCGCTTGCGGCCTGGAAGACGAAGCGGCCCGTGGCCATGGTCTGGAGCCGCGAAGAGTCGATCGTCGGGCATCACAAGCGGCATCCGTTTCACATCGAAACGACCTGGGGTGCCCGCCGCGACGGCACGATCACGGCGGCTCGGACGCGTACGATCGCCGACGGCGGTGCCTACGCGTCGACCAGCGTCGAAGTGCTCAAGTGCGCGACGATCTTCGCGCAGGGCCCGTATCACATCCCCAACGTGTCGACCGACGGGTACGCGGTCTACACGAACAATGTCCCCAGCGGCGCCTTCCGCGGCTTCGGCACGCCGCAGGCGCACTGGGCGGCCGAATCGATGGTCGCGCGTCTCGCCGAGGCACTCGGCATCGATCCCGTCGAGCTGCGGCGCAAGAACCTCTATCGCGAGGGCGACCGCGAAGCGACCGGCAACGTGCTGCCCGCCGGCGTCAGCGCGCTGGCCGTGCTGGAACGCGCGCAGGCTGAAGCGCAGCAGCGCCTGGCGCCGCTCGTCAACCGCGCAGCCGCGCCGCAGGTGCGCCGCGGGATCGGCTTTGCCAGCGGGATCAAAAACGTCGGCTACTCGTTTGGATTTCCCGAGCAGTCGACGGCCACGGTCGAGCTTGTCGGAGGCGCGCGGATCGAACGCGCCGTCGTGCGCATCGGAGCGGCCGACGTCGGGCAGGGTTCGCACCTGATCCTGCGCCAGATCGCTGGCGAGACGCTCGACCTGCCGCCGACCGCCGTCGCGCTGGTCAGCGACGACAGCGCGCTGGCGCCCAACGCCGGCTCGGCGTCGGCATCGCGGCTGACGCGCATGGCGGGCCGCGCAGTGCACGATGCTGCGCAGGCCGCGCGCGCAGCCTGGGAGCGCGGCGACGTGCCCGAAGCGACGGTACAGTACCGTCCCGCGGCAACGACGCCGCTCGATCGCGAAACCGGCGCCGGAACGCCGAATTATTGTTACGGGTATTCGGCACAGGCGGTCGAGGTTGAGGTCGACCTCGCGACGGGTGTGGTTGTCGTCACGAAGATCATCAGCGTGCACGACGTCGGCCGCGCGATCAACCGCCAGCAGGTCGAGGCGCAGATCGAAGGCTGCCTCGCGCAGGCCGTCGGCTACGCGCTGACCGAAAATCTGGTCGTGCGCGACGGCATCATCCTCACGCCGTACTTCAGCACCTACTTGCTGCCGACCGCACTCGACATGCCGGTCGAGATCGTGCCGGTGATCCTCGAACTCGCCGACCCTGAGGGTCCCTTCGGCGCGCGCGGCGTCGCCGAGATGCCGCTCGTCCCGTTTGCGGCCGCCGTCGCGGCCGCGATTCACGCCGCCACGGGCGCGTGGCTCACCGACCTTCCGATGACCCCCGAACGTGTCCTCGCCGCCATCGCGGCCGCTGACGCCCGCGAAGCCGCGATGGCCACGCTCGCCGCCGCCCTACCGTAGCGGTTGGCGCGACGGCTCGATGTCGAGCCCGTTCCATTGCAACTGCATCAAGTCCGTGTAGGAGAGGCTTGAAGTGCCCTCACCGATTTGGCTTGCGGCAGCCGTCGTATCGATCTCCATGCTCGGACAGCCCGGGTTGCAAGCGCAGCCGATGCCGATGCCCACCTCGACCTATGCATCAACCTCGCCTCCGAACTCTTCAGCATCGCCTACCCCGGTCCCGACACAAACGCCGTCGCCCGTTCCAACGCCATCGCCCTCTCCATCGCCGGTTCCGTCACCCAAGATTGTTTTTTGGGCGGCTGCGTTTGGTTCGGCGTATGGCGTTTACCAGGCCGGCGAGCCGATTATCATCAACGCGAGTATCAGCGCCCGCCCTCCCGTGACATTTCCCTATTTGGATGGCGGCATACGAGGGAATGTCGACCTCCATATCACGGACGAGCGCGGAAGAGTGGTTGCACCTACTCGGCCGCACGCGTTGAACGCCTCACCGCGCATCATCACCGGATATGGTATCAATTCCGACGCGGCGCCACTCTCCGACTGGGGTTATGACCCCCTGCGGCCTGGTTCGTATCACGTAACTCCTTCGTTGAAAGCAGCGACCTCGGATTGGGCATCAGCGCATGGATATACGGTCGAGATCCAATTCTCGGCCGACATCCGCATCGTGAGCAGCTACTCCGACCTCGATCCTCATCTCTTTCCGCCTCCCGCAGGGTGGGCCATTGGGGGCTGTGTGCTTCTGATCTCAAACGGGCGTCCAACGGGCGAAGCGTTGCTTCGCGGCAAAAAGGAGCCCGGCGGCGAGCAATGCTTTCGGGTTTATCTTTCAAAGCAGACCTTCAACAGCGGCTTGGTGCAGCAGCGCCTGCGCGCGAGGAGTGCGGACGCGACCGTCTTTTCCGAGAAGGACGTAAAGTGCGGATCCGAACTCGCGACAGTCTTCACCTATAGGGTGAACGTCGTGCCCGCACAGCACGTTGAATCAGTATTGATGAAAACGCGAGCCGGATATATCGTCGCGCTTTATGAGCGCCCTGACGCCGCACCCGACGATCCGGCGGTGATCGAAGCACTCGGAGCACCGTGTCTCATACTGTGAGCCGGCGCTTCTAGTCTTCGCGCAGGGCCCAGGCGATTGCGTCGTCGAGGGTTTCTTCGCCCCAGAAGAGTTCTTCGCCGATCACGCAATTCGGCGCACCGGCGATACCGAGCGCGATCGCGCGCTCGGTATTGGCGCGCAGCCGTCCGCGACGGTCCGGCGATTCAGTCAGCGCCAGCACCTCGTCGGGTGAGTGGCCCACGTCCGCGAGAATCTCGGCCACGACCGCGCGCTCGCCAATCTCGCGATCCTCACCGAAGTTGGCAACGAACACGGCCCGGATGAAATCCGCGCACCACGGTTGGTCCGCGAAAGCAGCGGCGACGCGCAGCGGAAGCGTCGTCGGACGCGGAAACATCGATGGACGCTGCCAGGGCAGACCGAACTTCGCCGTCAGGCGTTCCAGGTCGCGCCACATGTAGGCGCCGCGCCGCGGGTTGAGGTTGAAATGCGAATCATCCCATCCTTGAAGCGCGAAAATCGGTCCCAGCGAGAACGGACGCCACGCGAGTGCGACGCCGGCGCTCCGGCACTTCGCCTCGATCTGCATCGCCGCGACGTACGAATACGTGCTCGCGAACTCGAACCAGAACTCGATCACGCCCTAGCGGGAACCAGTGCCGCGACGCTGCGAGAGATGGTGAGGATGAGGGCCGCGCCGCCCAGACACAGCAGTCCGGAGGTGATGAACGCATCATCGTAGCTGCCGATCTGACTGCGCACGACGCCGGCTGAGAAAGCGGTGATTCCCGCGCCGAGCTGATGACCGGCGGCGATCCAACCGAAGAACAGCGGGGCGCGAACCTTTCCGAACGCGGCGGCGGCCAACTTCACCGTCGGCGGCACCGTTGCGATCCAATCGAGGCCGTAGAAGGCGGCGAAGATCGGCAAACCAAAAATGCCGAGCCCGAACGCCGCCGGCAGAAACAGCAGCGAGAGTCCCCGCAGTCCGTAGTACCAGAACAACAGCCAGCGACTGCTGTACCGGTCCGAGAGCCAGCCCGACAGCGTCGTGCCGACCAGGTCGAAGACGCCCATGGTGGCCAGCAGTCCGGCGGCGCGCGATTCAGGAATTCCGTGATCGCCGCAGGCAGGGACGAGGTGGGCGCCGATCAAGCCGTTCGTGCTCGCGCCACAGATGAAGAACGTGCCGGCAAGGACCCAGAACGTCCGCGAACGCGACGCTTCCGAAAGAGTATTGAAGGCGCGCTTGATCGGGTTCACGCGCGGCGGCAGCGTCGCGTCGACCTCGGTTGCGCCGTAGGCCGGCAGGCCGAGGTCGCTCGGACGTTCGCGCACGACCAGCAGGATCAGCGGGATGATGCACAGCGCCACGCCTGAGAGAATGTAGGCGCATGGCCGCCAGCCGACGTGATCGATGATCTGTCCGAAGGCCGGCAGAAAGACGAGCGCGCCGGTTGCGTTTCCGCCGGCAAAAATTCCCAGCACGACGCCGCGGCGCTTCTCGAACCAGCGGGTCGCGATGGTGGTGCCGAACATCAGCGCGATGCAGCCGGCGCCGACGCCGACCGTTGCGCCCCAAATCGGGAGCTGCCAAGCATAGCGCACGTGGGTCACGCTGAACTCGGCGATCGCCAACAGGCACAAAGCCGACACGACGGTGCGCCGCACCCCGAAGCGCTCCATCGCGGCCGCAGCGAACGGTCCGGTCAAGCCGAAGAGCGCGATCTGCAGTCCGATCGCGATCGAGATCGTCGCGTCGCTCCAGCCGAACTCTTTCTCCATCGGCACGATGAACATCGTCGGCGCGGTCAGGATGCCGGCTACGGTCACGAGGGTCGCGAAGGTCGCCGCCGCGACGAACCAGGCATAGTGGACACGGGGCCGCATTGCGCGTATCATACGCCCATGGGAGCGAAAAGTGAAGTACGCACAAAAATGCACCATAGGTGCGTTTTGTATACTGTGAATGAGGCGCGACCGTGAACGATTCGCCACTTTGTGCCGTGGGGCGCACGGTTGACCTCGTGGGCGGAAAGTGGAAGGCCGTCATCCTCTTCTATTTGCTCGACGGCACGCTTCGGTTCAATGAGCTCCGGCGCAAGATCCCGAGCATTACACAGCGCATGCTCACGCTCGCCCTCCGCGAACTCGAAGCCGACGGCCTGGTCGAACGCACGGTGTTCCCGGTCGTTCCGCCGCACGTCGAGTACGAGCTGACCGCGTTCGGCCGGACGTTAGAACCGATTCTTCGCGCGATGCGCGAATGGGGAACCCGCAACAAACGCCGCACCGAACGCGCCATCGCCGAACGTCGTAACGTCGCGGCCTAAGTCCCCGCTTCTTCGCCGGCCTTTTCGTCAAGTTCTGCGAGAAAGGCTTGCGCGAGTTTGGTTTCGCCCGGCATGTTTGGCCCACGCATTGCGTAGTACGCCAGGAAGCGCTGATGCAGCGGGAAGGAATCCATCACCAACTGCGCACGCAAGGATTCGATTTCGGCGCCTCGTTTCATTAGATCGGCTCTTTCCGGTGCGGCCAGCCGGGCTGCCAGTCTGCGCAAATAGGGGTCCAGTGACTCTTCGTAGTTGTTCTGATTAAACAAACCCAAGTATCCCTTCGCGCACGAACGGAGCGCGGGTACGAGTATCGCGCGATATTCATCTTCGAGTAGGGCTAGCCGGCGTGCAGCTTTCTCGAGTCGCTGATGCTTACTCATTCGACTCCCTCGACGAGGGCGCGAGCAGCGGTTTCGTGGCGGGCGATGAGGGCGGGGAGGTCGACGTCGACCAGGCGGCCGTCGCGGACGCGGACGGCGCCGTTGACGATCGAGAGATCGACGTTGGGGATGCGGCAGAATACGAGCGACGCGAGCGCGTCGTGGACGCTGCCGCCGGCGGTGGCGAGGCCGTCGACACGCACGCCGATCACGTCGGCTGCCATGCCGGGGGCCAGCATGCCGATGTCGTCGCGGCCGAGGACGGCCGCGCCGCCGCGGGTCGCGAGCCGGAGCGCATCGCGCGCCGTCATCGCGGCGGCGCCGCCGGTCACGCGCTGAAGCAGCATCGCGTGACGCGCTTCGTCGAGCATGTGCGAGCCGTCGTTCGAGGCTGAACCGTCGACGCCGAGCCCGGCCCGCATGCCGGCGGCGCGCTGGGCGGCGAGCGGGGCGATGCCGGAACCGAGCCGCATGTTCGAGGTCGGACAATGGGCGACGCCGGTGCGCGCGCTGCCTAGCCGCGCCATCTCTTCGGGCTGCATGTGGATT
>Ga0182015_10001780_pt1 | contig 27509 bp, 24 predicted proteins | sample 712P3MmetaG_FD_120478 | JGI IMG/M metagenome (GOLD analysis project Ga0182015, IMG submission 120478) | Permafrost microbial communities from Stordalen Mire, Sweden - 712P3M metaG | ecosystem: Environmental > Terrestrial > Soil > Wetlands > Permafrost | place: Sweden: Stordalen | collected... | reverse complement strand
GATGATTCTGAACGTTGGTGGCGGGCCGACCCCGGATAAGCCGACGGTAACGCTCAGCGTCCCCGACCCGAATCACATCAACAGCTTTATGAATTTCCGGGTTGCGGATATACAGGCGTGCTATGAACTATGGAAAAGTCGAGGAGCCGAGTTCATCACCAGGCCAATTCCCAAGTACGGCGAGATTCGCTGCTACATCCGCGATCCTGACGGCTATATTATCGAGGTCGGACAGAGCACCGAGCTCAAGTACGGTTAGCGCTCGGCGCGGATGGGATGCGGATTTAAATAGCTGCGGATGTTCTCCTGAGGCCTTCCGGGCTGCAGTGTCGAGCCAGTACTTTGGTCTTGATCGATACGTTCGTCCAACGGATTCGGAAATCGCGATGCCGAGGTATCGCGCGATACACTGGTCCAATTGTTTTGCCTTTTTTCGCCAGGCTTAGTCGGCAGCAGGTATGAACACGGAAGAACCGGAATCAGCAGATGAGCGCTGTTTATCGGAATTGGAGCCATCAATGAACGCGGTACAAATCGAACCGAAGAGCTATGAGATGCCCCCGCGCGATGGGTTCACCGTCACACATTTCATCACCGTCGCCGACATCGACCGATCGGCAGATTTTTATGAAAAGGTCTTCGGCGGCCGCATTCTGAGCAGAGGCGACAGCAAGGGTGCGTCTGGGCACATTCAGATCGCGAATACCTGGCTGATTGTCAACGTCGGGGGTGGGCCCACGCCGGACAAGCCGTCGGTAACGCTCAGCGTCCCCGTCGACCCGGATAAGGTCAGCAGCTTCCTGAATATCCGCGTTGCGGATATTCAAGTGTGCTATGAATTATGGAAAAGTCGAGGAGCCGAGTTCATCACGGAGCCGAAGGAAAAGTACGGCGAGATTCGCTGCTACATCCGCGATCCTGACGGTTACATTATCGAGGTCGGACAGAGCACCGACCTCACGTAAGGCTGACGCTCGGCCGCATGCCAATACATCGACAACAGGAGGCGTCGCATGAACCTACCTAACGCGCCGGTTGCACACGAAGGCTTCTTCACATGTCACTTTTTCACCGTGAGGGACCAGGAAAAATCGAGGGATTTCTATGTCCGAATTCTTGGCGGGAAATTGATCAAGCCAGAAAATCCCTGCTACATCAAGCTGGTGAATTCGTGGATCATTCTCAATTGCGGGGGTGGCCCAACTCCCGACAAGCCAGAGGTCACTCTTGAAACACCGCCGGATCTGAACAGAGTCAGTAGCTTCCTTAATTTGCGTGTCGCCGACATCTGGGCTTGTTACAAAGAATGGGGCGACAAGGGAGCGTTCTTCATTACCGAGCCATTACCCAATCCTGACGGCTGGGAATGGCGCTGCTACATGCGCGATCCCGACGGCTACATCATTGAGGTCGGCCAATATACTCAACTTGCCATCGACTGGTTCAATAGCCACAGTTAGTTTGGCAAGCGAGACAGAGGGTTCCATCTGCGCAAGGGAGGTCGGGCTCAAACATTTTTCCCGTGAAGGAGAACACACCATGCCTGAACGTATGACGAAATCTGTGACGCAAGAACCACAAGAACAGAAGATAGAAACACGCACGGCCGTCGAACGTATCGCCGGCTTTACCATTGTTGCGACAGCCGTGGCAGTGCTCGCCGTCCTCGGCGCCACGGCCGCTTACGCGCAGGATAAGTACCTGCTGCAATCGCCGAGCGGAATCGCGTTCTCCGACTTCAGGGGATACGAGGACTGGGCGGTGGTCTCGTCCGCCCGGACCGACCAAATACTCAAGGTGATCGTCGCCAATCCGACGATGATCAAGGCATTCAAGGCCGGCGTTCCGGGCAACGGCCAGCCTTTCCCGGACGGCTCCATGATCGTGAAGCTCCAGTGGACGCAGAAGAAGAGCACGGAGGCGCCCTTCGTCGTGGATGTGCCAGACGTCTTTAGCCAGGCTTTCGTTATGGAAAAGGACAACAAGAGATTTGCGGCGAGCGCTGGGTGGGGATATGCGGTGTTCAACTACGATGCCCCATCGGACAAGTTCTCGGCCGATCCCAAAAGCTTCTCAGACTGCGGATACGCATGCCATACTCCGGTGAAGGCGAAGGACTACATCTTCCACCCTTACCAGAAGCGTTGAACCGCGCCTGCTGACGACATCAAGTACCCGGCGCGGCGGCATTGAATTGAGAACTGCACAGGCGAGCGCAACTTTTCCGTCGAAAGTTGTGCGTGTGCCCAATCCGATGAAATGGTTCGGATAAGGGGTTCAGTGTCATAACATATGAATCCCCGAGGGGTAGTCAAATTCTGACAATTTGGGAGATGATTCTGGGCGGAGCCCTGGTGATGCGGGTCTGAGGCTCGCGCTTGATGATTCGGCGCGGCAGGAAGACAATGCCGCTGTCTTCCTGATCCAATGTCAGGAGCATTGAAGAGGTCGGGAGAAACGGAGCTTTTGGTCATGAAGAGATTCGTCTATGGAGTTCTTTGCCTTATGATTCCCGCATTATTCGCCGCAGCGCAGGGCACCAGCAGTGCGGGGCTGCCGCCGATCATCGATCGCGAGCTGATTTTCGGGAATCCGGAAATCGCGGCGGCGCAGATTTCGCCGGACGGCCGGTACATCGCGTTCCTGAAGCCGTGGAAGGATACGCGCAACGTTTATGTGAAGGCGGTGGACGAGCCGTTTAGCGCGGCGCGTCTGCTGACGACGGAGACCAAGCGCCCGATCCCGGGCTATCTGTGGACGCGGGACAGCAAGTTCATCATCTACGCGAAGGATCACGACGGAGACGAAAACTTCAATGTGTACGCGGTCGATCCGGCGGCGCAGCTCGCGACGGGAGCGGACGCTCCGGCGTCGCGCGACATGACGGGGCTGAAGGGCGTGCGCGTAGAGCTGGTCGAGGCGCCGAAGACGGATCCGGACATTGTGTACATCGGGCTGAACGACCGCGACAAGGCGTGGCACGATCTGTACCGGCTGAGGATTTCGACGGGCGAGAAGACGCTGATGCGCAAGAACACGGAGCGCATCACGGGATGGGTTTTCGACGTGAAAGGGAATCTGCGGCTGGCGACGCGGAGCGCGGATAACGGCGACACTGAGATCCTGCGCGTGGATGCGGACAGCTTCACGAAGATTTACTCCTGCTCGGTGTTCGAAACGTGCGGTCCGCTGCATTTTTTGCCGGATGGATCGCGCGCCTACATCGAAACGAACAAGGGCACGAATCTGATCTCGCTGGCGCTCATGGATCCGGCAACGGGGGAGACGCAGATTGTGGAGTCGGATCCGGAGAACAAGGTCGACTTCGGGGGAGCGATGTTCTCCGAGGCAACGGACGAGCTGGTGGGGACTTCGTACTACTACGACCGCGAGAAGCGGTTGTTCCGCGATAAGCATTTCGCAGCGGATTATAAGTGGCTGGAGAAGCGGCTGCCGGGCATGGAAATCGGCATGGGTTCGCGGACGCGGGATGAGCAGGTGTGGCTGGTGACGGCATCGAGCGATACGGAGCCGGGGCAGACGCTGCTGTTCGATCGCAGGACGCACAAGCTGACGCCGCAATATAAGGTGCGGGAGAAATTGCCGCGCCAGGATCTGGCGGCGATGGAATCGGTGACGTACGCGTCGTCGGATGGTCTGGAGATTCCGGCGTATCTGACGCTGCCGAAGGGCGTGGATGCGAAGAATTTGCCGGCGCTGGTGATTCCGCACGGCGGGCCGTGGGGACGCGATGTGTGGGGCTACAACTCGCTGGCGCAGTTTTTCGCGAACCGCGGGTACGCGGTGCTGATGCCGAATTTCCGCGGTTCGACGGGCTACGGGCGGAAGTTTCTGGACGCGGGCAATCTGGAGTGGGGCCGCAAGATGCAGGACGACGTGACCTGGGGCGTGAAGTACATGGTCGCGCAGGGCATCGCCGATCCGAAACGGGTGGGGATTCTGGGCGGATCGTATGGCGGCTACGCGACGCTGGCCGGCGTTACGTTCACTCCGGATGTATATGCGGCGGCGGTGGACATTGTGGGGCCGTCGAATCTGATCACGCTGCTCGGATCGATTCCACCGTACTGGGAATCGATCCGGAAGGTTTTCTACCAGAGGATGGGGAATCCCGACACGCCGGAAGGGAAAGCGCTGCTGGAGGCCGAGTCGCCGATCCACTCCGCGGACAAGATCAGGACACCGCTGCTGGTGGCGCAGGGAGCGAACGATCCGCGGGTGAACCGGCGTGAGGCGGAGCAGATTGTGGTTGCGCTGCGCGATCGGGGATTTCCGGTGGAGTACATTCTGGCTCCCGATGAAGGGCACGGTTTTCAGCGGCCGGTGAACAATTCGGCGTTGTTTATGGAGTCGGAGAAATTCCTGGCGCAACATCTGGGCGGGCGATACCAGGAAGGTGGAACGCCGGAGGCGGTGGCTCGGCTGAAGGAAATCGAGGTCGATCCGAAGACGGTGGTGCTGGCGCAGACGATGCAGGCGGGCGCGGTGGGAGTGCCGAAGACGGCGACGGATCTGACAGCGGCGACGTTTCATTATCAGGTGAAGATCGCAATGGGTGGCCAGGAGATGTCAATGAAACTGGCGACGACGATTGAGGACGGCGGCGGCACGTGGACGGCAACCGACACGATGGATACGCCGCAGGGAAGCGTGACGGACATAGCGACAATCGACAAGTCGAGCCTGATTGTGAAGAAGCGCAGCGTCAGGCAGGGGCCGGTGGCGATCGATGTGGATTTTGCCGGCGACAAGGCGGCGGGGCAATTCAGCATGAACGGGCAGACACGGCCAATTGCGGTGGACCTGGGAGGGCCGCTGTTTGGCGATGCGGCGGGCGGAGATCAGGCGATCGCGTGCCTGCCGCTGGCGGAGGGGTACAGCACGACGTTCCGGAATTTCGATCTGCAGTCGCAGAAGGTGCAGCTGATGCAGCTGAAAGTGGCGGGCGTGGAGAAGGTGACGGTGCCGGCGGGAACTTTCGATGCGTATCGGGTGGAGATTGCGGCGTCGGATGGCGCGGATAAGAAGACGCTGTGGGTCGACAAGGACTCGCGGAAAGTGGTGAAGGCGTCGGCGGTGGTGGCGTCGATGGGCGGCGCGGTGGTGACGGAGGAGCTGGTGCCGTAGCGGGATCGCAGGCGAAAATCGCGAACAGCCGTCGGATCACGAATCGCGATGTCCAAATCGCTGGGCATTGACCGTCATGATGGTGAAGGCCGGTGCGCGGCTTTGACGGGCGCTGGCTGAGATTCCGGGCTGAGATTCTGATCCGATGACCATGGATGGCGGCGCGGCGCGGGCGCGCGAGACAGCGGATGAGGTTGCGCGGCGCAGCTACGGGAAGCTGGTTGCGTTCCTGGCGGCGCGCACGCGGGATGTGGCGGCCGCGGAGGATGCGCTGTCGGAGGCGTTTGCGGCGGCGCTGGCGGACTGGCCGGTGAAGGGGTGCCCCGACAATCCTGAAGCGTGGCTGATGACGGTAGCGCGGCGGAAATGGATTGACGCGGGGCGACAGCGCGAGCGCAGCGGCGTGGTGGATGCGGACCTGGAACAGATTGCAACGGCGATGGGCGCGGCACCAGAGGGCGGAGAGATTCCGGACCGACGGCTGGCGCTGATGTTTGCGTGCGCGCACCCGGCCATCGATGCGGGGATTCGCGCGCCGCTGATCCTGCAGACGATTGTGGGCCTGGATGCGGCGACGATTGCGTCGGCGTTTCTGACGTCGCCGGCGGCGATGGGCAAGCGGCTGGTGCGCGCGAAAAATAAGATTCGGGAGGCGGGGATTCCGCTGCGCGTGCCGGAGCGCGAAGAACTCCCCGAGCGGCTGGGAACCGTGCTGGAGGCGATTTATGCAACGTTCGCGGAGGGATGGAGCGATGGCGCGGGCACAGACACGGTGCGGCGTGAACTGACAAGCGAGGCGCTGTTTCTGGCGCGGCTGGTGGCGGAGATGCTGCCGCAGGAACCGGAGGCGCTGGGCTTGCTGGCGCTGATGCTGCATGCGGAGGCGCGGCGGCGGGCGCGCAGGAACGAGCGCGGGGAGTATGTGGCGCTGGGGAGCCAGGATTAGTCACTGTGGGACGCACAAATGATCCGCGAAGCGGAGGCGCTGCTGGTGCGGGCCAGCGAGTTGGGCGCGATCGGGCGGTATCAACTGGAGGCGGCGGTGCAATCGGCGCACGTGGCTCGTTGCCGCACGAGACGCGCAAACTGGGCAGCGGTACTGGAGATTTACGATGCGCTGCTCGCGATTACGGGCTCGCCGGTGGTGGCGGTCAATCGCGCGCTGGCGGTCGCGGAGGTGCGGGGAGCGGAGGCCGGACTGGCGGTGCTGCCGGATCCGGGGACGGATGCGCGGCTGGCGGAGTATCAGCCGTATTGGGCGGCGCGCGCGGAGTTGCTGGCGCGGGCGGGCGCTGTAGCGGATGCGCGGCATGCGTACGATGTGGCGATCGGCCTGGAGCGGGATCCTGCGATTCGGAGTTTCCTGGAGGAGCGGCGGGCGGCCGTGGCGGAGTGAAGTGAAGCACGGCGGGAGGTGTGAGGCGGGAGTCGTGCTATCCCACATCTGCCCAACTGCGGGGCAGACCTGTTCGACTCGCCTCGCCTTGCTCGGCCTCCGCTCAGGGCAAGTTATGGGGCACCCAGGCTGCTGAAAACCCCCACCCTGCTGCGCGAAAACCACGCGCACCAGGATGGGGCACCCAGTTGGTGCCTGGTTAGGCTTCGTGGCGGAGTTGTTCGCAGGCGATGGCGGCCTGGCCGAGGGAAATGCCGCCGTCGTTGGCTGGGACTTCGCGGTGGGAGAAGACTGCGAAGCCTTCGCCGCGCAGGGATTCGATGCAGCCTGCAAGAAGAAGCGCATTTTGAAAGCATCCGCCGCTGAGGCAGACGCGGTTGAGATGCAGATCGGTTCGCATGCGGCGGCAGACTTCCACGATGGCAGCAACGAGCGTGTGGTGGAAGCGGGCGGCGATGTGGGCCTGCGTCTGCCCGGCTTCGAGTCCGGCGACCATCTGGTGAATCATGGGGCGGAAGTCGATTTCGGCGGGAGACGCGCCAGTGAGTGCGAAGTCGTACTGATCCGGTGCAGGGTCGCGGTGGGCATCGGCGGCGGCTTCGAGCATCATGGCGGCCTGGCCTTCGAAGGAGACACTGTGACGGAGGCCGATGAGCGAGGCGACGGCGTCGAAGAGGCGTCCGGCGGATGAGGTAGGGATGGTGTTGACGCGGCGGGTGAGCATGGCGTCGATGACGCGGAGGCGCTCGGGTGCGGCCATCGCGGACCAACGGGGCGAATCGGGGATAGCGCCGAACGTGTCGAGGAGATAGCTGCGGGCGACGCGCCAGGGTTCGCGCACACCGGAGTCGCCGCCGGCGAGGAGCACGGGGCGCAGGCGCGCGTAGCGATCAAAGCCGAGGTAATCCGCGGCGAGGAATTCGCCGCCCCAGATGGTCGAATCGGCGCCGAAGCCGGTGCCATCCCAGGCCACGCCGATGACGCGGCCCTGGAGTTGATGCTCGGCCATGCAGCTGGCGATGTGGGCGTGGTGATGCTGGACGCCGATGCGGCGGAGGTTTTCGAGCTTGAGCGCGAATTGCGTGCTGAGGTAGCCGGGGTGCAGGTCGTATGCGACCGCGGTGGGCGTGACGTGGAAGAGTCGGGCCATGCGCTCCAGAGTTTCTTCGAAGAAGCGAAGGGTCTCGAAGTTTTCGAGGTCACCGAGATGCTGGCTGGGGATGGCGAAGCCGGCGCGGGTGAGGCAGAGGGTGTTTTTCTGCTGCGCGCCGCAGGCGAGGACTTCGGCTTCGCCGCGGCCGAGAAAGACAGGCTGCGGGGCGTAGCCGCGGGCGCGGCGCAGAAGCATGCCCTGGCCGGAGACTACGCGGACGACGGAATCGTCGACGCGGGTGTGAATGCGGCGATTGTGGTGGACAAAGGCGTCGGCGATTCCGGCGAGGTGCTGTTCGGCTTCAGCGTTGTCGATGACGATGGGTTCTTCGCTGATGTTGCCGCTGGTCATGATGAGCGCAGGGTCGGCGCTCCAGCGCTCGCGCAGGATGCGGAAAAGGAGATCGTGCATTGGGGTGCAGGGGAGCATGACGCCGGTGTTGGGGTTGCCGGGGGAGACTCCGTCGGCGAGGTCTGCACCCGGATGGCGGCGGAGCAGGACGATGGGGCGCTCGTGGCTGAGGAGGGCGTCGCGCTCTTCCGGCGAAACGAAGCAGAGGGAAGCGGCGACGTCGACATCGGCGACCATGATGGCGAAAGGTTTTTCGCTGCGGCGCTTGCGGCGGCGGAGCTCCTCGACCGCGGTGGCCTGGCGCGCGTCACAGGCGAGCTGATAGCCGCCGAGACCTTTCCACGCGACGATGCCGCCGGCGTGGAGGAGGTCGGCGACGCGGGAGAGGATGGCGCGGGAGGTCAGGTGCAGGGATGACGATGCGCCGGGGGCGGTCTCGTTTTTTTCGTGGAGAATGATGCGTGGACCGCAGACCGGGCAGGCATTGGGCTGCGCGTGGAAGCGGCGGTTCTCGGGGTCCTTGTATTCGTGGAGGCAGTCGGGGCACATGGCAAATTCCGCCATGGTGGTCATGGGGCGATCGTAGGGAACGTCGAGGATGATGCTGTAGCGCGGGCCGCAGTTGGTGCAGTTGGTGAAGGGATAGTCGTGGCGGCGGTTTTCGGGATCGCGCGTGTCGGCGAGACAGGCCTCGCAGACGCAGATGTCGGGCGGGACGAGGGCGAAGGCGGAGCCGGCGGCGTCGCTTTCGTGGATGGCAAAGGCGGAGTCGCCGAGGATGGGAATTTCGGTGCGGAGGATCTGCGCGATGCGAACGAGGGGTGGGGCTTCGGCGGGAAGAGCAGCGACGAAGGCTTCGACGGTCGCGGGGTTTCCTTCTACTTCAATGAAGACCCCGCGGGGGGAGTTGAGGACGAAGCCGGCGAGCGCGTGGCGACGGGCCAGGTTATAGACGTAAGGACGGAAGCCGACACCCTGGACGACGCCGCGAATTTGTAACTGCAGGCGAATTGTTTCGCTGTCGGGAATCGTCCGCGCTCCGTTGAACCCTGAGCATCATACTTTCACAGACAATTCCCGGGAGGAGGAAACAGCGACTGGGGAGCGGGATCAGGCGGCCTGGACGAATTCGAGCTCCAGGGTGATGTGGACCTCTTCGCCGACCATGACTCCGCCGGTTTCCATAGGGGCATTGAAGGTCAGGCCAAATTCCCTGCGGTCGATCTTTGTGGAGGCGGAGACGCCGACGCGGGTGTTGCCCCAGGGATCTTTCACGGGCGGGGTTGGACCTTCAACGGTGAACTCGACCTCGCGGGTGACGCCGTGGATGGAGAGAGGGCCGGCAACGATGAGGTGCCCATCGGCCCTGCGTGTGACGCGAGAAGAGCTGAAGGTGAGGGTGGGGAATTTCTCCGCATCGAAGAAGTCGGGGCTCTTGAGGTGGGTATCGCGCTGGGAGTCGCGGGTGTCGATGGTGGCGACATCGATAGACGCTTCGACGCGGGATTTGGGGATGTCGGTGGAATCGTAGGTCAATTTGCCAGTGACGCCGGTGAACTGGCCGCGGACGTGGGAGATCATCAGGTGGCGAACGCGGAACTCCGCGTTGGAGTGGACCGGGTCGATGGTCCAGGTGGTGGTCGTGGCCGGTGCAGCGGTGGTGGTGGCGCTCATAGCTGTGTTTCCTCCTCTGGAATGGATGCGCGAGGAGGAGATTCGTTGCAACCGTGGGCGAACGCTGCAAGAGGGTATTGAGCGCGATTTGCGGGGGCGAGTTAGTTCGAGAGAACGAGCTGGTCGCCGGGCTCGATGTTGAGTTGGCTGATCTGGCCGGGGGCGAGCTCAAGGACGCTGTGGGTTTTGAAGCTGACGGGGGTGAGGCGCCAGGGGCGGAGGCGCTGCCAGGTATTGAGGACGCGCAGATTTTTGTCCAGAGCGATGACGTCGATGGCGAAGCGCATCCACATGGTGTGGACGCCGGAGGAAGGGCGGATGAGGAGGCCGGCACCGTCGTCGAGGGAGGATTTTCCGAGAAGGCCGAACAATCGCGTAAGCCAGGTGTCAGCGAGTCCGATGCGGGAGCCGACGGTTACGGCCTTCTCCGGAATGGTGACAGTCAGATATTGCACAGGGCACAGCCTCTCCGCCGGCTTGCAGGCGGGTTATCGCCTCCGATGCGCGGGGGATCTCCGGTGGCGGACAGGAAGCGGGTCCGCGGCTGGAGGATCCACGTGGCCGGTACTGGGTTGGGGTCCTGAGCAACGGAGCTCAGGACGCAGTGGGAGCCTGAGAAATCAGGCCGTTCTCTTTCTGCGCAGCACGACCACACCGAACACCAGAACCGCAAGTGCACCGGCGACCGCACGGATCATCAGCGATCCAGCCATGGCATACTCCTTTCCCGGCATGTGCCGTAGTGAGGGGAGTCAGCTCCCGAGAAGAGATGAGACTAAGCAGACTTCGACTTCCTTCTGCGCAGAATGATGACGCCGACGACAACCACTGCGAAGGCAAGCGCGACAACACGAACAATCATGGACGATTCCATCGTGAAACTCCTTTCCGGTTCGCCCAGGAGCAGCGGGCGCACGCGAATTCCAGCAAACTTGTCGTTTCCCTGTTCATTTGAGGTTGCTGCTCAGAGTGAGGATTGCCGGAGCCAGCAGCACAATGAAAAGGCAGGGGAAGATGAAAAAAACTAGGGGAAACAGAATCTTGATTTTGGTTTTGGCGGCCGCCTCTTCGGCGCGCTGACGCCGCGAAGTGCGAAGCTCCTCGGAATAACGGCTGAGGGCGCGGACGATGGGGGTGCCGAAACGGTCGGTCTGCTGCAGCATGGTGACGAGGGAGGTGAACTCCTCGAGCTTGGTGCGGTCGGCCATGCTTTGCCACGCATCGAGACGGGGTTTGCCGGCGCGCTGCTCGAGGTTGATCTGGTTGAACTCCTCGTTGAGTTCGGGATAGCTGAGGGCGATTTCCTGGCCGATGCGCAGCAGGGCCTGATCGAGGCCGAGGCCGGCCTCGACGCAGATGACGAGCAGGTCGATGGCGTCGGGAATGCCTTTCTGAATCTTCTTCTTGCGCTTATTGACGGCGCGGGTAAGCCAGAGATCGGGAAGCAGATAACCGACGGCGGCCAGGGCGAGGCACCAGAATGCGGTATTGGTGTGGATGAAGGTGCCGCCGAGGATGCCGGCCACGGGGCCGACGAAGCGCGCGGTGAAATAGAGGTCGAGCTGGCTGCCGCCCTTGAGGCCAGCGGTTACGAAGCGCTGGCGGAGCTTCTCATCTTCTGAGAGTCCGAGGCGCGCGCGGAAGGACCGGGCGAGGTTGAGGAGCCTGTCTTTGGCTTTCTCCTTGCTGCGGACAGTGCGCTTGTCGGGGCGGTCGCTGGTGACGATGTCGAGAATGCGGCGAGCCTGCTGCGAAGGGCGCAAAAGGAGGGGGGCGCACAGCAGCGTAATCACGCAGAAGACGGTGAGGGAGAGCGCAATGTAGAAAAAGATCACCATAATGGTCTGCCGTTATACGTCGATGGAGTTGATGATGCGATTGATGAAAAACGCTCCCAGGACGATGAGGCAGCCGCAGAGCATCAGGAGTTTGTGTCCGAACGGGTCATGGAACAGGGGCTTGGAATAACCGGGATCCATGACGTTGATGAGCAGCATGACGACGACGGGAAGCAGGGTGAGGATCCAGCCGGTGAGGCGGCCCTGGGCGGTCTGCACGCGAATCTCGCCCTGGATACGCTGGCGTTCACGAATGACGTTAGTGGTGCGATCGAGGACCTCGACCAGGTTGCCGCCGGTTTCGCGCTGCACCACGATGGCAGTGACGAGGACGCGCAAATCCGGAGAGGGAACTCGATCGATGAGCTGCATGAGGGCATCGCGGAGGGGGAGGCCGAAGTTCTGCTGGCGAAAGACCTCGCTGAACTCGGAGCAGGCGGGTTCGGGAGCGCCCTGGGCCATGATTTCGATTGCGCCTGCGGTGGAATGGCCGGCACGGAGAGAGCGGGCCATCATATCGATGGCGTGGGGGAGGGCTTTTTCAAAGGCGCGAAGGCGGCGGTAGCGGGCGAAGGCGATGCGGGCCCAGGGCAGGGTGGCGCAAAAGGCGGCGGCCGAAGCAACTGCGGCGGCGAACGGGGCGAAGAAGACAGTGATGACGGCGCCGATGGCGGCGGCGGCAGCGGTCTGCACAAAGAGAGCCGAGGCCGTGGTATTGAGAGCGGCCTGGGAGATCCACTTCTGCAGCGACTGCATGGAGATGTATTTGGAGATGGACTGGGCGATCCAGTCGAAACGGCTGCTGGCGGTTTTGCGCAGGAGCTCGCCGGCCTGGAGGGCGGCGGCCCCGGGGATGCCGGACTTGTCAATGGAAATGGCGGCGAGGCGGGACTGCAGCGTCTTATCGAAACTGCTGGGCCCGGTCGCGAGCGTGACCACCCCGAAGGTGATGATGAGGACGACGAAGAAGCTGGAGGCGATGAGGATCATGAGCGCGGGACCTCACACTTCCACGTTGTGATCGAGGAGGCCGGGCGGGATAGGAATGCCGGCAGCCTTGAGCCGTTCGGTGAATTTCGGGACGATTCCCGTGGAGCGGAAGCGTCCTTTGACCTTGCCGCTTTCCGCGACGCCTTCCTTTTCGAAGACGAAGATGTCCTGCATGCTGATGACATCGCTGTATGCGCCTGTGAGTTCGGTGACGTGGGTAATGCGGCGGGAGCCGTCGCTCATACGCGCGACCTGAATGATGAGGTGAATGGCGGACGCGATTTGCATGCGAATGGCTTTTTCGGGGAGGCGGATGTCGCCCATCATGCACATGGTTTCCAGACGAGCCAGGCCGTCGCGCGGGGTGTTGGCGTGAATAGTGGTGATGGAGCCGTCGTGGCCGGTGTTCATGGCCTGGAGCATGTCCATGGCTTCCTCGCCGCGGACCTCGCCGAGGACGATGCGGTCGGGGCGCATACGGAGGGCGTTGATGACGAGCTCGCGCTGGCGGATGGCGCCCTTGCCTTCGACGTTGGGCGGGCGGGTTTCGAGGCGGACGACGTGGTCCTGGCGAAGCTGCAATTCGGCCGAGTCTTCGATGGTGACGATGCGTTCTTTCTCGGAGATGAAGCTGGAGAGTGCGTTGAGCAGGGTGGTTTTGCCGGCGCCGGTGCCGCCGGAGATGACGATGTTGAGGCGAGCCTGCACCGCGGCGCGGAGCATGTCGAGCATGGGACCGGTGAGGGCCTTGTTCTGAATCAGCTTCTCGGCGGTGAGCGGCGAGGAGCCGAAACGGCGAATGGAGAGAATGGGGCCATCGATGGCCAGCGGTGGAATGATGGCGTTGACGCGGGAACCGTCCTTGAGGCGGGCATCGACCATGGGCGTCGACTCGTCGACGCGGCGGCCGACGGCGGAAACGATCTTGTCGATGACCTGCAGGAGGTGGCGGTTGTCGCGGAAGGTGACGCTGGTGCGGCTGAGAACGCCGCGGCGCTCCACGTAGACGTGGGTGGCGGTGTTGACCAGGATGTCGTTGATGGTGTCGTCTTTGAGGAGCTGTTCGAGAGGGCCGAGGCCGAAGACCTCGTCGAGGACTTCCTGGGCGACGCGGTCGCGCTCCACGGAGCTGAGCGGGACGCCCTGTTCGGCGATGATCTGCTGAATGAGGGCGAGAAGCTGGAGCTGGCCGGCGCGGGTTTCCTGGGCCTCGCCGAGCTTCTCGAGGTCGAGACGATTGATGAGTTCGGCGTGGACAGCAGACTTGAGTTCCTGCTGTTCCTTTTCGCGCAGGGGGCGGGCATTGGGCGCGGCGGTGCGCAACCCCGGACTGGTGGCGCGAAGATTGCTGCCGTCGGGACGTGTCTGCGTGAGGTTGAGGGTAAGATCGCTCATCGCTATTCAGTCCTTTTCTGGCCAAACAAAGAGAAGCCTTTGCGGGCCGGCTGAGTTTTGACAGCAGCTTCCTCACCGGTAAGCATGGAGGTCCAGCGGGTGAACTGGCCGGAAATCTCGGACTTCTTGTCGGGCCCGATCGGCTCACCGACGTTGATGGCTCGCTGGCATTCGGTATAGGCGTTGCAGAGGCGGACTTCCACCGGGACGCGAATGGCTTTCTCGATCTGCTCGATGGCGATGGCGCCGTGGGAGGAATAGCGGTTGATGATGACGTGCAGGCGCGCGGAGGTGGACTCGTTGCGGCTGAGACCGTCGATGTAACGGGAGAGGTCGCGAATGGCGCCGATGTCGGGGGTAGCGACCAGGTAGATCTGGTCGGAGCGGTCCATGACGGCGAGGGAAACTTCCTCGAGGGAGGTTTGGCAGTCGAGAATGATGTAGTCGTACTCGCCGCGCAGGAACTCGAGGGTGCGTTCGAGGGCGTCGGGATCGACGGTGCGGGTCAGATCGTGGGATTCAGGGGAAGACAGGACTTCGAGTCCCGAACCATGCTTGGCGATGAAGCCGCGCAGCAGGGTGGAATCGAGGCGATTGACGTTGCGAATGAGTTCATCGAAGTGGTAACGGCTGCCGTCGAGCCCGAGGTACAGGCAGACATGGCCGAACTCGGGATGGTTGTCGATGAGCAGGACGCGCTTGTTCTTCTGGCGGACGAGGTAATAGGCCAGGGTGACGGCGACGGTGGTGGTGCCCACTCCGCCCTTGGCGCCGAAGAAGGAAATAATGTGCCCGGTGTTGCGGGCGCGACCGGTATTGGTGGCCCACTGTCTTTCCTGGCGATCGAAGGTGTCGGCGAGCTGGCGGGGATCGAGGGGGTTCTTGAGGACCTCGTTGCAGCCGGCGCGCATAGCAGACAGCAGGAGATCGGGATCGTTGCGGCCGGAAAGAGCGGCGGCAAAGAACCTGCCGAAAAAGAGCTGCTGCAGGTAGGTGGCGGTTTCGGCGGCGCCCGCGGGATCGCGATCGAAGTCGATGATGGCGATGACGAGGTCGGCGGCTTTGGTCTCCGCAGAGACGGCGGGACGGCGGACGGCCGAGACGTACTCGTCAAAGTCGTCGTGGGTGACCGTCCAGTGGTGCTCGGAGGCGGCCTGGACGATTTTGTCCGTCAGTTCATGGTCGAGACCGACGGTCAGCAGCGCAACCGTGAGAGTCTGCGAATTGGAGGCCTGCTGGCTCATATCTGCATCCTTATCCTTTTCACTGAATCGGAACCTGCGGGGGCACCGGCTGAGGCTGCGGCTGAGGCGGCGGCGTCTTGGGTGCGATGGTCTTGTCGAACGTCTGATTTTCGATAAACGGGATGGCCGTCTTCGGCTGGGTCGGCGTGGGATTATCGGTGAGCGGATCCACCAGGGTGGGGGTCACGATGACCGCCAGCTCGGCGACGCTCTTGGTCGTGTTCTTCGACTGGAACAGCTTGCCGAGGATGGGTATGTCGCCGATCCCGGGAATTTTCGAGAGCTGATCGGTGGTGCGGTTGTCGAGCAGCCCGGAAATAGCGAAGCTCTGGCCGCTTTTGAGCTCGACGAGGGTTTCGGCGCGGCGCGTGGAGATGGCCGGAATGGTGTAGCCGGAGATGTTGACTTCATTGGAGTAGTCCAGCGCGCTGACTTCAGGCGCAACTTTCAGCTCGATGGTGCCATCGGCCAGGACGGTCGGAGTGAAGTCCAGCTTGACGCCGTAGGGGCGAAACTGAATGGTGACGGAGGTGAATCCGCCAGTGCCGCCCTGCACCACCGGGTAGGGGAACTCGCCGCCGGAAAGGAAGGAGGCTTTTTCTCCGCTCAGCGCGGTGATGGTGGGCTCAGCGAGAATCTGCGCGATCTGGTTCGATTGAAGGGCCTGAATGGCGGCGCCCAGCTGCAAATCCTGGTTGTAATAGAACAGACCGAGCAGACTGCTCAGCGAGAGCAGAGAATTGCTTGACGTAGGAGCGGAGGTGGAAGAGGGAGGATTGGCGCCCACGGTGACGGCGCCAAACTGCCCGGTGCTCGAGTTAAAGGTATTCACGCCGGGTCCGAAGAAGTTGAAGCCCAGCTGTTGGGCCCGGGAGCGGTCGATCTCGATGATGCGCACCTTAAGGCGGACCTGAGGGGTGTGCCTGGTGGTCACCTGCAGGGAATTGGCGACATCCTTGGAGAAGAGGCCGGCCAGTTTGGCGGCGGCGTCGGCGGTTTCGGGGCTGGAGACAGTGCCGGCTAGAGCGACCTGGTCGCCGCGACCTTCGACGCGGATGTTCTCGTTGGGGAACGCGTCATTCAGGGCATGGTGCAGACCAGAGACATCGATGTCGGAATTGATGAGATAGGCTCGGGATTGTCCGGTTTCGTCCCAGAGCACGAGGCTGGAGAGGCCGGGAGCTTTGGAGGTGATGACAATCTGGTGAGGGCTGGAGGTAAAGGAATCCAGGACGTCGGGGTTGCTGACGTAGACGCGCTTGATGCGATTCTCGGTGTTGACGAACATGGAGCGGCCGACGAGGAGGTGAAGAGGCTCGCCGACGGCCTGCGCGCTGGTGCCCATGCTACCGACGAAAGTGGTAGGCGTTGCGGCGGTGACGGGCTTCTCCTGCGCGTATGCGGCCGAAGATGCGGCCACCGTAAACGCCGCCGCCAGCAGGGCGGGTGAAAGCCTTCGAGTTGTGCGCGGTCTGGTTATCATGCAATGCCTCAGTAGAAACTCACGGCGGAGCGCTTATCGCCCATCATGGTTTCCACGACCCAGGGTTTGGGGGCGTGGGGTTTTTGGACTTCGGGCGCCGGCGGGGCACCCTTAGGGGTGGAAGGCAGGCCGGCCAGTTGCGCGAGCGCGACCGGGGTAGCACCCGCCGCGCCATGATCGCCGCCATTGCGCAGGACAAAGTGGATCGTTCCTTTCTCGCTGGCGAGAACGGCCTTTTCGGCCTCTTCGGGAGAGAGCAGGAGGGTGACGACATCCACGGAAACGGGCTTGCCGGAGGGATCAGGCTGAACCTGATGGCCGGCGGCGAGAACCTCGGCGTCCTGGAGGACGGTCGCGGTCACCGGTTCCGGATGGTTGTTGTCGGTATAGGTGACGAGCACATCGACATGGGTGCCGGGCATGAGGAAGCCGGCGACGCCGACGACCTCATCGGACTTGAGGGCGATGGCGCGCATGCCGGTGGGAATTCTGCCGGTGAGGCCGATTCCGGAGCCGGCGGCAGCCAGCTGGCGATCGAGGATGGGCTGTCCAGACGCCAGCGGATAGAGCACCGAGCGTCCGACAACGTCGTCGATCTTCATGAAGCTTCCGGCCAGCGGATGGGACTTGGGCCAGTCGATCATGGAGAGATCTTCACGGCGGATGGTTTCGCCGGGATCGAGGGAGCGGGCAGCCGCGACATACTGGTTGGGCGGCTGAACGGGGACGTGAGAAGCGTGGGCGACGCGGCGGCTGAGCCAGAACGTAAAGAGGCCGGAGATCACCAAAGCAGCGACGAGAGCAAGCATCAAGCGGCGAGCCATAATCAGATCACCTTTGGAACGCCGTGAGGAACAGCGTCGTCGCGGTGCCGGCAGCAACAGCCAGGGCATAGGGAAGGCGCAGTGTCCTCGCATTCGCGAGATTAAGATGTGGATGGGGGGCAAGACCCTCGATGCGATGATGCACGGCGAGGGCGCCAACGTTAAGGATGGTCTCCTTGAGCTTGCCGCGCCAGAGCGCGAGACCCAGGGCCATGACACCGCCGGCAAGGGCGGTGAGGATGAGAAGGTAGGGAACCAAAGGCATACCGGCGATAGCAGCGACGGCGGTCATCAGTTTGACGTCACCGGCACCCATGCCGCCTGCCAGCCAGAAGATAAGGAATAAGACACCGCAGATCAGACCGGCGAGAGCAGCCAGACCCAGCTGCTTCCAGCCGCCGAAAGCGAAGTGCAGGAGCAGCCCGAGCAGAATGCCGGGCAGAGTAATGAAGTTTGGGATCCGGCGGCTGCGTACGTCGAAAACTGAGCCGGTGATGGCGCAAACCAGCGCAATTACCGGGTACAGCCACTCGGAATGAAGGTTCGACATCGAAGATCCCCAATTTTCGCCCGGGCCAATGGTCGGTCAGAGCCAGGACAATTTATGGAACGGGAAGGACAGAGCGATGAGAGGGAAACTTCCGGGGGGCACGAAACTGCTCCGAGGAGGCTGCCAGCACATCACGCCGCGGCATCCCGGCCTGGAACTCTCCCTTGCGGGAGGAGCCAGGAAATCCGCACGATGCTGCGTCGTCCTTCGGTACATGAGCCAGGCCGGCAAGCCAGGTACGAAGTGCCGGACACCGGGAAAAGGTCGAAGCCTGAACGCCTGCTGAGGACCAACGGTTCGGAAGAAGCCGGAGGGGAGGGTTGGAGGGTCGCGACCGGGGCCCAGACAACATTGGCCGCGACCTCAGCTTGTTTGTTCGGATCCGGCACATCTCGTCGCAAAAGAGAGAGGCCGAAACCCGTACCACCCAACCAGAGACCGGCAAAAACAGAAACCATCAGAACGTCAGTGAAGGTTACAGGCTGTTGCCGACCGAGTTGAATTCGTTGGAGATTTTGTTGCTCAGCGAGCCCATCGCGACGATGGCGCCCAGGGCGATGAGGGCAGCGATCAGAGCATACTCGATCAGGTCCTGGCCAGACTCATCGTTCATCAGGTTCTTGAAAAGCAGTTTCATTACCGTTCTCCTTGTAAATAGCCGCACGGCCATCCTTGGTGACATCGTTTGATCGCGCTGGCGTTGGTGGTGATTGTTGTTTACATTGCGCTGGAGGAGTGCTCCGCCACAATGCCATTTAAGTGTTACCCTTTGCTACTTTTGTCTAAAACTCTGGTGCTAAATCGAAGCAATCGAAGCAATTGAGGTCACTAGCATCTGTCGTTACCGGCGGTATTCAACTTCCGTTACCTGGCCGCCTGTGCGACGAAGACGAGAGCCCTCAGGAAATCCATCAGAGGCTATTGCCGATGTCGTTAAACTCGTTCGAAATTTTGTTGCCGAGCCCCTTCATAGCGGTGATTGCAGCTACAGCGATCAAAGCCGCGATCAAGGCGTACTCGATCAGATCCTGGCCCGATTCATCGTTCAGTAAACTGGACAGGAGCCGCGATGGTCGGTTCATTCTGTTCCTCCCTGTTGGTTGCCGCGTTGCCGTTCTGTCGTGTTCCGACGAATGCAGCACGCTTTCAATCGTTGTTGTGATTCTGAGGTGCCCTGGGTTGTACCGCCATCCTCACTAGGTGTTACCGCTTGCCACTTTCGTTGATCCCATCGGCCGCAGCGGCGGAAAATGCGAAGTCCGATCGATCCGGCAGTCGCGATGAACAGAAGTTCGCCGAGCTTGAACCGCAGGCGGCGATCGCTTCCGATCAAAATGTGCGGCCGGTTTGGTTGTAGGTTCGTGCGATGCGTCGATCCAGGCGATACAGCGCGAAGTAAGCCGCGAGAACCAGCAATGCGGCGAGCAAAACATACTCGAGCGTGCCGGCAGCGGATTCGCCGCGCAGAAGATCCTGCAGGGGATTTCGAGTAACTTTCATGCCCATTCGTTCAGGGATGACGGCAACGCTGCTGCACTTGGCCTGCCGGCGGAGGCAGCGCGTTGTCCTGAGGAACAGAAGTAACCGAGGGAGTGTCCGGAAGCCATGCCTCATCGGTACTAAAGTCGTACCCCATTCGGTGCAGGTAACCTGGGAGGATGAGTCCCTGCGAGGCGCAAACGATGACGTCGAAGATAGCCCCGGCGGACAAAGTTGGCGGTGCCGTTAATTCCCCGTTCGGGGGATGCGTGCACCAGGGTGTTATCCGGCGCGTGATGCGGGTGATCGACGAGAAAATGGCCCGCCTTGATCATAATGAAGGACATTTCCCCCGATAACTTCCACTCACGGTGCGAGTTGAGGGTCGATCTGTCACCGCGCAGAACAGGCGTCCGGTGCTCGCGCATCCGGCGGCCTAAGGGGCAGAGGAGCATCAGGTTGCAGGAATCCCGAACCAATCCAACGCGCACCGACCAGGCCGCACGGGCCCTGGTGATCGGGTTACTCTGTGCGGTTGCGGCGTTCGTATGCCTGCGCGGCGCCACCGGAGCGGTCGCCGACCCAGACGTCGGGTGGCACCTGCGCACGGGCCAGTGGATCCTGCAGCACCACGGCTTTCCTCATACCGATCCGTTCTCGCGGGTAAGCGGCGCGACCCCGTGGCAGGCGTATAGCTGGCTGTTCGAGCTGATTCTGCTCAAGCTCTACGGGTGGATGAATCTGCAGGGGCTGATGGTTTTCACGGCGGCCATGATGGCGCTGATCGCCGCGGCGGTTTATCACATGATGAGCCGGCTGCAGGCGGATTTCACGCAGCGCGCGGTGCTGACCATCGCCGTGATGTTCTGCCTTTCGCGCATGAGCACGCCGCGGCCGTGGCTCTTCACGATTTTGTTTTTTGCGCTGGAGATGGACATCCTGATGCACGTGCGGCAGACCGGCAAGAGCCGCGAGCTGTTGTGGCTGCCGTTGATCTTCGCGCTGTGGGCCAACCTGCATATTCAGTTTGTCGACGGCCTGCTGGTGCTTGGAATTGCGGCGACGGAGCCGCTGCTGGAGCGTTGGTGGAAATCGGGAACCAAAGGCGTGCCGGCGCGGAATCTTTGGCTGGCGCTGGCAGCGTGCGTTGCCGCGGCATGCCTGAATCCCTACGGACCGGGAATCTACAAAGTGGCGTGGCAGCTGGGCTCGCAGCCCGGCGTGCTGGACAGTATTGCAGAGATGCTGGCGCTGCCGTTCCGGACGACGGGCGATTTTGCCCTGCTGTTTATGGCTCTGGCCGCGGCCGGCGTGTTGTTCAAGTACCGGCGGCTGGCGCCGTTCGAGACCCTGATGCTGGCCATGGCGGCGGTGCTTTCGTTCCGCTCGCGGCGCGATCTGTGGGTGATGGCGATTACGGCGGGGGCGATTCTGGCGGCGGGTTTGCCAACGCGCGCAGAGCGCGAAGACAAGAAGAACCTGCCGGCATGGGCGCTGGCCCTGAGCGCGGCCAGTGCGGCTCTGGCGTTTGTGGCGAGCGTGGCGCTGCTGCACCTGAACAACGGGCGGCTCCAGGCCATGCTGGCGGAGAAGATGCCGGTAAGGGCGGTGGACGTGGTGAAAGAGCGGCACTACACCGGGCCGCTGTTCAACGATTACGACTGGGGCGGGTTCCTGATCTGGAATCTGCGCGAACCGGTGAGCATCGACGGGCGCGCGGCGCTCTACGGGGACAAGGCGATCGACCGTTCGCGCGAGACGTGGAGCGGCGGGGCGAAGTGGGCCGCGGATCCCGATCTGCAGTCGGCGGGCGTGGTCATCGCTCCGGACGGAGCGGCGCTGACCCAGCTGCTGCGCACCGACGCGCGCTTCGAGCTTACGTACGAGGACAAGGTAGCCGCGGTGTTCGTCGCCCGCAAGGATTTGAAAAACGAGGAGACCAGCGTGGCCGAGCTCAATCGAGCCGGCAGCGCGGCCGGTTCTCCGAGGCAGCTGCCATGAACGTGCACGAACAGGAGACAGCGGTGCAGGGAGAAACGAATATGAAGATTGCAGACCCCCGCGAGAAGAGGCCGGCGGAGCCAACACCAGGCGGTCCGTCCATGACCGCGCGCCTGCGCGATCTGGCGCTGGGCGATGAAAGTGGATCGGCCGTCGCGGAGATGGCTTTTGTCGTGGTGCCGCTGATGGTCCTGATGATCACGGGCATGGCGTTTTTCGGTATCGCGCTGAATAACGATCTGGCGCTGAACAATGCGGTGCAGGCGGGCGCAGAGCAGCTGGCTCTGCTGCGCGGGAATGTGGCCGACCCGTGCGCATCGACGGTGACGGATGTGCAAAACGCCGCGCCCGGACTGGCAACCAGCAGCCTTCGTTATACGGTCACGCTGGGCGGAACCTCGTATTCGAGCTCAGGGACGACGACCCCTTCATGCGCCGGTGTGACCATGACCACCGGCGAGGTTGCAGTGCTAACGGCGACCTACCCGGTGACCGTCAATGTTTTTGCATTCGGTTCTCACACGTACACGATGAGCGCTACGACGACGGAACTGATCCAGTAGCCATGCAGGAGAAATGCCAATGAATCTGGGAAGAAAAACAGTATCGAATCTGATCCGCGATGAACAAGGGCAGGCGCTGCCGTGGCTGGCGGTGATGCTGACGGTGATCATGGGAATCGCGGGATTCGTGATCGATCTCGGCCACGCCATGGTGTGCGAGCGGCAACTGCAGTCCTCGAGCAACGCGGCGGCGATGGCGGGCGCCCTGCAGCTGCCCAATTCGACCTATGCCAACGTGGCACACCAATACGGCTCGGAAACGGGAGAGGCCAACGCATCCGGGAACCTGCCGGGTGTGGCCATGACGGTGAGCGCTTACTGCTCGACAACGGTGAAAGGCTGGGGCATCGAGTGCCTGCAACCGGCCGCCGATAACGCGGTGGTCGTCACGCAAACCTCGTCGATCCCCACCACATTTGCGCGGGCGATCGGCATCAACACTGTGCATATCTCCGCGACCGCGACGGCTGCCGCGCACGGCGCGCCGAGGGCCCCCTTCAACGTGGCGATCGTGGTGGACACGACCCAGTCGATGACCGATCCGGATGGCGGGCTGAATTGCACCGGGACCCGGGTTTACTGCGCGCTCGAGGGTATTCAGGATCTGCTGACGGATTTCTCACCCTGCTACACCGGGCTGAGCAGCTGCAGCGGGCAGCCCGCGGTGGACGAGGTATCGCTCTTCACCTTCCCTCCGACGTCGACTCCCTCGTATGACACCTCGTGCCCGCACAGCGGATCTTTCACGCCCATCCCTTACCCGGATGCGACGAACGCAACCACGGCAACGGAGATCTCCGATTACCAGATTGTGCCGCTCTCGAACAATTTCCGGACATCGGACGGGACCACGACGCTGAGCGGCAGCTCCAGCCTGGTGGTTGCGTCGGGCGCCACCAGCAGCAGCTGCGGAATGGCTGCCCAGGGCGGGATGGGCACGTATTATGCGGGCGCCATCAATGCCGCGCAGCAATATTTGTCACAGAACACGCGGACCGGCGCGGATAACGTGATGATTATCCTGAGCGACGGCGACGCGTCCGGGGCGGTGACGGTGAACGGCCAGGCGGACAGTGTGAGCTGGGGTACCAGCAATACGAGCAAGTACCTAAATTCGAACGGAAATTTTCCGTCCTATAAAGACATGTGCCAGCAGGGGATCGCTGAAGCCGCGGCGGCCAAAAGCGCGGGGACGAAGATCTACGTGGTGGCCTACGGCGCAGCTGATACCTCGTCGGGCTACTGCATGACCGACAGTCCGGCGCAGAATCCCTGCACGGTTCTGCAGACGATGTCCAGCGGGGCGTCGGAGTATTTCTTTGCCGACGGATCGAGCATCGCGAATGGCTGCACTCCGCCCACGGGAGGGCAGGCCAGTTTCACGAGTCTTACGCAGATTTTCTCGGCCATTGCAGGAGATCTGAGCGTCGGACGGCTGATTCCGAACGGGACCAGTTGACGGGAGGGCGCTCTCCGGCAAAGGTGGCAACCGGAAGGACGAGGGAACGCCGAAGTTCGGGAACAAATGGAGCCCGTATCTAATTGAACAAGCGACCCCGTTACTGGCGGCAAATTGCTACCACGAAGTGGGCATTGTGCCCTGCAAAGGCTGCACTAATCTGTAGTTAACGTTTCCCGGACCGGAATGGCGCGGAATGGCATGCAGATGGCGTGCGCCGTGGGAGCTGCCAGGCATACCTGCCCGGCCGTTCCGCATACGTTTGATTTTGAGGTGGGTAGAGCAGCGATGACAAAAGGTAAGGCAATCCGGAGCGCATTTGCGCTCATCAGTTCACACACAATTCCTGGCGCAGTTGCTCAGGGAGGCGGGTTGAGGCCTCGATTCGGACGCTTGAGTCGCGGTGAAGCGGGCTCGACCGTGGCCGAAACGGCCCTCGTTCTCCCGGTGCTGCTGGTTGTCCTCACCGGAATCTTTTCCTTCGGAATCATCCTCAACCAGTATCTCGTTCTGACCAACGCAGTGAATGGGGGAGCGCGAGGGTTTGCGGCGAGCGCGCCCGGCTCGGATGGTGGTTATTCGATAATGGATAGCGGCGACCCCTGCGAATACGCGGCGACGACGATTCAAAATTCGGCGTCGAACCTCACAGCCTCAAATCTGACTTACACGATCACCTATACGACGGCCAAGACCGCAGCGGTTACGACCTACAACGGGACCGGCTCTTCGAGCCCCTCGTGTTCCGACCTGCCAATGAGTCAGGGCGACTCGGTGGTGATAAAGGCGGTGTATCCGGTTACCCCGGTTATGTTTGGGTGGTCGAGCAAGACATTTTCGTTAACGGCACAAAGTGCCGAACTGGTGCAATGAGCGGCAGGGCAGAAGGCCGCGATATTGCGTGAGACTGGACAGAACAAAGGCCGGAACAAAAAGGCCGGAACACAGGATCGAGGGCGGGGAAAGGCTATGCGGAAAACCAGAACAGACCAGGGTAAAAGCCAGGAAACGCGAGGGGCGGGGAACGCCCGCCAGCGCCGGAACTGTCGTTCGATCGCACGCCTGATACTTGCCGACGAGAGCGGCCAGGTGATTCCGTGGGTTGTGGTGATGTTGTTCGCGGTTCTTGCGACCGCGGCTCTGGTGGTTGACCTCGGCCACGCCATGGTCATCCAGCGCGAGCTGCAGGCATCTGCCGATGCGGCGGCGCTGGCGGCCGCGGAGTCGTTTTCCGGAACCAGCACGAAGTACACGACGGTCGGGGCAACCTACAGCGCCGGCACCGGCGATGACAATGCTTATTCCGGAGTCTCCGTCGGTACGCCCACCGTGACCCCTCTGTGCCTGACAACGGTGTCGGGCTGGGGAATTCCCTGCACAACGTCCAGCGGCTCGGTGACCGTTCCCAACGCCGTGTCGGTTACCGAAACAGCTACCGTTCCCACATTATTCGCCGGTATCTTCGGCAAGCCGACCATCACTCTGAGCGCCACCTCGACGGCAACCAACGCTCGGCCCATGCCCTACAACATCGCTCTGATCGTCGACTCCACCCTGTCGATGGACGACGCCGACAGCAACTGCGGCGGTATCACCCAGGAACAATGTGCGCTGAACGGCGTGCAGCAGCTGCTGTCGGGTCTGAACACCACCTACGATCACGTGGCGCTGTTCACTTTCCCCAATGTGGTGGCGGGTAGCAATGCACCTGCGGGTGTGGCCATCACCAACACTGGCGCTGCGCAGACTTTCGGCTGCACAACGACAACCCCGTCCAGCTACCTGACCGTCTCCTACTACAATTTCGGCAGCGGGATCTATACACCGATCCTCTGGCCGATCAACACGAGCGGCGGCAACAACAGCAGCGGCAATAGTGATAACCAGAAGGACTACCAGCCACCGTGGACGGGCATTGCGTGGGCCATGCCGTACACATTTCCTCCTCCGCCGACCAGCACAGCGGGATACACGATCCCCACCGGCAGTTATTCGCCTACCTACCAGATCACGCCGTTTCTTGAGGACTACAACACGGTTTCATCAAGCGGAACGACGAGCCTGAACAGCAGCTCGAACCTGGTCAAGGCGGTCGGCGCAGTCAGTGGATGTGGTGGTCTGGCGCCTTCCAGCTACGACGGCGACTTCGGCACGTATTATCCGGGCGCACTTTATGCAGCGCAGGCTGCTCTGCTGAAGGAGCAGGCGAGTCACGCCAACTCCGCCAACGTGATGATCATCCTGGGTGACGGTAATGCAACGGCGCCGCAGTACTGGCCCAACTCCTCGGGTCCGGAGTTTGCGATGCCCAGCTCCGCCTCAGCGGCGACAACGACCTATCTGCCCAAAACTTCGAGTGGTTCGCCGACCGCATCACAATCGCTCAACACCTCTGCTTACACGTACCCGACCGGCTGGAAAACAGCGACCAGCGGCGGAAGCTACCCGTCATGGGTTGGCGAATGCGGACAGGAAGTGACTGCAGCGCAGTATGCGGCAACCTACGCCTCCGGCGGCAACGCCAACAATACGCTGGTCTTCACCATCGCGTATGGCTCACCGGCGGAATCGAACTCCGGCGACTGCGGCAGCGACGTCGGAGCTGGATCGAATCCGAACATTACCCCGTGTCAGGCTCTGCAGAAAATGGCCTCCCAGGTTTCCGGTGATGCTATTTCGCCCTATTTCTACAGCGACTACAAAGTCACGGGTGGAGACAGTGGTTGCACGGCCAACACCGATAATTCCGGGATCACAGCAATCAGCGATATCTACGCGGCCATCGCAACCAAGTTGATGGGGGCCAGATTAATTCCAAACGGCACTACATAAACAAAGTCACGCCGGTTACAAGCCGCGCGATCGGGCCGGGGAATCCTTCCCCGGCCCTTTCTGCGTTCTGCGGTGATTCGGGCACGGCCGCTTGACAATAGCTTCCGGGCGTTCGGAGAATGGCATGTTTGTGCGATTCGCGATGAGGTACAGCGTACCTTGTTGCGGAATGGCAGCCGCGGGGGACAGGTGGCGGATCGCTTTCGACTGGATGGAAAGACCGCGCTGGTGACGGGCGCGGCCAGCGGTCTGGGCGCTGCCATTGCCCTGGCCCTGGCGCAGGCGGGTGCGGCGGTCGCCTGCCACGGGAATCGTCGGCCGGCGGAAGAGACGGCAAATCAGATTCGAATGCAGGGGCACGAGGGGCGAAGCTTCTCGGCCGATTTGAGCGCCGAGGACGGCGCGGAGCGGCTCTTCTCCGATGTGGTCGTCGCCATGGGCGCTCCGGACATCCTGGTCAACAATGCGGGAACGATCCATCGCGCAGCCGCCGAGGAGCACGAGCTGGAGGCCTGGAAGCGTGTGCTGCAGGTGAATCTGACCAGCGCGTTCCAGCTTTGTCAGCTCGCCGGGCGAGAGATGCTGAAGCGACGCCAGGGAAAGATCATCAACATCGCCTCCATGATGTCGTTCCAGGGAGGGATTCGCATCGCGGCTTACGTCGCCTCGAAGGGTGGCATCGCGCAGATGACCAAAGCGCTGGCCAACGAATGGGCGCCGCGCAATGTGCAGGTGAACGCCATCGCGCCGGGATATTTCCGCACTGAAAATACTTCGGCGCTGCAGCAGGACGAGACCCGCAACCGGCAAATCCTCGAGCGGATTCCTGCTGGGCGCTGGGGCGAGCCGGAAGATCTGACCGGGGCCGCGGTGTTTCTGGCGTCGCCGGCGAGCGATTATGTAACCGGCACGGTTCTGGTAGTTGACGGTGGGTGGTTGGCGCGATGAAAGCGGCGACACAAGAGCGAGCGAAAGCCGTGGAAGCGTCGGCTCCGAGCCGCGAGGCGAAGGCAGCCGGCGCAAAGGCCCCCAGGGCTGCCGATCCCTATCAGCTGCAGAGCCTCGATCGAGCGGTCGCGGTTCTGGAGCTGCTGGGCGAAAGCGAAGGGCCGCTGGGGCTGGCGGACGT
>Ga0182015_10001779_pt1 | contig 27512 bp, 22 predicted proteins | sample 712P3MmetaG_FD_120478 | JGI IMG/M metagenome (GOLD analysis project Ga0182015, IMG submission 120478) | Permafrost microbial communities from Stordalen Mire, Sweden - 712P3M metaG | ecosystem: Environmental > Terrestrial > Soil > Wetlands > Permafrost | place: Sweden: Stordalen | collected... | reverse complement strand
GGTCAATCGCTACTGCGGATACGGCTGCGGTGCGCATCTCGGTGATCAAACGCCCGTCCATGGTCGCCAGGGGTTCGCCGGTATCGGCGCGAAACAGCTGGATTACCGCCATGTGCGTGTGTTTCTGCAACTCCGCATTGCGGGGATAGAAAGTCACCATTTTGGCGCCCATCACTTCGCCATACACGGCGGGCATCACACCAAACCAACCACCGTGGGCTGGGACCGGAACAATGGTGCGCACCGGCTGATGCACGAGGCCGGCCGAAAAATCCATAAGCGCCTGTCTGATGGCAGGAATCAGTTCGTCATACGAGAGCAGTTCCCGCACTCGTTTTTCGTCGAGGTGATGTTCCGTCAGCATGCGACCTCATTCTCTCTGCGGGAATGCAACAAAACTCCGGAGCCTCGTTGTGGGCATTCATGCAACGGAAAGTGAGCATCCCGGTTTTGCGTAGCGCAAGGCGTCGCCGTCGCCGAAGACTACCATCAAACGATGATGCTTCTCGACGATAGCAAGATCGGCGATCCACTCGAAATGTTTCGCCAATGGCTCAAAGAGGCAGAGGCGAGTGAGCCCAATGATGCCAATGCCGCGGCCCTCGCGACCTCGACTCCGGAGGGCAACCCGAGCGTACGCATGGTCCTGATTAAGCGCGTGGACGACCGCGGCTTCTGCTTCTTTACCAATGCTGAGAGTAGGAAAGGGAGACAGCTCAAATCAAATTCCAGGGCAGCGATTTGTTTCCATTGGAAATCGCTGCGCCGGCAGGTAAGGGTGGAGGGGCGGGTAACGGAGATGGAAGCGGCCGATGTGGACGCGTACTTCCACAGCCGGTCGCGCAAAAGCCAAATCAGTGCGGCGGTGTCGGAGCAGAGCCGGCCGTTGGCGAACCGGCAGACGCTGGAAGAGAAGTTTCGGAGCTTCGCGGAAGAGCATCCCGGAGACGTGCCGCGGCCACCCTATTGGAGCGGCTTCTTCGTGTATGCAGAGCGAATCGAGTTCTGGATGAATGGGCCGGATCGCCTCCATGACCGGCTCTTGTTTACCCGCGAGCACGGTGGGTGGAGCAGGATCCGGTTATATCCGTAATCGCCGCTCTTGAGCATTTGCGGCCGAAAAAAGAAGTTTGACAGAGTGGCTAAGCCTGTCTTGTAATTTCTGCAGTGTCTTTCGTTGAAACCGCTCAGGGAGGCTTAGTGCTGCCATGACAACATCGGTCCGGCTGGAAGACCTTATCGATGCGCTGGAAGAGGAATCTGAATTCCAACATGCGTTCCTTGATCGCGACACTGGTGAAATCCTGGTGGTTTCGGAGGAAGCGCTGGAGAAAGCTGAATCTGAAGACGATCCGACCGATTGCCCAGATTGGCAAGAGGAGGAGATCGAGCTTGCCCGGAGAATTCAAGGCTCAGATCGGTGTATCGCTTTCCCAAGTCAATTCGATGTGCATGAGTGGAAGATCATGGAGGATTTCAGCCTTCAGACTAATCCTGAAAAAACCCGGGCGGCGCTTCTCCGATCCATTCATGGCGGCCACGCATTTCGTCGATTCAAGGACGATATCGCGCATTTTGATTTATGGGACGCATGGAATCGCTTTCGCCGTCAGGCATTCGGGGAAATTATGCGCGATTGGTGCGAGGAAAATGGCATAAACCTGGCCGTCCCGCAAAAGCAATCGGCGCCGCGCTGACGCCTTTGTCACTTCTGATGGATACGAAGTTGCGCAGGCCCTGCTGCTCGATTGGGAACGCAAAAACGAAGAACCAGCAGGGCCGGGTTGCCTACGTCCTGACGTCAATGCCATCCGCCGGCTGCTCAGACTGAAGACGTCCGTCAACTGATCAAAAGGGAATATCGTCGTCGGTGATCTCGGTCCCGGCGAACTCCTCGTGGTGCGCTGGCGCGCGTTGATCGAAGGAACCGGTATTCGAGCGCGGTCCGCCGCCGCCACCGTCACCCTCGCCCCGGCCCGACAACAACACCACGTCGTTGACGATGATCTCGGTACGGTACTTCTTCTGGCCTGACGCCTGGTCGTCCCACGACCGGGTCTGGATGCGGCCTTCCACGTAGAGCTTGTTGCCCTTCTTGACGTAGTCCCGGATGATTTCCGCCACTCTCTGGTAGGCGGTCAGATTGTGCCATTCGGTCCGATCCTGCCACTCGCCGGCCTTGTCCTTGAAGCGATCAGAAGTTGCCAGGGTGAGGTTGGCGACGGGCAATCCGCTGGGCAGTAACTTGACTTCCGGGTCTTTGCCAACGTTGCCCAGGAGGATGACTTTATTGACGCTTTTTGGCATGGGGTTCCTTCTCTCGTGGGTAAGGCAGAAGCATAGCAGAACTCATTCCGCCACGTTGTTGTGAGACTCTTCAGAATTCCGTCCCGTAGAGGACGGGTGAAGGTCAGAGCTGTCAAATCAGCGTGCAGGCGGGTTGCGAGTGCCCTGCGCGCTATGCCTATTTCCGGTGAGCCCCGCTGCGCGCCAACCGGCGATTGCGCAGCCACTTGGCCGCTCCCAGGGCCGTCAGCATGGTTCCGAAGGGCAGGCACATCATCGCTAGTATGAGCAAAAGCCATCCCGAGTTGGTGTGTGGACCGTGCTCGCCGATACCGCCGCCGAGCGTTGCGCTCAACAGCGCAGCGAGGCCACCAACCAGCAATATCCAGATGCCGGTGCGCAGCAGTTGCAGAGTACCGTCGTCTGGCATTGGCTTCGCGGGCTGCGGGGCTGCCTGCTCCATCACAAGGGGTTCTCTAAGGGTAAGCGGCATCTGGTCCTTATCGCCAGGCGGCCAGCATGGCATACACCACCACGCCGGTGACCGAAACATAGAGCCAGATGGGCAGCGTGAAGCGCGCCAGCTTGCGATGCTGCCGAAAGCGCCCGCTGAGCGAAAAGAAGAATGTCGTCAACACCATCGGCAGCGCCACAATGGACAGCGAGACGTGACTGATCAGAATGGAGAGATAGACTTTTTTCACCGTGCCGAATCCGGGAAAGTGCGTCTCCCCATGCAACGCGTGATTGGTGATGTAGCTCACCAGAAAGAGGGAAGAGAAAACAAACGCGATCGTCATCGACACGCGATGCGCGGGGATATTGCGCTGCCGGATAAAGTAAAAACCGGCCAACAGGGCAATCGTGCACAGGCCATTGAGGACGGCATTCAGCAGCGGCAAAAAGCGTAACCGCGCGGCCGAAGCATCGAGCGGATGGTGCAGGTAGAGCAGCCACAGCAAAAAGCAAACCGCCGCCGCACTGACGGCGACGATCAAGGCTACTGGGAGCACAACGGAAGGGCGCTGATGGGTCTCGGCTGCGTACATCTTCGAAGGAACCTTTCCTAAGCGGATGGGTGCTGGGTGCGCCTGTTTACGATGGCCCACGCAGCGACAAAGGTCAGCAGGCAAAAGGCCGCCGTCACCCCCAGGTTGACCGGCAGGGAAAATTGCGTAGGCACATCGGGGAACAGGCTGCCGCGCAGCGCTTCCACGCCATAGGTCAGGGGATTCAGCATCATGCAAAAGCGCATCCAGCCGGCCGCTCCGCTCAAGGGGAAAAGCGCGCCCGAAAGCAGCCACAGGGGTATCAGGAGCAGGTTCACGATGGCATGAAACGCCTGCGTCGAATCCATCGGCCAGGCAATCGCAAAACCCAGTGCGGTCAGCTCGAAGCTGATCATAACGATGGCCAGCACGCTCAAGCCGATCGCCGCAGGAGAAAAATGCACGCCCACCAACGGGCCAAACACCAGGAAAATAATGCCCTGCACTGCCGCCAGGGTGGCGCCGCCGAGCACCTTTCCCAGAACAATAGACGAGCGGCTCACCGGAGCAGCCAACACCGAGAGCAGAAATCCCTCGTTTCGGTCCTGGATCAGCGACATCATGCTGAAGATCGCGGTAAAAAGCACAATCATGGCGACCGATCCGGGGAAGAAATAACCCAGGTAATGGGCGGAACCGCCGCTACCCGCTCCGCTTTGGAAACTGTGCGCGAAGCCTGCTCCCAGCACCACCCAGAAGATCAGCGGCGAGGCAATGACGCCTACCACCCGGGCCTTCTGGCGGTAGAAGCGTACCAACTCGCGCAGCCACAGGCTATAAGCTGCGAGCCAGATACCGGGCGAAGCAGTCTTCACCGCGCGCGGCGCGGTGGCGGTTAACGTTGCCATAAAGTCTCCTTCTCCTGCGCGTCGGCCCAGAAGCGATGGCCCGTGCGTTGAATGAAGACGTCCTCGAGGCTGGGGCGCGCCACGGAGATGCCGTCGATCTCGCCCGGGAAGGCCTCGACCACGGCCGTCACCAGGCGATGGCCGTCGGGGCGCTCCAGGCGGACGGTGGCGCCCATCACGCTCGGCTGCACACCAAAACGGGTGCTCATACGTTCTGCCAGCGAGCGGGCTGCTTCAGGGCTCGCAGTTTCAAACAGCACCACGTCGCCACCGATGGCCGACTTCAACTGCATCGGCGAGCCCAGCGCGACCAGTTTGCCCTGACTCAGAATGGCAAGCCGGTCGCAATGCTCGGCCTCTTCCATCAGATGGGTGGTAACCAGGATGGAGACGCCCTCCTGGTCACGCAGCGTCCGCAGGTACTGCCACATGTCACGACGCGCCCCGGGATCGAGACCGGTCGACGGCTCGTCCAGCAGCAGCACCTGGGGCGAATGGATTAACCCCTTGGCTAGTTCGACGCGGCGCTGCATGCCGCCGGAAAGCGTCTCCACATATTCCTTCGCTCGGTCATTCAGTCCTACCCGGCGCAGCACTTCTTCGCTACGCGTCTTGAGCGTGTCTCCGCGTAGACCATACAGGTGGCCCTGGTGCTTCAGATTTTCGCTGACCGTCAACTTAAGGTCCAGGCTCCTGGCCTGAAAAACGATGCCCGTTTGCTGGCGCGCCAGGTTCGGTTGGCGGGCTACGTCGAAACCCTGAATCCGGGCCGCTCCACCGCTGGGCACCATGAGCGTCGAAAGGATGCGGAAAAGCGTGGTTTTTCCGCTCCCGTTGGGGCCCAAAAGCCCGAAGATCTCCGCCGGCTGAACGGTGAAGCTCAGATCGTCGAGCGCCAGCCTGTCTCCGTAATTGTGGGAGACGTGATCGAGCTGGATCGGCATCGCCGCCGCGGTAGCGCCGGGGGGGATGTTCGCCGCGGGATGTTCACTCAGCGTCGCCATGTGCCTATCTCCCTCCAGTTGCGTTCAACATCATCGCCGTGAGCAGCAGCGGCAGGTAGATAACGCTGGCCCGCAACAGGTCACGCGCATAGCCTCGCGATTCGGCCGTGGTGACTGCCCGGGTGATATGGGTAAAGCGAATCGTGTAGGCCAGGTAGCCCAGCCCCAACAGAACAGCGGTGACCAGGTAAACCTCTCCAGCGAAGTGCAGAAAAAATGGAACAGCGCTTACCGGAATCATCAGCACTGCATAAATCAGCGCCTGGCACGCCGTCGACCAGCCATCCGGCTCGACCACCGGCAGCATGCGGATACCGCCCTTTGCGTAGTCGTCGCGGTAGAGCCACGCGATGGCCATGAAGTGGGGAAACTGCCAGACGAAAAGGATGGCGAAAAGGGCCACCGCGGGCCATTCGATGACCCCACGAGCAGCCGTCCAGCCCAGAAGCGGCGGCATAGCGCCAGGGAATGCGCCGATGAACGTAGCCAGCGTTGTGTAGCGCTTAAGTGGTGTGTAGACAGCGACGTAGGTAAATCCGGTCAACAGGGTCAGGACCACGGTAACGGGGTTGGTGAACCATGCCAGCACCACGGCGCCGGCGGCGAAGCAGGCCAGGCCCAGGGCAATTCCCTGGGGCAGGCTGAAGCGACCGGCGGCCAGGGGGCGTTGCGCTGTCCGCACCATTTTCGCGTCAGTCCTACGCTCCATCACCTGGTTCATCACGCTGGCCCCGCAGGACACCAGCGCGATCCCAAAAAGGGATTCCAGCAGGCCCCAATGCATGCTGGTGATGCCCGAACGCATCGAGCCCAGATAAAAGCCAGCCCAGGCCGTAATCACGACCATGGAGGTTACGCGAACCTTGAACAGCTCCTGGTAGTCCGCCACGCGCGAATGTCGTACCGTGCCGTTGACCGCCAACTGAGGCACCTGGTCGACGCCGGGACCGGCCAGGCCGGTTGCGGCATGGGCGATCGGGGTCACAGGAGCACTATCCTGGCCGGAAGAAGCGTGGATTTCTTCTGAGGAGTCATAGGGCGGCTACTGCCCTCATGATAGCAAGCAAGTGCCAACCCAGCCCGCACCCTGATTCACCCCACCGTCGAACAGGCGGCTTCTGTTCGGAACTGGCCTACCGCGAGTGGCTCGCGGGGTGATTTTCAAGCGCTCCGGGATCCTCTATCTGATTCCCTTTGATCAGGTACTCCTGAATCAGCACCGAGACCAGCACCGCAGTCGGCACTGCTATCATCGCCCCGACCACACCGGCGAGTTTGGAACCCATGAGCAGGGCAATCAGAACCCCCAGGGCAGAAAGATCTACGCTGCTTTTCATGATGCGCGGTGTCAGGAACGAGGTCTCTACCTGGGCATAGATGGCATAGAAAATCGTGACCCCCAGGACCTTTTCCCACGAGTCGATGGCCGACGCCAGCAGCACCAGGGCCATGGATACCATGGCGCCCACAATAGGGATAATGTTCAGGGCGCCCATCAGCACCGCCAACGCATAGGCGTAACGGACCTTGAGCAAAGTAAAAACGATCAGGCTGCAGAGTCCCAGGATGAGCATGAGTCCGCCCTGGCCAAGCAGCCATTTGCCCATGCGCGCGTCGGCACGCAACAGCGTTTTATCCAGACGATCCCGCGCTGGCTGGGGAAAGAACGAGAGCAGCCAGTGATAGGCCTCGTCTCCCTCCAGCATGAAATAGATAGTGAGAAAGACGACTGCTCCTACATCCGCCACCTTGCCGGCCCAGCCGCTGATGGAGAGAAATATATATTCGGCGAAGTTGGATACAAATCCCTGGAGCTTCGTATTCAAGCCGGCAAAATTAAAGTGCGAGGCAAGCGGAAATCTATGCAGCCGATCGAGCAATTCGGGTCCACGCTTCGGCAGTTCCGCAATCAACGATTGAACATCGCGCAACACCGGCGGCATGGCGAAAGCGAAAAACAAGGCGGCGGCGGCGGCAACGCTCAGCAACAGGATAAAAATAGCCAGCCCTCGGCCTGGATGCCAGCTCCGGATGCGGAGCCGCATGATACCGCCGGTCACCGGTGTCAGCACCACGGCGAACAGAGCGCTGACGTAAAGCAGCATGAGAATGTCGCGCATCAGATACGCGAGCATCAATACCAAAGCAATGGCAAAGGCGAAGACAATATAACCCCGCACCGAGCGGGCCCGCACGGTCTGGGTATGAGAGGTGCCTTCCGCGACCGCTTCCGAACTCGTCATGCGTTACAACCCTCTTTCTTCAATCAGCCACTGTTTCCCGACCTGCTCTAACACGTGATTGGCCACGGTTCGCGGTGCGAGGCCGGTGGTGACCACTGTGATGTGTGCCGACTGGTAGTGTGGCAAGCGCCGCTCATGACGTGCTGCCAAAGCCTCCGGAGCAGCCAGCAACGGGCGAACTTTCCCTTGTCCGGCCCTTCCTTGCTCTCCTTCTCGCGTGCAGCGCGCCAGCAGTTCTGTCAGCTTGGCATCGAGAAAAACCAGGCAATTTCCGGGCGAATGGACTAAAAGGGTTCTGCTGGATTCGTCCTCGACCGTGCCCCCACCCAGCGCCAACACAATCTTCTCTTCGTGGCTTAGCTGCCTGACCGCCTGCCGCTCTCGCTGGCGAAAGCTCGCTTCGCCGTGATCGCGGAATATTTCGGCGACCGTGAGTTGGCTCGCGGCCTCGATGACGTCGTCCAGGTCGAAGAATCTCCAGCCCAGCTCTCTGGCCAGAATGGCTCCGACGGTAGACTTGCCGGCCCCCATGAAACCGGTCAGGATCAGGCGGGAGAGCTTCTGCCGCACCTCCGGTTGTCCTTCCACCCCTTGCTGCGCCACCTTTTCCATGCCAGATGCAAATTAAAGCGGATTATAGACGGCTGGAGCAATAACCAATCTGAGGCCGCAGCCCACAGTGCAGCTTTGTCTGCCGTTTTTGGAGGGAACCCGCATGAGCCGGCGCCCGGCAAGAAACCCGGGGCCAAGAAACCCGGGGCACGGAGCTGCGGTTCACAAGTGCAGCAGCGACCCAGGACCGCCGGAAGTTGCAATGATTTTCAACCGGACCGTCGATGGACCACCGGCCTGTCCCCAGCGAATCGCGTTACTTGGCGCGGGAAGGCTCTTTCTTGAGGGCAGTCTGAATGTTTTCCCAGACTGCGGGGCTGGGATCGTGAATAGGCAAGAGCAGCTTGGCTTGTTGTGCGATGTACTCGAGATCACGCACCAGTGCGCTGCAGTTCTCGCAGGTCTTCAGGTGTGGTTGTGCACTCAGATCTTCGCTCGACTCAAACAAGCTGGGAAGCTGGTCCTGAAAGACGGCGCAATCGAGGCTCGCCCCGTTCACTGCTTTCCGCTCGTCGTTCATAGAAGAGCCTCTTTCCGTTGGCCCGACTTCAAAAGATCGCGAAGCTTCATGCGTGCCTTGTGCAGCTGCGACTTGCTGTTGCCGATCGAGCACTCCAGCATAACGGCAATCTCATTGTGCTCATAGCCTTCTACATCGTGCAAAACAAAGACCAGCCGGTAGCCGGGAGGCAGATTCTCGATCGCTCGCTCCAGTGTGACACGGTCCACCGAACCAGAGAGCGTCAGGTCGCGTGCGCCAATGTCTTTACGCGGCCCGTCCTCTTGAGATGGCTCAAGGGTTTCTTCGAGCGATACCTGGGGCAGCCCTTTCTTGCGCAAATGCATAAGCACCACATTGACCGCCAGCCGATGCAGCCAGGTGGAAAATGCCGAATCCCCACGAAAGGTAGCAATCTTTCGGTAGAGCTGAAGAAAGGCTTCCTGGGTCAGATCCTCGGCCTCCGCCACGTTGCCCAACATGCGTAGGCATAGGGAATATACCCGACGTTTGTGCAGGGCGTACAGCATTTCGAAAGATGGCCCATCCCCGGCTTGCGCCTTCTGGATGGCCTCGGCCTCGCCGGCAATCGGTGGATTGCGACGCAGATGCTGATTGGGTGCCTTGGCTGGCGCTGTTGGTCCCGGCGTCGTAGCCAAGTCCTTACTGGGTATAGACATCGCTACCTCGAGGAGAGAAGTTCCACCACTACTATTCACCATCTGCCGGCGGATGTTCGCTTTCATCATCACAAATCACTCATCTTGGAAGGGAACCATGCTGTGGGAAGCACAATGTGGGGTAGAAGTTGCTTACCGGCCCAGATTCAGTCGTGAGTAAGAACCAGATTGTGATTCTCCCTTCCACGAACTCGGGTCACCCTTCAGAAAACGACAGCACTACACTAGCTGCCAATAAAGCGTGCATAAAGACTGCGTGCGAGCGACATATCCGTTGTACCCTGCACCAGCGCCCGGCCGTCGGCGAATACCGTGAGCGTGTACTCTCCCCGCTCGAATCGCAGCAGAAGACGATTAAAGTTCACCTTGCCGTGCGGTTCCAGGCGCTGCTGCATCTCGGCAAAATCCACTGGGCGATGATGTTCGTGGATCTGTACCGAGTTTCGGCCGCACAGCGTGATCTGGGGCCGATCTTCTCCCCGCAGATGGGCAAAATCCCGCTTCTGGCAGACCGTGCATAACGCTCTGGGGGTGGCGGCGCTGATCTCGGCCTGGTCATTGGTCCACAGATCGCGCCCCAACAGGGTACGCCGCATTTTGTCCTTTGCCCCTACCAGGAACTTCAAGGCCTCAGTCACTTCCACCGAAGCCGCGAAATTGACGGCCGTGTTCAGAATGCCCGCGGTATCGCAGGTGGCCACCACGCCTGTCGGAGGCTTGGGAAAGAGGCAGGCCAGGCACGCGGTCTCTCCGGGCAGAATGTTCATCGTGGCCGCGTAAGCTCCAACCGCCGCGGCATAGATCCAGGGGCGGCCCTGTTCCACGGCGAAATCGTTCAACAAATAGCGAGTTTCGAAGTTGTCGGTGGCGTCGAGTAGGATCGCAGCATTGCCCAGCAAAGCATGAATATTGGAGGGAACGAGATCGGCCACATGCGCCCGCACTTCAATCCGGCTGTTGAATTGTGCGATCTTACGCCGGGCGGCTTCGGCCTTGGGGAGCGCTTCGCGGGCGTCCGCCTCGTCGAACAGCACTTGCCGCTGCAGATTGCTCTCTTCCACAAAGTCGCGATCGACCAGGGTTAAGATGCCCACTCCAGCGCGCGCCAGCAACGCCGCCGCCGCCGCCCCCGTGGCGCCGCAACCCACCAGGGCGACATGGCTGCCGGCAAGCCGCCTTTGGCCCTGCTCCCCGATCCCGGAATAAAGCACCTGGCGCGAGTATCGCTCCTCGATAGGTTGCTCTGCCGGTTCCACCGCGCTCTCCCGTAACATCCTGATCACAGATCACGTCTTAGTATAGAGACTTGCATGGAACGCGCTGCTGCGGCGTTTCGCCTTGCCGCACCAAAGATTCCGGCAAAGCGGGGTTTCCGCTCAAAATCGCTCTCCTGACAGTTACAGTGTTCGATATACGAGTGCGATGCCTCCCGAGAGGTCTTTGTTGTTTTGACATCATTGGTTCTATCCGCGCGCCGAGAGCAGAAACAGAATAGCTTTAGAGGAGGCCGTCCCCTCCCTTGTTCTTTTTCGTCAGGGAAAAGGCTCCTCGCCGTCCTCTATCAAGAGCGCGTCGTTCCCGTTTCCACTCTGCTACTGTTCGGTTCGCTTATGCTGAGCCTGGCTTTCTCCACCATCTGCAGTGGTCAGGCTGCCCCGCCGCCGGGTGCAACCGCCAATCCTCCGGCAACGCCGAATTCCCGGCAAAGCCTGTTGCTGGACTGGGCCGGATTGCAAGTGGTGAGCATTGCCTTCGAGGGCGTCAGCGGCGCTTTGCTAGCGCCATTGCCCAGCCAACTGGCTCAGCAGACCGGCACGCCGCTCGATCCGGTAAAGATTCGCGAAAGCCTGCGCCGCCTCTATGCCACCGGTCTGTACCAAACAATCGAAGTAGCCGGGGTGCGCACAGGCAACGACGTCGCCATCATCTTTTCCGGGAACCCACGCCTCTTTATCGGCCGCGTGAATGTGAATGGCGTGAAAGATGATCGTCTCGCTTCTGTTTTGCAAAGTGCCACCCAGCTGCAGGCGGGAACGCCATTTTCCGAAAGCAAGGCAACCCTGGCGGAGCCGGCGGTCGCCGCGACTCTCCAGAACAACGGCTTCTACCGTGGACAAATCGCAAGAACCACAGTGATCGACAGGGTAAATTCGTTGGTCGACCTCAATTTCGAAATCACCCCGGGCAATGCAGCCCGGATAGGTGACGTCGCATTGACCGGCGACAGCGGACTTACCGAAGCACAATTCCGCAAGCAGGGTAAGCTCAAGCGAAACTCCAAAGTCAACCGCAACACGGTGAGTCGTGCCCTGACTAACCTGCGCAAACACTACAGCAAGAGAGAGCGGCTCTCCGCCACCATCACTCTTACTTCCAAAGACTTCCTGCCCCCCACCAACCGGCTGAACTATACCTTCCTCGCCCACCAGGGGCCAATTGTTCTGGTCAAGGTTGAAGGAGCACCCATTCCTCGAAGCCAGGTAGAGAAACTGGTGCCGGTCTTCGAGGAGGGTACGGTCGACCAGGACCTGCTCAACGAAGGGGCGCAGAACCTGCGCAACTACTTCGAGGGCCACGGCTACATCGATGTAAAGGTTTCGCACCAGCCGGTGCATACCGACGCCCAGCATGTAACCGCGCTCTACACCGTTGTGTTGGGCAAGCGGCACATCGTCGACACGGTCACCGTCAGCGGCAACAAGTATTTCAGCACCCCGCTGATTACCGAACGTTTGAGCGTGCGTGCGAACAGTTTGCTCGATCGCGACGGTGCGTTCAGTCAACAACTGGTTGCAGGCGACGTCGCGAATATTAAAGGCCTTTACCAAAGCAACGGCTTCAGCGCCGTGACCGTCACGCCAAAATTCATCGATAGCGATACCACCGCCGGCAAGGCGAGCAAGCTCGCCCACTACAAAATCAACTACGCCATCGACGAAGGAGTGCAGCACCGCATCGGCAAATACGACATCGAAGGAGCCACCGCGGAGCAACTGGACGAGTTTCGCCCTTACTTGAACGCCCAGGTCGGTCAGCCCTATTCGGCCGTCAATATCAACCAGGACCGTGACCTGGTGCAGACCTACTTTCTCAGCAAGGGCTTTGATAACGCCCAGGTTTCCTTGTTCCAGCAGACCGAGGCCGATCATCCCGATGCCATTGATTTCACGATGAAAGTGGTCCCCGGCAAGCAGTTTTTCGTGCGCAAGGTGATCGTGTCTGGCATAGGTCTGACCAAACCCTCGGTCGTGCAGCAGCGGATTCTGCTCCATCCCGGCGACCCACTCAATCAGACCGCCCTGCTGCAGACCCAGCGTCGCCTCTACGATCTGGCCCTGTTCAACGAAGTCAATACCGCGATCCAGAATCCACTCGGAGACGAGAGCTACAAGAACGTTCTGCTGAATCTGACCGAGGCGAAACGCTGGGATGTGAGCTACGGCTTCGGCTTCGAGGTGCAAACCGGGACGCCCTCTGAGGGCTGCCTTTCCCCGGCGGAACAGATACTGTTGGGCATCGCCAACAGTTACACGTGCAATTCCAACGGTCACACCGGCGCCAGCCCACGCGTCCTGTTCAACGTAAGCCGCACCAATCTGCGCGGCACCGACCAGTCCATTACCCTGCGTACGAACTACGGAACACTGGAGCAGATCGTCCAGCTCAGCTACCAGGATCCGCACTTTCTGAATAAACCCTCGTTCAACTTCACCATCTCCGGCGGATATAACAACAGTGCGGTCATCACTACGTATCGCGCTGCGATTCTTTCCGGCGCGCTGCGCCTCTCCCAGCGTCTGACCAAGCCAACCACGTTGATCTATTCCTTCTCCTATCGCCGGGTTTCGGTAAATTCCAGTACGCTGCAAGTCAGCCTGTCGCAGATTCCCTTGCTGGCGCAACCGGTTCGCGTCGGCGGTCCGGGGATAACCTATATTCGCGATACCCGCGACGTAGCCCTCGACGCGCACCATGGCAGCTTTAATACCGGGGAAGTATTTTTCGCGGACGGCAAGTTCGGCTCCCAGGCCGACTTCGACCGCATCGACATGAGCAATGCAACCTACTACGACTTTGGCCGGGATCACTGGGTCTTCGCGCGACAGACCCGCTATGGGCAGGAGCGCTCCTTCGGCGATGGGGATACACAGTTGATCCCGCTACCCGAGCGGCTCTATGCCGGAGGTGCCACCAGCCATCGCGGTTTCCCCATTAATGCCGCCGGGCCGCGCGATCCCCAGACCGGGTATCCGGTGGGGGGATCCGGCGTCTTCGTCAACACGCTCGAGCTCCGGCCCCCGCCGCCAACCCTGCGTTGGGTAGGTACCGATCTCAGCTTTGTCCTTTTCTATGACATGGGCAATGCGTTTCAGAAGTCTTCCCAGATCTGGCCCTCCGCCTTGCGCATCAAGCAGCCACATAGCTACACCTGCCGCAACGTTACCGTCCCCTACACCACGTACAACACGCCGGATACCTGCGACTTCAACGACTTCTCCCATGCGCTGGGCCTCGGGCTCCGTTATCACACCCCCATTGGTCCGGTGCGTTTGGATCTCAGTTATAACCTCAATCCACCGATCTACCCGGTCATTTACGACTACACCACGGCGTCTACCACTCCAAATCCGCACGTGGGGCAAGCCGGACATTTCAACTTTTTCTTCAGTATCGGACAGAGTTTTTGATGACCAGAGCCAAGCACAGGATGGGCGACGCGGAGACAGAAGCGTTTTTGATGACCAGAGCCACTGGCTTTGTATCAGGGCACGACTTCAGTCGTGCCGTAACTGCCGCAGATCTTGAGGGCTTTAGCCCCTGCGTGAGAACCGGAAACCCCGCCGATTCGTGGTGGAAGCCCCCGCATTCATGCGGGGGAAGGAGCGCTTCAGCGCTCCGGGAAAGAGTCGTGACTTTGATCATGCGCTTTAGCGCTGGCAATGCCAGGGGCTTTAGCCCCTGGGGGCAATCTTGGATCGAACAACTAGAGCACCTGAGGCTGAGAACCCTGGCCTTCCAGGCTTTCAGGGTGAGTTTCCTCGAAGAAAGCCGCATGAGCCTCGCCAACGCCACCAACCTCTTTAGGAAATCCCGCGGAAGCGCACCGGAGAGGTCTGCGCTTTGCGCTTTGCCCATCTACTGCACATTGGTCTTATTTTTGCTGGGGGCGGTCAGGGCCGCGGCGGCGCAAACCCCAGTGGCTCCTCAGGGTAAGCCCGTGGTTCTCGATCATGTGGTCGCGGTCATCAATGGCAGCGTGATTCTGCAGAGCGACGTAAATGAAGAAATGGATTATGCCGTTTTGCAGCCCTTCAGTATCAAGGGAGACGACGATACCCCGCAGACCGCCCTGCAGCATCTGATCGATCGCGCCCTCATCCTGCAACAAATGGAAACAGCGCAGACTGTGGATCCTCCTTCCCCGGAAGCGGTACAGCAAAGCCTTACGCAACTGCGCGGATTGCTTCCCGATTGCGCCCGTTACCAATGCAAAACCGATGCCGGCTGGCAGGCCTTTCTCGCAGCACACGGTTTGACCGAGCAGGAGGTCCAGACTCGCTGGACCCAGCGCTTGCTCCTGCTTTCATTTATTCAATCGCGCTTTGGCGCCGGCGTCCGCATTACTCCGGCCGAGATTGCGGATTATTACAACAAGACCCTGCTTCCCCAGTTCCAGGGCAAGCCGGTGAAGCCGCCCGCTCTGGAGGCAGTCTCTTCCCGAATCCAGGAGATATTGCTGCAGAAGCGGGTTAGCTCCCTGCTGCTCGACTGGTTGCAAAGCCTCAAGGGTGAGGGCAGCGTCAGCATTCTCGACCCGGCGTACGGCAAGGTGGGCACTACCGGTTCTGGTGACGAAACCGGAGGGTCATCATGAGCAGCCTACCCCCCGGAACTCCCGAGACCCCGATCGCACGCAGCAAAAGCCTCTGGGGCTATATCTGGAGGGTGAGCGGCAGCGTGGTGCTGCTGCTGGTTCTGGTCGTTGCCTGCCTCCTGTTTTATGCTTCGACCGCGCACTTTTCCAATCTTGTCCGGCAGAAGGTCATCAGCGTCCTCGAAGACGCCACCGGTGGCCGCGTGGAGTTGCAGTCGTTGCGCTGGAACGTGCGCCACCTCGCCGTCGAGGTCAATGGCCTCACCATTCATGGTCTCGAGGGACCAGCAGAACTGCCTTATGCCCATGTGGACCGGATTTATGCCCGGACAAAGATTCTGTCGTTTGTAAGTGCCAGGCTTGGCCTCGACTTTCTAGAGGCGGACCGCCCCTCGATTCATCTGATTATTTATCCCGACGGGCACACCAATCAGCCGACGCCGAAGGCTAAGGACAAGAGTGACAGTCCCAACACCAGAACGATCTTCGATCTGGAGGCGAACCGCGTCGAGATTCATGACGGCATGGCGCTACTCAATCAGCGCGCACTGCCCTTCCAACTTGCCGCCAATGACCTGGGCGCCGTCATCACCTACGCGCCGGCCACCCATCACTATCTGGGTGAACTCAGTTGCTCTGATATCACCGGGCAGGCAGGAAAGAATGCCGCTGTCCGCAGCAAACTGGATTTGAGCCTCGAAGCAGCCAACGATGCCGTCGATCTAAAGACCCTGCACTTCGTAACCGGGAAGACCAACCTCCAGGCCTCTGGTACGCTTGCCCACTTTGCCGGGCCGCTGTGGAAGCTCTCCGCGAACGGTACGGTGGACCTGGCAGAGTTGACTGCCGTCGGTGCGGTTGACGGCCTGCGACGCGGGAGCGTGGACCTGGCGGTTACAGGCCAGGGGAGCCCGGCTAGTCCCTTTGTGGTCGACGGCAACGCAAAGATAAACAGTGCCACCTATTCGATTCCTTATGTATTGATCGACGGAGTGAACGCGACGACCCGCCTCCACATCACTCCGGACGAGATTAATCTTTCAGATTTTGTTGGGCGTCCCCGCCAGGGAGGGATCGTGAATGCCACCATTCGGTACCTGAACTGGATGGCTCCGGCGCTGCCGCCACAAAAATTGTCATCCCGACCGGAGCGCAGCGCAGTGGAGGGACCTGCGGTTCGTACACCCATGATGAGCATTCGCGCCAGGGTGTACGGCGTCCGCTTGAGCACAGTTCTCTATAGCGTTGTCGAACGCGGCTATCAGGATCTGGGCTTCGATACCATCGGCCAAGGACCCGTGAACGTGGATTGGACGGGGGACGCGAGTGATCTGACCGTCGCCGCCAACCTCGTCATGACCGCGCCCCAGTCATCTGCCCCCGGTGAGCTTCCGCTCAGCGGCATGGTAGATGCCAAATACTTCCAACACGGAGGCCGGGTTCAGATCAATCAACTCGAGGCACATTCGCCAGGGACCACACTCAATGTGACTGGCTTGCTCGGTGTTTATCCGGTAACTGAGCCCTCCAACCTCTCCGTTCATCTCATCAACCACGATCTGGGCGAGTTCGATCGAGTGCTCAAAACGCTGGGACTAGGGATTAACGGCAAGAAAGGTATATCCGGTCTTCCTATCCAGCTACATGGCGACGCGACTTTCGACGGCGCGGCGACGGGGTCTCTAGTCGATCCTGCATTCAAGGGCCATCTGACCGCAAATCGGTTCTCAACCGTGTTCGTCCTTCCCGCCGCCGTCCGCCCCTCGTCGCCGCAGCAGGCAGCTCTGTCCAGCCAGCCTTCGATTGGTCCGATTGCGTTACCCGCTGCCAACTCGACAGGGGAACCGGCGCCGGCGGCAAACGGGGCCGCTCCATCGCCGCCGGCGAACACCACCATTTCCTGGGACCGGCTTGATGCGATGGCTAGCTACTCCTCCAGCCTGATTTCGGTGGAGCAGGCGATACTCACTCGTGGCAAGACGGTAATTCATGCCTCCGGTCAACTCGAGGCGCATCGCATCAGCCGGCGACAAGAGGCGTTTGACGAGGATGCTGCCATTACTGCCACCGCCCAGATGCAGAACGCTTCGTTGACCGACCTGTTGGCAATCGCCGGGCAGGACCTCCCGATCACCGGCAATCTGAACTTCGAAGCCCATGCCGGGGGAACACTGGGTAATTTGACCGGCGGTGGGCAGCTCTCCATGCAGGGTGGCGCCATCGAAGGCCAGCCGTACCACAGCCTTGAGGCCACACTGAGCATCTCGGGACAGGACATTCATCTGGCGAAACTCACCTTTCTGCAGGATGGTGGCACGGTCATCGGCAACGGGAACTACAACCTGAAAACGCAAAGTTTCCTGGGCAATCTGGATGGAACCAATTTCGAACTAGCGCATTTTCCGCAGCCCAGGGATGCCCGACTTTCCATGGGAGGGGCGGTCAAGTTTGACGTCCACGCCTCGGGCACGATCGAATCCCTTTCCGTGCTCGCGGGAATTCATATGAGCAACCTGATGCTGGCGGGGCAGCCGGCGGGCGCGTTGGAAGTTGTCGCCCATACACAGGGGAGCATCGTGTATTTCACCGCGCAAAGCAGCCAGGCCTCGGCGCAGCTTCAGATCAAGGGTCAGACCGCCCTGCATGGCGACTTCCCGACCAAGGCCAACATTGTGTTGGCCAAGCTCAACATCGCTCCTTTTCTGCGCGCTTTTCACGTGCAGGCCGTCACCGGCAATTCGTCGATTGGAGGAACGATTGATGTAGCCGGTCCGCTGCGCGAGCCAAAGCAATTCAGCGGGGATGCGGAGTTCAACCAGTTCTCGGCCACCCTGCAGGGCATCTCGCTTCAGGCCATGGGCCCCTTGCGCATATCGCTGCATGAGGGAATCCTGCGTGTCACGCAGGCCCATATCACCGGACCGGAGACAGATCTTGCGGTGACAGGCACCGCCTCGCTGATCGACGGTCAGGAACTCGCGATTACCGGCCATGGCGGCATCAATATGAAGCTGGCCCAGACCTTCGACCCGGACATTACTTCCTCTGGCCACGTGGACTTCAACGTCGAGGCAAACGGATCGCTTACGCAGCCGTTGCTATCCGGCAGCCTGCATCTCACCAACGTTGCCCTCGCGCTCAACGACCTGCCCAACGGCATCACCAAATTGAACGGAAACCTGATCTTCGATCAGAACCGCCTTGAGGTGCAGGATCTGGTGGGTACTACGGGTGGCGGCCAACTCAAGTTTGGCGGATTTCTGGCATACCAGCAGGGTATATATGGAGACTTTACGGCGAGTGGGAAGGATATTCGCGTTCGCTACTCGGGTATAAGCGCTACTGCCGACACCAGCCTCCACCTGCAGGGTTCGCAGAACAACATGTTGCTCAGCGGCAGCGTGCAGATTACCCGCTTCATTATCGGTCCAAACGTGGATTTTGCCAGCTTTGCTACGGGCCCGGGGGCTTCCGTGCCACCCAACCCCAATGCGCCCTCCAGTCATGTGCGGCTCGATGTTCACATCTTCTCCGCGCCGCAGCTCGATTTTCAAAATTCCTACGCGCAACTGGCCGGCAGCGTGGATCTACGCATTCGCGGAACCGTTGCCCAACCAGCGATTCTTGGTCGCATCAACATCACCGATGGCACAGCAAACTTTGCCGGCACCACCTACCGTTTGCAACACGGGGAGATCTACTTCACCAACCCGGTCACGATCCAGCCCATTATCGATATCGACGCCACGACCCGGGTTGAGGAATACGACGTGACCATCGGCCTGCACGGCAACGCCAGCCAGCTCACCCCCACCTTTCGCTCCGAGCCTCCGTTGCCCCAGGCCGATGTAATTTCCCTTCTGGCACTGGGGCGCACCCAGGAGGAACAACAACTGTATTCGCAGCAGGAGCAGTCAATCGGCGTCGATTCGACCACCAATGCGTTGCTCGGCGGCGCGCTTAACGCCGCGGTCGGCAGCCGGGTACAAAAGCTTTTCGGCGTTGGCAGCGTCAAAATCGATCCCACGTACGTGGGCAGTATTGGCAGCTCAAGTGCTCGCATCACCGTGCAGCAAAACATTTCACGCAATGTTCAAGTGACCTACGCCACCAATGTCAACGCGACCGCGCAGCAGCTCATTCAGGCCCAGGTGGATGTGACCAGTAGCGTTTCTCTGCTTGCGGTGCGTGATGAATCGGGCGTCTTCAGCCTGGTGCTCAAAGTGCATAAGCGCTATCGTTGACTGCGTCGCGGGCGCGCAAAGTTCTCAGCGCTATCGTTGACTGCGTCGTGCAGTCGTAGTAAACAGAGATGGACAACCCTGGGCCAGAGTGTGTGTTCATACGTGTGGGCTTACTCGCGAAGCCGTAATCCGTCTAACCTGATAAGCGGGTACGGCGATGCGCGGCCCCAACTGACAGGAGATAGAGATGAGAAAAGTACTTCATGGTCTGACTTTGGCGTTGGCTGCTGTTTTGGTCCCAGGTTCTCCGGTTCTGACTCCCCCGGCGTTGTACGCCATGGGACAGAGCGCGCAAACCGATAACAATATTCAGGCAGACCTGTCGAACTCCTTTAAGAAATTCAAAGGGGTACAGATCTCAGTTAAGAATGGGATCGTCGATCTGGAAGGTACGGTCAACGATTTCGCAACCAAGGAAGAGCTCGATAAGAAAGCGCATCGAGTCAAGAACGTGGTCGCCGTTCGTAACAAACTGCAGATAGCCGGCGCCGGTGAGATGCCGGATGCGCAGCTTCAACAGGCAATCGTGAAGAAGTTGCAATATGATCGCGTTGGCTATGGCAATGCCTTCAACGCCATTAGCGTGAATGTTCAGGATGGCGTGGTTACCCTGGGCGGCAATGCGCTCGGGCCGGTCGCGGCAGACTCTGCCGTCTCCCTGGCGAGCCATTTTCGCGGGGTGCAGGACGTGATCAACAACATCCAGGTTGACCCGGTGTCACCCATGGATGATCGCTCCCGCCAGCAGGTCTATCGGGCTATCTACGGATTTCCCAGCCTGAACAAGTATGCGATTGATCCTGCGCAACCCATTCGCATTACTGTGGTGAGTGGCAACGTCACTCTGAACGGCGTGGTCATCAGCCAGGCGGATAAGAATACTGCCGGCATTCGCGCCAACGGCGTACCCGGAATCTTCAAGGTGACCAACAACCTCCAGGTAGCCAATTCGTCCAGCGAGAAGTAGGTCTCGCGTTTCAAGTGAATCATGGACCTCGCCCACGCTGAGCAAATGCGCAGCGTGGGCTTTGTTCGTTTGCAAACGCCCAAGCGCAGTGGACCTGCTGTTCTGTTATCCACTAACGACTGCCGTCTGAAAGCGCCACGCTGCGACTTGTCATCCCGAGGAAACGACTTGCCTGCGGCAAGTTAGGCGTGAAATGAACGCGAAATCGATATTGATTCTGTTGGCTTTATTTTTTGTTCATTAGGAGCAGCCGACTTGCCGATGGCAAGTTGAGAAAGAAATGACTGCAAAATCGCTATGGTTGCGAGGCCCGGAGGGCCGGCCGCCAAACGTGAGCCCAGCCCGGAACCCGGATTTCCTGCCACGCAGCGCTGGACGAGGCCGCGTGTGCGCCTTTCAGTAAGGAAAGGCGCATGAAGTTTGCCAAAGCCACTAAGTTCCACAGGAAATCCGGGGAAGGGCTGGGGCTCGATTCCGAGTGGGATCTGAGCGCCGTGGGCGCGGCACTAACCTAGCCCGCTCGCACCTGTGTCATTAGGACCGAAGCGCCGTGGACCCGCGGTTCTGTCATCCACACGAATGCCACCTGAAAGCGCCACCCTCAGAATTGTCATCCCGCTGTTCTTCGGCTCTCACGCAGACTCCTCAGGCCGCGCCCGGTACACTGAATCATGGCCTTTCTCCGCAGTGTGAGCACGACGCTCGAGATGATCAAATGGGAGCACTCCATCTTCGCCCTTCCATTTGCTCTTTCCGGTGCGATGCTGGCCGCCGCCGGGTGGCCGGAATGGCGAAAGGTGTTCTGGATCGTCGTCTGCATGGTGACCGCACGCTCGGCCGCCATGGCGTTCAATCGCTGGGCCGATGCCCGTCTCGACGCTGCCAATCCCCGAACCGCGGCGCGTGCAATTCCGGCCGGCATTCTCAGCCGCGGATTTGTTGCCGGCTTCACTGTATGCATGGCGGTGGCGTTTATCCTGGCCGCCGCGCAGCTGAATCGGGAGACGCTCTTGCTCTCCCCCGTGGTCCTCGCGATCCTGCTGCTGTACTCCTACACCAAGAGGTTCACCCGATGGTCGCACCTGGTTCTCGGCCTGGCGCTGGGAATCGCTCCCGCCGCGGCCTGGATTGCCATCCGGGGAACCCTGGACCCCCGTATTGTCGTGCTCACCGCGGCGGTGCTTTTTTGGGTGGGTGGCTTTGATGTGCTCTACGCCTGCCAGGACATGGCGCACGACCGGACGACCGGTTTGAATAGTATTCCCGAAGCCTGGGGCATCCACGCCGCCTTTTGGATCGCGCGCGGTATGCACGTGGTCATGTTCGGCTTACTATTCTGGCTGCTGAAACTGTTCGCACTCAACGCTATCGCCTGGGTCGGCATCGCAGCCGTGGCCTGCCTGCTGCTCTACGAACATCTCATCATCTCGCCCACCGATCTCCGCCGAATGAACGCTGCATTCTTCACGTTGAACGGCGTTATCTCGGTTGTCTTCTTTTGCTTCGTCGCCGCCGCTGTCCTGGTCGGGCATCCGATTGCGCACTCACCACACCTGTGGTCGCTAAAATAGCAACGCACCCGTAAGCCGTACCGGGTGCGTTGCTCTCACTCCAATGCTTCAGTAAAAGGTGTCGGATTACGCCGTCTTGATTTTCTCTCGTTCCTTAGCCTTGTGGGCGTCTATCTTCTCGTTGACGCTCTCACGGACTTCGTCGACCTTCTCACGGAGGCCGGCACGAGCATCGTTGGCTTTATGTTGCGCTTCCGCCTGGTGGCGATCCGCCGTCACGTCGGCGGCATCCTTGGCATTGCCCCAGGTCTCTTTGGCGGTGCCTTTTACCTGGTCGGCTACGCCCTGATTGGCCAGTTTCTGATTGCCCAGCGTCTCGCCGATGCCTTGCTTGACCCGGCCCGCTACCTGCTCCGCTTTGCCCGTTACCTGATCTTTATTCATAGTTGGTGTCTCCTTAGCCTGCCGCTCGCACAGGCATCTGAAACTACGATGCGGAACCGGCAGTCCCGGCATACCTGCCGGGACAAAAAAGCCGCTTCGCCGTCAAATGGCTCGGCGGCCGCCAATCAACTGGATAACCAAAACCACCAGGGCAATGATCAGCAGGATATGAATATAAGCGCCCAATACGTGGAATCCGACAAAGCCCAACAACCAAAGTACTAGCAGAACCAGGAAAATTGTCCAAAGCATCGTGTGTTCCTCCTTACCATAAAGTCTTGCTACGCTGTACTTTGGTGCGTTTCGGCCGAACGAGGTTGCCGTATCATCGAAATTAGTTTTCGGGGCAGAGATGCGCATTGCCATCCAGGGAGAACTCGGGTCTTTTAGCCACCAAGCGGTACTAAAGATGGAACCGCAGGCAACCATTGTTCCCTGTGCCTTCTCCGCAGAGGTCTTCAAATTGCTGGAGAACGATGAGGTCGGCGCCGCCGTCATCCCCATCGAGAACTCTCTTGCCGGCTCCGTGGTGGAGCACTTTGACCTTCTTTTCCACTCCAATGTCCAGATCGAGCGCGAAGCGCTGCTGCGCATCCACCACAATCTCATCGGAGTTCCTGGCAGCACCATCGATGGGATTCGCCAGGTCCTCTCCCACCCTGTCGCGCTGGCCCAGTGCCGCCATTTCCTCGGTCAATACCCGGCAATGACGCCGGTCGCTTTCTACGACACTGCGGGCAGCGTCAAACATGTAGTTGGCCTGGGAGATAAAGCGGCTGGAGCCATCGCCAGCGAGCAGGCCGCTCTCACTTATGGTGGAGAGATTTTGGCTTCCGGTATCGAAGACAACGCCGCCAATTACACCCGGTTTTTTCTGATTCGCCATGGCGCCCGCGTCCGCCGGCTTCCCAATCCCGATAAAGTCAGCATCGCGTTTACGGTCGCGAACCGCCCCGGAACCCTGGTCTCGGCGTTGCAGGTATTTGCCGAGCACAACACGAACCTCTGCAAAGTGGAGTCTCGCCCGGTCCATGGTGAGCCTTGGCAATATGTCTTCTATGTCGACTACCAGGTGTCCGACCCTGCGGCTACCAGCGCGGCTCTCGATCAACTTCGCCGGCAGTGCCTGGTGGTTAAGGAGCTGGGACATTACCCGGCGGCGCTACCGCCTTCCTGATGTGGGGCAAAATCAGGCAGGCGAGGGGGTCATCCAGCAAAATGGGCACGGGAAAGAGGCGTTTTGCGACTTTACGAGATCTGCGGCATCTTATAGTCGATAATCTGATAGAAGGATACTCATGGCGAGCGATTTCTTAAGCATCATTAGTCCAACCGATCCCAGTCGGCGTGAGTCGGGCAGTTCTCAAGGAAGGGTTTTGCCCATTCTGCCGGTTCGTAGCACGGTGCTGTTTCCACATGCCGTGCTGCCGCTGACCGTCGGCCGGGAGAGTTCGATTCAACTCATTCAGTCCCTGGGAGAGCTGAAAACCATCGTCGTCGTCGCCCAACGCGATGAACGCATGGATAGTCCTCAGCCCAGCGACCTGTATTCCGTCGGCACCCTGGCGACCGTGCACAAAGTCGTAAAGATGCCCAACCAGAGTCTGTTTGTCTTTACCGAGGGTACAGAGCGGGTCAAGTTGGGCGAATTTGCTCAACTCGAGCCGTTCATGATGGCCTCGGTGGATCATTTGCCCGAGGTCGATCCGGGCAAGAGTGCGGAATTAGAGGCGTTGCAGAGGAATGTGATTGCCCAATTCCAGCAAATTGTCACCACCTCGCCCACACTTTCCGACGAGCTCCAGACCATCGCCCTCAATATTGAGGATCCTGGCCGCTTGGTCGATTTCATTGCCTCCTCTTTGCCGTTCCTGGCTACGACCGATAAGCAGGAGCTCCTGGAGACTCCTGATGTTCTGTTGCGTATGGAGCGCATCAACAAACATCTGGCCAAGGAAGCCGAAGTCCAGCAACTGCGCAACAAGATCCAGACCGAAGTGCAGGATCAGGTGCAGCAGTCGCAGCGCGATTACTACTTGCGCGAACAGCTCAAAGCCATTCAGAAGGAGATTGGTGAGCAGGACGAGGGCCAGAAAGACATCGAGGAACTGCGCCAGAAGATCGAAGCTGCAGGCATGCCGGAAGAGGTGAAAAAAGAGGCTACCAAGGAGCTCGGCCGCCTGTCGCGGATGTCTCCCATGGCCGCCGACTACTCGCTCACACGCAACTACGTCGAGTGGCTGGCCGTACTGCCGTGGGCCAAGTCGACTGGCGGGGAAGTGGATATTGCCAAGGCCAAGGAGATTCTCGACCAGGATCATTACGACCTGAAACGGGTAAAGGATCGGATCCTCGACTACTTGAGTGTGCGCCGTCTTAAACCGGATATGAAGGGGCCCATCCTTTGCTTCGTCGGGCCTCCGGGCGTAGGAAAAACCTCGCTGGGGCGCAGTATTGCGCGTGCTCTGGGACGCAAATTCCAGCGTATCTCGCTCGGCGGTATGCACGACGAGGCTGAGATTCGCGGCCATCGCCGGACCTACATCGGAGCCCTGCCGGGGCAGATCATGCAGGCACTACGCCGTGCGGAGACCAATGATCCGGTCTTTATGCTCGACGAGATCGACAAGCTGGGCCGCGATTTTCGCGGCGACCCAGCCTCGGCCTTGCTGGAAACCCTGGATCCGGAGCAAAACAACACCTTCCGGGATAACTACCTGGATGTTCCATTCGACCTCTCCAAGGTGCTCTTTATTTGCACTGCGAACATGCTCGATCCCATCCCGGAACCGTTGCGCGACCGCATGGAGATCATTGATCTGTCCGGCTACACCGAGGATGAGAAAACGCATATTGCGTTTCGTTACCTCATCCCGCGGCAGATCAAGGAGAACGGCATCGAGCCCAAAGAGGGTGGCTTGCCGGAGATCGAGTTCCCTGAGGAGGGCGTTCGCTACATTGTTCGCCACTACACCCGCGAAGCGGGCGTACGCAAACTGGAGCAGCTCATCGGTACCGTGTGCCGCAAGCAGGCGCGGCGCATTGCCGAAGGCCAGACGGGCATGCTCGTCGTCGATAGGGCGGTGATCCAGGAGTTCCTGGGCGGCATCAAGGTGCGCGTCGATACCGAGCTGGCAGAACGTACCAAGCGTGCCGGCGTAGCGGTCGGCTTGGCCTGGACACCCGCCGGTGGCGATGTCCTCTTTATTGAGGCCAACCGTATGAAAGGCAAGGGTGGCTTCAAAATGACCGGGCAGATCGGCGAGGTCATGCAGGAGTCCATGCAGGCTGCGCTTACCTGGGTGCGCTCGAACGCTGCCTCTCTGGGCCTCGAGGAGGACTTCACCAAAGACCTGGACCTTCACATCCACGTTCCTGCCGGAGGCATTCCCAAGGATGGGCCGTCGGCCGGTGTCACCATGGCAACCACCCTGGTTTCGCTGATGACGGATACCCCCGTGCATCCGCTCACCGCAATGACCGGCGAGATCACGCTCAGCGGCAATGTTCTACCCATTGGCGGCGTTAAGGAGAAGTTTCTCGCTGCCAAGCGTGCCGGTGTGCTGGATGTGATCTTTCCCGCGGAGAATCGGCAAAACGTCGAAGAGGACCTGACGGCGGACCAGATAGAAGGCGTGCGCATTCACTACGCCAGCCGTATTGAAGATGTGCTGGCCGTGGCCCTCCCCAAGTCAGTCATTGAAGAAAAGAAGGATGAGGCAATCAGGGAGACCATCATCGAGCACGCGGAAGTCTAACCCTGGCCGCCGGCACGATGCTGCTTCTACCCAATACGCTCCAGAAAGGCCCGTCAATCAGCGGGCCTTTTCCCTTGTGTGCCTGTTCCTGGCCCTGCGCCTTGTTGCCCCACCACCTGAGCTAGAATCTTCATGGGAACAGAGGAATTAGTGAAAAAGTGATCACCTGCCGGCGCCGCTTGCCCAAATCTCAAGGACATAAATGATCATCGATTTTGCCGAGCGGGCGCATAACCACAATTGGGATCTCGACCCGGTCGTGCGTTCCCTGTTGGATACGGATTTCTACAAGCTGCTGATGCTCCAGTTCATCTGGAAGCACTTCCCGACAACGCACGTATCGTTCTCGGTGAGTAATCGCTCCTCGTCGCTCCACCTGGCGGATGTGATTGCTCGCGAAGAGGTACTGCAGCAGCTCGAACATGTGCGAAGTCTGCGGTTTCTGAAATCGGAGCTGATCTGGCTGGCCGGCAATACCTTCTTCGGTCGCCGCGGCATCTTCGAGCCGGACTTCATCGAATGGCTCGGGCATGGCTTTCGCCTCTCGAGTTACCGGCTCACCGTAAGAGAGGGAGAATTCCACTTGCAGTTCGACGGCCTTTGGACCGAGGCGACGATGTGGGAGATCTATGCCCTCTCCATCATCAATGAGCTGAAGTCCCGCGCAGCCTTTCGCGGCATGAGCGAGTTCGAGCTGGATATTCTCTACGCCCAGGCCAAGGCCAAGTTGTGGGGGAAGATTGAGCGGCTCTCCGGCCTTCCGGAACTGAGGGTGGCCGATTTTGGCACGCGGCGCCGGCACAGCTTCCTATGGCAGGAATACGTGGTGATGGCCATGAACACGGCGCTTTCCCAGGAATTTTCCGGTACTTCCAACACCTATCTGGCCTACAAACATAACCTCGAAGCGGTGGGAACCAATGCCCACGAACTACCCATGGCGCTGGCGGCCCTGGCCACCAGCGACGCCGAATTGAGAAGCTCGCAGTATCGCATTCTCGAGCTGTGGCAAAGCACCTATGGGCAGGACATTCGTATCATGCTGCCCGACACCTACGGTACGACGCAGTTCCTGGCTCATGCTCCTGACTGGGTGGCGGACTGGACCGGGCAGCGCATCGACAGCAAAGATCCCTACGTGGCGGGGGACGAATACATCGCTTGGCTCAAGCAGAGGGGCCGCGATCCGAAGCAGAAGTTGATCATCGCCTCCGATGCCATGGATGTGGAAGACATTCTCGGCCTCCACGCCTATTTTATGGGAACGATGGCGTCCGGCCTCGCGCCTGCGGATTTTCGCACCGCAGCCGACCTCAACGACCCGGCAAAGTGGACCCCTGGGCGGCGCATTCGTTTCAGTGCCGGCTGGGGTACGTTTCTGACCAACGATTTTCGTGGTTGCCATCCGAACGGCAACCACGGATTCCATCCTGCCAGCCTCATCTGCAAGCTGACTGAGGCAGACGGCCGGCCGGCGGTAAAGCTTTCCGAT
>Ga0182015_10001777_pt1 | contig 27522 bp, 29 predicted proteins | sample 712P3MmetaG_FD_120478 | JGI IMG/M metagenome (GOLD analysis project Ga0182015, IMG submission 120478) | Permafrost microbial communities from Stordalen Mire, Sweden - 712P3M metaG | ecosystem: Environmental > Terrestrial > Soil > Wetlands > Permafrost | place: Sweden: Stordalen | collected... | reverse complement strand
TAGGATCCGGTGTGCGACGCTCCGCCATGCGGAGATGCCTAAAGGGTCTCGGCGGGTTCCCAACGTCTACCGACGGGTTCATTCTCGGCCCGTCACACGGCACAGTGGGTCGGCTTGATTTTTCTCCGCAGAATTACTTCAGCAAATGAAGGTCTCAGGTCTTACTCCGCTTATCTCTGTGTTTGACATGCCCGCCTCGGTGGCTTTCTATCGGGACATTATTGGCTTTGAAGTGGTCCAGCAATCGCGGTCTGGAGACCACTTCGATTGGGCCCTGTTGCGAATGGGCAAAGCATCGTTGATGCTGAATACTTGCTATGAAGCGCACGAGCGTCCCGCAGAGCCTGATGCGGCGCGGTGGGCGGGACATGGCGATACGACCCTGTATTTCGACTGCCTCGAATTGGACGAGGCCTATGAATATCTGCGGTCGAAGGGCGTGGCGGTCAAGAAGCCGGTAGTGCGAGATTATGGGATGAAGCAGTTGAGCATGAGCGATCCTGATGGATATGGACTGTGCTTTCAGCATCCCGTGAGGACTGATTGAGAATTGCATAATGAGTTAAGCTGCCCAGAAACTGCGAGCGAAAGGAGCAGACATGGAGACGGCGCACAATGTTTCGATACCGGAATTGATTGAAGCGATCTCGGCACGGCTCATCGCCCAGTGGGACGGCTGGAAGAACCAGGATGCAGCATCCAATAATGCGATCATAGCCGATGACTTCACTTCTTTCTGGCCCGATGGCTCCCGCCACATAGGAAAACCCACGGCACAGCAGATGAAGGAGCAGCCTATTACGGGGTACAAACTGTGCCAGTTTCGCGTCGTGCCGGTTGGAGCGGATACGGCCCTCGTCACCTACTTCGCCGACGTCAAAACCCCCGGCGACAACGTTGAGTTTCAGATGGCCGTGGGAGAGGTCTGGGTGAAGCGCAACGGCGAGTGGCTAATCCGCGGTTACTCGGGCACGCTAATGAAATAGGCTAGCCTGCTGCCAAAAGGCGGCGACCGTCGATGAAGACGCTTTACGCGGCCCGTTCGGCTTGGCTCAGCGCAGGCGCTGAAACACCGTTCCTTCGCGTTACTGCCCGCATTCCCGAGTTCTTGGATGACCTGCCGGGGAGGCGTTGCCGAAAAGAGAGAGCTGGGCGGTTATTCGAGTTTTTTCCGCAGCACGAGGGTGAATTCGGTTTTGCAGGTCTTGGCCGGATCGTCGAAGGCCGAGGCTTCGCGGCCACCTTCGGAGGAGCGGAAGAAGAGTCCTTGCTTGGGATTCTCGGGTAAGCCTACGAAGCGGGCTTTGCCATCGGCATTGGTTCCGACCTCGAGATCGAGCTTGTGGAGGTTCATGAACCGGTAGGCGATGTGGACGCGGATGTCGGCGGCGTAGACCGGAGTTCCGGCAGCATCGGTGACCGTGAATTCGGCGGAGCAAGAGCCGATCCCTCCGTCGACGACCGGAATGGTTTTCGGGTCTGCTTTGGGGTCCGCTCTCTGGTTTTGAGGCGAGGCAGCGAAGGCGGTCATGGAAAACAGGGTCAGGGCGAGGAGGGTCGGGAGCGTGGGTGCGAGTCTGGCAGACGGGGGCCTACTTAAGAGTACGCCCAAGGTCAACCAGGGTGGGCGGTTGGGGCCGCCTCGGTGGCTGAACAGTCTGCGGGAAAAGTATTTCCTGCGTCACCGCCTCACCTCAGTGGCTAAAGCCGCTGTTGGAAGCAGGACAGTTATCGCAGCGCTGAAGCGCTGCGCCACCCAAAACCAAGTGCAACATCCCAAAATCGAGTGAACATCCCAAAATCAAGTGCAACATCCCAAAATCAAGCGCAACATGGAGTTTTTCCGGAGCCTGATGGAGGGTTGCGGGGACTGGAAGGAGAACACCCCATTGGCTTTAGGGGTTCTGGTTACCAACGTTCATTGCCCGGGGTGCTTGGGGCTTTTATAATTTTTGGGACTGCCACCCGTCCATGCCAGGATTCGTTCGATTCGAAGATCGAGTTCAGGTTCAAGGTCAAAGGGTCGCGGGCGAAGATGCCTGCGCAACATCGGAGATCGAAGAACTGAGATCAGGGAACCAAGCATGCCTGAGGGTACCGGCACTCAACTAACCCGCCAGAGGCAGGAACTCAGCATCTTTCACGACGTGGCGAAGGCGCTGACGTCGTCGCTGGACCTCGACTCAATTCTGCAAACGATCATGGAAAAGATGGCGGAATACTTTCGCCCCGACACCTGGTCGTTGCTGATGGTGGACGAGCAGAAGAATGAACTCTACTTTGCCATTGCGGTGGGCCCAGCGGCCGAAACGCTGAGGGATATTCGACTGAAGGTTGGTGAAGGCATTGCGGGATGGGTGGCGAAACATGGCGAGCAGGTGATTTTGCCGGATGTGGAAAGCGATCCGCGCTTTGCCAAGCGCATCGACGAAGCGACGCAGTGCGAGACGCGGTCCGTTATTTGCGTGCCGCTTCGTTCGAGACTCCGGGTGCTGGGCGTGATCCAGTTGGTAAACGCTGACATCTCGCAATTCAGCGAGCAGGAAGTTTTCTTTCTGCAGGCGCTGTGCGATTATGCCGCCATTGCCATCGAGAATGCGCGCTGGGTGGAAAAGATCCAGGAACTGACGATCACCGACGACTGCACCGGACTCTATAATGCGCGGCATCTCTATAAGACGCTGGAGACGGAGGTATACCGCTCGTCGCGGTTTGGGTATGAGTTCAGCGTTCTGTTCATTGACCTTGACCATTTCAAACAGGTCAACGACACGCACGGACATTTGATTGGCAGCAAGTTGCTGTCGGAAATCGGGTACCTGGTGAAGGCGCAGCTGCGGTTGATCGACTTTGCGTTTCGCTACGGCGGGGACGAATTCGTGGTGCTGCTGCCGCAGACCGGGAAAGACCAAGCTCTAGTGGTGGCGAAGAGGCTGCGGGATGCGCTGCGTGCCAGCTGCTTTTGCCGCGACGAGAGTTTGAATTTGAATGTGCGCGCATCCATCGGCCTGGCGACTTATCCGCACGATGCCCGCGATGCGCACGAGATCATCCGGCAGGCCGACGAGATGATGTATGTGGTGAAGAACACCACTCGCGACAATATTGGAATTGCACAGCGGGGAGTGATGAAGTGAAATTTGGCGATTGAGTGATCGGATCATTTGGTGATTTAAAAACCAAAATCCAACCCTCGCGTGTTGCCTGTTATTCAGTTTTTTCTTAAATCACCAAATTACCTGATTACACAATTACAAATTCTCCTTCGGCTTCTGCGGTTGGGCGGCGTCCTTACCTTTATCCTTTGCATCATCCTTCACATCGGGCTTCCATGGATTGGAGTTGGCGGGGGCGTTGGGATTTACGGCGAACGGCCAGACGTAGAGGTTCATGCCTTCGCTCTCCTTTGTCTCGACGATGGCGTACTCACCGGGCGCGAGGTCCTCGGTGGGGGTTAGCTTGAGCCAGCCGCTACCAACCCGGTCGATGGTGGTTTTCACGGCATTTTGTTCCTGGCTGGTCTTGCCGGTCGGGGCGCGCTTGATGTCGCCGACAATGCGCTTGCCGCTTTTTACCTTCACGTGGACGATCCAAAAGCGGTCAAAAGGAACACTCGCTTGCTGTGGCTGCTGCGGCTGCTGCGGCTGTTGTGGTTGTTCAGGGCGTGGCGAGGAGGCGGTATTATCGCCGGCCGGGTTGGGTGGTTTGCCAGCCGCACCGGATGAAGAGTCCGCGAGATTGATGTAGATGGAAGGCACGGCCACGTGGGCATACACGGCGGCGTGTTCACCATCGAGTTCAATGGTTTGCTTCGCGCTGGCGATGGGATTAAGGGCTCCGCGAAGGATGTTGCCTCGGGCGTTGCGATTGACGTCACCTTCGGTCTGTTCGACCTCGACTAGCTGAGGCTGGCCGTGAAAATTATCGAGGAGAAACATGCCGGTAGGCTCGGGCAGACGCAGGCCAGGAGCGACCTGGGGAAGGTGAGACTCGGCGGCTTCGCGGTCGGCGTCGGTTTCCTTGTCGATGAGGGCGGCTTCGGGAATGGAGGGTGCAGCGGCGCGGTCCTTCTCGAACTTTTCGGTGGCGCGCCAATCCACGAGCGCTGTAGGGATCTCCTCCCATTCGTCGCGCTCGGCGCTGAGGTAGCGCACGCGGTCGCCTTTGACTTCATACTTCGTGATTGCCTGGTAGGAGCCGTCTTTGAGAATGAGGCGGCGGGCGAGTTGCTGGGCTGGGGAGTGCGCGGGGAGAGTAAGGATGAGCGCGAACAGAGCCAGAGCGGCAGTTCGGATGCGCAGAGAGCGTGGCTGGCTTATGATTGCGGACGGCATACGGCTTTCGACGATCGTCTTCCCCGATTATCTTCTTCTCGATTATCGTCCAGGGTGGGTTTTTCGCCAAGCCGGGGCTGATGCCCGCGAAAAGAGCTTTAACACAGAGGGCACAGAGGAGCACAGGGGACTACGAGAGTTCCCGGACTGTATTAGCTTCTGCGCTTCACTTCCTTACTTCTGTGCTCTGCGATAGAGTGAGAGCCATGAAACGCTCGCTGCAACAGGTTGCGCAGGCGGTTGAAGGGCGCCTGCAGGGGGATGGGAGTGTAGAGGTTGGCGGAGTGGCCAGCATCGCGTCCGCTGCGCGGCACGATCTGGTGTTTGTGGAAGAAGAAAAATATCTTGCGCGGGCGCTGGGGTGTGGCGCGGGTGCGGTGATTGCGGGAGAGTTCGCCGCGGGTTCAACGGGGAAGCCATTGCTGATCTGTCGTCATCCTAAGCTGGCGTTTGCTCGGGCGGCGCGGTTTCTGCAGGATGGGGATCGGGACGGGCTTGATGCCGGCGTGCACGCGAGTGCGGTTGTGCATGCTTCCGTTCGACTGGGGGCGGGAGTGGTGGTGGAGGAACGGGCTGTTGTTGCCGGAGATGCGGAAATCGGCGATAGCACGCGGATCGCGGCGGGTTGCGTGATTGGGCGAGGAGTGACGATTGGGCGGGAGTGCGAGATTTATCCGCAGGTGACGATTTATGCGGGGACCACGGTGAGCGATCGGGTGATCGTGCATGCGGGCGCGGTTTTGGGAAGCGATGGGTTTGGCTATGTGCGCGACCCGAAGAGCGGGCGCTATGAGAAATTTCCGCAGGTGGGCAGACTGGTGATTGAAGATGACGTGGAGATTGGCGCCAACACAACGATTGACCGTGGGGCGCTGGACGAGACGCGGATTGGACGGGGAACGAAGATCGATAATCTGGTTCACATCGGTCACAACTGCCGGCTGGGGCAGAATGTGGTGATCGCGGCGCAGACCGGGCTTTCCGGCAGCATTGTGATTGAGAATGACGTGGTGCTCGGAGGGCAGGTGGGTATTGGTGAACACGCGCGCATTGAAGAAGGAGTGATGCTGGGCGGGCAGGGCGGGGTGTTGCCCAATAAAGTTTTGCGCGGCAAGGGCGTGGCGTTTTGGGGAACTCCGGCGCAGCCGGTGCGGCAGTATTTAAAGCAGTTGGCGGCGCTGGCGCGATTGGGGAAGAAGAGGTAGGCGTGGCAATCGTGGTGATTGGTGGGCATTCGCGAAGCGTGGGGAAGACCAGCGTAATGGCGGGGTTGATTGCCGCGTTGCGCGAGTTCGATTGGATGGCGGTGAAGATTACGCAGTATGGACATGGAGTTTGCTCGGCCGATGGAGCGGCTTGCGACTGTGCGACGGACGATCACAGCTGGGCGATCTCGGAGGAGAAAGATCGCCGCGGAGAATCGGATACATCACGCTTTCTGGTGGCGGGGGCGGCGCGGGCTTTGTGGGTGCGAACCGAGCAGGGCAGGCTGGCCGAGGCGATGCCAGCGTTGCGCAAGCGGCTGGAGCAGTCGCGCAATGTGATGGTGGAATCAAATAGCGTGTTGAGGTTTATGCGGCCGGATTTATATCTGACGGTGCTTGACCCGGGCACGGAGGATTTCAAGAAGTCGGCGCAAGAATTTCTGGACCGGGCCGGGGCGGTGATTCTGCACGATGTTCGGGGATCGGCCTGGCAGGGCGTTTCTTTGAAGCCGGTGGCGGAGCGGCCGGTGTTTCGGATCGCGCCTCCGCCTTATGTGACGGCGGAGATTGTGGAGTTTGTGCGGAGTTACGTGACGAGCAAAGCAGGTTCCTCACCGAGCTTTCAGCTCGGTTCGGAATGACAAGAGTGGTTGAGCGCGCTCTTTTGAGTGCACTCTGATGACACGGATGTTTTGTTATTCTTGGCGGTGCGACAAATTCACTTCAGCGCCTGGTTGTTGGTTGGTCTCTCCTCGCTTCTGCAGGTTCTGATTTTTCCGCTTCCCGAACTTTATGTTTTGTCGTGGGTGGCGTTTGCTCCGCTGGTCATCGCCTTGTTGCGGGCGCGGCCGGTGGGGGCGTTGGAGATCGACGGGTCGGTCAATCTTCGGGCTGCGAAGCCGGGGCAGGCTTTTCTGCTGGCATACGTTTCAGGGATTCTCTGGTATGCGGGGACGTGTTACTGGATTTACAACACCATGCACGAACATGGTGGTCTGAGCGCGCCAGTGGCGTTGCTGGCTCTTTTTCTCTTTTGTCTTTATCTGGGGCTCTATCACGGGTTGTTCGGGTTACTGATCGGCTTGATGGCGGGGCCGGGCCGGGACAACCGGCGCGCCCTGGCGGCTGCACCATTTTTCTGGGTGGCGGTGGAGTTGGCGCGGACGCGGTTCACCGGCTTTCCCTGGGACCTGCTGGGGACGGCGCAGGTGGACAACATTTCGCTCAGCCGCATCTCCACTTTGACCGGGGTCTACGGTGTTTCGTTTGAGATCATGCTGGTGAATGTGGCGTTGGCGGCCGCGTTCCTGGTGCCCAGAAAAAAACGCAGCACGCTCCTGATAGCTTCAATAACGGCGGCTGCGGTGCTCCAGGCGGGGAGACTGGTGGATGCCCCCGCACTGCGGGCGGATCACGAGGCGCTGCTGGTGCAGGAGAACATTCCAGTAGATGCGACCTGGACGCGCGACAATTTCGAGCGCACGCTGCGCGAACTGACTGAGCTCAGCGTGAGAGATGCGGCTTCTAGTTCATCATCTTCTTCGCCCGGCGCGATCGAGTCGACGCCAGGCAAGGTCGATTTGATCGTGTGGCCGGAATCGCCGGCACCTTTTTTCACGAACGATCCGCTATTTCTCGGCCCGGTGAGCGAGATGGCGCGGGAAACGCATAGCTGGGTGGTGACGGGCGCCATTGGAAGCCGACCTGCGATGCAGAGTGGGGCTTCGACTGGCACTTCGGCTCCGGAGGTGTTCAACTCGGCTGCGATCGTCAGTCCTTCCGGCGATTGGACGGCACGTTACGACAAAGTGCATCTGGTGCCTTTTGGAGAATATTTGCCGTTTCCCCGATTGTTTGCCTTTGCCGGAGGTTTGACCCAGGAGGTGGGAGAGTTTAAGGCGGGAGCGTCGCGAGCGCCGCTGGAGGCGGGAGGCACACGGCTCGGAATCTTCATCTGCTACGAATCTGTGTTTCCTGACGAAGTAAGACAGTTTGCGGATCAGGGTGCGCAGGTCTTTGTGAATTTATCGAACGACGGCTGGTATGGCGACAGTGGCGCTTACGCGCAGCACCTGAATCAGACGCGTATGCGCGCGATTGAAAATAACCGCTGGATCTTGAGTGCGACGGACACCGGAGTGACGGCCTCCATTGATCCTTATGGACGAACGGTGGCGCGGCTTGCCCGCAAAGAGCGTGGGGCTCTGGTGGCGCCGTATGCGCTCACTTCGGTAACCACGTTCTACACGCGGCACGGGGACTGGTTCGCGTATCTGTGTGCGATAATTTCAGCAGGGGCGCTCGTCACGCGCTTCGGACTTCGCACACAAGCAGGCAAGAAAGCAGAAGCATCCTCATGAATCAAGAGTTCGAGCAGGAATACGGAACATTGAGCAAGAAGGTACGTGAACTCCGGGAGTATCTTTGACGCGGACAAACTCCGTCCGCAACTAATCGAAATTGAAAAGCAGTCCGCCGACCCGAACTTGTGGTCTGATCCGCAACGCTCGAAAAAGGTGATGCGCGAGAAGAAGCGGCTCGAGCACGCGCTTACTACCGATGCCGACCTGGGCCGCCGCGGCGACGACATTGCCGCTTACTTTGAACTGGCGAAGGAAGGCGAGAATGTTGACGCCGAATTGCGCCGCGAGATCGACTCGCTGCGCGCATTGGTCGACAAGCTGGAGACGGAGACGCTGCTCTCGGGCGACAACGACGCACTGAACGCGATTGTGACGATTCATCCTGGAGCGGGCGGGACGGAATCGCAGGACTGGGCCGACATGCTGCTGCGCATGTATTTGCGGTGGGCGGAGCGGCAGGGCTTCGAGACGGTTCTCTACGATTACCAGCCGGGCGAAGAAGCGGGGCTGAAATCGGCGACCTTTGCGGTGAACGGCGAGTATGCTTTCGGACTTCTCAGCAGCGAAATTGGCGTACACCGCCTGGTACGCATTTCTCCCTTCGATCAGGCCAAGCGGCGGCATACTTCGTTTGCCAGCGTTTACGTTTCGCCGGAAATCGACGACAGCATCGAGGTGATCATCAAGCCTGAGGACATTCGCACCGATACCTACCGTTCGAGCGGTAAGGGCGGGCAGCACGTGAACACGACCGACTCGGCGGTGCGGATCACGCACATTGCCACAGGCCTGGTCGCAAATTGCCAGAACGAGCGCTCACAGCACAAGAATCGCGAACGTGCCATGAGCATGCTGCGCTCCAAGCTCTATGAATTTGAGATGGAGAAAAAGCGCGCCGCCTCGAAGAAGATTGAAGATTCAAAACTGGACAACGACTTCGGCTCGCAGATTCGTTCCTATGTGCTGCAGCCTTACCGCATGATCAAGGATCACCGCACGAAGACCGAGGTGGGTGATGTGGACCGCGTGCTCGATGGCGATCTGCAGCCGTTCATTCGGGCGTATTTGTCGGCGCGGCGCGGTGAAAAACAGGAGAAGTAATCGTGAACGCAAAGCCGACAAAAGCGCTGGTGAAGCCGGGGACTGCGATAAAACTTGGTCCGCGATTCCTGCGTGCGTTTGCTTTTGCGGCGGGGAAGCATGCGGGGCAGGCGCGCAAGGCCTCGACGATTCCTTACATTGCGCACTTGATGGGAGTTGCATCGCTGGTGCTGGAGTTCGGCGGGGATGAGGATATGGCGATTGCCGCGCTGCTGCACGATGTGGTGGAAGACTGCGGAGGCGCGACTGTTCTGAAAGAGGTCCGGCGGCGGTTCGGGAGCCGTGTGGGGAAGATTGTGGACGGGTGCACGGATTCGGACACCGAGCCTAAGCCTCCGTGGCGTGAACGCAAAGAGACTTACATCCGGCATCTGAAGCATGCCGATGCGGACACGAGACTGGTTTCGGCCGCGGACAAACTGAACAACGTGCGCTCTATTCTTTCCGACTATCGGGAGGTCGGAGAATCGATCTGGGAGCGGTTTCACGGTGGACGCGAAGGGACTCTTTGGTACTATCGGGCATTATTGCAGGAGTTTTTGCGGCGCAAGCCGAAGCGGCTGAGCCGGGAGTTGGAGCTTGCGGTGCGGGAGCTTGAGGCTTTCGCGAAGCTGGGCGATCCTCGTGGTTTTGGGAGGTGAATCGATGGCGCGCACAATCGATCTAATTCGCGCCTCCAAGTTACCGTCGAACATGATGCAGTTTGCGGCGAAGGGCGCGATGTCTGTCCCACCGGACGAGAACCTGGAGATTCTGGTTTACCTCGCCAAACACAATCAGCTGTTTGGTCCTCTCGCCCGCATGACATTGGCGGGGTGGGACGAGAAGGCCTCGCTGGCTGCGGCCGCCGATCCGAAGACGGCGCGCGAGGTGCTCGACTACCTGGTGTCGCCTGATAACCTTCGTCCCAAGCTGCTGCCTGCGCTTTTGGAGAATCCTTCCGTCGAAGAGCGTGAGTTAGCCAAATTCGCCATCTCCGCAAACCCAGAAGGAATCGCGGCCATGTTACAAAGCGCGCGGGTGCGGGCTTCGGCGCGCATTCTGGGAACACTGAGATCGAACCCATACTTGAAGGGTGAACAGGTATCCACCGTTGCCGAACTCCTGGGCGCGGGAAAGACTCCACCGCCCGTTTCTGCTGCCGGCAGCGTTCCGCAGGTTGATAAACCAATTGCTACGAAGGCGGGAGAAGCTGTGCTCGAGCCCGCTGCGGCCAGCGATGAAGCAGAAGAGGTTTCTGAAGAAACTGTTTCCGCCTACCTTGCCGGGCACGCGCCGGAGATTGCAGCAGAGAAGGAGAAACCGTTTCAACCGGTTGGCGGCATAATGGATTTGCTGGGAGCCGATTATTTTCCGGTGTCGGAAAACAAAGCGATGACGGAGATCGCCGGCGGCGCGGAGAAAGCCGCGAGCGAAGCCGCCAGAGCAGTTGCCGCCGTAGCGGCGCGGTCGAAACTTGCCGCCGGCGTAAATGCTGCGCCCGCCCACCGTGACAATGCCATGCAGAAGATCAACCGGCTTGATGTGAAAGGCCGCATCCAGTTGGCGTTGAAAGGCAATAAAGAAGAGCGGTCCTTGCTAATTCGGGACGGTACGAAGGTGGTGGCGCTGGCAGTCCTTGAGGCGCCCAAACTTGCTGACGGAGAGGTGGAAAGGTTTGCGCTGCAGAAGAATGTGCTGGAGGCCGTGCTGCGGCAGATTCCGCTGAAGCGGCGCTTCATGAAGAATTACATCGTGGTGCGGAATCTGGTGTCGAATCCGCGCACGCCACTCGATCTTGGATTAGGGTTGATGAAGCATCTGCAGCCGCAGGACTTGAAGAACATCTCCGGCAATAAGGAGATCTCGGAGACCGTGCGCAAGCTGGCTATGAAGATGTACAAGCAGAAGCTGGATGCAGCCGCCAAGAAATAAGGAAGCGAGCCAAACGTGCAGTTATTGTGGCGCAAAAGACGCGACCCTTCGGCTTCGCTCAGGGCAGGCTACGCCGCGCGGCCCGCCCAGATCCTTCGCTGCGCTCAGGATGACAAATAAGGAAAAAGAACGCTTGCTCGGGATGAAAACCAAACATGACTTCTTCCCTGCAAACTGATCGGGTTACCGAATTACTGAAACAGGCGAAGACTATTGCCGTGGTCGGGCTCTCCGACGATCCACTGCGTCCCAGCCATGACGTCTCGGCCTATATGCAGAGCCGTGGATATCGCATCATTCCGGTGAATCCGGAGATCGAGAGCTGTCTGGGAGAGAAGGCTTACCCTTCGCTGCTCGATGTGCCGGCGAAGATTGACATCGTGAATATTTTCCGGCGGCCGGATTTCGTGGAAGAAGTGGTGGACCAAGCCATTCAGTTAAAGGTTCCGGCGATCTGGATGCAGGAAGGCGTGATTCATGAGAGGGCTGCCGAGAAGGCGCGCAGGGTGGGGATCTTTGTGGTGATGGATCGTTGCATTCTGCAAGACCACAGGGAACGATTCGGATGAGCGCAGAAGACTCGATTCCGCGGCTCGAAATCTCCGGAACAAAGGCTACTTAGGCTGCGTACAAGTTAGGGAAATAGATAGCCTTTCGCCGCACGAGGGAACCCTTGAGTCATGATGCAACCGTAACACTAATCGACCCCATCCCACCCACGCCGCCGTCGGTTCTCCGCAAGGTTTTCATCGGCAAAGACGGTCTCCGTGCCGGCTGGGGCCTGCTCATCTTTATCGCCATCTTCGCCGCCATTGCTTTCTGTGTAAGAGTTATCGGCCACAAGCTTTATCCCTCTGCGGCCGGAGCCCCGAAGGCGGAGATTTCTCCAGCTTTCGGGTACATCGCCGAGTCCGTCAACTTCCTGTTGACCCTGCTCGTTACCTGGATTATGGCGAAGATTGAGCGCCGTCCCATCTCCGTCTACGGTTTTGGCGACCGGCGCAAGCTCTCACACTTTCTGGCAGGCTTGGCGTGGGGAGTCACGTGTCTATCTCTTCTTGTTCTGGCGCTCTGGAAGACTGGGCTGCTCGTGATCGACAGCCGCTTGCTCTTTGGCAGCGACATTTTCCGTTATGCAGCAATCTGGCTGCTCGCCTTTCTTCTGGTTGGCCTCGCTGAGGAGTACCTTACTCGCGGCTACCTGCAGTACACCCTCACTCGCGGCCTCGCCGGCCTTTACCGGTGGATTTTCAAGACGCCACACAGCGCAGCCCTAGGCTTTTGGACGTCAGCCATCATCTTTTCTATCCTCTTTGGCCTCGGTCACAGCACTAACCCGGGCGAGTCCCCCATCGGACTGCTCTCCGCCGGGCTGGCCGCCATGGTTTTCTGCTTCAGCCTCTGGCGTACCGGTTCGCTGTGGTGGGCCGTCGGCTTCCACACTGCATGGGATTGGGCCCAATCCTTTCTCTATGGCGTCGCCGACAGCGGACTCATGGTTCAGCACCATCTTCTCGCCACGCACCCCGTCGGCAAGCCCATCCTCAGCGGTGGAACCACCGGCCCTGAAGGCAGCATCGTCGTCGTCGCTGTTCTGGTCCTTGTCAGCCTCATCATCGTCATCACCCTGCCCCGCACTCACGATCGCGACACGCCGGAGCGCGGCATCTAACTCCGCCGAGGTGAGCGCTGGTCTGCATGCAGGAAGAGATCGTTCAGAGAAGGCTGCCGAGGAAGGCAGCGCGGGGCGGTGATTTTTGTGGTCCGATGATGGTTCCTACTGCTTAACCCCGACGAAGACCACGGTGGCATCGTCGCGGACGCCAGAACCATTCGCGAAGGCGCGGACATCGTCAACGATGCTGACGGCAGACGCGCCAGCGGTCACCGCGTGCTCGGCGAGCCGCTCAAGGCCGTACTCCTGTTCGTCGGCGTCCACAGCCTCGGTGATGCCGTCGCTATAGAAGACAAGGCGCGAACCTGGGGATAGCGCCACGGTGGTCTCGGAATAATCCCCGCAACTCAAGCCCAGCGGCACTCCGCGCTCGGTGTCGAGGAACTGAGCGCCATTGTTATCGATGAAGAGCGGATGCAAATGTCCTGCGTTGGCGAAGGTCACGATGCGAGTTACAGGATCGAGCACGGCGTAAACCAGCGTGACGAATTTGCCCGCGGGAAAGTCCTCCACGAGCAGGGCATTGAGCTTGGTCAAAACCTCGCCCGGACCGCGGCAAGCTTCCGCCAGGGAGCGCAGCATTCCGCGCGTAGCCGACATTAATAGCGCTGCAGCGGTGCCTTTTCCCGAAACATCCGCCAGTACCAATCCCCAGCGGCCGTCGGGAAACGCGATGAAGTCGTACCAATCGCCGCCCACTGCGCTGGCAGGGACGCTAAGGCCGGAAATCACGAAGCCGGGTATGAATGGCGAACTCTTGGGCAATAATGCCTGCTGCATGAGGCGGGCTTCGTGAGCATCGCGGCTCATCACGTCCCGCTCCGCACGCTCGGATTGGAAGCGGCGGGCGTTGTGCACGGCGACGGCCACGTGATCGCACAGCGCCTGAAGAATTCTCAATTGTTGGCGAGGGAACGCGTCCAGTTCATGATGGGACGCGGTGAAGACACCCACAAGGCTTTCGCCGACATGCAGCGGGATCGCTACTTCTGACAGCGTCGAGTTCTCGCAGCCGATATAGTAGTCGTCCTTGCGCACGTCGGGCGCATAGCGCATCTGGCCGGTTGAGGCGACGTAGCCGACCATGCCTTCCTTGCCGATCTTCAAACGATAACCTTTGTGGTTGACGCTGCAGCCATGCACGCCGGCAAGCACCATCTCTGCGTGTTCCTCGTCGTGCAGGTAGACGCCGGCTTCAACGCAGCCGAAGGATCGCGCCACGTCATTTACAATGTTGTCGATGAGTTGATCGAGATCGAGGATGGAGGTGATCTTCTGCGCCGCTTTCTGCAGCTTCTGCAAGTCCTCCACCTGGTCGATGCGCAAGGGGCGAAGAGGAACGGAATCGGGGGCGACGGATCGGGGAAACGTGGCCATAGAACTCAGTCCTCCCTCACTCTTGGCGGGCGCAAGATATCACGTGGTTCTTCTATTCGATGCCTTGCAGTATCGCTAAGATTCTTCGCTAAGATTTTTTCCCGGGATGAGAGGGTTTGCTCCCGGCAGGCGAGGCGCGCAGTTTCTTGATTTCTTCCATCCGCTCGCGGATGCGTTTCTCGATGCCTTCATTGGTGGGGCGGTAGTAGATGCGGTCGTGCAAATTTTCCGGCAGACACTGCATGTTGGCGACCTTACCTTCGACATCGTGCGCGTACTGATAATCTTTGCCGTAGCCCAGTCCTTTCATGAGACCAGTGGGTGCGTTGCGCAGGTGCAGGGGGACCGACTCGGCGGCGGTCTGTTCAATATCCTGCTGAACAGCGCTATATGCGGTGTAAAGCGCATTCGACTTGGGCGCGACCGAAAGATAGACGACGGCTTGCGCCAGGGCGAGATTGCCTTCGGGCATGCCGATGAAATCAACGGCGTCGCGCGCGGCCATGCAGAGGGAAAGCGCATTGGGATCGGCGAGGCCGATATCCTCGACTGCCATGCGCACTACGCGGCGAGCAATGTAGAGCGGGTCTTCGCCGGCTTCAATCATGCGGCCGAGCCAATAGAGGGCGGCGTCAGGATCGCTGTTGCGCACGGACTTGTGCAGGGCGGAAATCAGGTTGTAATGTTCTTCGCCGGCTTTGTCGTAGAGCAGAGTGCGCTTCTGCAACGCGTCGCGAACGATGTCGTCGGTGATTTCCGCGGGTGTTCCGGCTTGCTCAGCCAGCCCGGCCGCTACTTCCAGCACGTTGTAGGCGCTGCGCGCATCTCCGCTGGTGTAGGCGGCGATTTTCTGGAGAACATCTTCGGATGCGCGCAACCTCATTGTGCCCAGGCCGCGCTCTTCGTCTGCGAGGGCACGCTTTAGCAATTGCACAATCTCGTTTTCGGTGAGTGGCTTCAATACATAGACGCGGGTCCGAGAGAGCAACGCGGAGTTGATTTCGAACGACGGGTTCTCGGTGGTGGCTCCGATTAGGCGAATATTGCCTTTTTCCACGTGCGGCAGGAAGGCGTCTTGTTGTGCTTTGTTGAAGCGGTGAATTTCGTCGATGAAGACGATAGTGCGGGTGCCATATTGGCGGGCGCGCTCAGCGTCGGCCATAACTTGCTTGATTTCTTTGATTCCGGCAAGCACGGCGGAGAATTCGATGAACTCCGCCTTGGTCATGTTCGCGATGATCTTCGCGAGCGTAGTTTTACCCGTACCCGGCGGACCCCAGAAGATGAGTGAACCCATGTCGTCGCGTTCGATCTGGGTGCGCAGGGGCTTACCGGGGCCGATCAGGTGCTCCTGGCCGGCGTATTCTTCGAGGATGCGCGGACGCATGCGGTCGGCTAGCGGCCGGGTGCGGTCGGCGGCCTCGCTGGCGGCGTTCGGGATGGGCTGAAAGAGTCCCATAAGAATGAGCTTTTAGCTCTCAAGCCTTTGGCCTTTAGCTAAAAGCCAAGAGCTAACGGCTAAGAGCGTTTTTTCTTTGCCTCGCCGCTTCGTACAATACGATGCTGGCGGCCACGCCGGCGTTCAGCGATTCTACTTGCGCGGTGTGCGGGATGGCGATGGATTCATCCATTTTGGCCATCACTTCGCGGGGCAGGCCGGAGCCTTCGTTGCCAAAGAAGATTGCGGCGGGACCCTTCAAATCTGCTTGATCCAGCGGCGTTCCCTTGTGTGAGGAGGTTGCGATCAGACGGACGCCTTGAGCCCGCAGCTTTTCGCAAACTTCCTCCAGTTTGTTTCCTGCCGATTTCGCGCGACCCTGGCCCTGTCCACGAACCACAGGCAAACGGAATACCGACCCAGCCGAGGCGCGAACCACCTTCGAGTTGAAGGGGCTGACCGTGCCTTCGCCAAGGACCACGCCCGCGCTGCCAAAGGCTTCCGATGAGCGGAGAATGGTGCCCAGGTTGCCGGGGTCCTGCAATCCGGCGAGGACGACGATCGGGCCCACTTGCAAACGCTCCAGGACATCATCAAGCGAGAATTCTTTGAGGCGCACCAGCGCGGCCACACCTTGCGGCGATTCGCTGGGTACGAGGCTGTCGAATAACTTGTCGGGAAGCAGAAGAGTTTCGACCTGGGCGCCAATCTGCGGCAGCAGCCGCTCGGCTCGGTCCTGCGCCGACTCGCGAAAGAACACTGCGCTGAAACGCAGGCCGCTGCGGATGGCCTCTTCCAGAATGCGCAGGCCCTCGACGCCGCAGTCTCCGGATTCGGTGAGCTCCGCACGCGAGAACGCCTGGCGCAGTTGTTTGATTAACGGGTTGTGGCGGCCTTCAATGCGGCGCAGCCGGGGGTGAGCGCTGAGAGCGGTTTCTGAGGATATTTTCATGGAGGGATGTTGACTGAATGATACGCCACCCACCCGTCTTGAGTGTGTTTGCCGTATTATGATAGATTCCACGAGAAAAATTTTTCCAGACGCATGCGGGAAAGGGAGCTGTGCGCGCCGAGATCGTAAAAATCAGTAGTGAGACCCCTGAGACTTCACTGATCAAGTACGCGGCTGACCAGATTCGTGCCGGCGAAGTGCTGGGCATGCCGACCGATACGTTCTATGGTTTGGCCGCCGATCCGTTTAACCTGCGCGCGGTGGACCGCGTGTATGACATCAAGACCCGCTCGCGGCATAAACCGCTGTCGCTGCTGATCGAAAGCGTCGATCAGGCGGAAGAGATGGCAAAAACGCTGTCCGAGGAATTTTACGCGCTGGCGCGGCAATACTGGCCGGGACCGCTGACCCTAATCGTAAAGGCGGGATCGCGTCTGCCGCTGAAGGTGACGGCGAATACCGGAAACGTTGCTCTGCGTGTGCCGAACGCAAAGATTCCGCTGGCGGTAGTGGTGGCGGCGGCCATTCCAATTACGGCCACGTCGGCCAATCTGAGCGGGGCCTCGGAATGCACCAGCGCTGAGCAGGTGCGCGACCAACTGCAGGGCCGCATCAGCATCATCGTGGACGGCGGGACTTCCCCTCGTGACATCGCTTCCACCATTATTGACCTGAGCGACGAGGGGCAGCGCTGGCGCATCATCCGCGAGGGCGCCATCTCGGCCGAGGAGATTTCTACTTTTTTTGCCAAAGGATGAACGACGATTCCGTTAACCGGCATCCGCGACGCCGCTGGCTGCTGCGGCTGGAGGCTCTGGGGCTGGTCACACTGGCGGCGTTTCTCGGGCTGACCGGGGTTCGCATTGTGCGGGAAGGGTCGCTGCAGGAACTGCATGCGGCGGACGCTATCGTTGTATTCGGTGCGGCGGAATATTCGGGACATCCCTCGCCAGTCTTGCGGGCGCGGCTCGATCACGCATTCGATCTTTTTCGTCGGGGCCTTGCCCCGGTTGTCATCACGACCGGCGGCGCTGCGTCCGATCCCAGCTTCAGCGAAGGCGGCGTGGGCCGCGACTATCTGGAGCATCGCGGAATTCCTGAGAGGAACCTGATTGCCGAGACGCAGGGTTCCGACACCGCGCAATCGGCGGTGCGAGTGGCTGTGATCATGCGCGCCAACGGACTGCGCAGTTGCGTCGCGGTCAGCGACGCTTATCACGTGTTCCGCATCAAGAAATTGCTGGAGCACGAGGGGATTGGCCCGGTGTATGTCGCGCCGCGGCCCGACTCGCGGCCGCACGGCGTGGTGCAGCGCGCGTATGCGGCGCTGCGCGAGGCTTGCAGCTATTTGCTGTGGAAGCTCGGAATGACCTAGCGGCTTCGGCTTCCGGGCTTCGGCTTTCAGCAAATCCGCCTCTGCTTTCGATATTAATGAACGGCGTGGTAGTTCGCGTGGAGAGATTTTGCCGGAGCCCGATAGCCGAGCTCGAAGCCCGATTCTTCCTACCAGCCATTTCTCTCCCTTAGCGCCGTGACGTGGGCGACGTGATGGCGTCCGTGCCAGGCGTAGAGCACCAGATTCTTTTCCAGACTCATCGGACCGAGTTCGGGATGGCGGAAGGTGCGCTTCCAGTCTTCGGGTTGGAGCGAGCGCAACAGGCGAAGCCAGCGATCGTGCAGCGAATCCAGCAAGACCAGTGAGACTTCCACAGGAGTGGCTTGGGTGTCGGCCAGCTGCGCCCAGCGGTCTTCGGCGTAGGGCTTGATCGTCGGTTCATCCTCGGTGAGAGCCAGTTTGGTGCGGATATACGCGTTGAGATGGCTATCCGGGACGTGGTGCGCAACCTGGCGCACGGTCCAGCCCTCGGGACGGTAGGGCGTGTCGAGTTGGTGCTGCGAGAGCTCTTTCACGGCGGCGCGCAGGTTGGCAGGCGCTTGTTCGATGTGGTGGAGGAGTTCCTGTCTCTGTTCCGGCGTGGGCGGGGCTTCGTACTTGAACTTGCCGATGGGATAGCGCAGGTCTGTCATTGGCATCTCCGAGTCAATAAAATGTAATTCAGAGATGAGCGGAAATGGCGGCAAGTTTCAGAAAAAGCGACGGGATGACAAAGCGCTGCGTATGTGTCGTCTTCCTGGCGAGAAGCCCATATATTTTCGATACCCCATCAGTCCACCGTAAGGCTGAACTGCGAATCCGCGGTTCCAACTTCGCGCAGAACATAAATAATTTTGCCCGATAGCTTGTGGGTATCGATGATGGTCAGGAATTGGAAGCCGGGGCCCCCGGAATCCGACAATTGCAAGCCGCCGGTGCCAGCGGTGAAATCGGCATCCGTGCCCGCGAACAACCCCAGATTGGTGCCTGAAGTCTGGTTCTCAAACGCGAACTTCAACACGGCATGACTCTTCGTGTCCACCGGTATCCCCGTAACGAGATACTTGCCACTGCTCCCTACCACCCCGGTTATCGTAAACATATGGATCTCCTTCTCCTGGCCGTTGAGTTGCTTCCTCGGTATAGTGCGCGAGCCGCAACGTTCGTTTCACCGCCATGGTCGCTTACCGGCATTAGGTTGGCCCGGTTTCCCCTGCGGAATCGGACGAAACCTTCCGTGCCATCGTTCTTGCAAAAGAAGCAGAAGGGAGAGCCCCTTGGAGGTTCACGCCAACAGCACGGGGCGGATGGGCGCGGAGATGATCCGCATGCCTTGGGGTTGTCCGGAGTTCCAGGCGCGGTTAGCTGTCGGCGGCCTCCTTCCCCGTGGAGCTAAATCACAACTTGCTGCCAATCACGCACACGGCCAGCATAAACAGGTACATTCCTAAGAGACTTCCACCCAGGATGAAGACTCGCGTTAGCCAGGGCCTATTCCTCAAGTATGCTGCTTGCAGGTAGACGGTGCTGGAGGAAAAGACAGATGCATAGAACACAGCCTGCACCGCTGGCGCCTCCCGGTAGATTTTCGTGAGCACCATATAGAGAACGGCCATCACCAGTGCGCTCCATATCGCGAACCGCGACGCGATCCGCCGTTCGCTCGGCGAAAGTTTTGGCCCACCGGCAGCGCATCGTTGCAACATTTCGAGTGTCATCGTGTCATCTCCTTTGATCTGTTTCGAGTGTGTATGCTGAATTTGTGGGTGCAGGCGCGCGTCGACGGCTCCGGCTAACACGTCCAAAACCAGGCCCGGGGAGGCGTGCTGGCTTGCCAGCACGGCGCCAAATTCCTCGCCGTAACGCTCACGCCAGGGCGCGGGATACAGCCGCAGCAGCCAGTTCATGCGGTGGCCAGTCTCCGCTGCCCGGTGCGAGCCACCGTCATCATCGAATCCAGGCGGGCGCGCAAGGCGAGTTCGCCCAGGGCGGTCAGCCGGTAGGGGTTGCGGCGGTCCTGGCTTTTCAAGGGCTCAATGAGCCCGCGCGCCTCAAGCCGGGCCACAGCCCCATACAGCGTTCCCGGCCCCAGACGCACCCCGGCAATGGCTTCGATGTCTTCCGCGATGGAATAACCATGCCTGGGCCCCTCCGCCAGGCTTACCAGGATAAGCAGGGCCGGCTCCGAGAACCGGCCAAAATCAGCCAGTTCAGCATCGTCTTTGGTCTTTCGCATCATAAGTATCGTCATGCGTAATACGTGGTAAGTAGTACGCATGGCGATACTACGCGTGACGTACTATTGTGTCAAGTAAGAAATATGCCAGTTGCAGAATCTGGGCGCTGGGAACTGCTCTTCGGCGGCAAATCCCGAACCCGCCCAGTTAACTACTACCCCTAGGGCTTCTACGCGCCAAACCCCATTCCCTCCGGCTTCGTATTTCGGTTCCCCGTGCCCCAGATTTGTGCATCCAACATTGGTTTGTAGGCTAAACTCGCAATTCTGGGTGGGTTAGGCGAGGTGTCACGTCCCTGGTCGAGCTCCGCTCGACCGGACGGCCGAGGGCGGCCGTCCCCACATGAACCTTGCCTTCCCACATCAACCGTGGTGAACGAGGGGGATTATGGCAGCGTCGGTCTGGTCGGGACATTTAACTTTCGGGCTCATCTCCATGCCGGTGCGCTTGTTTTCGGGCGCGCGCAGTAGCGGCATTTCCTTCAACATGCTGCATCGTACGGACAAGCAGCGGGTGAAGCAACAGTATATTTGTCCGCTCGAAAACGTGGTGGTTGATCGCAGCGACATCGTTAAGGGCTACGAATTCCGCAAAGACGAATACATCATCATCGAGCCGGAAGAGATCAAGAAGATCGAGCCGCAGACTGCCAAGACGATGGAGATTCTGGAATTTGTGAAGGCCGGCGATGTGGATCCGGTGTATTTCGAGTCGTCGTATTACATGATGCCGGAGGAGGCTGGGCGGCGTCCTTATGCGCTGCTGACCAAGGCGCTGGAAGAGAGCGAGTATGTTGCCATCGCCAAGATTACGATGCATAACCGCGAGTACACGGTGTTCCTGCGTCCTCATGCCGGCGGTTTGATGCTGCACACCATGTATTACGCCGAAGAAGTGAAGAAGGTAGAAGGCTTTGGCGCGCCCGACGTGGAGCTGAAGGATGCCGAGGTAAAAGTGGCGCACCAGCTCATCGAAGCGCTGGCCGATGAGTGGGACCCGGAAAAATACAAAGACAGCTTCCAGGAAAATCTGAAGAAGCTGATCGAGACTAAACTCGAAGGCGGGGAAGTGGCGGCGGTTGAGAAGCCCAAGAAGCTGGCTCCCGTCGTGGATCTGATGGCCGCTCTGAAGCAGAGCCTGGCGCAGATGGAGGGCAGGAAAAAACCCGCAGGCGCAGCCAAGTCAGAGGAGCCGGCTGCCGCGGCTGGCGCCAGGACCAAGCGAGGGCGGTAAAAATCCCGGCTTCGGGCTTCAGCTTTCGGGCTTCGGTCGTTTGATCCTATTCTCAGAGCTTGTCTTGTGATCTTGCCTGCCGATCATTCGGCGCGCCGGTTTGCGTCCATCCGATGCACGCATAACAATGCGTGTTATCCTTCGCGGCGTCCAACTTGCCCCGTCGTTTCCGCATCCCAGAAAAGGTGAGCAGACGAAGCCCGAAGCCTGACGGCCGAAGCCCGATCCCACTGGCGCAGATGGTGGCCAGCCGTTAGAATATTGAATTCCTCGCAGCTGTAACCAGAAATTCTCCTTGTTGGGGTGCAGATGAGTTTTCGACGTGTGAGCCGATTGGCGGCGATGGTGGTTCCAGTTCTGCTGTGGATGGGGTGCGGACAGGTATACCGCCCGGTAGTGATTCCGTGCTCGGCGGGCGGGGTTCCCGGCTGCCCGGTGGAAACGCCCCCGACTCCGGACAACTTCCACGCGGTCTTTAGCATTAACACCAATCTGCTCAACTACCCCGGCGGGGCTATGCAGATTGATGTGTCGGGCGACACCATTATCGGAGAGACTCCCACCGACGACCCCACGGCACCCAATCTTGGCGATAATCCCACGTCCGCTGCCATTCTTTCCAACGATTCCAGAGTGTTTGTGACGAGCGCGGGCAGTGTACTCTCCGCCGGCCTCGATGTGGTTTCGTCCTTTACCCCGGTATTCCAATCAAGGCTAGCGATCGGATTGGGTGCGGTGGCCACGATTGGTTTGCCCTCGGGCTCGCAACCGGTTTTTGTGAACACCACGCAGAGCAACGCTGTGTATGTGGCGAACTTCGGCACGAATTCGGTAAGCGCCATCAATACGAGTTCGAACGTTGTAAGCAACACGGCCACGGTCGGTCTCAATCCCGTTGCCCTGGCCGAAATGCCAAACGGCCTCAAGATCTACGTGGCCAATCAGGGGGACAATACAGTCAGCAGCTTGAATGCGGTCGATCTGTCGCAGAATACGGTCACCGGCTTCTCCGGAGTCGCACCGGTCTGGGTGGTGGCGCGGGGCGATAACCAGAAGGTCTATGTGGTCACGCAGGGCGATGGACAACTGGTGACGATCGACACCGCTACGGACACGGTTTCGAGCAGTATTTCCATGGGCGGCGGGGCCAGCGGGGCCAACTTTATTTACTTTGACCCGATCCTGAACCGTCTTTATGTGGTGAATCCTGTGACCAGCACGATATTTGTTTTTTCTGATACCGGCGGAGCCAACGACACACCGCTGTTATTGGCGACCATTCCGTTCACGTCCGGATCGGCTGCGTGTCCGAATGGATGCACTCCGGTTTCGGTGACAGCTCTTCCCGATGGCAGCCGCTTTTACGTTGCCAGCTACCAGGCGAATGCAGCATGTCCCCAAGGGAGTGGTGTGACGGGTGCTTGCGTCATTCCCGGCCTCACTGTGTTTGACGCTAACACGTTCACGTTGATGTATCCGAACGTGCCAACTCTAACTTTGCTGACCGGCCCTCCCGCCTGCACCGTTAGTGCGACCAATCCCTGCACGACGAGTTGGCCATTCAGTGCCAGTCAATCCGCTGTGCCGCCGGTCGCTACGTGCGCCACGGCGCCGGGCACGTTGTACTCCCCCAGTGCGACACGCTTCCGGGTGTTCACCACCGCCGCCGAGGATGGAAGCCACGTCTATATGAGCATGTGCGATGCGGGCGCCATCGCCGACATCATTACCAACGGCAACAATGCGAACAATACGGGTGGGGGCATTCCGGCCGATACGCTGATCACGGACCTGCTTACAGCCCCGGCAGCCAGCAGCGGAACCGCGCTGCAGAATCCGATCTTCCTGCTGGCCGGACAGTGACCGGCGCGCACTGCGCTTTTCGTTTGGAATGTTATCGTGACGTTCGTGCCGACGTGCGGGGCGCGTGCGGTATGTCTAGCTCTTAATATAGGCACCAGAGACCCCGATTGAAGAATCCGCTCATCCAACTCCCCTCCGTCCAGGCCCGCCGAATCTGGCTGCATACCCAGCGCCTGGACACCACCGCACCCTTCGGCTCCGGCCCGAAGGCCACGCCGGCAGCGGTGGCGCACCTGGGCTACTTGCAGATAGACACCATCTACGTCATCGAGCGCAGCCATCACCACATCCTCTACACGCGCATCCCTACGTATCGGCGCGAGCATCTGCATCAGGCACAGAGCATCGACAAGACGGTTTTCGAGTATTGGACGCACGCCCTATCGTACGTGCCGACGGAGAGCATGCGGTTTTATGTGCGCGATATGCGCCAGGCGGGCGAGGATTGGCAGCGCCGCAACGGTTGGTTCGGCACGGTTTCAGATGGTGACCTGCGCAAAGTGATGTCGCGCATCCGCAGACATGGCGCACTCACCATCCGCGACATCGAGGACGAGCCCGTGGAAAAAGACTACGCGTGGGCCAGCCGCAAGCCTTCCAAGCGCGTTCTGGAGCTGGCCTTCTACAAGGGCCTGGTGACGATTAGTCAGCGGGTCGGAATGCTGAAGACTTATGAGCTCATGACTCGCCATTTCGGTTGGGACCGTCTGCCACGGGCAGCGACCGAAAAGGAAACTTTGGACTACCTGCTTGATCGTGCCCTGCAATCGCAGGGGATCGTGAGTGTGGAATCGATCTGTCATCTGGACGCTCCACGCAAACCAGCGATGAGGCGTCTGCTGGAGTCGCGAGTCCGTCGCAAGGAACTGATCCCTGTGCAACTGGAAGGAGCGGGCCAATCGCTGCACTGGGTCCGTCCGGACGCCCTCGACGCTATTCCCGATCCGGCGCGGGAACAGATTCATATCCTGTCCCCCTTCGACCCGCTGATCATCCAGCGCAAGCGACTCCGGCTCTTCTTCGATTACGAGTATCGCTTCGAAGCTTACGTTCCCAAACACAAACGGGTATTTGGCTATTTCTGTTGCCCAGTTCTGATCGGGGATCGGATCGTTGCCGCCATCGACCTCAAAACCGACCGGTCGCGGCAAAAACTTCTGGTGCAGCGCTGGAACTGGATCGGCCGGGGGGCGTCCCGCGCCCATCAGCAGCAGGTGGAAGCCGCATTGCACAAGTTCGAGCAATTTCAGTTGTCTCGGAGTTAGATCGAGCGCTAGCCATTCGGCGATTAGCGCGCGTCAGTCGCCCAAAGATCTGGTTCTGCACCTTCATGCACTACGAGATGGTGTTCTTCGATCGGAAGTACGGGAGTTGAATGCGCTCAGAATCCATATCGGGGCTAAAGAGCTACCTATACCCCTAGGTATAAATCGTTACCCATGTAACCGGATGGGACAAACAAAAATGGTGTGCCTGGAGTGATTAAAAATCAAGTGTCAATGGTGTCAATTTTGTCAATGTGGGCTTAATTCTTAGCGGCGAGTTCTTCCTTTTGGCATCTTTTTTCTGCCCATCGTTCTGCCCATCCCTGGTGGCGTAATGGGAGTCGACGTATTCATCGAGGATCCCGATAAACTCGGCCACGATGCGATCGCCCTTGAGCGTGGTGAACAGGCGTCCATCCACATAGACTGGGGCTTTCGGCTCCTCAAATGTTCCGGGCAGAGAGATTCCGATGTTGGCATGCTTCGATTCGCCCGGGCCGTTGACCACACAACCCATGACGGCCAGCCTCATCTCTTCCACGCCGATGTAGCGGCCTTTCCATGAGGGCATCTGCTCGCGCAGATAAGTCTGAATCTGCTGTGCCATTTCCTGGAAGAAGGTGCTGGTGGTGCGTCCGCAGCCGGGGCAGGCCGTGACCTGCGGGGTGAAACTCCGCATGCCCATGGATTGCAGAATCTGCTGCGCTACGCGGACTTCTTCACTGCGGTCGCCTCCGGGCGCCGGGGTCAGCGAGACGCGAATGGTGTCGCCGATGCCTTCCTGCAGCACCACACCCATCGCGGCGCTCGACGCGACTACGCCCTTCGCTCCCATGCCCGCTTCGGTCAGGCCGAGGTGCAGCGGGTAGTTGCAGCGCGCGGCGAGGGCGCGGTAAACGTCAATCAGATCCTGCACGCCGCTGACTTTCGCACTGAGAATGATTTGGTCGGCGCGCAGGCCGAACTTTTGCGCGAGGTCGGCCGAAGTCAGCGCGCTGACTACCATGGCTTCCATGGTGACTTCGCGTGCGTCTTTCGGCTCGGCGAGCATTGAATTCTCGTCCATCATGCGGGTGAGCAGGGCCTGGTCGAGCGAGCCCCAGTTCACGCCGATGCGCACCGGCTTCTGATACTTCACCGCCACTTCAATCATGGTGCGGAAATTCGAGTCGCCCGTGCGTCCAATGCTGGCATTGCCGGGATTGATGCGGTACTTCGCCAGATCGCGCGCGCACTCCGGATACTTGGTCAGCAGAAGGTGGCCGTTGTAGTGGAAGTCGCCGATGATGGGCACGCGCACGCCCTGCTTGTCGAGTTCCTCGACGATGCGGGGAACGGCGGCGGCAGCCTCCTCGTTGTTTACGGTGACGCGCACCAGTTCCGAGCCGGCGCGGGCCAGGGCGGCACACTGCTGGACAGTCGACGGAATGTCCGCGGTGTCGGTATTGGTCATGGACTGCACCACAATCGGTGCATCGGAGCCGACGCGCACGCCGCCGACGATGGCGGTCACGGTTTGCCTGCGTGGAATCATAGCCATGGGAACTACTATTTTAACACGCGGAAAGAGGGCCCTGGATCACAGCTCACGCCGAGAGGTTCTCCCTTTGACACGGAAAGATAGGACGCGGGGCGAGCTACGAGTGGCCGCGAGCTTCCGGTTAGCCGACCATTCGGGGAAGACTTCATTCCTAATTTCTAGACAGAAGGCGTTTTCCAGTACCGATCGTGACATTTCCCAGAAGCCGACTTCTGGGAAATCAGCGAGATTTCATTTGTCCATTACAGACTTGTGGCCGGCATAACTTCCGGGTTGCCCGTGATCCAGGAATAACCGACAAAGATGCTCGAGGCCTGGATGGGGAAGTACCGCCCCGACGAGTTGTTTGACAAGGAAGGACATCTGGTCGCCGAACTGGCGGCGCTGGCTCCGGATGGAAATCGCCGTATGGGTGCAAATCCCCATGTCAACGGCGGACGAGTGCTGAAAGCGCTCGATCTCCCCGACTTAGCCCAATACGCATTATCCATACCTGGCCCGGGCGAGGTGGTGGCAGAAGCACCGCGCAAACTCGGGGAGTATCTGCGCGATGACGTTTGCGTAAGTTACACTGAATCAATAAGTTCAAAATTCTCCTAAGGCTCTCTGCTACCAGCTTTGACGTGCTAAACAGTCCGGTTTCGTAATACTCCCAAGGAGCGAATCGATGACGATTCGGTGGCTTAAAGTGGTCACTTCGGAGCTTCCGAATCGGCCTATCGGGTTGGCATGTGACTGGTTGCCTAGCGGGCAGTCACAAGGTCGAAACTTTCTCCGGCGGAAAGAATTACTTGAGGCGGGGATTTCTAATAATTTTCGACTTTCTTGCTCGCGCTTTCCCGGCCGTTGTGGCTCCACTTCCCACAAGCCGACTTCGGGACAATGTCGTCGAAGTCGGCGGTGGGCGTAACTTCCCGTTAGCCCGCCTAATCGCGTCACGTCAGAGTTACCCGTCTCCCGCCAGGAAGCGGCGCCAATTGCAATTGAAACTTCCAGGCTTTCATAACAGACTTCAGTCTCTAAAATTGGCGGGGTCGCGCTTTAACCGTTTGCGAGTTCAAGACAAAGGCCCCTCAGAAGAATCTCGCTTTGAACTGTTCGTGTCTTTCGCGCGCCTGCGCTGTGATTTCGGCAAACTCGCGTTCTCTGCGCAGATTGTTGAGCAGCGGATCAGATTCGAAATAGGGATAGCAGAAGAAACCGCCTTCAACACTGCGCTGCAGCATTCGCCGTGACGAAGCTCTGTCGCCGAGCACAGCATAAGCTTGCGCCACTTTGTAGATGCCTTCGGCGTCGCTCACTCCGAGCCTCTCGATTTTTTCTTCCGTCTGGCGCAACAGAGCAAGACCAGCGGTATTATCGTTACTTATTGCGTAGCTGAGTGCCTTACCAATCGCAGCCTGCATCAGAGACGGATCCTGCTCGAAAGCGCGATTAAAGTCTGTTGCGGCCTCGTGCATTCTCCCAGCATAGTCTTCCGCGAATCCGCGATAGAACAAGATGTACGGGGAGTCGTTCACGGGCAGACTCTGCAGGAATTTGTCGTACTCACCGAGATAGAGATAAGCGTTCATCGCCGAGCTGTTGATCTTCACATGCGGATCAAGTCTCCGCGCCAGTTCCGATTCCGTGACTGCTTGCGGCAGCATG
>Ga0182015_10001776_pt1 | contig 27533 bp, 23 predicted proteins | sample 712P3MmetaG_FD_120478 | JGI IMG/M metagenome (GOLD analysis project Ga0182015, IMG submission 120478) | Permafrost microbial communities from Stordalen Mire, Sweden - 712P3M metaG | ecosystem: Environmental > Terrestrial > Soil > Wetlands > Permafrost | place: Sweden: Stordalen | collected... | reverse complement strand
CAGCGTCTCCTGCACCACCTGCCCACCCGGGCGAGCCGCTTGCACTGCGTTGTGCGAGGCATCCGCGGCTTTCTGTGAGTTCTCGCAAACTTCATGCACGGTCGCCGCCATCTCCTGCATGGCCGTCGCCACCTGCGTGGTCTGGTCTTTCTGCGTATCCGCGCCCTGGGCCTGCAACGTGGCTGAGGAAGAAAGTTCCTCGCTGGCGCTGGCCACGTGAGCGCTTGGGACCATGGCGGAATCGTTCGACCAGTTGGTGGACGAGAACAAGGAAGAACTGAAGGCTGCTAACCGCTCGCTTATGTTGATGGTGGCGTTGACCACCTTTGTGGGACTCGGCATCGCAGTCTGCGTGGCACTTTTCTTGACCCATCGATTTGTTGGCGCAATCCAGGCTGTGCTCGCGCAAGCGAAAGCGATTGCCGCGGGGGACTTGACGGGCGAGGAGCTTCTGGTCCGGAGCCAGGACGAGCTGGGCGACTTGACCGCGGCCGTCAATCAGATGAGTGGCAGCCTGAAGCACATGATCGTGGCCATCAGCCGGTTACGGTCATCCTGGTTACTCCAGTTAGGAGCCAACGCGTTCAAACCGGCGATATCCTTGTCGATGTCCGCGCCAGGTTCCATCGAACAACTTCTTCGTTTCTGCCAGCCTTGAAGGTTGGGTTCCTGCCAGAATGGCTTGGCAACCCTTGACCTGGGTCTGATTCAGGTCCCGCTGTAAACTTATGGCGGCTTTGAGAAGAAGGAATACGCACTTCGAAAGCGGCTGCCTGGCTGCGCGTAATCCTGCCCGCCTTCCGGTAAACAACTATGGCGCTGAAGATCATTAAGACGAGGATCACTCCAAAGCCAGTTCCAGTTTCTTCCCGAGTGTAAGTTTCATTTCTTCTCGCCTGTTGAGAAACGATTCGCGTGGCCTCATTCCGGTCAACGATGTTTTCATCGGCGGGATCTTAGGGGAACTTTAGAGCTAAAGGAGAGCCTAGCTATAACTGCGACGATGTTTTGCGCACGTGCACCTTGTTATACTCACTGCGCAATGCTGCAGGAGACCCTCGAGCAAGGACAGGTGCGAACGGACGCGGCACTGGATCGACTGGTTCCGCTGGAAACCCAACATCCCACTTCTATTCACAAGGCCATGCGTCACAGCTTGTTTGCCGGTGGCAAGCGGCTGCGGCCAGTATTGTGCATGGAGGCCGGCCGCATGATCGCGGGATCTTTGCCCCCAAGAATCGAAGAACTGGGTGCAGCCCTGGAAATGCTGCATACCTATTCGCTCATCCATGACGATCTTCCGGCCCTCGACAACGACGATCTGCGGCGAGGGCGTCCCACTTGCCACAAAGTGTTCGGCGATGCAATTGCCATCCTTGCGGGAGATGCATTGCAGACGCAGGCCTACGAGGTTCTGGCGCGGCTGGAATGTCCCGCGGAGGCGCGCGTGCGCATTATCGAAGAGATCGCGCGAGGCACGGGCACGCTGGATGGAATGATCGGCGGACAGGTAGTGGATCTTGAGGCTGAGCATACGCAGCCCACGGCAGAGATGCTGGAGTATATCCATCGCGCAAAGACCGCCGCGCTGATCACGGCCAGCCTTGTGAGTGGCGGCCTTTATGCCGGAGCAAAGGACAAAGAAGTTAAGAAGCTCCGCGCGTTTGGGCAATCGATTGGCTTGGCTTTTCAGATTGTCGACGATGTTCTGGATGTAACCCAAACCTCCGAGCAACTCGGCAAAACCGCGGGAAAAGATACTGCTGCGCAGAAAGCAACGTACCCGGCTCTGTTCGGGATTGACGAATCTTTGCGTAAGGCGGATGGTTTGGTAAATTCTGCATTTCGGGAACTGGACAGCTTCGGAGAGTGGGCGGAAACACTCAAGGAGTTGGCGCGCTATTTGGTTGAGCGGAAAAAGTAACCGGCAATTAGTAATTAGTCGGTCCCGGCTTCGCGAACAAAGGTAACGGCCAAGTTGGTAGATGCCGATAGCCGTTTCTTGTATTCCGTGGTAGAAATAATCAGGGCGATGGAGTTCGCCATAACCGCCTGCTGTGGCTTCTTGGCTGTGGGCTAATAACTCCTACAAAATCCAAACTGATTTGTAGGGAGAAACTCCATCGTGAAAGATTTCCTCGCCATCTCTGTCGCCGCTATCGTCGGCGCTAACCTCCGTTACCGGCTGAGCCGGCTTGCCGCCAAGGAACTGGGTCCCGTCTTCCCTTACGGAACGCTATTCATCAACATCGTGGGGAGCTTCATCGTGGGCTTCTTCGTGATCTGGACAACCGAGCGCGTGCTGGTCGATCCCCGCTGGCGGTTGCTGGTGGTTATCGGCTTCTGCGGTTCGTTCACCACTTTCTCCAGCTACGCGTTCGAAACCATGTCGTACTTTGAGCAGGGACAGTGGGGGCTGATGCTGGGCAACATTCTCAGCAATAATGTTCTCTGCCTGGGCGGAGCTCTGGCGGGCATGGCACTGGCGCGGGTGCTGTAGAATGGCGAACGCAATGGCAGTGCAAGTCACAATCTACTTGAACGAAGCCGACCAGTGGCATCACCACCCGCTGCACCTGGAGATTCTCAACTACCTGCGTAAGGAAAATGTCTACGCCGCGACCACGATCCATGCTGTGGCAGGGTTCCTGGGGCGGCACCGCGTGGAAACAGCCCACCTGGTTGAGGCTGGCGGCAAATTGCCGGTGATCATTATTTTCGTGGATACGGACGAGCATGTGAGCCGTGTGTTGCCTACTCTCAAAGAGATGGCGGCGCACCGGTTGATCGTGCGCGAGAATGTGGTGCTGGAACAAGGCAATCTGGACTGACATGTCCGCAACTCCTCTCGACATTCTTGCCATTGCCGCACACCGCGACGACGTAGAGCAGACCTGCGGCGGGACGCTGTTGAAGGCGGCGCAGCGCGGCCAGCGGACGGGAATTCTCGATCTCACGCAAGGCGAGCTGGGCACGCGCGGCATGGCGGAAGATCGTGCGCGGGAGGCAGCAGAGGCGGCGAGAATTCTCGGTGCAGGTTGGCGGCGTGCGCTCGATATCCCGGACGGCCGCGTCGAAAACACCTGGGAGAATCGACTGAAAGTGGCAAGCGTGATCCGTGAGACGCGGCCACGCGTGGTGATTTTGCCTTACTGGAAGGGGCGACATCCGGATCACTATACGTGTTCCGTGCTGGGTTATGAAGCGTGCTTTCTTGCAGGACTCGCGAAACTACCTCTCGGCTCGCAGCCGCTAGCTCCTCACCGTCCGTTCAAGATAATCTACGCCACGCTTTACTACGACGTGCGTCCAACGTTCGTGGTCGACATCGGTGGCCAGTTCGAGCAGAAATTCGCGTCCATACTCGCCTACAAGTCTCAGTTCAGTGATCAGGAAGCTGGCAAAGATCTTTTCCCTGCTCACGACGAAATTCGCGCGCGGGTGGACTCGATGGCGCGATATTACGGGGCGCTCGGCGGCGTCACCTACGCTGAACCATTTCTGCAGAAAGAAGTGGGGCTCGTAGAGGACCTGATGGCAATACCTGTTAAATCGATTTAGCTTCACTACACTATTTCTTCAATGCAACCGCCAAGCCGTCGCGAATGGGCAAAATCGTAGTAAAGAAATCCGGTGAGCTGTAAAGCGATCGGTTGAACTCGAGGATGGCTTTGGTGTGCGCTTCCTTGGGATTTTTCTCCGCGACTCGTCCGCTCCACAAGACATTGTCAGTAATAAACAAGCCACCCCTGCGCAAGCGCGGCGACACCAGGCGCAATACGCGCGGGTAATCCTCTTTATCGACATCGTTGAAGATGAGGTCGAACTCCTCTTTCTGCTCGGAGAGAAATTCCAGCGCGTCTCCAGTATGGAGCGTAATGCGATCGGAAATGCCGGCACGCTCGAAGTAACCACGAGCACGCTCCGCATTCTTTGGGTCCCCATCGGTGTAGATGACTCGACCGTTTTCGCCGACCGCACGCGCCCACCAGATGGCCGAGTATCCGATAGCGGAACCCAACTCGAACACTGTTTTGGTCTTGATCGTCAGGGCTAGTTGCTGCAGCACCCTGGCCACCGCCGGGCCAACGATTGGCACGTTGTGCTTGGTCGCGTAGCCTTCCATCTCCTCCAGCACTTCGTCGCGTTTCGGTAGCAGGGAGTACAGATAATCGTCGACCGGGCCGGCGGTGGTGAAGTTGTAATGCCGCCAATTCGGTTTGCTTTCTTTTTTCAGCTTATTTGCAGGCACTGGGCCACCTCGGGACTCGTGATTCACTGTGTGTTACCAGTTCTCAATCGCGGACGGTCACTCCGGGCTTCATCGTCATGATTTCAATACCCGGCACCAGCTTCTTCAACTCCGCGGGACTGCCGGTCAGGACGGGAAACGTGCCGAAGTGCATGGGGATTACCGTTTTCGGCTTGAGCAGGTTGCAAGCATAAGCGGCTTCGCGCGGTCCCATGGTGAAGTGATCGCCGATCGGCAGCATCACGATCTCAGGTGCGTAAAGCTCACGAATGATCGCCATGTCTCCAAAAACGTTGGTGTCGCCGGCGTGATAGATCTTGACACCGTTTTCGAATTCGATCACGTACCCGCAAGCTTCGCCTCCATAAATAAGCTGGTCGCCATCCTGAATACCGCAGGAATGATCGGCGTGCACCATGGTAACTTTGATATCGGCAACCTTCTGCGTACCGCCTTTGTTCATCATGGCGATTTTCTTGGCGCCCTTTTTCTCCAGCCATCCGCACATCTCCGGAATACCCACAACTTGCGGCGAGTGCTCCTTGATCACTTCAACAGCGTCGCCGATGTGGTCGCCATGACCATGCGTGACGAGAAGCGTGTCTACTTTTTTCACCTTCTTGTCAGATGGTGGACAGGCGGGGTTATTCATGATCCAGGGATCGATGATGATAGTCTGGCCGCCAGGCGTCTCGATGCGAAATGTGGCGTGGCCCAGCCAGGTAAGATGAACGCCTTTCAATTTCATGGAAGATAGCTCCGGCCGCCGCCCCTTTGGATTTACTCGTCAAACGGTTCCGCCGTGGGCGGCAGCTGAACTTTAGTTTAATATGAAACGCCATGACCGAACTCAAGGTGCTAATTTCGCGGGAACAGATTACAAAAAGAGTTGCGGAACTAGGCGCAGAAATCACACGCGACTTCGCAGGCCAGCCCGTGATTCTGGTCGGGGTATTGAAGGGCTCGGCAATTTTTCTCGCTGATCTGGCGCGCAAGATAGACCTGGACGCAACTTTTGATTTCGTCGGCATTTCGAGCTACGGGAATCGTCCCAGCCCGACGCAGGAACTCAAGAGCGGATGGGACTCCACTGGCGAAGTAAAGCTGACCAAGGATGTGGACCAGTCCATGAAAGACAAAAACGTGATTGTGGTAGAGGACATTTTGGATACTGGCCTTACGCTGACCGTCCTTAAAAAGCTGCTGCTGGCGCACCAGCCTCGATCACTGAAGATCGCGGCTCTTCTGGACAAACCCTCGCGCCGCAAGTTGCCGTTGCAGGGCGACTACGTCGGCTTCACCATTCCCGATGAGTTCGTGGTGGGTTACGGCCTTGATTACGCGGAACGCTACCGAAACCTGGCTGATATCTGCGTTGTGCCACGGGAGTGAAGCGTACCGAGTACCGAGTCGCGAGTACCAAGCCAGCGCACTCGGGTTCGACTGCCTCAACCCGCAGGGGCGTCGAGAGCCTTTGTTCTCGGTACTCGGTACTCGCTACTGAAGATGCGGCTGCTATCATAGAAAAAACCATGGGATCTGCTCTGAGCAAGCCTGTAAATCAGTTGCCGGTTGAGCAGCTGTTGCTGGAAGTGGCTGATGTACTGGCAACATCACTCGACCTGGATACCACTCTGCGCCGCGTCGCGGAAGTGGTCCGCAAGGTCATTGACTATGAAATCTTCGCGATCCTTCTTCTGAACGAAAAGACCCAGGAGTTGCGGTTCCGCTTTCAGGTGGGCTACCCGCCGGAGTTTGCCGAGAAGGCTCGGGTCAAGGTGGGCGAAGGCGTGACCGGACAGGCGGCACAGTTGCGGCAAGCTGTCCTAGTGGATGATGTCACCAAAGATCCAACCTATATTGCCGCCATCCCCAACGTGCGATCGGAATTAGCCGTGCCGTTGATCACCAAGAACAGGGTGATTGGCGTGATCGACCTGGAGGCGCGAGATCCCGACTATTTCAATGAAGAACATAGCCGGCTGTTGACTCTGGTGGCTTCGCGAATAGCGGGTGGAATCGAAAACGCCCAGCTCTACACGCGAACTACGCGACAGGCGCGCATTCTGTTGTTGCTCAATGAAATCGCGCGGGAATTGTCATCCATTCTAAATTTGGACGAACTGCTACGCCGGGTCGCGGAGTTGCTGCGGCGGCTTATCGACTACCAGATGTTCAGCATCCTGTTGCTGGATTCTTCCGGAGAGAAGCTGCAACATCGATTCTCATTGCGCTTTCACGAAAACATTCACCTCAAGCACGAAGTCCCGTTGGGACGCGGTTTGGTCGGTTATGCGGCCGAGACGAAACAAGCGGTCTTGGTGCCCGACGTGACCAAAGATCCGCGCTACATCGAGGGCAACCCGGAAACCCGCTCAGAATTGGCGGTTCCGCTGATCTATAAGGATAAAGTGATCGGAGTGCTGGACCTGGAGCACACCCGTCGCGGCTTCTTCACTGACGACCACCGCCGCACGATGATGACGCTGGCGGCCCAGGTGGCCATCGCAATCGAGAACGCGCGCCTCTATGAGGAGATCGCACGGCAGGAACGTCGGCTCGAGCGCGATTTGGCGCTGGCTCGAGAATTGCAAATGCGGTTACTGCCGCAAACCCTTCCCAAGTTGGCGAACCTGGAACTGGCCGCGAAGTTTGTTCCCGCACGCGCCATTGGCGGAGATTTGTACGATTTTATCCCTTACTCGCTTTCGCGCCTGGGAATTGCCATTGGCGACGTAAGCGGCAAGGGAGCGCCCGCCGCGATTTATGCGGCGCTGGTCAGCGGGATTCTCCGCTCCCACGCGCCCATTGAGCCTGGCCCCGCCGAAATGCTCAGGGCGGTCAACCTGTCTCTCGCCGAGCGCCGTATTGAGGCACAATTTGTATCGCTCATCTATGCGGTGTGGGACGACGAACATCGAACCCTCGTGGTGGCCAATTCAGGTTTGCCGCGTCCGATTCACGTGCATGCTGGAAGGAACCATGTAATCGAGGCTACCGGCTTGCCCCTCGGACTATTCGACGATGCAAATTACGATGAATTCCGATTCAAGATGAAACCTGGAGATGTATTTGTTTTCTTTAGCGACGGCATTCTGGACGCATGTAATCGCCGCGGTGAACTCTTTGGCCGCGGACGCGTGGAGAAACTTGTCACGGAATGCGGGGGTCGCTCGGCGGACTGTGTGGTGGATATCTTATTCAAAGCGGTCGCCGAGCATTCTGCGGGAGTCGAGACATTCGACGACCAGACTGTAGTGGCGATCAAGGTCAAAGATAATCCCGCCTCGAGCTCCGCAAAACGAAAATGAAGCGCCGCAGCGAAGCACCTGACGAGCGGCCACCGGGATTCGTTTTTCGCGAGAGCCACACAGGTCTGTTCCGCCGCGCCCAAGCCTTCACTCTGTGTTGCGAGGACGTTCCGCTTACGAAACTCGCAGAGCGCTACGGAACACCCCTATACATCTACTCGGCTACGGCGATCCGCGAGCGACGGGGTGCGTTTGAACATGCTTTTCGTCGTTTTCCTCACACGATCTGCTACTCCGTAAAGTCGAATTCCAATTTGAGCATCCTGCGATTGCTGGCGCGTGAGGGATGCGGCTTCGATGTGGTTTCCGGTGGAGAACTGGAACGGGTCCTGGCAGCCGATCGCCGGGCGGCCAAGAAAGTCGTTTTTTCCGGCGTGGGAAAATCTCGCGAGGAGATCACCGCGGCGCTGCAGGCGGGGATCCTGCTTTTCAATATCGAAAGTGAAGCGGAATTGTGGGCGTTGGCGGAGTGTGCCACACAGTGTCGCGCAATCGCGCGAGTGGCTCTCCGGGTGAATCCAGACGTAGCTGCCGAGACGCATCCCTACATTTCTACCGGGTTGCGCAAGCACAAGTTCGGAGTGCCCATCCGAAGCGCTCGCGAACTTTACGCCAAGGCCTCCGGAGCGAGATCCTTGAAAGTTGCGGGCGTCAGCGTTCACATTGGCTCGCAGATTACCGACGTTGCGCCCTTCGCGGAAGCTGTCGATCGAGTGGCCGGTCTTGTTTCCGAATTGCGCGCGGATGGTCACACCATCGACTTCGTCGATATCGGCGGAGGCCTCGGCATCGAATATCAGGCGCCAACCTTTAAATTTGACGAGTGTGCTGCGCGTTATGCGGAGGCCGTAACCAAGCCGTTGCGAGGCTTAAAGGTACATCTGCTACTTGAACCAGGACGCTCGATCGTGGGTCCGGCGGGTGCGCTGGTCACTTCGGTCCTTTACAAAAAAGAAAATGACGGCAAGCGTTTTCTGGTGGTGGATGCGGCCATGAACGATCTGATTCGCCCTGCGCTCTATGGGGCGTACCACGAAATCGTTCCTGTGGTTCAATCCCCGAAATCGTCGACCAAGAAGAAGACTGTCGATGTGGTCGGGCCGGTGTGCGAGTCCGGAGACTTTTTCGCTCGCGATCGGGAACTGCCGCAAGTGGACGAAGGTGACTTGCTTGCAATTCTTGACGCCGGGGCTTATGGAATGGCGCTCGCGTCCAACTACAACACCCGTCCGAGGGCAGCGGAAATTCTGGTTCGGGGCAAATCGGCGAAGGTCATTCGACGCCGTGAAAGCGTGCGCGAGCTATATTCCCCGGAGTTGTAATTTCGACAACTTCCCGCGAACTAAGCTTATCGTTCTCCCCACTTCAGCTTCGTACGCAGCACGTGAAAGAAATCATGATCGGTTCGAAACAGGCTGACGCTATGCTCGGACCGGCGGCATCGAACCCTGTCACCATCGCACAGATCAAGCCCAGGTTGTCCATCCAGGCTGAGGTACGCTACCTCCTCGTCGCTGCGCAGCAAAATTTCTACCACCGCCGAATCCGGCACGACTAGCGGCCGGTGCGTAAGCGAGTGGGGCGCCACCGGAGTGATCACGAAAGCATTGACGGTCGGCATCAAGACAGGACCGCCAGCGGAGAGCGAGTAGGCGGTCGATCCCGTGGGCGTGGCCACAATCATACCGTCGGCCCGGTAACTGGAGACGAACACCGTGTCGATGAAGAGGTCGTAATTGTTGAGGCGAGCCAAGGCCGTCTTGTTGACCACCGCATCGTTGAAAACCAGGTAGCTTCCCAGAGTCTTTTCGCCGCGAAGCAAATCGCACTGCATCAGAGAACGCTGCTCCACGGCGGCACGTCCCTGCGCAATCTTCTCGAGCATGGGAAACAGCGAGGAAAGCGGCACATCCGTAAGAAAGCCCAGCGAACCAAGGTTCACGCCAAGCAGCGGGACGTCAATTGGGGCCGTAGCCCGGGCCGCCGAGAGCAAAGTGCCATCGCCGCCCAAGACTACAACCAGGTCCAGGGGTCGCGATGACATTTCCGAGCGCGCCACTTCCTCTTCGCCGTTGGAGTATTTCGCGGTCTCTGGATCCACGATGACGCTGTAGCCATGCGCGTGAAGCCATTCAAGCAGTCTGGGAACAGTGTCCGCTACTTCGTGCCGCGCCGGACGAGAAATAATGGCCGCGACCTTCGACAGGGAGGATGAGGGCGAAATTGCCATGATCAAAGAGAGAAAGAAAGATTGTACAGAATCCGGCTGAAAAATCTTCACCGGGGCTCGTTCGGAAGCACGCGGAGAACTAAAACAGTCCGTGGACCAGGAATTCTCGGTTCCCTTCCGCGCCGAGTATGGGCGAATCGATCACGTCTAGTTCAGAACAGCCAAGATCATTAAGCGTGGCCTTAACTTTCTCGACGGAGGCGAGTTGAGCAGCCGCGTCACGCACAATACCGCCCTTGCCAACAAATTCCCTTCCCGCCTCGAATTGAGGTTTGACCAGAACGATCATCTCTCTGCCGCGACGTTCAGCTACGGACGTCGCAAAGACCGCGTTCACTACCGGAGGTAGGACCAAGGTCGCGGAAATAAACGCTACATCGACCACGATCAGATCCACCGTTTCACCGATAGTCTCGGCGGTCACATATCGCGCGTTGGTCTTTTCCAGAAGTCGAACACGAGGGTCGTGCCGGAGTTTGAAATCCATCTGGCCGTAGCCGGTATCGATGGCAATCACGCGACTGGCTCCGTGCTGCAGCAGGCAATCGGTAAAGCCGCCGGTGGAAGCGCCAACATCGAGACAAATCTTGCCGTTGAGGTCGATTTTCCAATGTTCCAGAGCACGCTCAAGCTTAAGGCCGCCGCGGCTGACATACTTGAGATCTTCGCCGAGCAGACGCACCGCAGCGTCGTTTACAACTTGCGCGCCCGCTTTGTCGAGCTTCTGCTCGTTGACCAATACTTTTCCCGCGATAATCAATGCCTGCGCGCGTTCGCGAGAGGCGACAATTCCCCGGTCAACGAGAAGTTTGTCGAGTCTCAGTTTCACATTCGACCCGTACTAGAAGTGATTATCACCGTGGCATGGCCTTGTAGTTGTAGCCTGAAAGTGGCAGCACTCGCTCCGGTGCAAAATGCTGAACCATCGCTTGCTGAATCACTTACAAAGATACATCTGTCCTTTTCCACAGTATTTTCCACGGTTGTGTTGAAAACTTCTTTAGCTTCATTCTGAAAAAATAAGAGCCGCCCGCAAGGGCGGCTATGCAACTCTTAACCGAGCAATCAGCCAGCCACTTCTTCCAGTAACTTTTGATCGATGTCAAAGTTGGAGTGGACGTTTTGCACGTCGTCCTGATCTTCCAGCGCTTCCATCAGCCGGATCATGGTATTGGCTGCCTGACCTTCAAGCTTGATGTAGTTTTGAGGAATCATGGCGACGCTCGAAGACGCGGGCTCAATTCCCGCCTTCTTTACGGCTTCGAGCACTGTCTCAAATGCTGACGGCTGGGTCAGGATTTCCCAGTTCTCGCCATCGTCATTCAGATCTTCGCCGCCAGCCTCGAGGACGATGTTCATCAGGTCGTCTTCCTTCGCCGCGCTCTTGGGAATGATGATGTCGCCCTTCTTGTGGAACATCCAGGAGACGGCACCGGCTTCCGCCATGTTGCCACCGTTCTTGCCAAAGCAATGGCGGATTTCGCTAACTGTGCGGTTTCGGTTGTCGGTATTGATATCGAGCAAGATAGCTACGCCACCCGGACCGTAGCCTTCGAGGGAAAATTCTTCATAAGTGGCACCGGGCAGTTCTCCAGTACCGCGCTGAATCGCCCGTTTTATGTTATCGGCGGGCATATTCTCGGACTTAGCCGCGAGAATGGCGCCGCGCAGGCGGGGATTGGAGTCTGGGTCGCCGCCGCCGTTCTTCGCGGCGATGCTAATTTCCTTGATGAGACGGGTAAAAATCTTGCCGCGCTTGGCGTCGAGCGCGCCCTTCTTGTGCTTGATTGTGGCCCATTTTGAATGGCCAGACATGGCTAGACCTCGTATCTAATGATCTGAATTGGCGCGGGATTCGCCCGTAGAGGGAATCACAGGCTGCCTCGATAAATCTGCAGGCGAAGCGAAATTATAGCACGACCTCGGGTCCGTGGTTCGCGGACTGCCCTGATAATAAACGCGCAGAACCGCCCAGAGCAAGCTTTTGCGTGAGAGCGCAAGGGGTTGGCTTCTAATTCCGCGATTGACTGCAATGCACGTGCACCCTAACATGCCAGCGGAGCGGGTTTCGAACATGAATGGCCGAACATGAATGGCCGGGTCATAGGGCACTACCGGATCATCGAGAAGATTGGGGCCGGAGCCATGGGAGAGGTTTTCCGGGCTCGGGACGAGAGGCTGGGGCGCGACGTCGCCCTTAAGTTGATACGCCCAGCCTCCAGCAGCAACCCCGATCATGTGCGACGCTTTGAGCTCGAAGCCCGCGCCGCGGCAGCTCTCAATCATCCCAACATCGTCGCCGTTTATGACGTTGGTCTTGACGACGGCTCTCCTTACATCGTTTGTGAATTGCTGGAAGGCAAAACCCTGCGCACACGACTGGCCGCAGGTGCATTGCCGGTCCGGCAAGCGGTCGACTATTCGCTGCAGATTGTACAGGGTCTGATTGCGGCTCACGATCGCCACATTATTCATCGCGATCTGAAACCCGAAAATCTGTTTGTGACCACTGCTGGTCGAGTCAAAATCCTCGACTTCGGAGTGGCCAAGTTGCAAGCTGCGCCGGACGAATCCGGTCGCACCGTGGAGGAACTCACCACCGTAACCAAGAGCGGTTCGGTAGTCGGTACCGTCGCGTACATGGCTCCCGAGCAACTGCGAGGCAAGCCGGTAGATCATCGCAGCGATATCTTCAGCCTGGGAGCAATTCTTTACGAGATACTCGCCGGTCGCCGGGCCTTTCGCGGCGAAACCGAAGTTGACACAATTACCGCCGTCCTGCGAGAGGATCCGCCGCAGATCGGTCTGGAGCGATCAGGCATCCCCGTACCGTTCGAGCAGATCGTCCGGCATTGCCTGGAGAAGGAGCCCGAAAAGCGTTTTCAGTCAGCTCGGGATTTAGCATTCGCATTGGAGACGCTGGCAGAGACATCTGGCGGGCGGGCAAACCTTAAAGGTCCGCCAAAGTTGAAAGCGAAGTTGCTTCCTTGGGCGGTAGCGGGAGTGCTTCTCATTGCAACGCTATGGCTGGCGGGTCGACAGCTGCGGCAGACTACGTCGTCTCCCGTATATCGACGCTTGACCTTTGACGAAGGCACGCTCTACTCAGCGCGGTTTACGCCCGATTATCGGTCTGTGGTCTACGGGGCCGCCTGGAACGGTAGACCGCTCCAACTTTTCTCCACCGTTGGGGACTCTCTCTTAAGTCAACCACTCAACCTTGCGGATGCAAACTTGCTGGGAATTTCCAAGTCCGGCGAATTGGCGCTGGTGCTTCACGGCGCTCACATGTCGCACCTTGAAATTGAACAAGGAACGTTGGCTCGTGCGCCTCTCGCCGGCGGTTCTCCGCGAGAACTTCTAGAGGATGTCCGCTGGGCCGATTGGGGGCCGAACGGCGAGTTTGCTGTTGTCCACCACGCCGAGCGACGCGACCGCATTGAATACCCGCTCGGTCACATCCTGTACCTGAGCAATGGCTGGATCAGTCATATCCGGCTATCTCCGCAGGCCGATAAAATTGCTTTCATCAACCATCCCTCGCTGTGGGATGATCGCGGGTTTGTTTGTCTCATGGATCTTGCCGGAAACGTCCACATACTCACTCAGGAATGGGACTCCGCGGACGGGCTCGCCTGGAATTCCGACGGAAAGGAAATCTGGTTTACGGCCGCCGAAAATGGCGATACGCGAGCCTTGCTGGCCGTCGATGGTTCAGGGAAAGTTCGAACCATTCTCAAAATTCCAGCAGGAATGACCTTGCAGGACGCAGCACCGGACGGCCGAGTGCTAGTAAGCCTGGATTCTGAACGTCTCGCCATGGCCATTTCTGCGAGCAAAGGCGAGACGGTGAATATTTCCTGGCACGACTGGGATGTTGCGAAAGATATCTCGAGTGACGGGCAATCCGTGCTGTTCGAGGACGCAAGCGAGGCCGCGTCTCCCAGTTATTCAGTAGCCATTCGTAGAATCGACGGAACACCACCCATCCAACTGGGGGATGGCAGCGCTGGCGGGCTTTCACCGGACGGCAAATGGGCAATCTCAATTATCACCGGCAGCCCTGGCCGAGTCACGCTCTACCCCATCGGTCCCGGCCAACCCCGCACCATTCCTGTCACCGGGCTGGAGCGTATCCACAACGGCACTTCTCATTTCCTGGCGGACGGCAGACGGATCACAATCAATGGCAATGAACCCGGTCATGGAGTGCGCTGTTACCTTCTCGAGTTGGAAACAGGAAAACTTACGCCACTCACGCCCGAAGGAATTACGGGAGGCCTGGTTTCACCCGATGTCCAATCCATTATCGCCAACAATGGTCTAACCGCCGCTGTGTATCCGATCACTGGGGGTGCTCCGCATTCCATCCCCGGTCTCGAACCGGGCTTTGTTCCGCTCCAATGGTCGGAAGATAACTCGGCGGTTTATGGATATCGACCGGGTCAGGTTCCAACGAAGGTCTACAAGGTCAACTTGGTGACAGGCCAGAAAACTTTTATCCAGGATCTGCAGCCCAAAACGTCCGTCGGCGTGGTCTCGATCGCTCCCGTCGTTGTCACTCGCGATGCTTCGCGTTTCGCCTACAGCTACTACCAGGTTTTTTCTGTGCTTTATGTGATTTCTGGACTGCACTGAGTCGGCGGCTGGACTAGTCGAGCGAGCCTGAAAAATTTGACGGAACGTAGTGGAAGAAAATAGACGTGGATGTATATCCCTCGCCGAGCACATCCCTGTAATGTGGGACCTTCGTGCCCCGGTAGACTAAGCCGTCTCCAAGCGCCTGATGAACCGTAACTGTGCCTTCACCGGTATCAAGACGAAGCGGCCAAGAAGTTGCCATCTCCGGTTCGGGAGAAAAATCCAGGCTTAGGGTTACGCTGAATTCGCACTGCTGCCGGTCCGTGTGCTTCTTCAATTCAGCTCCGCTCAAATAGGACGCCAGATAAACGTACGAAGGCTTGACCGGCTCTTCCACAATGGCGCTAACTGCATTCGCAATCTGATGGTGGAAATAGCGGGCGACGGGCTCATTATGGGCTACGTAGCGCCGGGAACTCTGTTCATCTCCCAGGCGGATCGCTCCCCGCCGAATTGCATACCGGTAGTAGCGGCGCAAAAGCAGCCAGATTGAAAGGATGAATCAAGTCGCCGAGAGGAACATAGCCCCGTTCTCGAAACGCCTGCGGACGGATTTTGACAATCTCAGACCACTCCGCCAGATGCCGCTCTGCATGATCGGCTGGGGTCAAGATGCCCGCCTGCGCCAGCAAAAGGCGTACTTCGGACGGAATCTCTAGCCAGTAGGACGGGTTCCGACAATTTGTCGGTCAATACTTTATCTAACAACCAACGCACCCACCATGGACCGGAAGATCTTCATTCCATCGGTGCCGCCAAGCTCGGGTTCGGCGGAGCGTTCTGGATGAGGCATCATGCCGACAACGTTGCCCCCGGCACTGCAGATGCCCGCGATGTTGTCGAGAGAGCCGTTGGGATTCGCCGAGACCGAGACCTCACCGCTGGGAGTGGAGTAACGAAATACGATGCGGTTGTCGCGCCGCAATTCATCAAGTGTTTCCGTGTCGCAGAAATAGTTCCCTTCCATGTGACCAATCGGGATGGCCAACACTTCTCCCTGCGAACAGGCATTGGTGAATGGAGTGGCTGCGTTTTCAACTCGCACTTTTACTGGTTTGCAAACGTACTTCAGACCGGTGTTCCGCATGAGTGCGCCCGGCAAGAGTCCCGACTCGCAAAGGATCTGAAAGCCATTGCAGATGCCCAGCACCAAGCCTCCACCATCAGCAAATCGGCGCACCGATTCCATCACTGGAGAGAACTTCGCGATCGCGCCAGTTCGCAGGTAATCTCCGTAAGCAAATCCACCGGGGACGATGATGGCGTCGCAATTTTCCAGATTATGCGATTCATGCCAAAGAAAACACACCGGCTGTCTGGCGACCTGCTGGATGGTCCAGTAGGCATCGTGGTCGCAGTTCGACCCGGGAAAGATGATGACGCCAAATTTCATCTTCAGTTCCTTTGATGAGGATTTGTGGTCAGTTTAACACGCGTGGTCTAACTGGCCGCACAGGCAGATCCGCAGTACCATCAGTGAACGGCAACATCCGGACTGGATGAAGACGGAGTCAGGGGCAAGGTCTGCGGAACCGTCGCGGTCGGTAAGGATGGAAGCTGGCCGGAAGCCGAGTCGGATTGCATTGTCGTCATTGCTTCCGGCGGGGCCGGTGGCGGAACTCCCTTTGCTCTCACAATTGCCCAGTGCCATTCCTGGTCGGGGAAGAGGGCAAAATTTAGCTGAGTTCGAAAAAGTGCGGTTGCGGAAGGCGCTGCTGAGCCCTTCACTCGCAGCAGCAGTGTGACATCCGGCTGCTTCTGATCAGGGTCTTGCACCGGGTGCGAGGAAGTGCCAGCCACCGCGGGCACAATTCGCGCTTGACCATAATACGAAGCCGCATCACTCGGCTCCGGGCGCCTTATGATGGTAAGGCCAATTACGACTTCCCGCAGTTGCCATGACGATCCGTTGTGCACCGATACCTGCAATGAATCTCCGTCGAGCGTAGCCGGTCCTTCCAGTTTAGCCAGTTCGCTCCGCGGCAGTTCATCCAACAACGTGGGATCGGCGAGCAGCGAGCTGGTCTTCGCGCTAAAACTAAGGCTGCAGCTTACGTCGGGCGAGGAGACGCGAAGGTTCTTTCCACCTGAATCGAGGGAGAACACCATGGTCGAGCCCGCCGCACGACGGTTTTCCGCGTCCTCCACGACCTTCGAAAAATTGTCGTTATCAATGACTACTTCAGACGGCGAGACCTTTTTTCTTAAACTTCGCGCCACATCTCCCAGCGGAGCGTCGTTCGCGTCATCTTGCGCGCTAATCTGCCGCGGCAAGGCCAGCACGAGCACCCCCACCATCAGCAGAGCCACCTTCAAACGCTTTGATATTAGTGTTCGCACTAGGTATCTAACGGACCGAAACCGTCCGCGCAATGTGTAATCCAGCACGCTGGTCTGTCTAACTGCGAGAACGCGGTGAATCACCACGAGCCACACCAGTCCTGCCACGATTGTAGTAAGAGTGAACGGCGAAGGAGAGATAACCCGGGCAAACCTTAGTACTAGACCTTCCGGATGGCCCGGAAGAGGTAGATCGGAAAGACATTGGGCGCGCGCTGACGAAATGGAGGCGCAACGGGGCGCGCGCCCAAACCCTAGTGTGACCTGTGAAATTCTACAGAAGGCCCGAAGAACGCAAACGAGTGACGGGATCAGCTATTGGTTGTCTACGAAATATCCAGCGTGCCACCGCGAATCCTACTGCTGCATAACACAGATGCATGAACCTCATAACACCCCCCCGACCACACCCGACTCAGCCACCACACCCCGGGGGAGGATCAGCATCACTATCGGCAAAATAGCAGCCAGCCTTAGGCTGCACAAGGCACCTCGGTGCCACCGGCGTGGCACGGAAGTAATACGTCGGTCACCAGGAAACCGTAAAGATTAAAAGCTAATGAGCGTCTAAGTTTTCCGTGTAAACGATTCGGCCCGCAGGTGGAACCACGACAGTAGAAAGACGGCTTTCTGCAGTCAGCTTCTGAAATGCCGCCAAATCGCTCCGCTGCAGGTCGTCCCATCGGCTGAGCAACTCCCCACTTTGGCGCTTCAGTTTTTCAAACTCAAGCTGTTCCGCCTCGGTGGGTGCCGCATCGGCAGTACCCACATCCGTGGCAAGGAATGCCCACTTGGTGTCGATCTGCGGCGGATAGGCGAGTGAATCTTCGTTCGCGCTAATCGTCAGATTGATCAGCTGATCGCGCACGGCTACCAACTTCTTCTCCAGGTCGTCCGCGGAGGACGCAATCGCTTTCGTGCTGGCGTTTTCTGGCAAGCGCCGTTTCAGGCCAGCCACCTGCGAGCGCACGTCCTGAATCTGATTCACTGCGTCGTACACTTGGTTCAGACTCTCGTGAACCTGCGTCAGGAGGCTGAATTGCGCCGCCAGATCCGCTTCACTAACCTTCACTCGCGGATCCAACTTTACTTCCAACGGCGCTACCTGATTCGCGCTGCCTACCGTCAGTCGCACCTGATACTGACCAGGCACCGCCGCGGGTCCCTTCGCTCCGCCGTTGTATTCCCAGAGGTAATAACCGGGCACACGATGCGCTTCTTCATATCGCAAATCCCACACAAAGCGATTCAAGCCAGCCTCCGGTTTGATTTCCTTTTCTGGCTTCTTGTCGTCCGGGCCCAGCGGCTCGTCTGGTTCCTGGGTTTCGGCGCTCGAATATTTCCGGATTACCTTTCCCGAAGCGTCAAGAATCTCCACCTTCGTCTCCGTTCCCGCTTTCGGAGCATCTTTCAGGTAGTAATAAACCACGGCGCCTGCCGGCGGATTCTGCCCCGTCCGCTTCGAGGGATGATGTTCCCAAGATTCTCCCGATACTCCGGCCTGAATTCGGTAAGCCGGCCCCGGCGTGTAGAGGTGGACATCCTGCTTTGCTACGTCGTCGGTAAACTGACGCAAAGGCGTGATGTCATCGAGAATCCAGAACGCCCGCCCGTGTGTCGCGACCACCAGATCGTTGTCCTTAACCACAAGATCGTGCACCGGGGTGGTCGGAAGATTCAGTTTGAGCGACCGCCACTCCGCTCCGTCATTGAAAGAAACATAGAGTCCGCCTTCTGTTCCAGCGTAGAGCAGTCCCCGTTTCTTGGGGTCTTCGCGGACGGCTCGCACGAACGAACCTTCGGGGATTCCACTGGTGAGTTTCGTCCAGGTCTGCCCGTAATCGCTCGTCTTATATATGTAAGGCTTTAGGTCGTCGTTCTGATGCCGATCCACAGCGACATAGGCCGTACCCGCATCATGCGGAGAAGCTTCGACCTGGCTGATGCGACTCCACTCCGGCAAGTCCTTCGGCGTAATGTTCGTCCACGATTTTCCTTCATCGCGCGTCAGTTGGACCAGGCCGTCGTCGGTCCCCACCCACAGCACACCCTTCGTGATCGGCGACTCAGCCAGTGCAAAGATGGTGTCGTAGTATTCCGTTCCGGAATCGTCGAGGGTGATGTCGCCACCAGAAACAATTTGCTTGCTCTTGTCGTCGCGCGTCAGGTCTGGACTGATCGCCTGCCAGTGCACCCCGCCGTCTGTAGTTTTAAACAGACGCTCGCCGGCGTGATACAGCGTGTTGGGATCGTGCACCGAAATCAGCACCGGAGCGGTCCACTGGAATCGGTGTTCCAGATTGGCGGCACCGTGAGCGTCGGAGAGTTCCGGTTGCTCCGTGATCGATTTCACCTGCCCAATGTGCCGGTCATAACGCGTGAAGGTGCCCTGATAGTCGGAGGCGTACACAATGTTCGGATCCGGCGGATAAGGCGCAATGTAGCCCGCCTCGCCTCCACCCACGTCATACCAGTCGGAGCGGTCGATGGAGCCGTCATCGCTGCGGCTGGCGATGGACACGGTTCCGCTATCCTGCTGCGAACCGTAGACGCGATACGGCGTCGCCGTGTCCGTGATCACGTGGTAGAACTGCGCCGTCGGTTGATTGTCTTCCAGCGTCCAGGTCTTGCCGCCGTCTAACGTTACGGTGACTCCGCCGTCGTTGGCCGCGATCATGCGCCGCGTATCTCTGGGATCAATCCACAGTCCGTGATTGTCGCCGTGGGGAACTTTGATTCGGTTGAATAAACGGCCGCCGTCCGTAGACTTGTACGCCTCCACATCCATGATGTAGACCACGTTTTCATCGTTCGGATCGGCGATGATGTGCATGTAATACCAGGGTCGCTGCCACAGGCTGTGGCTGGGATTGACGAAGTCCCAATTTTCCCCTCCATCGTCGGAGCGATAAAGACCACCATTGGGATCGTGCGCCTCGATAAGGGCGTAAACGCGGTCAGAGTTGGCGGCGACGGCGATTCCGATACGCCCATATGGCCCTTTCGGCAGTCCATGCTCTTCCAATCGTTTCCAGGTCGTGCCCCCGTCGTTCGAGCGGTAGAGTCCGCTTCCCGGACCGCCGCTGGCCATGCTCCACGACGTGCGGCGCGCCTGCCAGAGCGCGGCAAATAAAATGTTGGGGTTGTGAGGATCGAAGGCCACGTCGATCCCTCCAGTGTTCTCATCCTTGTAGAGAACCTTGTCCCAGGTCTTCCCGCCATCCGTCGTGCGGAAAATACCGCGTTCCGTGTTCGTCCCGTATGGGTGACCAAGCGCCGCCACGAAAACAATGTCAGGATTATTTGGATTGACGATCACTTTGCCGATGGCCCGGCTGTCGCGCAGACCAATGTTATTCCACGTCTTTCCGCCATCAAGAGATTTGTAGACTCCATCGCCGTGAGAAATGTTTCCCCGGATGCAGGCTTCGCCGGTGCCGACATAAATTGTGTTGCGATCGGAATTGGCGACCGCCAGGCTGCCGATAGAACCACTTCCCTCTTTATCGAAGATCGGCGACCAAGTCATCGCCCCATCCGTCGACTTCCAAACCCCGCCGCCCGTCGCTCCGAAATAGTAAGTCGTGGGATCACCAGGAATTCCAGCGGCGGTCAGCGAGCGCCCGCCGCGGAAAGGACCGATCATGCGATACTTCATCCCTTTGAAAAGCTTTTCTTCCGGCTTAACAGAATCGGTTGCAGCCGGCGCGCTCTGGCTGGAGGGGTTTGTGGTGGATGGTGACGCCGGCTGTGTTGGCTTGGCGGCCTTCGATTGACGCTCGGGCTTCGTTTGCGCGGAAGTTACGCCACGCGTGCCGAGCACAACGAATACGACAATTAACGGTAACCAGATGATCGAAATCTTGGCAGACCTGCTCCCACAAAACGTGTCTTGACCAGCCATGTTCGGATAGCTCCCCAGGAGAATGACCGTGGTACGGATGGTTGCTATGGTAATGCCGGATAAGAGTCACTTGCAAAGCGCTTCTTCCGGGCAAATTGGTAGCTCTCATTTTTTCATTAGCAACTTCCGAGCTGCCTGAATTTGTTTGCGCTTTTGCGCGTCAACTTCGGGATAGGAAAGATTAAGGTCTTCCAGCGTTTCAACGATCGCTGCCGCGACCACCAGATGGGTAAACCACTTATTGTCCGCAGGAACCACATACCAGGGAGCGTGTTTGCTCGCCGTATGCCGGATCATGTCTTCGTAAGCCTTTTGATAGTCATCCCAATAATCGCGCTCGTGAATATCGGCTTCGGAGAACTTCCAGTGTTTCTCAGGTTCATCCAGTCGCGCCAGGAATCTTTTCTTTTGCTCTTTCTTGGAAAGATGCAGAAAGAACTTGCGAATGACGGTGCCGTTCCGCGTCATGTGGCGCTCGAAGCAGTGAATATCTTCGAAGCGTTCTTTCCAAATATCTTTCGTCACCAGAGACGGTGGAAGGTTCTCATCTTTCAGCACGGGAGGATGCACTCGCACCACCAGCACTTCCTCATAATAAGAGCGGTTGAAAATCCCGATGTGGCCGCGCTCCGGCAGATGTTCATTCGTGCGCCACAGAAAATCATGCTGCAGTTCGGTATCGGATGGCGTTTTGAATGAAGTGACCTGGCACCCTTCGGGATTCACCCCGGACATGACATGCTTGATGGTCCCATCTTTGCCCGCCGCATCCATCGCCTGAAAGATCAGCAACACGGCCCAGCGATCCTGGGCGTAAAGCTTGTCCTGCAAGTCCTCCATGCGCGCAATGTCTTTTTGCAGTTGTTCTTTGGCCTGAGCGACGGAGCGCCAGTGGCCGGTATCGGCCGGATCGTAGTCTTTTAGCTGGAAGTGTTTGCCATCATTAATGCGGTAGGACTTTGCCAGTTTGGAGATTTTCATCGCTTCTTCGCTCGGAGAATCCTTGTAGAAAGTCTACACTGCGATAAGGATAGAGTGAGTTGCCCAGGAAGCACTTCAGCCTGCTAGACAACGACCGGCTTCTCGGCAACACATGGAAGTTTCGCGCCTTGCCAGGCATCGAACCCTCCGACTACATTGATCACGTTCTGAAATCCCGCTCGCTGCAGTAGACTGCACGCGATCATACTGCGGTAGCCTCCCTTGCAGTGCACCGCGATCGCAACGTCGCGATCGACTTCCGGAGGCGCCACTTTGAAATTATCCAGCGGCCACCACGAGGCGCCTTGGATGTGCCCAGCCTCCCACTCCTGCTCGCGCCGGACATCCAGCACTTGCAACACGCCGCCTCGCAACTGCTTCGCAAGCGCATCCACGCTGATCTGCGGAAGTACCGACAACGGTAGTCCAGCTTCGCTCCACGCCGAGACGCCAGATTTCAAGTATCCCCGCGCATCCTCCAGGCCGATGCGCGCTAATCTCATTCGTGCTTCCGACACTTTCTCTGGCGACTCCGCGATCAAGACTGGACGGGCTGACAAACCCAGAAGGGCGCCTGCCCACGACGCAAATTGTCCCGACAATGCAATGTTCACGGATCCCGGCACGTGCCCCGCCGCGAACTGCTCACCGGGACGAACATCCAGCGCCATTCCACCCTCCGCCAGCAGTGTTTTCAATTCCACCGCTTCCACTGAGGATAACGAAGGTAGATCTGACAGCGCCGGCGCTCCCGTACGATTGATTTGCGCATCTTGTAAGAAATATTCCGGACGAGCCGGCAGGTTGCTGGTCAACTGCTTCACGAACTCTTCCCTGCTTTTGATCTGCAGCGCATAATTCGTCAGGCGTTCCGTGCCAATCGTGGAAACCCGCTCTGCTCGCATGTTCCGCCCACACAAAGATCCAGCCCCATGTGCCGGATAAACCAAAACATCGTCCGTCAGCTTGAGAAGCTTATTGTGCAGGCTGTCGTAAAGCATTCCCGCCAGTTGCGCGGGGCTATACCGCTTGGAGAGATCTGGGCGTCCCACGTCTCCAAGAAACAGCGTGTCGCCTGTGAGAACCGCCCACGGCTCCCCGGATTTTTCTCGATCCGTAATCACCAGGCAGATGCTCTCCGGCGTGTGTCCAGGCGTTTCGAGACCGTTGATGGAGATTTGTCCGACTTGCAAATGAAATCCGTCACGCACCGGAAGGTGGGGGAACTCGGCCTCCGCCTGCGCTCCGATATAGATCTTCGCACCGGTTCTGGCCGCCAGCTCTCTATGACCGGAAACGAAGTCAGCATGGAGGTGAGTCTCGAAAATGTGCCTGATGGAAACCCTATTCGCCTCGGCAGCCTGCAGATAAATCTCTACATCACGCTGAGGATCGACGACAACGGCCTCGCCATCAGACGCCAGCAGGTACGAGGCGTGCGCCAGACAACCTAGATAAAATTGTTCGAAGTGCATGGCTCTCCTCAACTGCAGCTAACCCAACCAATTCTAGCTTGGAGACACTCTCACACGTGTGACCGGCAAGCGAGCGGTCATTGAATCTGTCGATCTTTTCGTAACGTGAAGGTATAGGCCGACTGCGGGGGGAGATCAACCTCTCTTTCATCTCCCTCTGCACGTTTTGCAAGACCGCCAAAGAATTTTCTTACTTTCCCCTTGGCTTTTACCTTGGAGCCAAAGCTGCGGGCAGTAGTCACAATCGGTTGATCGACGTTATTGATATTGACCGAGGTCAACCGCAGGACCAAAACAGCCTCACCCGCGAGACGGCCGAACGGCCGTGCGTTCACCACCGCTCCGGTGACATTCGAACTGGCAGAAATTGCTGTCCGCCCATCCACAATCACATCTTTGTCCACCGTGGCGGAGAAGGTTTGTCCAGCCTGGCTCGTCTTGGAGCCGAGTTCATCTGTGAGCCGCACGGTCAGCGCCGTTCCTGCAAAAACAATAATCGGTTGCGGCGCCGCCGGTGGTTCGGGCTCGGCCGGAGCCGGCGCTTGCACTTGTTGTCCGTTGTTATCAACAGGGGGCGCACCCGGATTATTTACACTTGGATTATTTGGGGGAGGAGTGGCCGGAACAGCAGCGTTGTTCTCGTTGGGAGGAGATTTCTTGTTCTTATTGCAAGCCGGCATAGCCATCAGCAAGCAGATCGCGAGGACGGAAAAAGCGACGTCCCAGGTCCCGCAGCGTATCCCCGAAATGAACCCCCAACCGCCATGTAACTTGTTCTTCATTCCCCGCATATTTGCCGGCGAATTCAGTCCGAAGGCCTCTGATCCCCGGAGATATGTCATCCGAAAGTGGCCGTAAAGTCAATTGGACCTTTGGGTAGTTCGAGGGAGGATTCGGCGCATGATTCGGAAGGTACGGCAGTAACGAAAGTGGGGTTTCATCGTGAAATGAAACCCCGCAGGTTCAACTTGTGCCCAGGAATGCAGCTGGCGATCAGCCCTCCATCGTGGAAACATCGCCGGCGTCAACGCCGGCTTCCTTGGCCTTCAGAAAACGTCGAAGAATTTTCCCGGATCTGGTCTTGGGCAACGAAGCCACAAATTCCAGCGACGATGGAGTTGCGATCGGGCCCAGTTCTCTTCGCACGTGTTCGATCAGCGCTGCGGCCAGAGCGTCGGAGGCCACATGATCGCTACGCAGCTGCACGAACACTTTGATCGTCTCCCCCTTCATTACATCGGGCACGCCGATAGCCGCAGCCTCGGCGACCGCGGGATGCGAGACCAGCGCGCTTTCCACCTCGGCCGTGCCAATGCGGTGTCCGGCCACATTCAGCACGTCATCGTAGCGGCCCAGCACCGCAATGTAGCCGTCTTTATCTTTCATGGCGACGTCGCCGGTCACATAGCAACCGGGAATCACCTGCCAATCGCGCTCGTAGCGCGCCGGATCGCGCCACACGGTGCGGAGCATGTGCGGGAACGGTCGCTTGAGCACCAGACGCCCTCCAACTCCCGGAGGCGCTGACTTGCCACTCTCATCCAAAACATCAGCCTCCGCCCCGGGCATGGTTACACCAACTTTTCCCGGACGCATTGCCATCGATGGCGGCGTCCCCAGAGTGGGACCGCCTAACTCGGTTTGCCACCAGTTGTCGATGACGTATCCCCACTTTCCGTCGCCGGCTAGATGAGTCTGGGCCCAGCGCCAAGCCTCAGGATTTAGCGGCTCTCCCGCGCACGCTATCACGCGCAAGGTGGTCAGGTCATGCGCCGCCGGATAACTTTCGCCATAGCGCATGAACATCCTTAGAGCCGTGGGCGCGGTGAACATCTTGGTGACACCGTAGCGCTCTACGATTTCCCACGCAGTCCCCGGATTCGGATAATCGATGGCCCCTTCGCGGAACAGCGTAGTCACTCCGGCGCACAGAGGCGCATAGACGATGTAGGAATGTCCCACCACCCAGCCGATATCTGACGTACACCAGAAAATATCGCGCTCGCCTACGTCGTAGTAGTTCTCTAGATGGTAGGTCGTCCCTACCATATAACCGCCATGCACGTGCACCACGCCTTTGGGTTTGCCCGTCGAACCTGAGGTATAGAGCAGGAAGAGCGGATCCTCCGCATCCATTTCCTCAGCGGGGCAGTCCGGAGAAAACTTCAGGAGGTCGTTGAAGTCGATTTCTCGAGGAGCGGAGAGTTCAGCCCCAGCGCGCGAATACACCACAACCTTCTCGACAAACTCCAACTTCTCCACGGCCTCATCAACGATGGCCTTGAGCGCCACCGTCTTCCCCCGCCGGAATCCGATATCTCCGACAATCACTACTTTGGCCTGTGCGTCGACGATCCGGTCTTGCAGAGCGGTGTGCCCCAAACCTGCATAGACCACCGAATGAATGGCCCCGATCCGAGCGCAGGCCAGCATGGCGACTGCGCCTTCGATCGTCAAAGGCATATAAATGACTACTCGGTCCCCTTTCACCACACCCAGCGATTTCAAGCCGTTGGCGAAGCGGCAGACCATGCGGTGGAGCTGCCCATAGGTGACGATCCTCTCGCTGCCGTCTTCACCAAGCCAAATAAAGGCTGCACGATTGCGCCGGTCCGAATTCGCATGCCGGTCGAGCGCGTTGATGGTGATATTGGTCTTAGCGCCGGTGAACCACTTATGATGCACGCCATCCCACTCAAGCACGCGGTTCCACTTGCAGGACCACTCAAACCGGCTCGCGTAGTCAGCCCAAAACACTTCGGGATATTTCTGCGCTCGCGCACACTCCCTCAGCCAATTCTTCTGGATGACGTTGCTGGCCACAATGTTCGGGGCCGCGTATTCCCCGTCCAGGGCTAGAAGGTTGGAGATGTTTTCTGGTTTGTCGACGCTTAGAACACTCATGCGAACCTCCGGAGAGAGCGCGATCGCTAGCAGACTGGAGTGGATTTTGCTCCGCAGATCAGACCCTGGCAGTGACGGAGATCACAACGCGGTGTGTCTTCAGACGCCAAATGATGCAGCCAGTCAGGAAACGGGCAACAGCCAGATCCCAATTCGGGACATCTTATGTGTCTAATCACTGACACCAGTGATCCGTATCACAGCGGCATTTGACGTTCCACAGTACGGTTGCGCTCCATGTGCCCGGCTGCGCTCGAAGCCGGAAAACAGGAGCGTCCGTCCATGTCGACGATGAAGCAGTTCTCATTACGCCTTCTCGTCCTCGCCGTCACGACTTTCGCCCGTCATGGTTGGAAATAACGCGCCAAATCGTACCGAATTCGGCTCCATTTTTGATTCGTAGGAACGGGAGTCGTGATTGCAGGAAGGGCCGAGCTCCGGGTTCTCATTTCGCAGCCTGAACAGGAGAAAAACAGTGGCTATAGCAAGCGTGCATCTACTCCGGATACCACCGGAATTAATCGTTGGTGGCGTGTGGTCGGTGGACTCTCCATGAACATTGCACTGGGCACTCTCTATGCCTGGAGCGTGTTCGTGGCCCCGTTAGAGAAAGAATTCGGTTGGAAACGGGCTGAGACTTCCAATGTATTCACCATGGAGGCTGTCGTCTGCGCTAACATTTGTCGCGGCGGGGCGCCTGCAAGACAAGTATGGCCCGTTGTGGGTTTCCCTGACCGGCGGCGTATTGGTGAGCCTGGGTTTCTTCTTGCGTGCCTTCACCCACAGTCTGAATTACCTGTATGTCTGCTTCGGCGTGATTGGTGGGTTAGGAAACGGATTTGGCTACTCCACGCCCATCCCGGTAATGGCCAAATGGTTTCCCGACAAACGTGGCTTAGCCATTGGACTGGCGGTAGGCGGCTACGGAGCGGGCTCGGCGCTGTTTGGGCCGTTGGCCAACCTCAAGCTGATTCCTGCCTATGGAGTGCACCCAACGTTTATGATTCTGGGAGCCATTTTCCTGGTCATGACGGTTTTCGGTGCGTTCCTGCTGCGTAATCCGCCCGTTGGATATAAGTCCCCCAACTGGACACCTGTACCCGCTGCCAAGGCTTCCGCCACCACCTATGATTTCAGTCCGGGCGAGGTACTGCACACGCCCGCGTTCTACCTGATGTGGGTTGCCTACGCGCTCGGCACGTCGGCTGGATTGATGGTGATCAGCCAGTTGGTTCCGTTTGCGAAGAGCATGGGTATTCCCGGCGCGGCGCTGATTACGATGAGCTTGGTTGTCGGCGCGGTTGGCAACGCCTCGGGTCGCATCTTGTCTGGTTGGATGTCGGATACACTCGGCCGGCTGAACACCTTGCGACTCATGATCGCCATCTCTATGATTTCCATGCCAATTCTTTACCACGTCGGTGGCAATGTGACGTTGCTATACGCAACCGTCTTCGTCGTGTACTGGTGCTATGGAACACAGCTTTCGGTAAAT
>Ga0182015_10001775_pt1 | contig 27544 bp, 26 predicted proteins | sample 712P3MmetaG_FD_120478 | JGI IMG/M metagenome (GOLD analysis project Ga0182015, IMG submission 120478) | Permafrost microbial communities from Stordalen Mire, Sweden - 712P3M metaG | ecosystem: Environmental > Terrestrial > Soil > Wetlands > Permafrost | place: Sweden: Stordalen | collected... | reverse complement strand
GTAGATGTGTTCGGTGAGCGTGCGGTGACTTGCAACGCAGCCTTTCGGATCACCGGTCGTGCCGCTGGTGAACTTGACGGCCCGCATCGTTTCGTCTGAAAAGGCCGGTTCGATCTCGGTTACGGTACCCTGTGCTACCAGCTGCTCGTGATCGTGCGGCAGTCCGTGCTCGTTCCCCATGCCGACGATCAGCTTGATTCCGGGAAAGCGCCGTTCGACGTCGCCAAGCCGGCGCGCGATCGCAACCGAAACGAATAAGACGCTCGGGCGCGCCTCAGTTACGACGTATTCCAGGTCGGCCATAACGGATTTCGGGCTCATCGGCACGGAGACGAGGCCCAGCTTCGCAATCGCTACGAGCGTCTCGACGAAACGATCCGAGTTGTCGGCGAGAATGACCGCTCGATCTTGAAAGTGCACGCCGGCGTCGTGGAGAGAGCTCGCTAGGCGGTTGGCACGCTCGTTCGCTTGGCCCCAGGTCGTCGCGATGCCGGCGAATTCGTAGGCCACATCGTTCGGCGAGCGCCGCGCGTTGTCCGAGAAAATCGTGGATAGAATCACGGCCGCGCCAGCTCGAAGACCGGATAGTTGAGCCCATCCTCGAGCGGATCCCAAGTGATGCGAACGCGCATTCCGATCGCGGCCTCTTCCGGCGCGCAGTTGACCACGTTGCTCATGAAGCGCACGCCCTCGTCGAGCTCGATCGTGGCGACGATATACGGCTCCCGCCCGCGAAACGCAGCCGGGCCTCGGCGGGTGACGGTTATGGCGTAGATCGTTCCCAGCCCACTTACCGCGCGCCATTCGATATCGCGTCGTCCCGTATAGAGGCTTACCGGTCGCGGAAAATGCTGAAATTTCTTGGCCACGGGGCAATACTGGAGGACGAACTCCCGACGTCGCGTGGCTTCCCAAAACGGCGCCGTGAAATTCGTTGGGATCGGCTGCGGCCGTTTCCAGGCGGCGGAAGTTTCAGGCATCTCTAAACCCCTACGTCGTCAAGATCATGACGTTGCTGGTGGACCAGTTCCGAGCGTACGGGATGCAGCCGATCCCGGTGACCATAGCGTTGCCGGCTCCCGCAACCTGCCGTGTTCCGGCCTCGTTAAAAAGCTGACGAATCGCTTCGACCACATTCAGTCCGCCGCCGGCAAGGCCGGCCTGACCGGCGGAGATTTGGCCGCCGCCGGTGTTGATCGGAAGCGTTCCCCGATGCGAGATATCCGTACCGAGAACGAACTCGCTGCTCTTGCCGCGGTCGCAAAAGCCGATGTGCTCGAGCTGCAAAAAGACCGCGATCAAAAAATCGTCGTACGGATGAAACATCCGGATATCGGCGGGCGTCAGGCCGGCTTGCGCGAGTGCCCTGGGGCCCGCCACGGCATGTCCGCCCTCCAACACGTCGACCAACGGGTCGCGAACGCCGAAATTCGTGCGTTCGCCGTAGCCGATCGGATGCGCCATCCGCTTCGCGCCGGTGCGTTTTGCGTTTTCCGTCGAGGTGACGATGACGGCGCTGCCGCCATCGCACGACATCACGCAATCCAGCAGCCGGATCGGATCGGAGATCGCGCGCGAGGAGAGAAACGCCTCCTCGGTTAGCGGCCGGCGCAGCTTTTCGCACGCATTGTCGTTCATCAGCGCGTGCTCGCGTTGAACGATAGCGAGCTTCGCGAGAGCACGATCGTCTAAATCATACGTCGAACGATAGCGGCTGGCGAGCAGTCCGAAGGTCCCCGGCGGGCCCATCAAGCCCACGGGAAATTGCCATTCCGGGCGATAGGCCGCAACACGTGAGAGGTCGACCGTCGTCACGGCATCCGCTGCGAGCACCAGTACCGTCTCGCACGCACCGCCGCGAATCGCCTCGCACGCGCGCGCAACTCCGCCGAGAAACGACGCCCCGCCCAGATCCATGCCTTGGCACCAATTCAGCTCGAGGCCCAGATAATCGCCCATGAATGGCGACCAAAATGGATTGGTCGCCTCGCTCGATGAGAGACAAGTCGCGAGTCCGTCGATGCTTGCGATGTCGAGTTGCGCCGATTCGAGTGCTGCGGCAAGCAGCTCGCCGGCGATGTCGTACACGCTGCGCCCGGAGGCGATCGTATTTTTCGCCTCAGCATAGCCGATGATTGCAATGTCGTTTTTAGGCACGATCCAACTCCACGGTTACGTCAGGTCGGCGGTCGCCGTCAGCGCGAGGTTACCGTCGGCGTCGGCAGCCCAAAGCGACACGGGCTCGCCATTCACCGCTTTCGCCGCGGCAACGCGGAACGGACGGTCGGCGTAGATCGGACGAACGGAGCGATACGCAAAGCGTTTCGCGCGCTCCGCGAGTCCGTTCTGCGTTAAGAGCCCCATCGTCAGCATGGCGAGCAATCGTCCCTGCACCAGCAGCGCCGGTAAGCCTTCGACGGCTTTGGCGAACGGAAGATCGTAATGCACGCGGTGGCTGTTGAACGTCAGGGCCGAATAGCGAAACAGCATGACCGGCGACGGTTCGATGACGACCGCGTACTCCGCATCCACCGGCGCAGGTTTCCCATCCGACGGTTTTTCACCGCCCGTTGCTGCGGGAAGATACACGATGTCCTGCTCCTCGATGACGCAAACCGTATCGCGTGCGGAAAACGTCTGGCGCAAGACGACGATCGTCATCGCCCCGGATTTGCCGGAACGGTCCTTCACGTCGACCACCTCGGTCGACACGTCGAGCCGGTCGCCCACGCGCAGCGGTGCGTGAAAGGCGATCCGCGCGCCGCCGAACATCCGGCGCGGCAGCGGAATGTGCGGTAGCACGTCGTCCGGCGGAGCCAGGCCGTCCGTGCTCAGATCCTCCGTTTTCCGAACGTCGCTACCGAAAAGGCTATGCCAGCCGATGGGCAGCGCGCTTCCATCCTGGTACGTTTCCGGATCCTCATTGAGCGTCGCGGCAAGTCGACGCACGGTGGTCAGCGTTATGACATCGCGCAGAACCATTTACGGCATCCGGAAGGCCGGCACCGGACGGACCGTTGAGTCAGTCGCGACCCATTGATACGCGGCTACCGCCTCAACGCCGAGACCGCGCTGCGGGTAAGTCCGAAAATCATATCGGCCTTCGACCCCGGCCCAGCCACGCAAGCTCTGAAGATACGTACGGATTTGCGCGGCCGTCGCCGATGGCCCGAGGTTCCGAATCGCGTCGACGAGCATCATCGCCGGATCCCAGGCGATCGTATCGAGGTATTCGACGCGAATGCCGGCTTCTTTATACGCGTTGAAAAAGCGCGTCTGAGCCGCCTTGTAAGGACCCGTGGCCCCAGGATCGGGCACGAGACCGTTACTCCCGGTAAGATAGAGTTCTTTGGGCGCGAACGTGCCGTATGGTTGAAGCTGAGCGTAACTCAGATTCCCGCCCGATCCGAATACCGGGACGGTTACGCCTGAATCGTTGATCGATCGCAGCAGCGTCCCAAACGAGGGACCCGTGCAATACGTGACGATAACTTGCGGCGACGCGCTTTTGATTCGCGCGAGCTGGGCCGTCATCGAAAGATCGGTGACGTTGAATTGTTCTTTATCGACGATTTCAAGACCGGCGCCGTCGGCGCCGGCTACGCCGGCCACAAATCCACTATCGTACGTCTGACCGCTTGCATCGGTTGCGGTGATGAGCGCGACCCGCGTGAGATGTCGCGACCGTAGCAACCGCAGCGTATATTGAATGATGTCTTTGGTTCCGGTACTCGCGCCGAACATGTATGATCCCGCGGTCAAATTGACGATCGGCGAGAGGCAGTACGTCAGCGGACCTGACTTCTCGGCTAGCGTCAGCATGGCGTTGCACATGGCGACAACGCCCGAACCGATGACGACCGGAGCGCCCTTGGCGATCAATCCGTTCATCAGCTGCACGCTGACTTGCGGGTTGGACGTATCGTCTTGAACGACGAACTTCACCGGACGCCCTTGGATGCCGCCGTCGCGATTGATGAGCTTCTCGGCTATGCTCAACGACTGCGCTTCGTGCGTCCCGATGACCGCCGCTCCACCGGTAAGCGAAAGAACGGCGTTGATCTCATAGGGCGAATTGGTCGCTTGCGCTCCGGACGTAACCGGGATCGTCGACAAACCCAAAACCAGCGCAAAGACGCCCGCGACTCGTTTCATCATGAACGGGATTCCTTTTCGCCTGCAGCGACGACAGAATTTTCTTCGGCGTGGGTGTTCGCGGCCAAAATGTACCGGACCTCGCTTTACGTTGTCCGAGGAGTGTGCGTAGCGCAACGCCGAAAACGTAGACATGGATCAACGTCAGCTCGGACGCAGTGGGCCGGTCACCTCAGCGATGGGGCTGGGCTGCTGGGGCATGTCCGGACCCTACGGCGAAAGTGATGATTCCGAAGCGTTGCGGACGCTCGACCGCGCTCTCGAGCTTGGCATTACGTTCATCGACACAGCCGACACCTACGGCAACGGGCACAACGAAGAGTTCGTCGGACGCGCGCTACAGGGCCGTCGCAACCGCGTGTTGCTCGCTACCAAATTCGGCCGTACGTTCGGTACTACCGGTGCACGCAGCGTCAACGGCAGGCCGGAGTACGTGCGCTCGGCCTGCGACGCCTCACTCAAGCGGCTGGGCATCGAAACGATCGACCTCTACTACCAGCACCGCGTCGACAAGACCGTCCCGATCGAGGAGACCATCGGCGCGATGGCCGAGCTGAAAGCCGCCGGCAAGATCCGTTACCTCGGTCTCTCCGAAGCCAGCGCCGAGAATGTGCGTCGCGCGGCGGCCGTCCACTCCATCGCAGCGCTCGAGAGCGAGTACTCGCTCTTCAGCCGGGACATCGAAGACAACGGCATCCTCGCAACGATCCGCGAACTCGGGATCGCGCTCGTTCCGTACAGCCCGCTCGGTCGCGGTATGCTTACCGGCACCGTACGGACGAACGGCAGCTTCGCCCCCTCGGATCCGCGTGCACGCAACCCGCGCTTTGAGGGCGACAACTTCGCGAAGAACATGATCGTTGTCGACCGCCTTGCCGCGCTCGCTGCCGAACTCGGCGTAACGAGCGCGCAGCTTGCGCTGGCGTGGCTCTATGCGCAAGGTGACGACATCGTCCCGATCCCGGGAACCAAGCGCGTGAAATACATCGAAGAGAACGTTGCCGCCGCGGCCGTTCGCCTCACGCCGGCGAATCTCGCTCGCATCCTCGCAATCGCCCCCAAGGGCGTTGCGGCGGGCGCGCGCAGCAGCGACCCCATTGCGGTCGCGTAAGCACCTGCCGCCGGTGCGGCGCGCGTTAGCCGCTGAAGTAGGCGTCCTTTGCCGGGAACGAGCGCGAGATGTTGTTGTATTTGGCCGCCATGTTGATGCAAGGCTGGATCAAGGCTGGGTCGCCGCTCGTCGAGCCGTTGACGCGCGCCATCTTCGCAATGGTCGCTAGCGGGATCTTCGTAACGTCCGCCATCATCGCCGCGGTTTCCGCATGATGCGCGTTCGTGTACGCCGCAGCATCGTAGGTAACGCGGACCCATCGCTTGATCACGTCCGGATGCTTCGCCGCCCAATCCGGCTGCGCGAAGTACGCGGTAAACGCAAAATGTTCGCCGATCGCGCTATAGCATGGAGCCAGAACGCGCACTTTCCCCGTTTCGATGGCCGCGGTGAGCTGCGGCTCATTCAAGCTGGTCGCGTCGACTCGATGGTCGGCGAGCGCCGCGCCGGCCGCCGAGTTGGGAAGTTCGATCCATTTGGTCGATTTCGCATCGCCGCCCGTTTTATCGATCCACGCGGTCATCGCTAACTCGTTGAGATCGTTGAGCGCGGCCGTCGACAACGTCTTCCCGTTGAGATCGGCACCGGTCTTGGCAGGCGAATCGGCCGCAACCACCATCAGCGAGAATGGGGACTTCGGGTCCCACAACGCACCATTGCCGACGATCGTGAGCGGCAGGCCTTTGAGGTGCGCGATCAGAGACGCGATCAAACTACCTTTGCCCATTTCATACGCCCCGGAGATCACGGCTTCCGTAGCGGCGGTCCCGCTAGCGGTGGGGATCACCTCGACATCCAGCCCGGCCTTCTGATATAGGCCGTTCTTGATTGCATAGTAGATGGGCGTGAGATCGTCCGTTGCGACGCCGGCGAGCCGAACCTTATCGAGCGTTTGCGCGCGGATGATGCTCGGCCACAAGGCCAAAGCGGCACCGGTACCGGCAAGCATTCGCGAGCGCGAAAGATGGGAACGAATGAGCACGGGCGTCCTCCTCGTAGTTTCCCCGATAAGTCAGATTTTGTGCTCGTTGAAAAGAAGCCTCCGCAACCCTGGAGGCTATTTTAGCGGCCTGCTAAGCCGCCGGTGCGCTGATCCGCCGCTTGCAGCACATGGTCGCGAGCGCGCGTGACGATACCCTGGATCTTCTTGACATCGAGGCCGACAAGTTGGCCGGCACGCTTCAGGACGCGCCCTTTAACGATCACGGTGTCAACATTGCTCGAGTCCATCCCCTCTGCGACGGCACCGATCGGGTCGTTGACCGGCATCACATTGATGCGATCGGTACGCAACATGATGATGTCGGCGTCCTTGCCCGGCGTCAGCGTCCCCGTTTTGTGGTCCAGACCACAAGCCCGCGCACCCTCGATAGTTGCAAGCTTCAACACGTCGCGGGCCGTGAGCCACTTCGGAAGATTCTGCTCTCCAGCCAGGTTGCGAGCGTTGATCTGTTGACGCTGCGAGTACAGCGTTAGCCGAATCGTGGTGAAGAAATCGCCGGGTTCCGTCGTCTCGACATCCACGCTTAGGCTGGGTTGAATCCCATGATCGATGGCGCGTTGAGTCGCGGGCAAGCCGTGTCCCATCGGCATCTCGGCGCCGGCAGATATTGAAACGGTACCGCCGCTGCCGGCGACGAGTTCCCACTCCGCATCGCTAAACGCGTTACAATGAATATAGGTCGTATCGGCCTGGAAGAAAGCTGGAATATCGGCGAACGGCTCATAGAAACCGCGCTTCTTTCCACTACCCGCATGAACGCTTATCCGTACCCCGGCGTCGCGCGCGACTTTCCACTGCGCATGCGTGACCTCATCCGGGCAACTCCCCGGTCCCAGGGGGGCAAGACACAGCGTGAGGAGTTGGTCGTCAGTAGAAAAATATTGCGTCTGAATACGGAAAAGATCGTCGGGATACTTGCTTTGCTGTTTGTCAAGCCACCACTGCGGGTTTCCGTTTGTCGGGAAACCATATCCGAAGATTGCCCGCATTCCAGAATCGCGCAACGCAGCGATGCAAGCATCGGCATGATCCGGCGTATTTTGAATATGCGAGAAGTCGAGAATTGTCGTGATCCCGGCGTCGATCGCGCCGAGGGCACTGAGCAAGTTGCCGGCGTATGCATCTTCCGGTCGATATGACGGGGCGACGCCTTGTATGACGTATTTGTGATAGTCATTCAGGCTCAGATCGGGAAAGAGATTGCGCAGCAGGCCTTCCCACATGTGGCGATGTGTATCGATAAAGCCAGGCATCACGATTGCGTCGGATGCGTCGATGATCTGAGTATCTGCGACATCGAGCTCCGGCTTGATATCGACAATTTTTCCGCCTTGGATCAGAACATCGGCTCGGCTGAAGTCGCCGATGTCGGAATCGAGCGTAATGACGTTCCCGCCTTTTAACAGCAGTCGATCCGAGGTCCCGGGAAGGGTGCCCGTAGCGCCGGCATAGCCCGATAGGGCATCCACATGAAGATCCTGCCGAGAAAACCCGCCCATTCGAAATTCCCCTTTGCTCGCAACTCGACACCGATTGCTAAAAGCCGTTCTACGCTCCTGTCGCATTCGGGAAAACAGCTATTCGGGTCCGCGAATTTGCTTTTCCGATCGGATCATCTTAATGTTCGTTATTGGACAGGCCGTTGAGATTCTGCATTAAATGAACGAAACACGCAAACCGTCGATCCCGGGAGCGCCCGGTCGCATCGGAGCACAAATGGGAGGAAGAACATGCGACGTCGCCAGGCCCTTTTGAGTCTCGGAGTTACAGCTGTCGCTCTTGCGTCGAACGGCTTAAAGGCCCGGGCTCAGGGAACTGCCGAAAAACTTCAGATTGCCGAACCTGCAACGGAAGATACCACGAACTTATACTATGCAGTAAAGACCGGCATGTTCGAACGCGCTGGTCTGGACATCGAACTTTTCCATACCAGTAGCGGTTCGGCAGCAGTCGCGGCGGTCATTGCCGGGACGTATCAGATAGCCGGCGCGGGTTTCATATCCATCCTTTCAGCGCACCTCCGCGGCATTCCGCTGGTTGTCGTTGCTGCGGAAAATATGCACAGCGCGCGGAATCCGTTAGGGCTGCTGCAAGTCGCAAATGACTCTACAGCAAAGACGGCGGCGGATCTCAACGGCCGCCTCATCGGAGTCCCATCATTAAACGACCTGAATTCGCTTTCGCTAAAAGCTTGGGCCGACGAGCACGGCGGGGATTGGCGAAGCCTAAAGTTTGTCGAAATACCGAATTCGGTATTAATAGCAGCGCTTCAACAACACCGCGTCGATGCGGCAGTCGTTCAGTACCCTGCCCTTTCAGTTTCCCTTTCGGAACGCACGACGAGAACGCTCGCTGATGTGTACAGCGCCATAGCGCCGACATTTTTGGCCGGAGTGTATGTGAGCCGTACCGACTGGGCGTCTCAGCATCCCGACCTTTTGCAGCGCTTCAATCGCACCTACATCGATGCGACGAATTATGTCAACGCCCACCCGTCGCAGACGGCACCGTACGTGGTCGAGTTGACAGGCATCGAGCTCAGTCAGGCCCTTAAGATGCGCCGCACGACCAATCCCACGGTTCTTGACACCTCTCAGATCCAACCATTGATCGATGCTGCGGCAAAATATGAAGCGATTCCGCGCTCGTTCCCCGCGAAAGAATTGCTTGCGAGCGGGTGATGGGTTTGCACGCCCATCGAATCAGCGCTCTATCTCGGACCGCCGTGACGTAGGCCACTTTCGCGTGCCCTCGCCCGCGAAGTAGCGAAAAAGCTGTTATGCTGGAACGCGAACGCATGCGAGTCGCAACGATCGCTTTGGTCATCATGGTGGCACTCGCCGGCCTTCGAGGCGTCGCGTCGGCAGCTGACATTCGGGGGGTCGTGCAGCAAGCACCGGCCGTTAATGCCGCCTTCGTGAATGCGGCCTATCAGGTGTTGTTCAACCGGCCGGCAGCCCCCACCGACGTTACCTACTGGACGAACCCCGCGCCGGCAAGCCAAGGTCAAGCGGGCGTCGTGCAAGCCATGATCAACAGCCCGGATTTCCGGCAAATCGAGGTCAACGCTCTGGTTCAACACTTTCTGGGCCGTCCTGCCTCGACGGCCGACCTCGTCTTATACAGCAGCGGCGGTTCGACGATGGCTCAGGTTGCAGCGGCGATCATGGCGTCGCCGGCGTATTACGCCGCGGCCGGCGGAACGGTGCCGGGGTTTTTGGCGAAGGTTTACAACGACGCGGTCGGCTCCCCTATAAACCCGCAGGGAATCGCGTATTTCAACGGTCTATTCACGAGCACGCAGGGCATTTCGAGCATGAGCATCGCGACATCGGTCGAGCAGAGTTCCAGTGGCTCGGCGTATCTGACCGCGTGGCTCGCTCAAAACGTGTTGCATCACAGCAGCATGCCCAACGGTGCAACGCTGATTTCAGCAGCGCTCGCCGCCATTGCGCAGATGCTGTAGTAGAGCAGGCCTGCAATTTACCCACAGCAGCGCGACGCGGCCACGGCCACCATCTGGGACTTCTACGTCGATCGTCCGTACCGCGGGAACGGAATCGGCCGCGCGCTGATGGAGCATGCTCTCCAACACGGGCGCGAACGGGGCGCGGTCACGGCCTGGCTAGAAACCTCGAACCTCAACGCACCCGGGGTCGCGGTCTATCGCAAATTGGGGTTCCGCATCTGCGGATTCGACCTGAGCCTCTACCGCAGTACTCGAAGCGAGGATCAGTTCGCACTATTTCTCGAGCGCCGTCTCGACGATGCGTGAGTTTCGCATCGAGCCGATTCGCGAATCGCGCGAGCGCCTGTGCCGAGAAATCCTAACCGAACTTCCCGATTGGTTCGGCATTCCCGAGGCGATTGACGACTACGCGGTCTTCGCGGAGCACGCGGACATGTTCGGAGCCATCGCCGGGCGGTTCGTCGGCGGCTTCGTCGTCCTCCGGAACACCTCCGAGGTCGCATCCGAGATCGTCGTGATGGCGATCCGGCCGACGCTCCACCGTCGCGGGCTCGGCGCTGCGCTCGTGCGTGCAGCAAGTTCGTGGGCGAGCGAATCGGGACGGCGATATCTCACGGTAAAGACGGTCGGTCCGAGCCGGGCCAATGCCGCCTACGAAAAAACGCGATGCTTCTATCTTGCGGTCGGCTTCGAACCGATCGAGGAGCTCATCGGCCTTTGGGAAGAGAATCCTTGCCTCTTGATGCTCAAAGGCGTGTGAAGAGCGCCGTCGAGGCAGCTTCGGCGGATCCCGAACACGGGAGACCTCACGCTTCGCGTTGCAAAATGAGCGGGCCGATCCGTAAACACCGTCTCTCGAATTGGGGCATACTTTGGCCGGGCTCAAACTAGATATTGCCTATTGGAACTACGATCGAACGCGCGCGCTCACCGACGGTACGGTTCGCGTAGATGGGGTCGAGCTCAATTACCGAAGCGATGTCATCGTCTCCGACATCTTCGAACGGATGATTCGCAATCGTGAATTCGACGTGGCCGAGTTGGGCATGACGTTCTATTTGCGAACGCTCGATCTCAACGAATCACCGTTCATTGCGATCCCGGTATTTCCGAACCGCTTCTTTCGGCATTCTTCCGTCTTCATCAACAAAGCGAGCGGTATTTCGAAACCGCAGGACCTCGCCGGCAAAACGGTCGGCGAGTTACGTACTTACGGTCACGACGCGGGCATTTGGGCGAAGGGCATCTTTTCCGACGAGTACGGCGTCACGCCCGAGCAGTCTCGGTGGATCATCGGCGGTGCGGACAAACCGGAGCCGCCGCACGACTTCATACCGCAACCGCATCCGGCGAACGTCGATGTAACGCCGGCACCGCCGGAAAAGGGCTTGGGTCCAATGCTGGAGTCCGGCGAAATCGACGCTCTGTTCTCGGCCATCGTCCCGCAATGCATACTGAAGCGGGCGCCGACGGTAACCCGCCTCTTCGAAGACTATGAGGCGGTGGAGCGTGATTATTTCGCGCGCACGGCGATCTTCCCGATCATGCATACGGTGGTGATCCGCAAAGACGTTCACGAAAAACATCCGGGCCTAGCACGAAAAATATACGACGGATTTTGCCAGGCCAAGGACCTCGCGGTCAAGCAGTATATCGGTGCGACGATGTTTCACCACGCGCCCATGATGATTCCGTGGTTCAGTGAACTCATGGCCAAGAACCGCCGTTTAATGAGCGATAACTGGTGGCCGTACGGCGTTGAAGCGAACCGTAAAGCAGTGGACACCTTCTTACGTTATCACTTCGAACAAGGGCTGTCGAAGCGGCGTCTCACCTGCGAGGATATCTTCGTTCCCGAACTCCTCGCTACGTAGCTTCCGCGGCTAGGCAGTATACAGGATTTCTAGGCCTAGACGACGGCTTCGGTTAAGCAATTTTTCCGTAAGCGGGGCATCACTTCAGTTCCGAAGAGGTCGATTGAACGAATCACACGATCGATCGGCATCGACCCGAACGTAAACCGTCCGATGAGGTAATTTGCGCCGCATTCTTCGACTTCAGTGGTGAGGGTGCGTAGAACGGTTTCGGGGTTACCGGCGATCACCGTTCGAAGCGTCACCGCTTCATCGAAGGTTGCCGGAAAGTAGATTCCTCGGGCACCGTTGGCGCGCCAGAGTGAGTCATTGCTGGCATACCAGCTCCCATATCCTTCGCGGGCCGCATCGGAAGCTGCCGCGTCGGTATCGGCGACTACGATGTGGCGCGAAAGACCCATCTTCGGCAAAGTGTCATCCCCGTGCTGTTTGAGCCATTCGGCCTTATACGCATCGGTCAGGGTCCGAACGTAGCGGCTTGCCCCGTTCACGACGACGTTCATGTGCAACGACACCGGCCAAGCGACGCTGTTCGCGCGCACGAGCCCGTGCCACAGCGGGGGATGCGGGAGCTGCACCGGTTGAAGCACCATCGCCACGCCGTCATAGTTAAAATACTTCCCGCTGAAGTTCAACACGGGCGAACCTAGCCCGGCGAGAAGCACGGCGCACGCCTCGCTATAGATGGCTCGCGACTGCATGCTGGTAACGTCGAAGTATGCGAGTTCGTATGGCGACGCGCCGCGGCCGAGGCCTATATCGATGCGGCCTCTGCTAAGATTATCGAGCATACATATTTCTTCGATCAATCGCAGGGGGTTGTGTGCCGGCAATACGTACACCATCGCTCCCAAGCGCAGTCGTGTCGTTCGTTGGGCAGCTGAAGCGAGAAAAAGACCGGGCGAAGGAGCCATTCCCACTTCTGTCCCGTGATGCTCGGCAAGGTGATACGCGTAGAAACCGTGCTCGTCGTAGCGTTCGATCGCGCGAAATCGATTTTCGTAAAGCTCCGGAACGGCAAAGCCGCCTCGATCGAGATGATCGAAAACGCCGATTTCAAACGCCATGCGAAACTCTCAACGCGGCGCCGCGCACGACGTCGACGATCGCGCTCGCGTCATCGGGAAGACCATCTGAGCGCCAAGCGACGTGCCCGTCGGGCCGGACCAACACCAGACGGCGTTCGTAGCGCCGGGCGATTTCCGGGTCGCTGATCGACACGATGTCGAGTGGAACGCCACTCCTCGCGAAAGCATCGCGAAACGCGTCGGTGTTCGGCGCATCGCTCCCGAATCGTAGCAAAACGAAATGGTCGCCGAAAAGATCGAGAATCGATCGCCCGTCGGCAAGCCACGCGTGCGGTGCGCGGGCACCCGGCCGGCTCGTGGGGTGGTACTCCATGATCGTATCCTCCGTTGGCGGTGTCCCATCGTCGCAAATGATCGGTGATCCGGCGTAGACGTAGCCGAGTGCCGTACCATCGGTAATGAACGTGCGACCCTGGATGCGCCGAATGCGATCGCCAAGCTCGTGTCGCGCTTGCTCGCCGGCGGCCGAATCGTCGGCAATTGCCGGATCGATCTTCATTTGCAAACCACGCAAATAATTTTCGATTGATTGCCGCACGTTACGCTCCGCGATCGGACGCCGCTCCAGCTCGTAGGAGTCGAGCAGTCCGGGGCCGCCCCAGCCGGCCAAGGCGGCGGACAATTTCCAGCCCAAATCGATAACGTCGCCCATTCCCGTATTGAGCCCGAAACCGCCGGATGGCGGATTGAGGTGCGCGGCGTCGCCGGCGAGAAACGCGCGACCGCTTCGGTACGAGCGCGCGACAAGATCGTGAGCGGTCCAGCACGACACGCCGAGCAGTTCGAACGGAACGGATCGTCCGATGGCTTCGCTAATCAATCGCTCAGCATCAACGGTTTCCGGATGATCGAAGAGTTCTTGATCGTTCACGCCCAGACGCCACAATTCACGTCCATCCAATTGGACGAGGTTGCGCGTAATGCCGGCGGCAGCAACAAAAAAGTGGAGCGCAGCCTTACCCTTGTCATGATACGACCACAGTTCGGGCACTTTGAAAAAGATGCTGACGTTATAATCGATTCCCTTACGGCCGTCCATCTCAATCCCGAGTGCCCGGCGCACGACGCCGCGCGTACCCGAGCAATCGACGATATAGCGCGCCGTAATTGTTTCGACGTTGCCTTCCGCGCCAACGCTCGCGACGATTTCATCGCCCGTATCGAAGAACGATTTGAATTCGCAAGAGTACCGCAGCGTCACGCACCCGTACGTCGCGGCGTGTTGAAGCAGGATAGGATCGAGGAACAGCTGATTGACCCGCTGAGGCCGTTCGGGACTGATATCGAGGGGCTTCGATCCACCGTGTGACGCGCGCTCGAAACGAGCGATCTCGAAGCCGTTCAAATTGGTCACATAGAGCACGGTGTGCGGATAGTCCGGCGGCGCGCCCGCGGTCTTCACGGCTTCGGCAATCCCCCACCGCCGAAAAAACTCCATCGTGCGAGCATTCTGCGCCGTAGCCTTCGGGTGGTGAATGAGGCCATCGCTCCGCTCGACCACCGTGCACGATATTCCACGCCGGCCTAGATCGATTGCCAAGGATAGTCCGATCGGTCCGGCACCCACGATCAGGACGTCCGTTTGAGTCACGCCGTTGTCTCCCATGTGCGGCAGGTTCCCTTGAAGCCAAGCGATCATGTATCCTCGCTGGGCGTGAGGAGAAGCCAATGATCGACCAAGGTATTGCCGGCACCGAAGAGGCTGCGCTTGTGGACCGCTGTCTTGCGGTGGGCATCCGTCCTCTGTGGAAGAATCCGGTTGCGCACGGCGGGAATCGCCGGCGTGCTGAGCCGATGGTCTGGCCGTGGCGCGCCGTCGCACCGTTGATCGACGGCGCCACGGCCGTTACCTCGATGGACGCCCTCGAACGCCGCGTGCTTTCACTTGTGGATCCCGCCTACGCCGACAACGGATCGGCGACCACCCGCAATCTTAACGCGGGATTTCAAATATTGCTGCCGGGCGAACGGGCCCGGCCCCACCGGCATTCGATGAACGCGATCCGCTTCGTCGTCGAAGGTAACGGCGCCACGACGATGGTCGACGGCAAGGCCTGTCCGATGAACTTCGGGGATCTCATCCTAACGCCGGCCTGGACGTGGCACGATCACGTGCACAGCGGCAGCCAACGGATCGTTTGGCTCGACGTTCTCGACGGCCAGTTGCACCGCTACCTAGAAACCGATGTTTTCGAACCGGGACCGATCCACGATCTCACGCCGCTACCCTCCGATGCGGCCTTCGGTTTTGCATCCATGCTCCCCGAAGGCGCGTACGGCGGCAACTCGCCGGTCTTCCACTATCCGTGGACGGTCGCGCGCGAAGCGCTTGCGGCCGCACCGCGCGGTACAGACGGAATGCGACGCGTTCGTTACATCAATCCCGCCACCGGCGGCGCCGTAACATCGCTCTTGGACTGCGTGCTCTGGCAGATTGAAGCCGGGACCGCGACGCGCAACGTCTCGACGAGCGCGCACGCCGTTTGTACCGTCGTCGAAGGAACGGGAACCTCACAGATCGGCGAGCGCAGCATTGCGTGGGGACCGCGCGACGTGTTCACCGTTCCGGCGGGAGAAATCGCGCGCCATGTAGCGCATGGCGAAACCGCCCGTTTGTTCGTCGTCTCCGACCGCGAGGTTCTGCGCCGCCTCGATCTCCTAACCGAACGCACACACGATTAGCAAGAGAGAACGATCGCTACTATGAATCGACAGCACGCGTTAGGCCTTATCGGCGCCGGACTCGCAACCGCTGCATCCCCGCACGGCGCAAGCGCGGCCACAGCCGTACGATTGACCACGCTGCCCGTCGATGGGACCGCGTTGGCGTTTTACGCGAACGACCTGAACTATTTTCAGGACGCCGGCTTGGACGTCACGATTCAAACCGTCCCCAACGGCGCGGTCATCACCGCCTCCGTTATCTCGAATAGCATCGACATCGGGTGGTCGAATATCATTTCGCTGGCCGCCGCCTATAAGCGCGGCCTACCGGTATCGATCATCGGCGCCGGTGGTATGTCGGTCAGCGGATCGCTCGCAACGCAGCTGATGGTGCGCAAGGACTCCCCAATCCACACCGCTGCCGATCTGAGCGGAAAGGTGATCGGCACCACCGGCCTCGCGGACGTCGGCCAGTTAGCACCGGAGCTCTGGGTCGACAAGAACGGCGGCAACGCGAGTGCCGTCAAGTTCATCGAGGTGCCGTTTCCGCAGCTCGCGGCGACGCTCGAAGCGGGCCGCGTTGATGCGGCCTGGCTTGCCGAACCGTTCATCCACGCGGCAGAGCCGTTCGCACGCACGTTGGCGACGTGCTTCGATGCGGTGGCGCCGCGCTGGATGCTCGGTGCCTGGTTTGCCACGCCGGCGTACATAGGCGCAAACCGCGGCGTCGTCGACGCGTTTCGCACCGTGATCACCAAGACGGCGACGTGGGCCAACGCGAATCATGACCAGAGTGCCGTCATTCTGGCAAAGTATTCGCATCTCGACCCGGCCGTGGTGAAGAGCATGCACCGGATCAGTTACGCGACGCGCCCCGAAGCTGCGCTCATTCAGCCCGCGATCGATCTCGCCGCGCGTTACGGAGCGATCGCCGCGTCGTTTCCGGCGCAAGAACTGATGTATTCGCCGTAGATTGACGCCTGCCTTGGCCTGCTTAACGAGCGTTTAGCAATCCGGGCCCCCGCTTGCGCCCATGGTGGGCCCCGGCCGCCTCGGGTGTGGTCATGTGCCGCATTTCAGTCGCCTTGGCTATCGATGGCGGTCACGGTGTGGGAACCGTAGGCGATCGCCCGAAAAGCTAGGAGTTCTCCAAGCTCGTTCGTAAATTCGAAGAGCGTTCTCCAGCTCTCATCGTGCTGTTTGAACAACAATTGGACGAGTTGCAAATCGATTGTCTCGCGGCGAACAAAATCCATCGATGCGGTTTGAGCGTATGTACCATCTCTCAAGCTTACGCTGAGCCGCCAATTTAGGGGTTGCATGGCTTTCTCTTCCGCTGATCAACCAAGCAAGCGTTTTCCAAGTTGTCAATCAGAGTCTAAATTTACCAAGGAATCATCGTCTCGTCGGTACGCGCGGTGGCCGAGGTTGCGGCGCCATCTCCGTGTACGGATATTGAGACCGTCCGAAGCGGGTGCTAATCATGGGCGAGAAATCGGAAAATCACTATACCAGCGGTAACCGTATCCTTGACGCGTTACCGCAAATCGATCGTGCCAAAATCGCGAGACACGTTCGCGTCGTTCGTTTCGCGTCGGGCGATATCGCCCAGCAACCAGAAGCCGCCAACTCTTTTATCGATTTCCCGATTGACGCAGTACTCTCGATCGTCACGACAATGCTTGACGGAAATACATGCGAAGTCGGAACGATAGGTAACGAGGGAGCTTCCGGTATTGAAGTTGCCTTCGGGGCGACGCTGCTGCGCACGACGATCTGCCAGGTTGAAGGGGACGTCGCTCGCATCGATCGCGTACACTTTCTCGCAGCGATCGATGGAAACCGTCAATTCGAGCGACTCATCGGACGGGTTGCGCAAGCGCAACGTTTTTTTGTCGAACAGCAATGCGCCTGTAATGCCGTGCACTCCGTCGACGAACGATGCGCGCGTTGGATCATGATGATTTATCAACGCGTCAATCGGGATACGTTTTCGCTAACACACGAGTTCTTGTCAGTGATGCTTGGCGTTCGACGCGCAACGGTAAGCAGGGCTGCGATGAAGCTACAAGACGCAGGCATCATCACCTATCGGCGAGGGAGCGTCAAGATCCTCAGCGCTCGCAGACTCGCAAGCGCATGTTGCGAATGTTACGAGGTCACTAGGAACGTCTTTGATTCGTCCCTCTTAGCGGCAGATAAGCCGCTATCGGAAGCCGTGGCCTCGTGACGTGAGGACCGGACATCGATGCGCGCTTAGCTATCGGCTTCGCGGTACTCGAAGAATGTCGCGAAATTCTCGACACGAGGCATTTACGCCATGGAAGTGGGGATTCGCAGTGACATCGAAAGAGCAACGTGCGGGCAGTTGTCGCCCGTAGAAGCGCGGAAATTGTGGCCGAGGTAGTATTCCAGGACGATCACCTGAAAGTGCAGATCTCGATGGCCGACATGCCGCGCATCGCCGTTCAGCTTGCGGCAGACCAGGACCCGAATCAGCTCGCTCGATCATGGAGCGCATCCCGGATAGTGGCCCCGTCGACGAGCTCCGGCGCGATGACCCGCGTAGGCCTTACTCGCCACGGACCCAGGGCCTGAAGCCATCGCGATTCGGCATGCGAACCTTCGGCAAGCTCTGCGCGTTCATAACGTCATCCTCGCCGATTATGCCGTTGAGCTGAAGAACGTAAGCGGTGACCGCGTACAGTTCGTCGTTGGTCAGCGATTTGGGTTTGTCGTACGGCATCGCGCGGCGAACGTAGGCGAAGACCGACGTGGCATAGGGCCAAAAGCTACCGACGGTCTTGACGGGACGCATGCCGGGGACGCCGATCGTCCCTTTGCCCCCGGTCAGATTGGCCGCATGGCCGCCGACGCCACTCGTACCGTGGCAGGCGAGGCATTTTTGTGCGTAGACGGTCACGCCGGCTGCGGCGGTTCCGCTTCCCGGCGGGAGTCCCGTCCCGTCCGGGCTCACATCGATGTCCCAAGACGTGATCTCGTCCGGCGTGGCAATGCGTCCAAAATTGGGAACCGGGTCGGCCAGCGCGACGCTCGCTGTCAGGGCCAGCAGGAGCACGACGGAGATCAGACGGCTACGCATAGACGTGTGCCACCTCGCCGCTCGATGCAATGCTCCAACTTGCGATCATGTTGGCGTGATAGTTCGCCCACGGGCCACGTTTGGTGAGAAGTGCGTCCCGCGTCGGCTGGACGTAACCCGTATTGTCCGTCGCACGGCTCTGCAGGATCGCGGGCCCGCCGTCCCAACGCCACGGGATCCGAAAACGCGTCATTGCGAGCATCGAGCCGGGTCCTTCCAAACGCGCCGGCGCCCAACTCTTTCCGCCATCGGCCGAAACCTCGACCTTTACGATCTTGCCGTAACCCGACCACGCGAGACCCGAGATTTCATAGAACCCCGGGGCCGGCATTTTCAGCTCCGGTGCCGGTTGCGTGATGACCGACTTGGCCTCCATATAGAGATTGAATTGCGTCGATATCCCGTCCGGATGCGTCATCGTATATTTCGAGGTCTCGTCGCGGCTCTCGGTCGGGCCCGCGAGCGCTTTGATGCGCCGCAGCCATTTCACTTGCATGTTGCCTTCGAAGCCCGGCAGCAATAGACGCATCGGGTAGCCGTTGGAAGGCATGACGCGTTCTCCGTTCTGGTAGAGCGCGATCAGCGCGTCCTTCATCACCTTCTCCATCGGGATGCTGCGCGTCATCGCCGATGCATCCGCCCCCTCGGCGAGAATCCACTTGGCCTGCGGGTCAACGCCCGCTTCTTCCAAGAGCATCGCAAGGCGTATCCCGGTCCACTCGGAGCACGAGACCTGTCCGTGGATCGCCATGACACCGGCCTGCGACGGCTTCTCATCGTACATGATCTCGCTGTTTCCGCCGCACTCGTGAAAGTAGATGTGCGATTCGAGCGGATAGCGCGAGAGCGCTTCGACGGTGAAGATGAGCGGGCGCTTCACGAGCCCGTGAACGAGCAACTCGTGTTTGTCGGGGTCGATGTCGGGAACGCCGCTGTGGATGCGCGCATGGTGCAATCCCCCGGGCGTTATCGTCCCGGTGAGGAGGTGCAACGGCGTCTTGATGTTCGTCACGCCGGGATAGATGGTGCTGGGGCTGCTGCCTCCCCGCACGACCTTCGATTCGAAACGCGATGGCCGGTCGTAGGCCGGCAGCGGCCCGTTGGGCGCCGTCATCCACGGCTCCAGCGGCAACGGCGCGGCGTTCGCCGGCTCGCGCAAGACGTACCCGAGGATCGCAAGCCCGGCCCCGCTTCGGAGAAAGAAACGCCGGTCGAGCAGCCCGTTCCCGGCTGCAAATTTGAGGTGCGCGGGCGCCGTATGCTCGGACATCGCAGGCTCCTCCACTCCGGGACTTTACACGTTGCTGCAGACTTGCTTCTCCCGCCGTGCGACCGATCCCGGCATCGCCTGGTCGCAGGGCGATCCCAAACGCATGACGTGAGCGTACGCGCTCGATATAACGCGTGGCGAGGAACGTTTCGCCTGAGATTATAAGAGCTTCGAAGCACGGTAGACTCGATGACCTACCTTTCTGGGAGGTACCTCATGTCACGTCTCTTCCCGCGATCGACGATTCTCTCAGGTCTCGCCGCGGCGATCGCCGGCACGGGCATCCCACGGATCGCTCGAGCGCAGACCCCGACTCTGCACGTCGCAGGCGTGTTCAGCGACCTCTTCGCCGAGCCGTTTTATGCTAAAGAGGCCGGCGCGTTTGCCAAGGCCGGCTTCGACATCGACGCGATCAGCCTCAACAACGCAGGCGCCGTCGCCGCGGCGATCGGCGGCGGAACACTCGAGATGGGGATCGGCGATCTCGTATCCGGGATCAACGCGATCAACGCCGGCATCCCAATCGTTCTGGTTGCCGGGGGCGGCCTCTACAACGAGCGTACGGATTCCGAATCGACGATCCTTGCAGTAGCAAGCGACTCGCCGATTCGCGCACCGAAAGACTTGATCGGGAAGTCGATCGGCGTGCCGACGCTCGTCGGCCTTGCAACAGCGTGCTTCCGTGCGTGGCTTCCCGAACACGGAATCGACGAGTCTACCGTGCACCTCGTTGAAATTCCGCAGTCCACGACGCTGCCCGCCCTTCAGCGCGGGACGATCGACGCCGGATTGCTGAGCGAGCCGTTTGTGACGTTCAGCAAGGGTCTGATCCGATCCGTCGGCTCGCCATTCGACGCGGCCGCCGATCTGGCAGCAAACAAAGAGTTTTGCGTGTCCGTATGGTATGCGTCCAAGCCCTGGTTCGAAGCGGACCCGGCGCGTGCGCGTGTCGCGCTTGGGGCCATCTACGATACGGCGCGTTGGTCGAACGCTCACCGCGACGATACGTTCGCCATCCTCGTTCGCGACGGCAAATTGGATGCGGCGCGGGCGCGGGGCATGCAACGCACCACCTATGCGACCTCGTTGACACCCGCCTTGATCCAACCCGTGATCACCATCGCGACGCAAAAGAAATTGTTCGCCAAGCCCGTCGATGCCACTTCCATCATCACCGTCCCGGCAACCAGTTCGAAATAGCGGACCGTAGCAGATTTACGGCGTGCCTGCTCACTGCGTGCGCGCCGTATGCAAAGCGGCGCCTATTTGAAATGACGTAACGGTCCCGGGGCGGAAGCTGCGGAAACACACGCGGAAGAGATTTCGTTCCCGGTTGAAAGAGGGGTTATCGCGATATGCTCACCCCGGTTTCCGGCCACTCGCCTGAGTCTCGAATCAAACGAAGCGCTGCGATCTCGGTGCTCGGCGCTGCGCTCCTGGCTACCCGGGTCAGGGTCGAAGCGCAAAGCCTCGTCCCGCTCAAGGCAGCCGGCGTCCCTGAGGAATCGGCAACACCTGTGCTATGGGCCGAGCAGAGCGGAATGTTCCGACGCAACGGCCTTACTGTCGAACTCGATTCACAGCGCAGCGGAACCGCGATCGCGGCCGGAGTCGCCGGCGGCGGCTATCAGGTCGGGAAATCGAGCATCATCCCGCTTATCACTGCCTTCGCGAAAGGAATCCCCTTCGTGCTGGTTGCGCCGGGCGGCTTATACCGCGCCACGAAGCCGCACATCGCGATGATCGTTGCGACCGACTCGGCGATCCATACGGCGCTGGACATGAACGGGAAGACGCTCGGGGTTTCGGCGCTCGACGACCTCTACACACTCGGAATCAGGTGGTGGATGGACAAGAACGGGGGTGACTCATCGACGCTCAAGATCGTCGAACTGCCCCTTCCGGCCGTCACCGACGCGATTGTGGCCGGACGGATCGACGCGGGCGGAAGCGCGACCCCGGCACTCCAGGCGGCACTCGACTCCGGGAAGGTGCGCGTACTGTCTTATATGTTCGATGCGATTGCGCCCGAGTTCATGTACACCGGCTGGTTCTCGAACAAAAGTTACGTCGCGTCGCACCTCGAAATTATGCGCGATTTCTCGAGGGCCGAGCGCCAAGCAGCAGCGTACGTCAACGGGCACCCGGCTCAGACCGTCGACGCCTTATCGAAGTTCACCGCGATCAACCCCGACGTGATCGCCAAGATGACGCGCGCGCAAATGGGCACGACGCTGGATCCCAAGCTGATCCAGCCGGTCGTCGACGTTTGCGTTCGCTACAAAGTCATTCCCGCGCCAATCGACGCTGCCCAAATGATCGCGTCCCAACTAACATAAAAGGAGTGCGAACATGAACCTCGCTCGCTGCCTCGCCGTCATCTGCACGGGGCTGATCGCCGCCGCTACCGTCACCGGCGCGCTCGCGCAGACAAAACCGACCGACGTCAGCTACGGAATTCTGAACTATACCGCCGCGGAATGGCCGCTCATGCTCGCGCAGAGCCAGGGATTCTTCACGAAGGAGGGCATAAACATTTCGGTGGTTAGCGCCGGCTCGCCGCAGAACGTCATAAGCGCCCTGGCAACGAACGGCGTAAACGTCGCCGAAGATGGAACCGACAGTTACATCGCAGCCGTCTCGCACCATTTGCCGATCAAAATGATCGCTCCGGTATTCGCGGTCGATCCGTACAGCCTAATGGTCTCTCCCTCCATAACATCCATCGAGCAGCTCAAAGGCAAGACGGTGACGCTGGGGACGAAAGAAGACGTTACCGCGATTACGTTCGGTGCATTACTCGCGCCGCTGCATCTCACGTTGAATGATTTCTCGATCGTCGTTTCCGGTTCGACGCCGGCACGGTACGCGGCACTCCAGAGCGGCAACGCACAGGGCTCGATGTTGCTCCAGCCGTTCGATCTGCTTGCCCAAGCGCAAGGATACCACGCGCTCGGAACCGGCCAACAAGTGCTCAAAGACTGGGTCTTTACGACGATAGCGGTGAACGACGGATGGGCTGCAGATCATCGGACCGCAATCGTTGCGATCCTGCGGGCACTGCGTGAGGCAATCCAGTTCGGTGTCACGCATAAGACGGAAGCAATCGCAACGCTCATCTCGTTCACGCATACGACGCCGGATATCGCTGCGAAGACCTACGATCTGGACTTCGGTCAGTGGAAGGCCTTTGGGGCGGATCTCCGCGTGACGCCCGAGCAGCTCGCGACGATTGCCAAATATCAAATTCAGTTCGGCGTCATCACGTCGGCACCGGCGTTCGCCGACATGTACGACGCGACGTATGCCGCCGCGGCTCGGACGGCTCGTTAGGTCCTAGGTAGTTCGTCTATGCTCTACGCCCGATCGACTAGACGGCCTCGCGTCAACGATCGACGCGCGGGAGCTCTCTTGAGAATGGACGGCGGTGCCGTAATCGGTTACCATTTCAAAGCCCTCAGCCAAGCCGGCAGGTTGGACTCGGCGAGGGGAAAAGCTGAGGCGTCTTCGGATGCAGCCGGGGTTTCTGCCGCTCTCTCAGCACCAAATCTGTCATCGTCAGCGCCGCTACCGGCTGTCGATGACGATGCCGGTCTGCGTCACGGTAACCGGCACGACGATCGTTTGCGACGCCGCATTAGCGAACGTCGCCGCGCAGACGGCAGCGGAGACGCCGGTAACGAGGAACGTTGCGCTCGGGCCGTGCGCGCTTTGCGTCGCGAGCACAGCGATGCCCGCACACGTATCGGACTCGGAGAAACTGCCGCTGTAGCCGGCCTCGGCGATGGTCAACGTTGCGGCGTGGGTTGCGCCAATCCCGTTCAGGCTGACCGACTGCGGGGCAGCGGTCAACGGCGATTGCGGCGACGGGGACGCAGCCGGCGAACTCGCCGGCGTCGAGGGAACAGCGGCCGGCGGAGCGGCCGCACCACCACCACCACCACCGCCGCCGCCCCCGCACGCCGCGGCGCACAGAAGGGTCGCTGCGAGCAGCGCGCGTGCGGAGCGGGTGCGATCCTTCGGGCCGTGCTTCATCGGCTACAAGAAGGCGATCGTCGTCACGGAGTCGGCCGGGTACGTCAGCACGAGATACTGTTGCTCGAACGGCTGGTCGGGCAAATGTGCAATCGCCCCTGGTGCGGCTTCGCTGTACTGATAGACGTGCGCGGCACTCGCGGCCGTCGCGTTGTTGAGCGTGAGCGCGGCGGTCAGCGCACTGGCTGTTTTGTTGACCACAACGATCGTCTTGGCACCATCGGAGGTGCGCTGAGCAGCATACACGGTGAGTTTGGTTGTGTCGCCCGTGGCTGCGGAGAACGAGGTGTCGCCGAACATGCTGCTCGCGCCGTCATAGTTGCGGAACATACGAAAAACGTAGGCGGTCGGATCTTGCGGCGTGCCGAAGCCCCAGAAGCTCGCCAAGTCGACGCTCATGCTTCCAAAGAGCCCGAGCGAATCGGCGTGCTCGAGCGTGGCCGTCCAATCCGTCGGCGTGCCGTTGTTCCACTCATCGTAGGCGAGCTTCGTGCCCGGATAATACTTGGCGATCCAGCCCTCGTGCTCGGTGATGTGGAACTGGGTCGCATCGTACGGATCGCTCGGCCCCGAGGCCGGACAACAGCCCGGATAATGCCACGCTAAATAATCGAGCAAGCGCGTTCCGGTTTGCGATTGATAGTTTTTCATCTGCTGCAGGTACCACGGGTACTCGAGCTGCCCGTTGTTGTCGGGATCGCTGCAATAGAAAAAGTCGGCTGCCGGCAAATCGTCAGGACCGAGGACGAAGGCCGACGGATCGGCCGCCTTGATCGCAGCGGCATAGGCCTCCGTCTGCGACACGATCTCATCGCAAGTGACGGCGTTTGGATGCACGTCGCGATGCATGAAGTTCCAGCCGTGCACCTCGTTGTCCATCTCGTACACCATGACGCCGCCGTGCGCCGCAGTGCCGAACGTCTGCACGAGATGCGTCACCCACGCCGCCTGCGTCGCCGGTGTGTTGGCGACGTCGCTGAGCGTCGGATCGTTCCCAAAGAGCTCGTTTCCGCTCGTGTCGTAGCCGTTGCCGCAATCGCCATTGCCGACATACGGGTTGACCGCTTGCTGCGCGCCGTAATGCGCGACGGAAAATCCGCAGTGCCATGCGCTCGAGTTGTTGATGTACTCGATGATCGGGATCGTGAGTACCTGACGCGTGCCGGTGGTGATGTTCTCGCTAATCATGTGGTCGACGCTCGCGCTCGGCACCGGATTCGAATTCCCGTCGCCGGCCGTGAAGTACCAATCGTTGCCGGCGTTCGACGCATCGACTTGCCAGTTGTAGCGCGAGGTCGCATCGCCGCCGTGCCGGCTAACCGGCAATGCGATCGACTGCGCGTAGCTCGCAAACCCGCTGTCGGTCGCTCCGCCGCTATTATAAAACCAAGTGATGCCGTAGATGTCGGGGCTGATCGCATGCCGTGCCGCCGTCGGATCAACGGCGAGTGCCGGACCGTTGGGCGCGGCACCCGATGAAAGCGTCGCCGCAATCAGCTTGCCTGCGGCAAGCGCTGCGACGTGCGGGGCGATCGTTGCACCGCTTACGGCCACGCCCGTATAGGTCAGTGTGACCGTAGCCGGGGCCGTGAGGCTGGTCGCGGAGAGGGTCGTCGCGCCGCTGCTGTCGCTATCGGAGAGCGCGATCGTGACCGGATTTCCCGACGCATCGGCATAGCTGCCCGGCCCGATGATGTCGTTGCCGTCGGCATCGTAGGCGTTCACGGCAACCGGCAGCGTCACCGCGAGACCCGCGGCGGGATTCGGAACCGGCAGCGTTACCGCAACGGAACTGATAACGCCGTCGAGGGTGAGCGGGATCGCGTTTACGTGACCGGCCGCAACGGTGAACGCCAGCAATGCGCGCGAAAGCACGTTGCCGGCGCCGCCCGGTGCGTCCCAAGCGATCACGGAAAACGAATCGTTGCCGGGCGGCGCGCCGATGCTGAGCGAGCACTGACTGCCGCCGGACGCCGCAACGCACTGCGGCGATGTCGGCCCGACGTTGATCGCAACCGGCAGCGCGCCGTCGATCGCGACGCTCACCGATTGCGTCGATGCGCTGACGTACTTGCTACGCCGGCGCGCCAGCGCTTGCGTAGGCGATGGAACGAACACGCTGATCGTTACGCTCGCCGCTGCGGCACTCGTCGGTACCGACGCGGTTGCAACCGGAGTCGCCGCCGGTATGTGCGACGAGGAACCACCGCAGCCGCATAAAAGCGAAACGGCCACGATCGAGAATGCGACTATGAAGCGATCAGTGAACACCCACACCCTTCATCTATCGGCACACGGTGGCGTAATGCATACGTGCATCAACTTGCTTGCCTAGTAATCCTACCGGAGCGAACGATGTCGAATTTTCCGCCGCCGATGACGACCGTAAACCAAACCGCGCCCGTACCCCGACGCATACGCGGAACAAAGGACGGCGAAACGCTCGTCGATACGACGCGAGCACTGTATGTATGGGAGTGGCCGCACTACCCGCAGTACTACCTTCCGCGAGCAGACGTAAACATGGCGGCGTTCGTTGAAGGTGACGTCATCAAGACGCCGCAGGGAGATGCCCGGCGTCTCGCTCTGAAAGCCGGCGCAGTCGAACAGCGGCCTGCGGCACGATTGATAACGGCATCCGCGATTGCCGGCCTTGCCGATACGGTGCGCATCGAGTGGAGCGCACTCGACCGATGGTTCGAGGAAGACGAGGAGGTCTTCGTCCATCCACGCAGCCCATACAAGCGAGTCGACGCCCTCCGGTCCAATCGCGCCGTGCGCGTTGAGTTAAGCGGCATCGTACTGGCGGAAGCACGCAGCTGCGTGATGGTCTTCGAAACGGGTCTGCCGACGCGTTATTATGTTGACCCGACGAACGTTCGCTTTAGCTTCCTCACCCCTTCCGCCACTCGAACGCAGTGTCCGTACAAAGGAAAGACGGGCGGCTACTGGTCGGCAACGGTGCACGAGACGAGCCTCCCGGACGTCGCGTGGATGTATACGTTCACGACAGGCGCCATGATCCCGATCGCCGGCCTCGTCGCATTTCTGAACGAGAAGGTCGACATCTTCATCGATGGCGAGCCACAGCCGCGTCCCCTCACACACTTCACCTGAAACGGGATACAATCGAGCCCAAAGAGGCCTTAGAGGGCCGGCCACCGGGGAAGTGTGTCTTCCTCTTTCGTTGCTACTCGGTCTTGCCCAGGGGACGTCGACCGCGCCTTGATTCGGCGCGACCAGGAACAAGACGCCGATCCGGTCAAGCGAAAAACCGATAATGGCAATGCGACTTACGGGTCTTCCGATCGCTACGATCGCGTTGTCGTTGGCCATTTGCACTGGCTGCGGGGGCGGCGGATCAAGCAGCGGAACGCGCGCTCTGGTGCCGGGTGCCTCGCCAACACCCGCAGCCGGACCGATGAGCCCGGGTCCGGCCGGCTTCGGAACGGTTAGCTTCTCCATCCAGATCCCGGCCAAGGGAGCGCCGGCGCAAGCAGCCATCAAAAAGCGGTTGCCGAAAGTCATCCCGGGGAACACCGCGACCATCGCGGTGATCGTAAACAGCAGCGCGCCGCTCGATTTCGCCTGCTCGATGTCGACGTGCACCGGAACGTTCCAGGCGCCGGCCGGGCAGAGCGATACGATCGCGATCCAGGCGCTCGACGCGTCTTCGAACATCCTCGCGGCCGCAAGCACGACGCAAATGATCAATCCCAACGGCGTCAACGTCGTCAACCTGACGCTCAACCTGTGGGCCAATGCCTTCTCG
>Ga0182015_10001774_pt1 | contig 27548 bp, 19 predicted proteins | sample 712P3MmetaG_FD_120478 | JGI IMG/M metagenome (GOLD analysis project Ga0182015, IMG submission 120478) | Permafrost microbial communities from Stordalen Mire, Sweden - 712P3M metaG | ecosystem: Environmental > Terrestrial > Soil > Wetlands > Permafrost | place: Sweden: Stordalen | collected... | reverse complement strand
GCCTGGCCCGATGTAGTCGATTGGCACCGGGGCCACGACATGAAGAAGCAAAAGCTCCCCACCTTCGGTATTGGCGAAGTCGAGCGCATAGGGCAGCGCAAGGTACGAGGCGTCCCCGAAGTCGGTCGCATAAACGACTCTGCGCACCCGGGGCACCGGAACCGCGTAGGGACCAACCGTCAGTACCGGACACGATGCGCGCCGAAGCAGTTCTTCCGCCACCGATCCTAGGACTACCCTTTCCAACCCCTTTCGCCCGTGAGACCCGGTGACGAGCAGATCGATGCCCTTCTCCTCGATGATGTCCGAAACTACGTCGGCCACCGGCCCGCGCCTCACCAGCTCTTCATGCCACACGCGTGCGATTGTTTTGCAGGAAACCAGCTTTTGAATTTCGAGGTCCGCTTTACAGCCGGCACGGTCCAACCCCTTCGGCAATGGATCGAGGGTAACCGGAAGCCGCGGCTCGCCCGGCAGCACGTTCAGCAGAAATAGTTTTCCATCGTTCAAACCGGTGATCGACGCAGCCCACCGCAACGCATGCCGCGATGCGTCGGAGAAATCTGTAGCTGCAAGAATGTTCTTGAAAGTCACGCTCTTTTCGAGCTCAAGGGTCGCCATAACCAACCTCCCTCAGGAGAACCAATCCTCTGGTTGTAGTCTCCTCCAGCCCGCCAACGGACGCCGTGCTCCGCCCAACGGCACCCTGTGACGGGAATCACACCTGCGGCGACTAGTCGGCGCGGGCGTAGCTCCACCTGCGGTCGTCCTGGCGCAGGTATTGCGTTCCTTTTACCGCCCGCATGTACTGCGCCCGTTCAAACGCCGAAGGATCGGCGGATCGTAACTGGCTCATGCTGCCCTGCATCTGGCGTACAGATTCGTACTCGTGATCCGCCATCCATTGTTCCAATTGCCGCTCAACCAAACGCATGTGCTCTGGTCCCTCGCGCAACAAGACCGAACACATCATCGTGGCGCTGGCCCCAACCATGAGCATTTTCACCACATCTTCCGCCTGATGGATGCCGCTCGTCGCCGCCAGGCTGGCCTTCACTCGGGCATAGAGAATCCCAATCCACGTTAGTGGTAGGCGTAGATCCTGCGGAGTGCTCAGCAAAACATTGGGCTGGATCACCAGGTTATCCAGATCGATATCGGGCTGATAGAAGCGGTTGAACAGGACCAGCCCATCCGCTCCTGTGGCGTCCAGGCGTTTCGCCATGTTCGCGGTGTTGCTGAAGAACGGGCTGAGCTTCACCGCCACTGGAATATGCACGGCCAGCTTCACCGCCCGGAGAATGTCCAGATAGATATTCTCAATCTCCAGCGATGATGCATTCATATCCGTCGGCAGAAAATAAATGTTGCACTCAATCGCGTCCGCGCCCGCTTGCTCGATTCGCCGCGCATAGTCCGTCCACCCGCCTAGCGTGGCGCCGTTCAGGCTGGCAATAATGGGAATGTCCACCGCCTCTTTCGCCTTGACGATGTGCGCGAGATATTCCTCCGGCCCGGTGTGGAAATCGTGCGATTGTGGCAGATACGTCACTGCTTCCGCGAAGCTCTCCGTACCGGCCTGCAGAAAATACTCCAGGTTGTGGTTCTCCCGGCGTATCTGTTCCTCAAACAGGGAGTAGAGCACCACCGCCGATGCGCCCACATCTTCCAGACGGCGAATACCGCTCAACTCGTGAGAGAGAGGCGAGGCCGAGGCAACCAGCGGCGTGCGAAGCTGGAGGCCGAGATAGTTTGTGCTCAGGTCGATCATAAGATTCTCCTCCTGGCTTCCGTTCAGCGAGTGCCCACTGCGTGACCTTGCGGTTCTTCAGCCTTGGCCTCGGTCTTTGACGGCTGCTCATTGTTGCGTTGTGCCAAATACTCGTACATACGGTAACGAATTTCCGAGTCATGCTGCGCCAGTGCCCAGAGCCGTTTGGCGTCTTCCGGTTCACTCTTGGCCAGCATCTGAAAGCGCGTCTGCTGTTGCAGGAATTCTTTCACTTTCTTCGTAGGTGTCCGCGAATCCAGCGTCAGCGGATTCTCTCCTGTTAGCGATCTTTCCGGGTTGTACCGGTAAAGCAGCCAGTGCCCCGAATCGACCGCGAGTTTCTGATCGCTCATCGCGGTGGTCATGTTGATGCCGTGCGCGATGCAGTGCGAGTACGCGATGATCAGGCTGGGACCGTCGTACGCCTCCGCTTCCAGAAATGCCTTCAGCGTGTGCTCGTCTTTCGCTCCCATCGCAACACTGGCCACGTAGACGTTCCCGTAGTTCATCGCCATCAGGCCGAGATCCTTCTTGGCTGTCGCCTTCCCTCCCGCCGCAAATTTGGCGACGGCGGCTCGTGGAGTGGATTTGGACGCTTGTCCTCCCGTATTGGAGTAAACCTCGGTATCGAGCACCAAGAGGTTGACGTTGAGTCCACTCGCCAGCACGTGGTCGAGTCCGCCGTAACCAATGTCATAAGCCCAGCCGTCGCCGCCGACGATCCAGATGCTTTTCTTCACCAGCATGTCGGCGAGCGCGAGCAACTGCTTCGCTTCGGGCAAATCCACTGTCTTCAGTCTTTCTTTGAGCTGGGCTACTCTCGCCCGTTGCTCAAAGATGTCAGCTTCATCCTTTTGTGACGCAGTAAGAATCGATGTCGCCAGTTGCTCCCCAATCTGGCCCGCCAGGCGCTTTGTCAGTTCGCCAGCAAATTCCGTCTGCTTGTCCACAGAAACCCGGAACCCCAATCCGAATTCCGCATTGTCTTCAAAAAGCGAGTTCGCCCAGGCCGGCCCTCGGCCCTCGGCATTCTTGCTCCAGGGCGTTGTCGGCAGGTTCCCACCGTAGATGGAGGAGCATCCGGTGGCATTGGCGATGATCGCCCGGTCTCCAAACAACTGCGAAACCAGCTTCAGATAGGGAGTTTCCCCGCAACCCGAGCAGGCCCCGGAGAATTCAAATAGCGGCTCCTGCACCTGTTGCTGCCGGATACTCGTGAGCTTGATTTTCGTGCGATCGAGTTCCGGGAGCTTCAGGAAGAATTTCCAGTTCGCGGTTTCCGATGCACGCAAAGCCGGCTGCGGTTCCATGTTGATGGCCTTCAACCGCGTCTCGCTCTTGTTCTTGGCGGGGCACACATCCACGCAAATCGCGCAGCCGGTGCAATCTTCCGGAGCAACCTGAATCGTGTATTTGAGGCCCTGCCATTCCTTGTCACGCGCATCGGTCGATTTGAAAGTTGCCGGCGCTCCCGCCAGTTCTCTTGAGTCGTACACCTTGATGCGGATCACGGAATGCGGACACACCATGGCGCACTTGCCGCACTGGATGCAGGTCTTGGTATCCCACACCGGAATTTCGAGCGCGAGGTTGCGCTTCTCCCACTTGGCGGTCCCGGTGGGGAACGTCCCATCGGCTGGGAAAGCGCTCACGGGGAGATCGTCGCCGTGGCCTCCGTAGATGCAGCCGAGGACCTCGCGCTCAAACTTGGGGGCCTCCGCCGAAAACGGCGCAGGCATTTCGATCGTGCTATCGGATGTTTCGGGAATCGCGACTTCGTGCAGGTGGGCGAGGGTTTCATCCACTGCCTTTAGGTTCTTCTGGACGACCTCCTCACCCTTCTTGCCATACGTGTCTCGAATGGATTTGCGAATGGCCTCGATGGCCTGCTCCCCCGGCAAGACTTTCGAGATTGCGAAGAAACAGGCCTGCATAATGGTATTCATCCGCGAGCCCATGCCCGTGTCGCGAGCCACCTGATACGCATCGATGACGTAGAACCTCGCCTTTTTCTGGATCAGTTGCTGCTGCATCAAGCGCGGCAGATGGTCCCAGACCTCGTCCTGGCCAAAAAGACTGTTTAGGAGGAATACGCCGCCTTCCACCAGCGAGCTGAGCATGTCGTAGCGCTCGAGGAAAATCCACTGATGACAGGCGATGAAGTTGGCCTTCGAAACCAGATAACTGGAACGAATCGGCTTTGGACCAAAGCGCAGGTGCGAAACCGTCATCGCTCCTGATTTCTTGGAGTCGTAGACGAAGTAGCCTTGCGCGTAGTTGTCTGTATTCTCGCCGATGATTTTGATGGAATTCTTGTTGGCCCCGACGGTTCCATCCGCGCCGAGACCGTAGAACATCGCCCTGATGACGCTTTCCGGCTCGATCGAGAAGTCGGGATCGTAGCTCAGGCTGGAGTGGCTCAGATCATCCTGAATGCCGATTGTGAAATGATCTTTGTGCGATCTGGAGGCCAGGTTGTCATACACGGCCTTGACCATGGCCGGGGTAAATTCCTTCGAAGAAAGCCCGTAGCGGCCGCCCAGGACGGTTGGTTGCGAGGCGGGCTGTTCGGCGAGATTTAACTTTGCGCCTTCCTGAATTGCATTCACCACGTCGAGGTAGAGGGGATCGCCGGCAGCGCCCGCTTCCTTGGTGCGGTCCAGCACGGCAATTTTACGAACTGTGCGAGGCAGCGTCTGGAGAAAATGCTGCACGGAGAAGGGCCGGTACAGCCGCACTTTCAATAATCCAACCTTCCGGCCGATGGCGACCAAGTGCTCAACCGTCTCATGCGCAGCTTCTGCACCGGAACCCATCATCACGATGACTTCCTCCGCGTCCGGCGCCCCGACATAGTCGAATAGGCGATAGGCGCGTCCAACGATACGGGAAAATGCATCCATTACTCCCTGGACTTTCTCGGGACACACCGCGTAGTAAGGGGTCACGGCTTCGCGAGCCTGGAAATACACGTCTGGGTTCTGTGCCGTGCCGCGTAGTACGGGATGATCCGGCGATAAAGCGCGTTGGCGATGTTCAATCACGCGATCCATGTTGATCAGCGCCCGCAGATCGTCCTCATTGAGCATTTCAATCTTGTTGACTTCATGCGAAGTGCGAAATCCGTCAAAAAAATGCAGGAAAGGGATGCGGGATTCGAGGGCTGCCGCGTGCGCGATCAGCGCCATGTCCATCGCTTCCTGGACCGAGTTCGAGCATAGCATCGCGAACCCCGTAGTTCTGCACGACATCACATCCGAGTGATCGCCAAAAATTGAAAGCGCGTGGGTGGCAAGGGTGCGGGCAGAGACGTGAAACACAGTCGGCGTAAGCTCACCGGCAATCTTGTTCATGTTGGGAATCATGAGCAGCAAGCCCTGCGACGCGGTGAAGGTTGTGGCCAGCGCCCCGGTTTGGAGGGCGCCATGGACGGCTCCAGCCGCGCCACCTTCGCTCTGCATCTCCACCACACGTGGAACGGTTCCCCAGATGTTGGGGAGGCTTTCCGAGGCCCACTGATCAGCCCATTCGCCCATGCTGGACGATGGAGTGATCGGGTAAATGGCGATGACTTCATTGAGGCGGTAGGCGACACTTGCCACCGCTTCGTTGGCGTCCATGGTCTTGAATTTGCGCTTCATGATTGCCCCTTGCAATGGCTCCCGACGGATTAAAGAACATCAAGAATACATTCATAGAATGCCGCAAAGCAGGTTGGGCGTCGCTAGCTGGGCTCACAATCGCCTGTGATTGAAATCACAAATTCAGGGTCGGGGATGACCCAGGTCTGGTCTCCCGAAACGGGCATTAGGCGCTCTGACCCGGACCTTCTTATGTTGGGAACTACGACTCAGAGTTCGAGGACGGCCGCCACTGACTGGCTATCGCTATGGGTGCGAAGCCGGAATCCAAGGCGCTTGGACAAGACCTGCATGCCTAAATTGTCGCGCAGCATCTCCGATGAAACCCGGCCGAGTCTTTCGTCGCGCGCGACCTGGACGACCCCGCTGAGCAAGCGGAAACCCAACCCTAGATTTTGGTATTCATCCGCGACCAGGACTGCCACTTCCGCTCCATTCCGGGTGCCCAACTTATTGAGCCGACCCACGCCTACAATTCGCGGACTGCTGCCATCCTGCAGGTGATGCTCCGCCACCAATACCATCTCCCGGTCGTAGTCACCGAAGCAAATGCGGAGCAATCGCTCGTGGGCGATTCTCGCGCTCAGGGTCAGGGATGCAAAATATCTCAGATACACAGTGCGGTCGGAGAGTGTGCGGTGAAATTCGGCCATCAGCGGCTCGTCTTCGGGCCGGATCGGCCGAATCGTGACTTCACGGCCATCCTTCATCTTCCACCTGGAAACATATTGCATGGGATAAGGACGGATCGCGGGTTGCGGGACTTCCTTCTGTTTCGCGGGATCGTGCAGGACGATCCGTGCATCAAGTGCCAGCAAACGTTCTGGCGAAGCGATGAGCGGGTTGATGTCGATCTCCGCAATCGAACTTTGTTCGATCACCAGCTGACTGAACCGAACCAGCAATTTCTCCAGCCCCTTAAGATCCACTGGTTTGCGGCCGCGGACACCCTTGAGGGCCTTGAAAATCTGTGTCTGCTCTATCAGACGCTGAGCCAACGTGGTGTTCAGTGGCGGAAGGGCAAGCGCACTGTCCTTGTAGACTTCGACGAGCTGGCCGCCCGAGCCGAACAGCAGCACCGGTCCGAATTGCGGATCCATGCTACTGCCCAGGATCAGTTCGTAGCCTTCCAGCTTGACCATCGCCTGTACGGTCACTCCGCCGAACTGGTCTGCGCCGACTTTTTCCGCAACCGATGTTTGGATGGATCGATACGCCATGCGGACCGCAGCTTCGTCCTGCAAGTTGAGCTTGACTCCACCGACATCTGTCTTGTGAGTGATGGTGTCGGAGAAAATCTTGAGTACGACAGGGAATCCGATTTGCGAAGCGTGGCTCACCGCTTCATCCTCACTGCGCGCAATTCGCGTTTCGACCGTGGGGATGCCGTAGTGTGAAAGAACAGCCTTCGACTCGAACTCGTTGAGCAGCAATCGCCCGCTCTGGCGAACGCCCTGGATGATTTCTTCAACGCCGTTTTTCGCTGCGGCAGTCAGCTCATTACCTTCAGCCAGACTCGGCGTCTCATACAAGCTTCGCAGGTTCTCTGAGTAGCGCCACATATAGGTGAAGGCCCGCGCCGCCGTGTCGGGATAGGGAAACGTGGGAACTCCGCCCGCGTTCAGAAGGGCCTCGCCTGCCGCCACACTGGTTCCACCCATCCAGCTTGCGAGGAGCGGTTTGCCGGAAGAGTGTGCGTACGGCTTCAAACGCTCCGCGATTTCCGACGGGTTGGTCATTCCCTGCGGTGCGAGTGCCACCAGCAAGCCGTCACTGTTTGGGTCCTGTGCCGCAATCTCAATCGCCTTGGCATAGCGCCCCGAGTCGGCATCGCCGAGGATGTCCACCGGATTGCCGTGGCTCCAGTGTGCCGGAAGAAATTCGTCCAGCTTTTGCAGTGTCGTTTCTGAAAGCTTGGCCAACTCGCCACCATTCGCCACCAGGGCATCCGTGGCAAGCACGCCGGGCCCGCCGGCATTGGTCAGAATAGTCAACCGGTTGCCTTTGGGCCGGGGCTGTTTGCCCAGCACTTCCGCCATGTAGAACAGGTCCGCAATGTTGTGGACCCGCAACACACCGCAGCGTCGGAAGGCCGCATCCAAAACTTCGTCACTGCCTGTAAGCGCGCCCGTGTGAGAAGCCGCAGCTTTGGATGCGGCTTCTGACCTACCAGCTTTGATGACAATGATCGGCTTGCTGAGGGCCACTTCGCGGGCCGCCGACAGGAACGACCGCGCATCGCCTACGGACTCCATGTAGAGCAGGATGCTTTTCGTGTGAGGATCGTCGCCGAAGTGATAAATCAAGTCGCCCCATCCGACGTCAAGCATCGAACCGGTGGAAACGATCGCGCTGAAACCGACTTCTTCCTTATGGCTCCAATCCAGAATGGCCGTGAGCAGCGCCCCGCTCTGGCTGAGGAATGCGACGTTGCCCGCCTTCGGAGCGTCCTTGGCAAACGTGGCGTTCATTCCGATGATCGGATTCATCACACCCAGGCAGTTGGGCCCAATCAGACGCATCGCACCGCCACGCAATTGCTCTTGAATTTGCCGTTCCAGAGCAGTGCCGGCCGCGCCGCGTTCTTTGAATCCAGCGGAAATGACCACAGCAGATTTCGCCTGAGCTGCTAGGCACTCGCCGATGAGCCCAGGGATCGTTGCCGCTGGAGTAGCGAGCACGGCCAAATCAACCGCTTCCGGCACATCGCCTATCTTCTTGAATGCTTTCACACCAAGGATTTCGGCCCGTTGTGGGTTGACTGGATACACCCTTCCGCGAAAGGCAGGATTCAAAAGGTTTTGGAGAACGGTCAAACCGACGGTACTAGCGCGGTCTGTGGCCCCGATGACAGCCACAGACGACGGGCTGAACATGGCGTCCAAGCTTTCTCTGGGTGATGTACCTTGGGTCATTCGGCCCGCCGTCTGCGTCTTGGAATCAATCTCGAGCGTAATCATACACAACTCCATCAATTGCCAATGCTTCTTGCCTTCGCTGCCCTGTGGTTCACCCGCGGACAGTCAATACAGGACAAGTGGCGTCCCCGACTATGTGCTGAGCCGTCCTGCGGGCCAGGTGAGTAGCAATTCCCAGGCGGCCACGTGCTGGTCGCACACCCAGCACGATCACGTCAGCCGCGCGCTCCTCGGAGAATCGACGAATCTGATCTGCAAAGGGGCCAAACTCGACTGCATACGTGGGATAAGTCCCAACCTCCGGGTCGATCGGAATCGGCTCCCGCATCTGGCGCAGCGCATGATCAGCACTGGATTCGAAATCCACCGTGCCCGTACTAGTTCCATCCAGCACATGCAGCACGGTAAAGTCTGTTCCAAGATCCTGGACCAACGCGGTGGCATGGGGCAGGGCGGCTACGGATTCCTCGCTGAAGTCTGTGGCAAACACGATCCGGCTGAAGTGGTTTACCTTCCGCTCCCGTGGGACGAAGGGTCCGATGGTGAGAACCGGGATTGGAGAATACCGGAAGATTATCTCCGCAACCGAGCCCATGAGCAGTTTTGGTAAATCGGTGCGGCCCTGCGTGCCCAGCACCAGCAGATCGATTTGATTGTCCTGAATGAGCCGGAACAAGACATCGGAAATATCACCCACCGCGCTGAGAACTTGGTGTGGAACGCTCCGCAGATGTTCCTCCAAACGAGCAGTGTTCATTTGTTGCCGCTGCTCCCGGTCTTCGATCAATGCGGACCAACTCTCGGGCGTAGCGAACAGGTACGTCTTCGGGGAAAGGACGTGCGTGGCATATAACTTCCCCCATATTCATTAGCAAACTGCAATGCATAAGGGAGAGCAGCCTCTGACTAGGGGGAGAAATCTGTTGCAAACAATGTCTTGCTGAACGCAACTGACTTGGGAATCTCTAAGCGTTTTCATTCAACACCTCCCACAAGACTTGAACATTGGCATCTTCCAACTTGCTTTACCTGCACCGGGCTACTCTGAGGCCGCTGCCCGATCGCAATCTCCGGCAATCGTACCGTTCCCAGGGGCACCCACTAGCGACGGGGCGACGGTCACGGCAGGATCGAAGGCCTGCTGAATAGCCAGTGCGCGCGCCACCAGACAAAGTGCTTTGGTTTTATGCAGGAGCTTGACCCCCAGTTGCGCGTCCTCTTCTCGGGCGACCACAAGATTGGCGCGAATCGAGATTCCAGCAAAACCATAGCCACCGTCGTCTTGCGCGACGGTGCTGCTGACCTCTACTTGCAAGTCGACGTATGCGAATCTTGAATGGTCTGCTATCGCCCGAAATGTCGTGGTAAAGCAGCTAGCGATGGCGCCGAGCAAGAGATCCTCTGGCGTCCATCTTCCCTCGACTCCACCAAAGCTAACGGGAGCGGTGAAATGGATAGCGTTTGGTGCCGAGTCGGCTTTTGCAATGCCTGTTCGCCCCGAAGACCACCACGCAACGACTCGAAATTTGTGTGCCTGCTCCATAACGTCTCTTTCTCCTTGCCGCGCCTCGGTGAATAATTCTCCACTCACTAGAGGAGCAGGAAGGTAACCGTGATCGTCGTTTCCACTTCTACAGGTCCGCCATTCAGCAGATATGGGCGATAGCGCCATTGTTTGACTGCGTCGATTGCCGCTGGCTAGCGATGAGCGGCATCGACGCGCAGGAGGATTACGACCTTGCGGCACGGAGTTGTTGGCGGATGCAAGACTAGTCGTGGAGAACAATGTTGAGAAGGGAACTGTGGTGACGACCTCACGCTCTCGCGGACTCAACAATTCGAACCGCTCCCGCAGCACCGCAAGATCCGATTCTTGTTGGCGTCTGCTCCGATCCCTTTCCAGCGCCACCTGGATCGCATCCAAAAGGTCCTGGTCGCGAAATGGCTTGGTGAGAAACTCCACCGCACCCGCCTTCATGGCTCGCACGGTCATCGGGATGTCCCCGTGTGCGGTGATGAAGACGATCGGAATCTGAACCTTGGCGTCAGCCAATTGACGCTGGAAGTCGAGCCCGCTGATTCCTGGCAACCTGATGTCGAGAACGAGGCAACTAGCGCCGCCATTCGCAGGCTTGCTTGCCAGGAACTCGTGCGCGGACGCAAAAAGTTCGACTTGCCGACCCACCGATCCGATCAGGCGCTTGATCGCGCGCCGCACCGAGGGATCGTCATCACCAGCACTTTGCAGGGTGAACTCGAACTGGGCCCACCGGAATTGGGAACGGCTCGCAAACGACCGCCATGGGACTCGATAATGGAGCGACTGATCGACAATCCCAGTCCTATGCCGCCCGGCTTGGTAGTAAAGAACGGTTCAAAGGTACGGTCCGTTTGCTCCGGGTCAAGACCTGTTCCGGAATCCCGTACCTGGACAACCACCGCGCGAGCGTCTCTTGCCGACTTGATACCAAGCTCCCGTGGCCTGTCATCGAGAGGACGCATCGCGTCGATACCGTTAATGATGAGGTTGGTTAGGACCTGCTGAAGCTGCACCCGAGCGCCTGCCACGAGTGGTCAATCAGTTGAAAGATCCAGCCGCATGGTGACACCGTTTCGGGGTAGCCTGATTCCGAACGCGATATGCGACTTCCCGAGTCACCTCGTTGATGTTCAATTCGATCCGGTTGGATGCGCCCTTTTTTCAACAGCGCGCGAATGCGGGAGATGACAGCGCTGGCCCCGCAACTGCCTGAGGTTGGGCGCTTGAGTATCGAGTTGGCGAACTGCAAAATTGCCGGTTGTCACCACGGCTGTCAGCGGTGGTTGACTCCGTGGCGATTGACGTAACCAGTTCTTCCAACCATAGCACGCGGGTAGCGTGAGCCAGCCCCGCCTGCGACTCCGGGGTTGCCTCCTCGACCCGCTGACGGTCGGCGATTTCCTGTCGCAATTCTTCATTGATGGTAGTAAGTTGTCTGGTTCGCTCGCATATCAAGATCCACATATCAACATGGACATACCAAACGGGCGAAGTGCCTTCTGGCGCAGGCGTTCGGGCTGGGATAGAATTCGGCTTGACTTTTCTGGCACATGAAACACGTCTTCCATTTCGGCGCGACTTCGCCCCAACTGGGTCCGCTTGAGGAACGCTTGCTCGAAGCCTTGTGGGAGCGGGGAAATGCGACCGTTCGCGATTTGGTGAACGGCGCTTGCCAGGACTTGGCCTACACGACGGTGATGACGACGCTCGACCGTCTCTTCAAGAAGAAATTGTTGTCGCGCGAAACAGACGGCCGGGCCTTTCGTTACGCGCCCCGATTCACCCGGGAAGAACTGTACCGTCAAGTCGCGGGCGAAGCGTTCCGGCAATTAATGGACGCGAGCTCGGCCTCGTCGTTGCCGCTCTCGTATCTGGTGGATGTCCTGACCGAGCGCGACGAGCAATTACTCAATCACCTTCACCAGGTCGTCGAAGCCAAGCGCCGCGAGTTGCGCGGTGGCGAATCGCGCCGGGGCGAAGCTCCGAGTAAGAAACCAAGTCAGAGACAGACACAAAGATAAAGATTTAAAGATAAATATTTAAAGATTAAAGATAAAGACAAGGACACAGCCTGATGTTTGCCGCCCGCGGCATCGCCGTCTCACTCTCCGTATTCGTCATCGTGTACTGCGTCGTGTCGCTCGCCGTGTGCCTCTGCTGGCGCGCCGGTCAACTGCATAGCCGCCGCTACCCAGTTCGCCGCATCGCGGATCTCCTGTTTGCCATGCGAATGTTTCCGCTGGTCACAGCGGCGGTGATCACGGCTGCCTTCACCGTGCCTTCTTTTCTTCTGCTGGAGCCGCGAGCGATCGATGAGCCCATGGGATACATTCCGCTAGTCCTGGGCATCGGCGGCGCGTTTCTGGGAATTGTTGGAATCGCGAACGCCGGTATCGCGCTCCGCAGCGCTTCTCACCACGTCTCGCGATGGACGAGCGCAGCGCAGCCAGTCGAGTCCTGTGGTGCGGTTCCTGTGATTCGAATTTCTCCGGTCTCGGCAATCACCGTTCCAGCAATGACGGCCGCAGGCATCCTCCGTCCCATGGTGTTGCTGTCAGGCGCGGCAGAATCCCTGCTGACTGCCAACGAATTGCAGACGGCATTGAATCACGAGGTCGCGCACGTGCGCCGACGCGACAATTTGAAGAAACTTCTGCTGAGATTGGTGGCATTTCCAGGCATGAAGAATTTGGAAGGCACATGGCTCGAAGCCACCGAGATGGCGGCCGATGACGCTGCCGTTTCAAACGCCTGCGAGGCCCTTGATCTGGCCGAAGCGCTGATCAAACTTTCGCGGCTGACCCCACCAGAACCCTCCGCCGTTTTGACCGCCGCCTTGATCCACAGCCCCACTTCTGTCATGAACGCGCGCATTGAGCGTCTGATCGCGTGGAGCGACGAGCGTCTCGTCTCGTTACCAAGATTCTCTCCGCGGTATGGACTGGGCGCAGCTCTCGCCACAGTCGCGGCATTCGCGATGACGTACAGCCAGTTGCTCGCGCGCGTGCACACGGCCACGGAGTGGCTGGTGCGGTAGTTCACTGCCTCCTCTTGCTTTCCGATCCGGAAACGACCCGGTAGGCTGGATTAACAAAACCCTCGGGCTTTTCGGCTAGGCCAGTTTGCGGGCGAATTTCATATCCTGGTACATGTCTTGGTTTACGTCGCCTTCTTTTTCGTATTCCACCGCCACGAGCCCGGCAAACTTCTGTCGGTGCAGTTCATGCATCACTTCAGGAATCTTCGAGATCCCTGTTCCGAGCAGCACATTCACTTCACCGTCCACGGCTTGAATGTCTTTGAGATGCACCAGCTTCAGCCGTGGTCCCAATTTGCGTAACCCGTCAACGGGGTCATGACCGCAGGATGCGAAGTGTCCCACATCGGCGGTAGCGCCCACCGTGTGGGAAAGGTCGGCGAGCGCTTTCAGAACGTCATCAGGACTCTCATAAGCGAACCTCTCGCCTTTGAAGTAATGGTTGTGGATTCCAAAGGTCAAATTCTCCTGCGTAAAGCGCCGATCAATTCGATTAAGAATGCCGTCAGTGGCATCGCCCGTTACATTGCGCGCCCCCAGTATCGTGGCGAATCGGATAGCGGTTTCGAGGTCGGCATCTTCTTTGATGGTCGCCGAGTAGTAGGACACGCAACGTATTCCGGCTTGATCGAATTTTACCCGAGCCGTACGGCACAGATCGTCGGTGGGGTGGTTCATCAGCATGAACTCGCCGCGGGACATTTCGATTTCCCGCACCCCGAGCGCGTTCAACTGGACGATCATCTGGTCCAGAGACAGATTGTGGTAGCTGTAGGTGCCAATGCCAACGTTGAGTCTCGTTGATGCGTGCGCAGGGATCGCTGTCGCGGCCAGACCGGCTGCAAGCGTCTTTACAAAACTTCTTCTCGTGATTGAAATTGCCAGGGTCATTGACCTATCTCGCGGTGGAGCAGCCCGGGTAGAAGGGCTCATTTCGCGGCAGTGGACGGGATGTCACATCGGCATTCGACAACCGCATGGTCCATTTGATCGCTTCGGTAATCATCTGCTGAAGTTCCGGCTTGTCCCAGTTCGCGTCAACGTGGCCAAGCGACGTATAGTAAACCCGTCCCTTGCCATACATCTTCGCCCAGGTCACCGCGAAGTCGCCATCGGTGCGGTGGACATTCTTGTTTTTCATGTCGAGCTTGCTCACGTTGAGGCGCATCAGCACGCGCACCTTGTCCCGCGAATAATTTCTCATCTGGTAAATCTCGTCGCGGAGCACAAAGGAGTGCGGAAATTGCTGCATGCCCGGAAAACTTGGGTCTTCCACAATGATGGGCGCATCGAACGTTAACCACGGGTGCTCATCGTAGTAGCCGCCGATCATGTCTCCATACGCCGGCCAGTCCACAAACGTAATGGCGGCGCTATGGACTCCAATGAAACCCTTGCCATCGTCGTGGATGGACGAGATGAAGTCGGCTTTTTGTTGGGCATCCATTTCAAGGTCGCCGCCGGTAAAGAAAAGCACGGCATCGAAATCGTTCAAGTTCTTGGCGTTGTATTCCAACTTCTTCTTGGTTAGCGCTTCGCTGTCGGTGCGAAGCGTGGTACTCCACAAACCGGTCTCTCTGCCCAGCCGCTCAATCGTGGCCATGGCATGGGACACGGCCTCGTGCCGGTATCCTTTTTCTTCGCCAATTACCAGGAGTTGCTTCGGAGATGCAGCGGACTGAGCCGTGGCCGAGGACTGCGCGACGCAAACATTACAAAGCGCGACAGTCGTGACTAAGAATGCAAGCCGTAGATGCACGATGGTTTGGCCGATCACCAGCGCGAATCTTACGGCGGTGCAACCGGCAAGTCAATCACCACAGCGTGCGGAGTGGGCGGGATCTGACAACGGCCTGCTCGCCGGCATGTTCATAAGTTGAGCTAGAAATTCACCCTCACGCCTAATTGTGCGGCGAAGGGAATACCCACCGTCGTGCCTGGCCCGAAGAAGTCGCCCAGGCCGCCGGCCGGGATTTCCAGTTGCTTGAAACTGGTGACGGGAACTTGCTCGCCCGGGGCGCAGGTCGGAAAATCAAGGCAAATCGTCGTAGCGTTGCCGGATGCGATATCGCTGGGAATCAGCGGGAGAGCGGCGATATTCGCCACGTAGTTTGCGCCGGGATTGTTGCGGTTGAAGAGATTGAAGAACTCGGCGAAGGGACGAACTTCCCAGCGCTCGCCGAACTTGAAAGGGCGGGTGACCCGCAGATCCATCTGAATGTAAGGTGTGCCGCGGAAGGCGTCGAGGGCGGTGGTCACTCCGTTGACCGAGATGCGGTGGCTATTGTCAGCCGTGGTGATGGTGATCGGTCGGGCGGATTCGGCTTGAAACATAGTGCTCAGTTCAAAGCCGCCGGGAATGTAGGCGGTGCCCGCCAGCACGAAACGGTGCCGAACATCTTCGCCGGACGGGCCGTAGTCGCCGGGCCCGAACGGGTCTAGAGCATTGCACACTCCGTTTACGTAATCGAATAATTCGCCCAGCACGCATCCCCAGGTTTGCGCTTTGGAAAATGTGTAGTTCGCGACCAGGTCGAAGCGTTGCGACACATTGCCTTGCAGGTGAAGCATCAGCGCGTTGTAGCTGGAACGATTGTCGGATTTGAAGATGTTTACGTTCGGCACGACGCTTTGCTGGTCGGCGTCGTAAGTTGGATCTGACGTAGGAATCAGCGGGGTGAAAAGATTGGTGGCGCTGGTGTAGCTGTAGGCGCGATAACCGTGATTGCCTTGCTCATGCGTATAGTCGGCGCTCAACGCCCAGTGCTCATTGAAAGCATGTTGCACTCCGCCCGTGATGTGGATGGCGTAGGGCGTTTTGTAATTCGAGTCGACGAGGTTGCCAGTAGCCCCTGCTCCGCCCTGAAGACAGCCGGGGCCGGTGAGCGCGTAGGCGCCGCTGGCGCCGGTCAGAGTACATCCGCCGGTTACGAAGTTCGACGAGTTGACGCCCTGGAACGCCGTGCCCCATCCATTCTGCGCCAGATCGTTATAGAAGAGGCCGAATCCGGCGCGCAACACGGTTTTGCCGCTGTCGCCGGGAGAATACGCGATTCCCAGGCGGGTCGCGAACTGTTTGCGATAGTCGTGGGGCGCGCTAGGCTCGAGAGGAATCTGCAGGCCTTGCAATGTAGGGAATGCGGCGTCCTGTGTCTGGCTCCGCCCCGACGCGGTGAGCAAACCAAACGTGGTCTGATAGCGCAATCCGTAGTTGACCGTGAGATGCCGCAACAGCCGCCAGGAATCCTGCGCGTAGAGACCGAGACGCTGCACATTTTGCGAAAAGGTACCATCGCTGGCGGGAGTGGTCGACGCTCCGTTCGCGTAGTCGATGGGAAACTGCGCCAGATTCGTGGCATTCAATGTATAGAAGGTCGGATCGTTCGGAAACGAGTAGAGCGTTTCCTGATTTCCGGGAAACGCCCCCGCCAACACCGGCTCGTGGATGAAATTCACACCGAACTTGAACGAGTGATCGCCGGTGGCGTGGCTAAGATCGTAGCGGAGCTGATATTTTTCCTGGTTGCGCAGCGAAGGAAATAACGTGATCGGCGTGGCGAACTGGTTGTCGCCATACGTCTCGAAGCCAGAAACCGTCAGTGTCGTCGAACTGAAGGGAAAGGCCAGCGCGAAGCCCAGCGTGGAACTGCGGGTCTGGGTCAGGTGTAATAAGCTGGCATCGAAGACGAACGTACCCAGCCACGTCGGACTGAAGGCGTAGGCGTTGCTGATCACGCTGTTCCAATAGTTGTTATGCGTGGTCAATCCGGTAGATGGCAACGTCCCTTGTGCCACCAGCGCGTTGTGCGTGAGATAACTGTCTTCCGACGCACGCAGGAACCATTGCGACTTCGTCGACTGCGCCCAGTCGAACCGCAGCGAGCCGATATAGTCGCGAAACGGGATTGGCACGTTCTGCGGAATCGTGATCGACGGTACGCCGGGAATCAAGTCATCCGAAGCCAGTTGTGCCAGTGCGTTGAACTGCGTCAGGCTGTTCTGGCTGTAAACGATGCTGGCGTTTTCATGAACATTTTCGAACGAGGTGAAGAACCAGAGCTTGTCGTGCTCGACCGGGCCGCCCAGCGTACCGACATAGTTCTGGCGAGAAAACGGCTGCTTCGGATTGGGCGGGGGATTCTCGATCGGAAAACGTGCATTCAGCGCCGCCGCGCGATCATAGAAGGCTTCCGTACCATGCCATTCGTTGGTTCCGCGTTGGGTGGTGATCACGACCGATCCCGCCGTGGTCCCGCCCGTATCGGCGTCTTCATTCGCGGTGCGCATCGCGAATTCCTGAATCGCGTCGGGCGAAAAATTCTGCAGAAATCCACCAATCCAGTCGTCGGAATTGTCGCCGCCATCCACGGAAAGATCATTGTTCAGCCCGGAACTTCCTCCCGTCGAAACAGCGGTGATGCGCGCCTTGGTCGGATCGGAGGGTTCCACCGGCTCGGTGCCGGGAGCAAGATAGGCGATGTTCGCGAAGCTGCGCGCGGCGAGCGGAAGATTCTGCAAATCCTGAGTGCTGATCACTCCCTGATGCACGACGCTGACCAGGTCAATGGGCTGAGTGGTGATGGAAGAATTCTGGCCCTGCACCGAGACGGTTTGCGAGGTCGCAGCAGCCTTGAGCGTGACCGTGACTTCGCGCACCGAACTGACCGCGACGGACACATCCGCTTGCGCTGGGGCGAATCCCGTGGCGCTTACGGTCAGACGGTACGCGCCCGGCAGAAGATCATCCAGTCGAAACTCGCCGCGGTCTTCGCTGGTGGCCGAGCGCTGCATCGGCGAATCAACCGACCTCACCACAATGCTGGCCGAAGGGATGCGGGCGCCAGTTGCGTCCTGCACCGTCCCGCGCAGAGAACCTCGAGGGTTCTGGGCGTGCAGAACGGCTGCCCCCACCATTAAAGACAGCACGGCGAGTAGCGATTTGCGGAACAAGTTTTCCCTCTCTCCAAACGGAACACATCAGCACGGCGAGGAATCACACCTGAAGATCCTCGCGGCCATAACCAGCGCCAGGCTAGAAAGGGAGAGTAGCGTGTGGCAACGATCTACTACCAGCAGTGGTAGAAAGGGAGTCATGCAATAGCGATCCTTCGGCTGCGCATGACCGTCTTTCAGGCGATCATTCTTCGCTCAGCATGACTGACACAGCGGAATCACAACTCGTGAGACAGCTTCTAGTCCGACCAGCGCTGCGGTGTCCGGTCCCAGCGATGCTTCTTCAATTCCGCGAGCAGGTTCTTGTCGAGAGGACCCGCGTCACTTGCCGCAATGTTCTGCTGGACATGCTCCGGTTTGCGCATGCCGGCAATCGTCGTGCTCACGGCGGGATGCGACAGGATGAAGCGCAGCGCCATCTCCGGCAGCGTCATCCCGGCGGGAAGAATTTCTTTCAGCTTGTCGACCCGCTTCACGGTCTTGGCTAAATTCTCGGGACCGAAATATCCCGACCGCCAATCGCCTTTCGGGAAGGTGGTTTCGGGAGTCATCTTGCCGCCAAGACTACCTTCATCCAGCGGCACGCGGGCAATCACGCCCACCTTCAATTCCTGGCAAATGGGAAAAAGTTCGTCCTCGGGTGCCTGGTCGAAGATGTTGTAGATCACCTGCACGGTATCCACCAGCCCGGTGCGCAAGGCCTTGATTCCGTTCTCCGGTTGCCAGCGGTTGATGCTCAGACCGAAGAAGCGAATCGTCTTGTCCCCTTTCAGTTTTTCCACGGTCGACCGAAACTCCGGTTCAATCGCCCACGTATCGTCCCAAACATGAAGCTGCAGCAGGTCAATCGTATCCACGCGCAGCTGTTTGCGGATAAGGTCGGCATACTGAAAAACGTGCCGCGCAGGAAAAACGTCGCCGTATTTGTATTCGGGCAGAGCCGGCCACCGCTCATTGGCGGGAGGAATCTTCGACGCAGCATAAAGCCGCTTCTTAGGGTTGCGAGTCATGATCTCGCCCAGCAGGCCGTCGCTCTTGCCTTCGCCATAGGCCCATGCCGTATCGAAAAAGTTGCAGCCGAGGTCGACGGCAAGCTGCACCGCGGCCAGAGATTCCTGATCGTTGGAGCCGCTCCATCCGCTCATCCCCCACAGTCCATGGGCAATGTCACTGACCTCAAAGCCGGTACGGCCGAGCATGCGGTATTTCATGATGGCGTCCTTTACGAACGGATATCCGTTCCAGATAGAGTCTCCGAAGCGGACTGATCAGCATATATCGAAGTGCGGATTTTCGCTTAGTAGCGCCCGGTTGTCGCGAGAGCGACTCGCCCTCGGCGCCGTCCATGCTCGGCGCCGTCCATCGAAGATCGGCTATTCCCTTTCCAGTCCAAATGCTCGTTTGCGGATTTTTCGATAGGAACCATCAAAATTTTGCCGCCCTGGGTCAACGCTACGAGGTGTTTAATGAACCTAGTTCATAAACATGGAGGTCTCCCAATGAAATCTGACTATCCCTATCGTCCAAATCCCGGAAGGAATGACGATTTGAAGGCGCCGGCCCCGTCCCGTTTTATCGATGAGAAAATCTCCGACGAGTCGGGCGCGGAAACCAAATCCGACAGCGCGCTCGCGCCGGCGGGTCTCAAGAATCCCTTCTGGAACTAAGCTCGGCCAGCGCCAGCTCGTCGCCGCGCAGAATGATGGCGACGGCCGGCGCTATTTTTCGGTGATTTTTCTCCCAGCCCTACCGCAGGATCGGCAGGCAAAGGCACGGCCTGATGGCAAACTCCAGCCCGGACATTTCTTCCAGCGCCGGATGCAGCACAGAATCGCGGCAAGGCTCCAGCGTAATCACAAACGGCAACGAAGCTTTATCAAAGCCCGGCTTCTGCAGCAAAGAGTCGATGTTCAGATGATGGGCGGCCATGATCTGGGCCAGCCGCGCCACGATTCCGGGCTGATCGCGCACGAAAAACCGCAAATACCATGGAGTCTCAAAATCGCTGCTGATCGCCGGTGTGGCGACCGAGCTTGCGGCGTTTCTTTTGCCCGCACCTGCGGACAGGCCCTCCGCGACCGACATCAAATCTGACACTACTGCGACCGCAGTAGGATCGGCGCCGGCGCCGGCGCCGAGAAATGCCATGTCTCCGCCGTACTGGCCGGAGGTGAGGACCAGGTTAAGATTTCTCTGCACCCGTCCGAATGGCGAATCCATCGGAACCAGACACGGGCCGACCTCCGCGAACAGAGTATTCTCTTTGAGGACAGCTCGCGAAATCTGGCGGATGGTGCATTCCAGTTCCGCGGCGTAGTCGAAGTCGACTGCGTCGACGGCACGAATGGTGCGGGCGCGCACAGATTCGGGCGCCACCCGCGTGTGCAATCCGGCGAGCGCGAGAATGGCCAGCTTGGCGCGAGCATCGCCGCCGTCCAGATCTTCGGACGCATCGGCCTCCGCGTATCCCCGGGCCTGCGCTTCTTCCAGCGCTTCGCCGAAGGGGATTCTCGCGCTTTCGATCCGGCTCAGAATGTAGTTGCAGGTTCCGTTCAGAATTCCCGCAATGCCGTGCAGCCGGTCTCCGCATAGCCCTGTGCGCAGCGCGGGAAGAACTGGAACTCCGCCCGCGACCGAGGCGCCGAACTCGATCTGGCACCCCTTGCTGCTCGCCAGTTGTAGAAGATCGGAGCCGTGCCGCGCAATCAGTTGCTTGTTCGCCGTCACCACCGATTTCCCTGACGCGAGCGCGCTGCGCACAATCTGCTCGGCGGGATTCAGCCCGCCGATCAGCTCGATCACGATGTCGACATCCGATTTCAGAACTGACTCTAGGTCGTCAGTCCATATGACGTCGTTCGGAACCCATGGCTGCTTTTTTCTTTCCACATTGCGGTTGCAAATGTGGGTAAGGCGTAGAGAACTATTGCCGTTTTCGCATAGAATTTTTGCCACCGCGCGGCCAACCGTTCCAAAGCCGATCAGGGCGACGCGGCGGACGGAGGTTCGCTCCTTGCGGTTGTGTGTCGGCGCGTTCACCGCGGGTTTTGAGGTTTGCCTGGGCAAGAAATTCGTCTCGCTTCAAAAAGGAATTCCTTATCATACGTGCGACCTGCATTCTCGGGAACTGCAAACCGCAAAAAACGCAATTGTCGTATTGAAATGGACGCGACTTCCATTATGATCACTGGCTTAAATGCCGACCATCACTCGCCGCCGCCCAGCCGTAGGCTGTTCACGGTCATCCTCGTTTTGTCGGCGGGCTGCAGGAATCATGAGGCGGGGCAGCCGCTTGACCATCCCCGACTTACTCCGAACCTAACTCTGCAAGACGTCACATTCCGAAGCTCCGCTCTCAATCGTGACATCCAATATCGCGTTGTCTGGCGCTGAAAGTTGCGCCACGCCGGAAGTTGCAGGTGGTCTACCTGTTGCATGGCGGCGAAGGGGGATTTCGGGACGGGACGAACTATTCTGATGTTGCGCGCTTTGCTGAGTCCGGCTTCGTTCTAGAGATGCCCGAGGGGGGCGCATCGTAATTACACGAATGCCGGCTTCCCCAGGTATTTCAAAGTCTTGGTGAACACCTGCCGCCGAAGGATTGTCACTGGTATGACACTGGTAGGGGCCGCGGAAAACTCTTGCCGACGCCGTGGTCCATCGGCGGCTAAAGCCGCCATTGATTTCGTACGGATTACGGCGCGGCTGGAAGGCACGCCCTTGCAAAACTCGGCTTTTACGGCGCCGCTGCAAGCCGCGCCCCTTCAAAACTTCGGGCAGATGGGATTTTCTTAACCGCCGAACAGGAATGTGCTGGCTGCGACGGACGGCATCGCAGGCGGAATCAGCATCAAAGTTGGTAATATGGTGCTTGCCTGCTGCGAGTGCATTCCCGGCGGGAGCATCGCGGACACGTTCTTTTCGGAAGCGCCTCTCGTTGTCGAAGTATGGAGACGAGGTATGGGCCGAGCGCGACGGTCCGCCAGTACGCCCGGCAGCGGGAGGAGAATGAATGAGTCGAAAGTTCGCGAGGGTTTCCGGATTCAGAATCGTTCTGACGTTGATCGCGGTTACGATTCTGGCGGGAACCACAACTGTCCATGCCCAGGAAACTCCTGCGCAGCAGCCGCCAGCCCAGCAGCCCGCTAGCCAGCAACCTAGCAGCCAACCGACCAGCAGTCAGGAAGCTACGCCCGAAGAGATAGGTCCCGGGCGAAGGCCAAAAGTAAAAGACTATAAGAACTGGACATTCAACGTCGGTGGCGGAGGCAGCCTCACCAACGGCGAGACTACCAAGTTCGTGCGTGGCGGAGGGGGAATCGCCGGGGCTGGCGTCGCCCGCAACTTCAGCAAGTATTTTGGTTTCCGCTTCGATTTCCAGTGGGACAACTTGCCCTTGCGCACGTCGGCTCTGGAACAGGCGCAGTCGCTGGGCGCCACCAGCCACCTATACTCTTTTCTGCTGGATCCCATCATCAACATTCCCGTCACGAAAGTGTGGAGCGGATACATCGTGGCCGGCGGCGGGTTCTTTCATCGATCGGGAAAGCTTGACTCTTCGACCGCCATTCCGGGATCGGCCTGCAATCCCTTCTTCACCTGGTGGGGCAACTGCTTCGACGCCAGCCTTCCTCTGAACGACAATTTTATCTCAACCAGCCAAAACGAATGGGGGGCAAACTTCGGGGGTGGCATCGCCCGCAAGGTGAGCTCGAATATCGAGATCTACGGCGAATTCCGCTATCTGCACGGCACGCACAGCGGCATCACCACCGACTTGCGCCCAATCACCGTTGGCGTACGCTGGTAGCGTAGCATCAACCGTCTCCGAGCTTCAGACACTCAATCTTCGACGAACGACCTTAGGCGGGAGAGAGCGAAATCCCACTGCTGAGAGACGAAGTCGAGATATTCCCGAATTCCTTCCATAGGCTGCGGATTGAATTCGAATCGACTCTCGCGACCCGTACGCACGCAGCGCACGATTCCGACACTCTGCAGAATCCGGAGATGTTTGGTGATCGCCTGCCTGCTCAGGTTCGAACCTTTCGTCAGCTGCGCGATCGAACGCCGCTGCCCCGCGCAGAGCTTCGCCACCAGGGCTAATCGAGTCTCGTCCCCCAGAGCGGCGAAGACCGGCGAACGAGGCTGACCTCTGACGGCAATCTGACTACGGTGTTTGCTTGACATGAGTCTCGATGTTCTTCATTTGTTCTGTCCAACCACCGTCGTTTCTTCGGAACGCTTCGAGACGGCGGTCCGCGGGAAGCTGATCGAAGCCAGACTCGGTGAGCACCAGCAACGTGCCGTTGGCCGTCTTCTCCAGCCTGAATTCGACGAGCGTGGTCGGTTCCTGTGAGTAGTCCTGCGGATCATCATCTTCGCCCAGGGACTTGGGGTGGGGCCAGGTGAAGGAAAAGAGCCGCTCGGGCTCCATTTTCTGCACGAGCGCTTCCCATTTGACGTGCTCATAACCGGGATAAGTAATCTGGCCGCGCGAGACTTGACCCGGTACAAAGGGTCCATCCAGTTTCACGCGAAACCACTCGCCAAACTCACGGTAATCCGTCAAGTTGCGCCAGACTCGTGAAACCGGCGCCTTAAGCTCCATACGTTTCTCAATACGGCTCTCCATTTTAGGCAACCTCTAGGTTGCATATTATCTGGAAAACCAGGAATACGCAACCCTGCGGTTGCATGTGACGCAAGCCCGGAGGGCGGATCGGGTCGCTCCCGAGGGCTCCCCCCCGCGGTTCTAAGTTCGGCAGCGCACCAGAGCGTCGCGATATTTCACTGCGTCGCTGATTTCAGGATTCCTGCTGGCTCTCGAGTTGCCTCCGCCAGGTCGCCGAGAAACAGCGCGGCACGGGCGCCATCGGCAACCCGGTGGTCGCAGGAGAGAGTGAGCGTCATCATGGGACGGACCGCGGGCTGACCCTGGATGGCTACGACCCGATCAAGGATGGCGCCGACCGCGAGAATCGCGGCCTGCGGCGGCGAGATGATCGCACTGAACTGATCCACTTTATACATGCCGAGGTTGCTGATGGTGAATGTGGCGTCGGCAATATCGGCTGGCCGCAACTTCCCCGCGCGCGCGCGTTCCGCGAGATCGCGCCGCTGGATGGAGATTTCAGCCAGGCTCGCCGTATGCGCGTTGGGAATCACCGCGGCGACCACGCCATCATTCACCGCAATGGCGATTCCCATGTTCACGTGATCATGCCGGTAAATCCCTTCGGCGCTCCAACTCGCATTCAATCGCGGATGCTTCAGGAGCACTCGGGCTGCTAACGCCACCAACAGGTCGGTATGAGTGATTCGGACTCTCTTCGCCAGATCGGTATGCGTGCGCTCGATCTCGCCCACGGTGCGCTGGCGATATTCGTTGAGCGCGGTGGCTTCGATCTCGCGGCTCACGAAGAAGTGAGGGACAGTCGTCCAGCTTTGCGTGGTGCGCTCAGCCATGAGACGGCCCAGCGAGCTGGACACTTCCAGGCTTCCAGGTTTTTTCTCCGCTGCCCGCGCTGAGGCCGCTGCCTGCACGTCTGACGCGAGAATTTCGCCACCCGAACCTGAGCCGCGAACGGTCGAAAGATCGACGCCCATCTCTTTAGCAAGGCGTCTTGCCTTGGGAGAGATTCTTGCGTCGAATGATGCTGCCTGTGCCGAGGCTGTGGGAGGCTGGGATGACTCAGTTTTCGCGCGCGATCCAGCCCTCGCCGTCGGGCCAGTCAGTGCGCTCTCGAGGGGAGGTACTTCGCCGGGCGCCAGGATCCAGGCAATCGTTTGTCCGACAGGAATGTCGGCGCCCGCTATGGCCTTGATGCCCGTCAGAATACCATCGGCGGGCGATTCGACTTCGACTACCGCTTTATCCGTTTCGATTTCAAGGAGCGGTTCGCCTTTCGTGACGCGGTCGCCTTCCTGCTTCCGCCAGCCGAGAAGCTTGCCGGTTTCCTGCGCCATCTCGAGGGCGGGCATCACAACGCTGAAGGCCATAGTCTTTGACGGGGGAAGGTCCCACGATGACCTTCAGCCCGAAACTCCTACCCGCTCAGTCTTCGCGCTGGTCTCGATCAATTCGATCACGCGTTCGCTGGGCGAAGCTTCGGATTCCCGTATAGTCGGTAGTGGCCCGTTCACCGTGTAGTAATGCGCGCCCGCGACCAGAAGTTGTTCCGCGGGGAAGCGCGTGATGACCTCGTGTCCAGTCGGGGTGACCACGATTTCTTCTTCGATGCGCGCCGCGCTCCAACCGTCCGTCGAAGGCCAGAAGGTTTCCAGGGCAAACACCATGCCGGACTTGATTTCGACGGGATGCTGGAATGAAACCAGACGGCTGATGACTGGCTTCTCCCAGATCGCAAGCCCGATGCCGTGGCCGTATTGCAGGGCAAAGGCCGCTTCTTCGTTGGGGAAACCGAAATCTTGCGCCTTCGGCCATACAGCCGCAATCTCGGCCGTGGTGCGGCCGGGTCGCACCAGTTCGATGGCGGCGTCGAGATAATCGCGGCAGCGCTTGTAAGCGTCGACCATGGCATGCGATGCGAAGCCCACGGTGAAGCAGCGGTAATAGCAGGTGCGGTATCCCATGTAGGAATGCAGAATGTCGTAGTACACGGGATCGCCGGGGCGCAGCACGCGATCGGAGAACACGTGCGGATGCGGATTGCAGCGTTCGCCGGAAATTGCATTCACCGCCTCGACGTATTCCGAGCCGAGATCGTAGAGAACTTTGCTGACGAGTCCGACCGCTTCGTTTTCGCGCAGACCGGGCTTCATGGCGCGGTAGAGTTCGTCGTAGGCGGCGTCGACCATCATGGCGGAAGTATTGAGTAGGGAGATTTCGTCCTGCGTTTTGATGACGCGGGCCTCGGACATGAGCTGCTGGCCGTCGACCACCTCGATGCCTTCGCGCTGCAACGCAAACAAGACCGGCAGTTCGATGATGTCGATGCCGACCGGCTCTTTGTGCAGGCCGCGCATTTCGAGTTCAATACGAATTTTTTTGGCGACATCTTCCGCGCGGCCCATCTCGGGCGTCATCGCGCCACGCAGCATGGAAATCCCCGGCCGCGAGCGATCACCGAGCCATGGGCAATTGAGTTGATGATGTTTGGCGGCTGATCCGAAGTCCCACAAGATGGGCTCGTCATTTTGCGGCAGCAGCGTGAAGCGATTGGCCTTGTCCTGGGCCCAGGTGCCGATGTGGGTGGAGGTCAGGTAGCGCACATTGTTCATGTCGAAGCAGAGCAACGACCCCATCGACGACTGCGCAAGCAGGTCCCGTGCTTTTTGCAGGCGCTCGCGGCGCAGCCGGTCGAAATCGATCCGGTTCTCCCAGTCCACAGCCATCGTTCCGTGCGTTTTGAGTCCCACAAAGCCTCCTTCGTAGAGACGCTGCCTGCAGCGTCTTGCCGGTATCGCCTCGAAACTATGCTTTTATCCACGCCGCCGCCACAGACATAGCAAGCGACATCTCTACGACTTGTTGCACAGCTTCCGGGCGACTTCGGCTACCGTTTCTTCCGTTGGCACCGTCACATCTTCCAGCGGCGGCGAGAACGGAATGGGGACGTGCATCGCGCCCATGCGCTTCACCGGAGCATCGAGATCGTAGAATGCGCCTTCGGCGATTACCGCCGCGAGTTCGGCCGTCACTCCATAGCGTCCGTAGCCTTCATCGATCACAATCACGCGTGACGTTTTCTTCGCCGACTCGATGATCGTCTTTTCATCCAACGGCCAGGTGGTGCGCGGATCTACTACTTCCGCGCTGATGCCTTCCTTTTCCAGCATATCCGCCGCGCCCAGCGCGACCTGTACCATGCTGCTCGTAGCCACGAGCGTGATGTCTTTGCCGACACGCTTCACGTCGGCCACGCCTAGCGGAATCGTGTAATCCTCCGCCGGGACGTGCCCCTTCAACTTGTACATCATTTTGTCTTCAAAAAAGACCACTGGGTTCTCGTCGCGAATCGCGGTCTTCAGCAAGCCTTTCGCATCGTAGGGGGTCGAAGGCAGCACGACTTTCAATCCTGGCACGTGGCTGAACCAGGCATGCAGCGACTGCGAATGCTGCGCCGCAGAGCGGCGCGTGGCGCCTAGCGTAGTGCGCATCACCATGGGAACTTTCCAGTGCCCGCCCGACATGTAGTGGGCCTTCGCCGCCTGATTCACCATTTGATCCATAGTCAGGGTGAGGAAATCGCCGAACATGATGTCGACGACTGGCCGCAGTCCAGTCATCGCGGCGCCGACAGCGACGCCCGTAAAGCCAGCTTCGGAAATGGGAGTGTCGAGCACCCGGTCCGCGCCAAATTCTTCCACCAATCCCGACAGGACCTTGAAGGGCGTTCCGGCTTCAGCCACGTCTTCGCCGAAGATACATACCCGCGAGTCGCGGCGCATCTCTTCGGCCAGCGCCTCGCGCACCGCCTGCGCAAATGTGAGCTCGCGTTCCGGCATCGCTCGCTCAGGCATAAACGTCTTCCTCCACCTGCTCGACACTAGGATAGGGCGACACAATGGCGAATTTCACTGCGGCTTCCATCTCAGAGCACGCTGCAGCGGTAATTTGCTCGAGCGCCGCCGCATCCGCATGCCCCTGCCCGTGCAGCCAGTCGGCAAGCAGCTTGATGGGATCTCGCTCGGTCTTCCAATGCTGCTCTTCCCGCTTCGCGCG
>Ga0182015_10001773_pt1 | contig 27570 bp, 24 predicted proteins | sample 712P3MmetaG_FD_120478 | JGI IMG/M metagenome (GOLD analysis project Ga0182015, IMG submission 120478) | Permafrost microbial communities from Stordalen Mire, Sweden - 712P3M metaG | ecosystem: Environmental > Terrestrial > Soil > Wetlands > Permafrost | place: Sweden: Stordalen | collected... | reverse complement strand
TTTGTCCTTCGACTCGCTGCGCTCGCTCAGGATGACGCGGGAGTTTGTCCTTCGACTCGCTGCGCTCGCTCAGGATGACACGGGGGTTTGCTCGCTCAGGATGACGGGGGGCGGGGGGCGTATTTTAGGGAGGTTGCGGTGTTGAAGAGGACGATTGGTTCGGGGAGCGCGGGGGCGGTGGCGAGGAGCTGACGCAGCGCGGTGAGCGTAGCGCCGCCTTCTTCGGTTGCATCGATGCCTTCGTACCGGTGGAGATCGCGCATCGCTGCGCCGGCGTCGTCGTCGGAGACGGCGATAGCATGGCCGCGGGATTCTCGCAGCGCGCGCAGCGTGAGGCGATCGCCGATGCCGCCGGGTACGCGCAGACCCCACATCGTCGTCGCGGCATCCTCGACGCGCGCTGCCACTTCTTCACCGCGTTCGAACGCGCGGACGATCGGCGCGCAGCCCGTCGCTTGAACGGCGACCATGACGGGGCGCCGGGCGTCGATCCATCCCAGCTGTTGCAGCTCGTCGAAGGCCTTCCACATCGCGACCAGCCCCGTGCCGCCGCCGGTCGGATAGACGATCGTTCCGGGAACGCGGCCGAGCTGTTCGACCAGCTCGTAGCCCATCGTCTTCTTCCCTTCCACGCGGTAGGGCTCGCGGAAGGTCGCGACGTTGAAGGCGCCGCTCTCACGCGCGTACTGCGCCGCAAGGCGGCCGGCGTCGTCGATCAAGCCGTCGACGAGCACGACCTGCGCGCCGTAGCTTTCCATTTCTTCGACGAGCATCGCCGGCGTGTCGCGCGGAACGTAGACACGCACGGCAAGGCCTGCCCGCGCGCCGTAGGCTGCCAGCGCGCCGCCGGCATTGCCGGCGCTCGGCGCTACCAGCGCCGGCACGCCCATGCGTTTTGCAACCGTCACGGCGACCGACATACCTCGCGATTTGAACGAGCCCGTCGGATTCTGCGCTTCGTCTTTCACGTAGATATCGTGGTCGTGCGCCAAGCGATCGAGCGCAACGAGCGGCGTCGCACCCTCGCCCAGCGATACCGGCTCCTCTCCATCGGCGATCGGCAACACCTCGCGGTAGCGCCACATCGTCCACGGTCGCGCGGTTACCGCATCGGGCGACAACCAGTCGAGCCGATAGCGCACGAGCAGCGGCGCGCCGTCGCGCCGGCAGACCGTCGCGAGTTCGTCGGGCGCGCAGCGGTGCCTTTGCTCGCGCGAACATTCCAGATAGGCGGGCAGCATCAGTTCGTCCGCTTCTTCAGCGCGGCGCCGCGCGCCCACAGCGCGTAGGCAGGAATCGCGCTCAACAGAATCGCCAGGCCGGCGAGGCCGTCGCGCGGATAGGCGATGCAGGTTGCGATCGCCACGCCCCACGAGGCGAGCATGTAAACGGCCGTCGATACGGGATGCCAGGGAACGCGGAAGAGCGGCGCCGGCACGCCTGCGCGCCGATCGCGCGCGCAGAGCACGAAGAGCGCGAGCGCGAGCAAGCCGTTGAAAACGTAGAACGTTGAAACGACGTAGTTGAGGATGTGCTCGTAGCTTCCCGAAAGCGCGATGGCCATCGCCAAGACTCCTTGCAGCACGATGGCGACGACCGGCACGCGCGTGCGCGGATCGACCCAGGCTACCGCGCGAAAGAAGAGCCCGTCCTGCGCCATTGCATGGTAGAGCCGCGGCACGGTGAGCATGCGATTGCTCATGAATCCGAGCGTCGCGATTGCGATGGCGAGCGAGGCGAGCCGAGCGCCGGCCGGCCCCGCCGCGACGCGCAGCACCTCTGAGGCGGGTACGCTCGTTGCCGCCAAGCCGTCGATGCCGAGCGCGCGAATGCAGCCGGCGTTGACGAGCAGATAGAGGACCGCGACGCCGAGCATTCCCAACCACAGCCCGCGCGGCAGCGTGCGCGTGACGTTCTTCGCTTCGGCCGCCATGAAGTTCGCGACGACGGCGCCATTGTAAGTAAAGAGTATCGGGATCATCGCGAGGGCGAATGCGGCGCTTCCCGTGGACTGCCTCAGCGCGACACTGTGGAGGATGGGGTGCGCGACGAACGCCGCGATTACGAGCGCGACGAGCGCCGCGATCTTGAGGAGCGTCAACGCGTTTTGCACGTTGCCGCCTTGGCGGACGCCGAGTGCGTTGACGAGCGCGAGCGCGGCGAGGGCGATGACGGCGACGAACGCCGGCGCGACCGGAAGTCCGGTCAACGAGAGGAAGTATCCCGCGAAGAGCACCGCGGCGGCCGCTAAACCACCGGTGAACGACGCGAGCAGCGCCGCCCAACCGTACGCGAACGCGACGACCGGATGGAACGCATCGCGCAGGTATGCATACGCGCCGCAGCCGTCGGGACGGCGCACGCCGAGCTCGCCGAGAACGAACGCACCGAAGAGCGCGACGACGCCGCCCACGGCCCACGCCGCCAAGATTGCATTTCCGGAATGGATGCGCTGCGCGACGACGGAAGGCGTACGGAAGATTCCCGATCCGATAACGCTGCCCATGACGAGCAGCACCACGTCGGAAAGGCCGAGGCGCCGCTCAAACAGGCCGTTCGCCAAGAATCGTCGCACGGCGCACGCGGCGGCGCGCCGGAAAGTAATCGGCCAGCGCGCAGTGCTGCGTCCAGCGGTTATCCCAGAAGGCGACGGTGCCGGCGCGCCAGCGCCAGCGGACCTGAAACTCGGGCTGCGTCATGTGCTCGAAGAGCAGGCGCAGCAGCGCCTCGCTCTCGCGCGGCGAGACGCCCTCGATGTGCGAGGTGAAATCCTGATTGATGTAGAGCGCCTTGCGTCCGGTGGCCGGATTCGTGCGCGCGACGGGGTGCGAGACCGGCGGATGCTCGGCGTACATCCGATCGCGGCGGTCGTCCATTCCCAGCGCGCGAAACCGTTCGGGCGTGAAGTTCTTGGCGAACGAGTGCACGGCGCGCAGTCCCGAGACGAGTTGCTTGAGCGGCTCCGAGAGCGTTTCGTAGGCAAGGTACATGTTGGCCCACAGCGTGTCGCCGCCGAGTTCGGGAATATCTTCGGCGTAGAGCACCGCGCCCATCGGCGGGGTGGCGAGATATGTCACGTCGTTATGCCAGCGGTCGCTGTTGGCCCGGTGGGTTGCGTCGTGCGCCAGGATCATCACTTCGGGCGCGTCGCCCTGCCCTGGATAGAACGGGTGAACGTAGAGCGGGCCAAACCGAGCGGCGAAGTCGCGTTGCACAACCGGCGTTAGCGATTGGTTTTCAAAGAAGAGGACGAGATGCTCGTCGAGCGCGCTGCGAATCTCGGCGATGTCCGCGTCGGTCAACGGCGCCGCGAGATCGATGCCTTCGACGGTCGCGCCGATTGCGGGCGTGAGCCGCCTGACGGCGAGAGAGTTCATACTCGCGAAGTGCCATCGAGAATCGAGAGAGACCTTCCGCCTAGAGCGAAGAGGCTGCGCGTGCTACCGGACGGAAGAACGTCACGAACAATGGAGGGCGCTCGCCTTGGCATCATCGACTGAAGGTTCGCTGTTCCTGCACTACCCCTGCTTTGACGGGCTCGTCTCAGCCGCGATCGCTTGGGACTTCCTCGAGAGCTCGCAAGGATGGAGGCTCGCCGCCATTTGTCCCGTCAACTACGACCGAAGAGACACGTGGCTTACGACTCCGCTGCCTTCACAATCGGTCGTCGTCGACTTCCTTTATCATCCCGATGCGGCTTTTTGGGCGGACCATCACCCAACGACGTTCATTAACGAAGAGAGCCGGCTTAACTTCGAGCTGCGAACGGATAAGCGATTCTTCCTGTACGATCCCAAAGCGACATCATGTGCAAAACTTCTTTGGGAGCGGGTGGGCTACGCTTCATCCGACCCGACGCGATATGCGGAGATGGCCGTTTGGGCAGATCGCACGGACTCGGCGACATACGATTCGGTCGACGAAGCGATTTTTGGAACGCAGCCGGCCTTGAGGATCGCGCGCAGTCTTAGCGCCGGGCAAGACCAAGAGTACTGCGCGTTTCTGCTTCAGGCTATGCACGCTCTAACGTTGGAAGAGATTGCCGAGCTCCCAGAAGTTGCCTCGCGAGAGAGCGACGTTCGGGTTCGGACGCAGAAGGGAATCGATCTGGTCAACGAACGCATCGCGATGCAGAGCGGCGGCATTGTGGTCGTCGACGTCGACGAGGCGCCCGACGCAATCGTCAATAGATATAGCCCGTACTTCGGTCGCTTTCGAGATGCTCGCTATTCTGTCGCTTTGATTCGCTCGGCGAAGGGTGCCTCGATCCTGGCGATGCGAAACCCTTGGATAAACTTTGAGAGCGTCCATTTAGGCGAGATTTTTGAGCCGTTCAAAGGCGGCGGTCACCAACGGGTCGCGGCGGTCGTGATTCCGGCCGACTCTGGGACCGACCCGCGGGCTGCAGTTGACGGCATCGTCGCTGCAATCCGCGCCAAGGACCGGGCGCTTGCGGAAGGCGAGAGGCGCGCGATCGCGTGAGCGAACGATTCAACTTCTACGACATCTACGGGTACCTCATTCCCGGGCTAACCCTCGTCACGCTGCTATGGCTCCCCTTCGGGATCATCCAACCATCGTCGCTGAACGCGGGCTTAGGAGCCGCCGCCGCCGCGGTACTTGTTGGGTACATCGTCGGTCATTTCGTCGCTGCAACGGCCGGAGGTCTGATCTCTGCCAAGACGGCTCGAAGCAAAGACGGACAGCCGGCTTTCCCGTCAATCGTTTTATTGAACCCATCGGACGATAAGCTCAACCCTGAGCTAAAAACCCGGCTTGCAAAGAACGTCGCGGCATCGTTCTCGCTGGACCTTCACGTCGGAGAAGAGGCCGACGACCACATTGGAAACATCCGCCAGGCAGCGTTCTTTCTTTGCAGACCCGTCGTGAACAAAATAACCGCCTATCCCGAGCAGTTCGAGGGGCTTTACGCCATGATGAGCAGCGTGGCCATTGACTTTGCGCTCGGATTCGCCTATATGCTCGGGTGGACTGCAGCCTGTTACGTGAACTTTGCGGACGCCACGCTCGTCGCTTACGCGGGCATCGCGCTGGCATTACTCGCAGTGGTTGCGTTTGCGGTGAGGGATGCCCGTACGCCGCGCAATGCCGTGAGCGCGCTGGCGCTGTTGTTCTTCTGCTGCGCCTACGTTCTCGGCTTACAGACGGCAATACCGCCCGATCGCATGCCGGTGTTCCCGATAATCGCCGCGCTTTGCTTAGCGGCCTCGTTTCGCTTCAAGTCCCAGTATCGCTACTTCGCGAACGAATTTGCCAAGGCGGTATGGACCTATTTTCCCGATACTCCCGCTTCGAGCTTAGGGCACGGCGCCGTGCGCAAGGATGTCGGCGAGGGCGCCTCGGGGCGCTAGATCTTCCCGGCTGAAGTCGAGCTGCTCGCTGAGGCGTTCGCCGTACGCGACCTTCGAGTTGCGGGCGCGGACGTCGATTTTGTACCGGATCGCGTTGAACGGCCGGAGGTGTGCCGTCGAGGTAAATGCGGCGTACAGCGGCACGGCGGTCGCGTCGTAGGCCGATAGCGGCTTCATTCCCAGCAGCAACTCCATCGTGCGCAGGATGCTGACGGTCGAATAATGCGCGTGGATGACGCCGCCTCGTGCATACGGGGAGGCGATGTAGAGCGTCGTGCGCTGATCGCTAACGTGGTCGGCGCCGTCCTGCGCGTCATCCTCGGTGATGAAGACGGCCGACGACTTCCATATCTTCGAATGGGAGATCGCCGCGACGATCAGCCCCACCGCGTAGTCGTTGGTCGCAATGTAGGCGGCCGGAGTGAGCCGCCCGGCGCGCGTGCCGTACGTGTGGTCGTTGGGCAGCCACATGTACTCGAGTTGCGGCAGCGTGCCGGTTGCAACGAAATGGTCGAACTCGCGCTTCCACTCTTTATAGCGCGCGAGATCGCTGTAGTTGAGGTTCCAGCCGACGTAGTGCGGATCGTAGCGATCGCCCAAGCTCGGCGCCGTCGAGGGCGGATGTCCGTCGACCGCCGGTAGCAGCGCCATCTCGCCGTAATCGCGAAAGCTGACACCGGCGCGGCCCGCGGCATCCCACAGGTAGCCGGCGGCGGGAACGTCGGCGCCCCTGCCGGTGAGCGTTTCGTCGTTGTCGTTGCGATTGCCGTATGTCGGCGGCCACATTCGCTCGACGTAGTCGGTCGCGAAGGCGCCGTCGGCCCAGTTATGTCCTGCGTCGCTCACCTCACCGCTGGCATAGAAGTTGTCGAAGAGTCCGAAGCGCCGCGCCAGCGCGTGTTGGTTCGGCGTGACGCGTGCGCCGAAATACACGAGCTTCGGATCGCCGTTGCCCTGCGGCAGATCGCCGAGGATTTGATCGTACGTGCGGTTCTCTTTAAGAATGAAGAACACGTGTTTGATGGGGCCGCCGGCGCCGACGATTGTGTTGGGCGGCGGCGCAGCGCCGGCACCTTGCGCGCCTTGCGGATTGGGCGGCAGGTTGGCGTTGAGATCGAGCACGCGGATCGAACCGTACTCGATCGCCGCGATGTAGTCGTGATCGCTGCGGCTCATCACGTTGAAACCGGTGTTGGGTCTGGCGCCTTCACCTTTGCCGTCGATGATGAAGAGCCGGTTATCCAGGGGAACGACGTCGGTCGGGTACCAGCCCGCGGGCAGCCGCGCCGCCACGCTGCCGTTGCGCACGACGGCGATTTCATTCGCAGCGCCGAGGCTAACATAAAGGGCGTCGCCTTGCGCCGCGAGCGCGTTGGGCGAGGAGCCGACGGCGTGCGGCACGCTGCCGACGGAGATGTCGGCAATGCGACGTCCGGTGTCGACGTCGTACTCACCGACGGTGTCGGCGTCGGACTGCGCGACGTACAGGTCGTTGCCGAGGACGAGCAGGTCGCTGGGATGGAGATCCGCGCGAATGCGCCGCACCGATCCGGTGAGCGCGTTGACGCCGGCGACGTAGCTGCCGGAACGTACCGCGACAAAGACCTGCGTTCCATCGGTCGAGAAGACGACGTTGCCGAGCTGGTGGCCCACGGGGGTGGGCCGCGCCTTGCGAAGGTCGCTTAACGCGGCGATCCTCACCGATCCGTCGCCATCGGTCGCCACGGCGACGATGCCCTTGGCCGCCGCCAGGGAGATTGGGTACGTGCCGCGCGGCAGTGCGATCTTCTGCACCGAGCCGGTTTTAGGGTCGACGGAGAGGATTGCGTCGGCGTTCGCGCCCGCGACCAAGACGTCGCCATCACTCCATACTGGGCGGCCGTACGCGCCCGATAGCGGTATGCGTTTGATGAGGTGCAGGTCCGCCGCCGCATAGAGGACGAGCGCGGGCGGATTGAAGCCCGACTCCACGACCGCGAGCGTCGCACCGTCGGGAGAGAGCGCAGCGCCTTGCGGCATCGTGCCGGTTTCAAAAACCGGGCCAGCCGGTGCACGCAGCACCCAGCCGTTGGGCAGAACCTCGAACGCTGCGCTCGATGCGAACGTGATGCCAGCGGCGAGCACCACGGCGGTCAGCGTGGCGATCGCCAAGGCACCGCGAGCCGATCGGCTAGGTATCGAGTAAGGTATGTGCATTATTACAGTTTACCGGAGACGCCAACTTTCGTCCTTCGGCTTCGCTCGCACTTCGGCTCGCTGCGCTCGCTCAGTGCTTCGCAGACGCCGGTCCTTCGACTTCGCGCCCTTCGGGCGCTCCGCTCAGGATGACATTCATTCGTGTAACGTTAGGATGAGCTTGATCGATGCGGGCTGCACGTACAGCGCATTGGTTGGGTAGTTGGCGAGATACGAGGTATCATTCGGGCCCGGGTAGAGTCCGCGATAGGGAACGCCTGCATCGTAGCGGGTGAACGGGCCCGAAGCCGAATTGAAGATGTTCGTCGCCGCCACCGTAAGATCGAGGTGACCGAAGTTCCTGCCGAGCGCGGCGTCCACCATGGTGTACGGCGGCTGGTTGAGCGTGTTGTCTCTACCCGCAAGAGTCAGCGCCGTCGAAGCGTGCCAACCGCGCTGCGCCCAGATGAAAACGGCCGATCCCTGCTGCTGCGGAACTCCGAGAAACTGCTGGTAGTCGACTAACGTGCCGCCCGAGGTTGGGTTGGAAACGTTCGGCCCGAGTGCGTACGGGTAAGCGACGTTGAGGCCGTACGAGAACGTCGCCGTGACATTCAATCGCGGGAAGAGCTGCTTGTAGTGCGCTTCCGCGCCCTCGTACACGGCGTTACCGATGTTGATCGGAATCTCGTACGCATATCCTGGCGGCGTACCGCAGAAACTCTTCGCGCCACCGCCCGGATAGTAGTTCTCGATCGTGTCGCGGAGATTCGAGCGGTAAAAGGCAACGTCGAGATTCGACGTACTCGAGAAGAGATGCGAGAAGCCGAGTTCGTACTCCGTTGCATGCTCCGGTCTCTCGTTCGGATTGCCGTTGAAAATGACGCAGTTTTGATCGGGCGGCGTCTGACCGCCCGGTTCGACATAGCGCTCGTACAGCAATGGGGCCCGGAAGCCGGTTCCCACCGAAACACGCACGTCGCTCGACGAGCCAATGTTCTGGCTCAGGCCGAGGCGCCAGTTCAAGTCGTTGCCGAAGGTCGAATACTGTGCGTCGTAGAGGCCACCCGAGAGTCTTAGGCCGCCGAACTGCTGGGATCCGCGGAAGAAATACGAGTCGATGCTCTGAGAAAGCGTGATCGGCCCGCCGGCAACGTCGACGATGCTGGCCCCGGCAAGCGACTCCTGGCGAGCGTAGCCGCCAAATGAAAAGTCGCTTTCGTCGAACGTCCGGCCCCACGACAAGGCTTCGTTGTACCGCGTGTCGACGTGCTCGACGTCGTACGGCGAGACGGAGCCGCCTTGGAAATCGATGTCATCGTCGTCGGCGAAGAACGTTGCGGAGAGCGTTCCCGCTCCCAGCGGCGTACGCGAATACGCGTCGTATGCCCGGATGCTCTGCGCAAACGTCGCACTGCCGACGCCGACGTTGTAGCCGTACACCGGGTTAGCAACTTCGTCAGGCTCGCCTTTCATCGGCGAGAAGTTGCAAGCCGCGCCGGGGCCGCTGAAGACGCAGGTCGGGTTTCCCGCGATCCCGGTGACGGCGCTCGACTCGTCCCGGTTATCGCCGAGCGTGAAAAGGCGGAACCCGACGTCCGAGCGCTGCGAGAAGTTGTAATCGAGATTCACCAGACCCAGCATTGCCGCAATCGACGACCCGAGATGCACGAGGGTCGGACAGTTCGGAGTGGGGGCGCTACTGGATGACGGTCCGCAGTAGATCGGCGTGTTGTTAAACGGCACGACCAAAGCGTTCTCGTTGACTTGACCGCTTTGCTGGAAATCGTCGCCGGCCAGCGCGTACCCGAGCTTACCGATCGTGCCGGTCGTGTTGAGCCACGTCTGCGTCGTGCCGAACGAACCGATAGATCCCGAAAGGGCGAAGTGCTCTTCCTGCGTCGGCCGCAGCGAAACGAAATTGACCGCGCCGCCGAACGTGTTGCTGCCTTCCAAATCGGTCGGGCCCAAACCCTCGGTCACGTTGATGCTGTTGAAGGCTGCGACGGCAAACTCGGAGATATCGATGTCGCCCGTGTTGCCGTCGTTGAGCTGCTGACCGTCCAACGTGACCATCGCTTCCGATGGATCCGGCCCGCGCAGCGAAACGACCATCGGTGCGGTCGGGGCGCCCGAGTCGGGATGCTGAAGGACCACCGATGGAACCTCCTCGAGCGCCTCGTACGCCTGGGCGTATCCGAGCGCATCCATTTGCGCGCGCGAGACGTCCACCTCGGGTATGACGCTGCGATCGAGCGTATAACCGCCGTTGACCGTTACTTGGCCGATGGTGCGCAGCTTGGGCGTGTCACTCGGTTCTAGAATCACCGAGATATGCGCCCCGTCGTTTAGTTCACCGGTATTGACGGTGGCGTTAGCATAGCCCTTAGCGACGACCGTGAGATCGTATCTGCCGGCCGGTACGACGATCGAGAAGGTGCCTTTCGCATCGGTCGACACCGTTGTCGACTTCGGACCGCGAAAGGTCAATTGCGCCTGCGCTATCGGAGCGCCTGCGGGAGTATGGACGCTGCCGCCGACCAGGCAGCACGCCGCAACGAGTATAGGAAGCATCGATGCCCTCGCGATGTGAGTGTGCGGTTTTGGTAGAGCGAAGGGCATCTTGGGGAGGGGCGCGCTTGCCGCGCCGCAGCGCGGAGAGCCTGCGCGGGCAGATTGGAGCGCCGGCAAAGGTTCGCGACCATCGCGGGCCCGCATATGCATGCGAGCGGAAACGATCGATCCCGACGATCGCGGCGATGATGCGATCGCGATGCGAGAGAATCCAGCGCGCCAAGGCAAAGACCACGATCGCGACGGCGGCGGCGCACGCGAGCGTCGTGCCCAAGCCGAGGAGCACCGACCCGCCAAATGCGTCGTCGAGGCCGCCGAGCGTCGTTCCGGCCAGTCGCGCGTCGAAGAGTTCCATCGCCGGAACGGCTAGCGATGCGAGCAGCATCGTGGCGCCGACGAAGAGCGGCGCGCTGCGCCAACTCGGTGCCGGTGACGATGCCAACGCTCGATGGGCCACCGCGTCGCAGCAGAGCCGCAGGCCACGCAGCGCGACCACACCGGCGACCACGGCGGCAAGCGCGACGACCAGGCCGCGCGAGTCGTGACTGGAAACGTCGTCGTAGCTCGCGTGCGCGACCAGATAGTCGGCAATGACGTCGATCGTCCCGTGCGCCACCGCGGCCGCGGCGGCAGCAGCGGCGATCACCAATGCGATCAGCGAGCGAGAAGCGACGGGCATTGGCGCGTGCATTCGGGCCCTCTGCTGCCTCCGCCTCGCGAGGATGTCACATTTGACGGGATCGTTCCGTCAAGGGGGCGGAGGTACGAAAACGACATGTTGAAGTGGTTCATCAAGAAACAACTCGAAAAGTTTGGACGGACCTGGGGATACGACACCGGCTACATGCGCGAGATCGTCGACGAGGCCGGCGTGGGCGCGGTACTGCCGATGCAAGCGCTGGGTAAGTTGGGCGCGTACCGGAAGGCCCCGGTGGACGCGTACTTCGGGGCGAGTCTGACGGCGGCGAAGGCGGGCAACTGTGGCCCCTGCTTGCAGCTCGGCGTGCGGATGGCCGAGGCGGCCGGTGTGAAGCCGCAGACGATTCGCGCGATCCTCGAACGGGATTATGCGAAGTGTTCGAACGACGCGCTGCTCGGCGTCGAGCTGGCGTTGGCGACGATTGCGCGACGGCAGCGGCGACGAGGCGCGCGCGGAGATTCTGCGGCGTTGGGGACGTGTCGGGCTGGTCTCGCTTGCCTATGGTATCGTGGCGGCCCAGTCGTATCCGACGTTCAAATACGCGATCGGTCACGGCCACGCGTGCGTGCGCCTGCGCGTCGGCGGCGAGACGATCGCGATGCAGCATCCACAGTACGCGTGACGAGCCAGCGCGCGGAGCGATTTGAAGAGATGCGCGGGGTGCTCGCGCGCCACGCGTACCGGATGCTCGGCGAGTACGGCGAGGCCGAAGACGTAGCGCAGGATGCGTTCTTACGCTGGAGCGCCGCGCTCGATACGGCACGCATCGAAGACGAACGAGCGCTCGCGCGGACGATCGTGACGCGCCTGTGCCTCGATCGGCTGCGCTCGGCGCGCGCCAAGCGCGAAGTGTACGTCGGTCCGTGGCTGCCGGAGCCGGTTATCGCCGAGAGCTCGGACGAACCGGCGGCCGCGGCCACGCTCGCCGACGACATCTCGTTCGCATTGCTGCTCGCGCTCGAACGATTGGCGCCGCTCGAGCGCGCCGCATTTTTGCTGCACGACGTGCTCGACGTGCCGTTTGCCGAGGTAGCACAGACGCTGGGACGCGCCGAACCAGCCGTCCGCAAACTCGCGACGCGCGCGCGACCACGTCCGCGATGCCGGGCGGCATTCGCGCGTCAACCGCGACGAGCTGCTCCGCGTGCGCGACGAATTTTTGGCGGCTCTGCAAAACGACGATCCGGCGTCCCTCGAACGCCTGCTCACCGACGACGTCGTCCTCACCAGCGACGGCGGCGGGAGAGTCGCCGCGGCAACGGTGCCGGTAGTCGGGCGCGAGCGCGTGTCGCGGCTGCTCTTCGGCTTAAAGGAAAAGGGCTGGCGCAACATCGTGCGCATGGATCTCGTCACCCTCAACGGGATGCCGGGCATCGTCACGTTCAACGCAAACGGCGTTCAAGAAGCGGTCGCGTTCGAGATTATCGGCGGGTGCATCGCCGCGATGTACGTGGTGCGCAACCCCGAGAAGCTGCGCAACGTGGGCTAGCGCACGAGGATGCCGATCGGCCAGTGCAGGCGCGTCGCCGTGCCTCCAATTCCGTGGGCCGAGCCTCCCGCTGCGATAACCGCGATGTCCGGCGGATCGTCATAACCGACACGATTAACGTAGATCCGCTGCCGTCCGTCGACGGCGATGCCTTCCGGGCCGCCTGCTACCGATATGACGCGCACCGGCGATGCGTCGCCGTCGGCTCCAGGCGCGTACACGAGTATCTGCTCGTTGGCCTGGCCGACATCGTACACTTGACCGGAATCGTCGACCGCCAGGCCGGCCGACGAATCGAGCTTGGTGTTGGGGCCGGAAATTCTCCGCAGCGGTTTGACGTCGCCATTGGCCGCGGGAGCGTAAACGGTAACGCTGCTGCGATTCGACGCGTAGAGATTGCCGCTGGAATCGAAGCCGAGACCCCACGGATACTTGAGGCCCGTGCGGTTTCCGCTAATCACGCGCACCGGGGCGGCGTTCCCGTTTGCGTTTGGCGCGTAAACGACGATGCTGTCGGAATTCTCGTTGGCGGCGTAGAGGTAGCCTTGGCCGTCGATGGCGAGACCTTCGGTCTGGCCCAGCTTCGTTGCCGAACCCGCGATCGAGCGGATCGGCGCAACGTTACCTCGCGCGCCATCGGCGAAAACCTCGATCGAGCGGGGGTTGCCGTTGGCGACGTAGAGATCGCCCTGCGAATCCACGGCGACGCCGGCAACTTGCTTGAGTTTCGTCTTCGAACCCACGATCTCGAAGACGGGGGGCGCGTCGCCACGCGCGTTCTGCGCGAAGAACAGGAGACCGCTTCTCTGATGGTCCGATCGCTCCCCGTTTGCAACGACGATGCAGTGCGCGTCGGGACAGCCGCGAGCGCCGGCCGGCACGGCCTGCGACCCTGTGGCGCCGCCAGACGGCGGACTTACGGCGGCGTTTTGGCCGCAACTAACAAGGATCGCGGTCGCGCCGAAAGCGATGAGTTTACGGAGCCACGCGGACGCCATACGGTAGCCTCCTTCCGGCAGACGGCCGGACTTCGCTGCATCTTCTCGCTGCGGGTGACTATTGTCAATAATCCAGCGGCGCAGGACGAGGTCGGAAGCCTTGCTAACAGTTTTCGTTTTCGGTATACTGGGCGCAGAGATGACTTCCCCCGACTGGGTTTTGACCCTCCCTCTGCTTGCCAAGCCGCGCCGGCCAGAGGCTTTGAGCGATACGCGCGTCTTGCTCGAGCAGCTCGTTGCGAGCTTTGGCTCCAATGCCGTTGCGCGTTTGATCGACGTCAAACCCGCTACGATTACGAACTGGAAGCAGCGCAAGCGATCGATGGACCCGCGCTACGCACGCCGGGTCGCGGACTTACATTACGTGCTGAGCCGCGCGTTCCAGACGTTCGCGCCAGAAACCGCGATGCGTTGGCTCATCAGCAGCGATCCGTTTTTGGACGAACAGCGCCCGATCGACGTGCTGGTGTTGCAGGGGCCGTCGCGCTTGATCGACGCCCTCGACGCGCATGAGTCGGGAGCGTACCCGTGATGACGCTCTATCGAGTCTTTCCCTACGACCCAAGCGCTGCCGAGAATGATGAAGGCGGCGCTCTTTACGTCCCGCCGCCTTCGACCTCGGGTCGCATCGTCAACGTCGATTTATACCGCGAGCTCTATTTCGCCAAGCAGCCCGAGGCCGCCGCCGCCGAGCAATTCGGCTTCTTATTCACGTGGTATCCGTCGGATTTTGTTCACGCTGGTGGACGGCCGTACGCGCTGACCACCTACGACCTCGGCGACTCCGTCCGCGTGCTTGACCTCAACGATACCGCCGCGTTGTCGCGCGCCGGCATCAAGCGGCCATCGCAGGTGGTTACGAGAGACCGCCGCGTTTCTCAAGCATGGGCGCGGGCGATCTTCGAGCACGGTGGTCATAGCGGCGTATCATGGTGGAGCTACTACTGTCCCGATTGGGCAGTCTGTGGCCTTTGGGATATCAGTTCTTTGCGGCACGTCGGGCCGCCCGAAATGCTGACGACCTCGCACCCTGCCGTCGTTGCCGCCGCAAAGAGCATCGTGCGGCAAATTCATAACGACAGGTCCGCGCGGCGCCGACGCCGGAGATCATGACTCGCCCCTCGCGTTCGACTACGGGGTTCCCCTCGCACTTCGACTCGCTTCGCTCGCTCAGTGCTTCGCACACGCCGGTCCTTCGACTCGCTTCGCTCGGTCAGGATGACACGGGTTGGTTCGCTTGCACTTCGACTCGCTGCGCTCGCTCAGTGCTTCGCACACGCGCGTCCTTCGGCTCGCTTCGCTCGCTCAGGATGACAAGATGGGGGGCCAGCGAAACATGGGGGGTTGCTCGCCGGTAGTTCCGGGAGAGCTACTCCTGTAAGAAAGGTCCCGTTATGCTACGTACGATTGCCGGCGCGCTGCTATGCGCGGCTGTGGCCTTCCCGCTCGTCGCGAGCGCCGACCCCGTGCCCGATGCGGCGCAAAAGACGCTTACCGCCGATTACGCGCAGGTGTGCACAACCGACCAAGATCCAACCGATGCGAACCTTGCCACGGCATTTGCCATGCTCGCGCCGGACTTCGTCCACGTCGATTTCAAGGCCAAGCAGATGGACCGTGCCGATTTCATCGCGCAGGCCAAGCAGCAGATCAAACAATTCCACGTCACCACGTGCGCCAATACGATTCAATCGATGACGCTCTCCGATCCGAGCACGATCGTCGTCGTGGTAGGCGGCAAGATTGCCGGGCAGCTTCAGGCGCCCGACGGCAATCACGATATCGACGTGACGGCCACCTCGTCGGACACCTGGAAGCTCCAGAACGGCACGTGGCTGCAGACGCAGAGCAAAGACGTGAGCGTACTGGTAAAGATCGACGGTAAGGTCGTCCAGGACGAAGGTAACTAGCGAATGACTCGGAGACTTCTGCTCCTGGCGGCCGGCATTCTTGCGCTGTCCGCTCCGCTTGCCGTGCGCGCCGACGAGAGTCCCATCACCGAGATGCGCTGGCGCGCGCTAGGACCCGCGCTTCCCGAAGGGCGCGCATCGGCGGTCGTCGGCAGCGATCAGCACGCGCTGCTCTTTTACGCCGGCACCGCGGGCGGCGGCGCCTGGAAGAGCGTCGACGGCGGGACGTCCTGGCAGAACATCTCCGACGTCATTCACCTCAGCAGCATCGGCGCGATCGCGGTCGCTGCCAACGACGACCAGAACGTGTGGGTCGGCGCCGGCGAAACCAATCCGCGCAACGACGTCATCCCCGAGAGCGGCCTCTACCACTCGACCAACGGCGGCCGATCGTGGACCAACGCCGGCTTCGCCGGCGCGCCAGGGATCTCGAAGATTCTCTTAGATCCAAGCGATCCGAAGCACATCGTCGTGGCCGTGCTGGGCGACGTCTTTGCGCCGAGCACGCAGCGCGGCGTTTTCGTCTCGTTCGACGGCGGCGCGACCTTCAGCAAGACGCTCTACCTCTCGGAGCAATCCGGGGCGAGCGACCTGGCGATGGATCCGAAGAACCCCAGTATCATCTACGCCGGAATGTGGCACGTGCTGCGCCGTCCGTGGGCGCTCACGAGCGGTGGCACCGCCGACGACGGGCTCTATCGGTCGAGCGACGGCGGACGAACGTGGAGCGCCGTGACCGGCAACGGTTTTCCGGCGGCGCCCATCGGCCGGATCGGCGTGGCCATCGCGCCCTCGCAACCCACTCGCATCTACGCGCTCGTGGAGTCGGCGGCCGGCATTCTCTGGCGCTCGGACGACGCCGGCATCACCTGGAAGATGGTCAGCAAAGATTCGCTGGCGAACCAACGGCCTTTCTACTTCTCGCACGTGCGCGTTTCGCCGACCGACCCGTCAACCGTCTACGGGGTGAGCGTTTTGCTCGCTTCCTCGTATAACGGCGGCGAGAAGTTCAACCTCTCGGCGTTTAGCGTCCATCCCGACCTGCACGACATGTGGATATCCTCGGACGGCAACCGGATGGCGCTGGCCGGCGACGGCGGCATCGCGATATCCACGAATGGCGGCGCGACGTGGGCGAACTCGCGGAACATCGCGATCGGCCAAGTCTATCGCGTCGGCCTTTCGAATACCATCCCCTACCTCGTCTGCGGCGGCTTCCAGGACAACAACGTGTTCTGCGGCCCGGCATTCAACGGCAATAGCGACGGCATGACCAATCGCGACTGGATCAAGGTTACCGAGGGCGACGGCGAGTGGGCGATTCCCGACCCGACGAATCCGCGCTTGATCTGGGCCGATTCGCAGAACGGCGAGCTCGTCGTCTACGATCGCGTCTCGCACGAAGCGACGAACGTGCGGCCGTATCGCGGCACGGCGCAGGAAGATTTCGTGTTGGCAACGTCGCGCTACCGCTTCAACTGGGAATCGCCGGTTGCGTTTGCCGCGTACGATCCGCACGTGGCGTTCCTCGGCGGCAACGTGCTCTTCGAGACCAGCGACGGCGGCAAGCACTGGAAGGCGATCAGCCCCGACCTCACGCGCAACGACAAATCCAAACAGCAAGTCTCGCAGAACTCCGTCACCCACGATGAATCGGGCGCCGAAAACTACGGCACGATCCTCGACATCGAAACGTCCGCGCGCCGTACCGGCGAGATATGGACCGGCTCGGACGACGGGCTCGTCTACGTAACGCTGGATGGCGGCGCGCATTGGCGCAATGTCACGCCGCCCGGTCTGCCCGCCGACAGCGCGGTCGAAACCGTAGCTCCCTCGACGCTGGCCGACGGGACGGTCTACGTTTCGGCCGACCGGCACGCGATGGGCGACGACGGCGCCTATATTTTCGTCACGCACAACTACGGCGCCACCTGGCAACACGTGATCGGCGGAATCCCAGCCGGTCAATACGTGCGCGCGGTGCGCCCCGACACTGCCAACCGCAACATCGTCTATGCCGGCACGAATCGCGGGATCCTCATTTCTTGCGACGGCGGCGCGAACTGGCAGAGCTTCCAGAACAATCTGCCGACCGTCGAAGTGCGCGACATCCGCATTCAGCCCCAGTTCGACGACCTCGTCATCGCGACGCACGGCCGCGCGATCTGGGTGATGGACGACATTCGCGCGGCGCAGCAATCGGCGTGCGGGATCCCGACAGCGCCGCTGGTCATCGGCCCGCGTCCCGGCATCGCTCTCATCAGCTACCGCGATGACGAGGGCAACTACACCGATTTCGAAGCGCAGCAGCCCGGCGGCGGGCTTCTGAGCAGCGGCGGCGCCGTTGCCTCCCTCTACTACTGGCTGCCGGTGATGGCCAAGAAACGGCCGACCATCGACGTCTACGACCTGCACGGCCATCTGCTGCGCCACGTCGAGGGCGAACACGACGTGTTTACCGGTGAGGAAGGCGAATCGTATTGGCTGAGCCGCGCCGACGGCAAGAACGAGTTCGATTATGACTTTACGATCGACGGACCGGCCCGCTACGATAGCGCGCCCTTCTTCTTCCGCGGTCCCACAGAAGGCCCGGTGCTTCCACCCGGACGCTACCTCATGATCTTCCACCTCGACGGCACCACCTATCGGTTCCCGATCGTCCAGCTCGCGGATCCGCGCTCGCACATGACGACCGCGGAGTACCAGGCGCAGTTCGAGGCGCAGCGCCGAGCGTACAACCTTTTGGGGCGCGTCGATACGATGCTCAATTCCCTGCACGACGTGCACGAAACGCTGGTCGCCGATAAGAAGGCACTCAAACCGGCCGACGCCGCGACCGCAGCGAAGCTGCAGAGCGCAATCGACGGCATCGATGCGCTGGTTGCGACGCTGACGTCGTCACCCCAGAGCTTCGAAGACTCGATTCAGAAGCCCGGGCAACTGCTCGAAGACGTCCAGGGTTTGCTCAACGACGAGCCGCTGGCGCAGGCGACGCTCGCGCTCTACGCGCGACTCGAACGCAACTACGCGGTGCGCGCAAGCGCCTACGACGCGTGGGTCACGTCGCTTGCGGGAGTCAACGCGACGCTCAAAGCGGCCGGTCAGAAAGCGGTACCGGTACCGGCGTCGGCCCCCAGCGCGCGCTAGTCGTTGCCGGCCGGATAAGCGTAGGCGTAAGCGGCGGTATCCAAGACGCCCTGGCCGATGGTGTAGAGTTCCGCGCCATTGCGATCGCACTTCGCAACCGACTCGGACGAGTTAACCTCGAAGATGTCCCGGTCGCCGCTCTCGAATGAAAACGCAATTGAGGCGCCGGTGCGGCAACCCAGCGCGCGTGTTGCGCCGCGCTTCGCCGGCGGGTCGTTGTAGCGATTGATGCCGACGTACGCGTTCCCGAGCGCAAGGAAGCCGTCGCTCATGGCTTGGACGCCGGAGGCGGAGTTCTCGCTGCCGAGGCCCTCGTTTCCGTACTCCTTGACCTTGTGACCGTTGTAGGAAGCGACTTGCATCGTGTTGCTCGCGTTCAGATAGGTGAACCACAGATCGTTGTGTTTATCGCAGGACGCGAACTGCGCGCTGTAGATGTTCGAATCGGGCACGGTTCCCGATGGCTGCGTCGAGCCTGGTGTGTAGTACACGACGCTGCCCGCTCCTTGGCTGGTGTTGAACTCATTGGTTGCGTAGACGGTCCCGTTCGGGCAGACGGCGACCGCGGCGATGTACTCGTTGGGATCGCTCAGCGTCGTCTTTGCCGTGTAGGTATTGGGTGCGTAGACGTTAATGCCGTAGTCGCCCTCAGCGGCGACGTAGAGGTTGCCGTTCGCATCCATGTCGAGTCCTCCCGGGCCGGCCGAGTCCGTAATCGTTCCGAGGAGCGTGCCCTTCTTGGAATCGGCGAACTGGTAGACCTTGCTCACGAAGTGGTCGGAGACGAAGACCGATTTCGCCCAGGTGCTGCCGCGTCGTACCTGCGCCTGGCGCATTGCTGAAAGGGCACCCTGGCCCGAGGACGGCGGCATACTTGCGTTCCCAGCGCTGCAGCCGGCCGCGACGAGCACGGCGGCGAGGGCACCGGAGGGAAAGCTTAGGCTGATTCGTTTGGCGGCCATCAAAGCAACCTCATAGAAGAGCGTTTTGAGGAATATCGCACATGCTGGGGCAACATCATGAAGAAACTCTGAAGGATCGGCGCATCGTTTCGTTCTTACCGGCTGCGACGGAGATGATCTACGCGCTCGGGCTGGGCGACCGGCTCGTGGGCGTTTCGCACGAGTGCGACTTTCCGGCAGAAGCAACGAGCAAGCCGGTGGTCTCGCGCCCCGCCTTCGACATGACGGGCATGACCGCCGCGCAGATCGACGGCGACATCTCCGAGCGCTTGCGCCGGGGTGAGAGCATCTACCGCATCGATGAGCGGCTTCTGCGCGAGCTGCGGCCCCACGTGATCGTGACGCAAGACCTCTGCCAAGTCTGCGCGCCATCCGGAAACGAGCTCGGCGTGGCGCTGCGAGGGCTCGACGCGACGCCCGAGGTGCTCTTCATGAGCCCCACGTCCATCGCGGAGATCGAGAGCAACGTCCTCGATCTCGGCCGCGTGACGGGCTGCGAAGAGGCAGCGCGCGCGCTCGTTTCGGATATGGAGATGCGACTGCATCGACTGACGCAACGGGCAACCGGCCTGCGCCGCGTGCGGCTATTTATCGCCGAATGGGTCGATCCGCTCTTCTGCAGCGGGCATTGGGCGCCGGAGATGGCGGCATACGCCGGCGGTGACGACGCGCTGGGGCCCAAAGGCGGCGATTCGGCGCGGATTGCCTGGGACGACGTCGTCGCCTGGGCGCCCGAAATCATCGTCGTCGCACCCTGCGGATTTCGGCTCGCCGGCGCGCTCGAACAGGCCGCGCAGCTTCTCTCGCTTCCTCACTGGGCCGAGATTCCAGCCGTGCGCGAAGGGCGGGTGTATGCGGTCGATGCCAACGCGTACTTTGCTCGGCCGGGGCCGCGTGTGGTTGACGGGGCGGAACTCTTGGCGCACCTCATCCATCCTGACGAGTTCGACTGGCGCGGCGGTGCGGATGCGTTTGCGAAGGTGCCTCTGACTAGTTCCATCGATCTCCGGGCGCCTTGACGTAGGTTTCAAAGACGTAACGCCACGGAATCGTGAACGGGAAGATTACCCAAACGTTGCGCGCAACAGATTTCATTTGCCGGCGTTCACCGATGCGATGGCACGCGAGCTAGCGGCGAGCGCGTCGGCCGCATGCTGGACCGTAACGTCGGGCCGGCAAAGCCATGCCACGATAAGCCCACATTGAGCTTCGGCGATCGCAGCGGCGACCAGCGACAACGGAAGTGCGGGTTTGCGCGTGGCTCGCCGCCGGTGCAGTGCGAGACGCGTTTCGAGCTCCGCCGCCAGATAGCGCGTGAGGACCGTGCGCGCGGTGCCGTTGTTCACCGTAGCGAGAACGCCGCGCCCCTCGCGAAAATGCTGCACCACGGCCTCGAGAGAGGCCCTTTCGTACTCCTCGCAGACCGTATCGGCAAGGATGCCGACGATTCTTTGGGCGCTTTGGCGGAAGAGGTCGTCCTTATTTTCGGAGTGCTCGTAGAACGTGGAGCGCCCGACGTTGGCGCGATCGACAATATTGCTTACGGTTACGCCATCGTATCCAAGCGAAAGGATCAGATCGCGAAATGCCGCGAGAAGGTCGTCGTGCGTTCGCGCCGAGCGCCGGTCGCGCCTTGTGGGTTTTCGGACACTTTGGCGGTTTCGTCCACTAACGGTCAAGTCGGTCATTTATTCCATTACGTTTCATCGATCGTCTGCTATTGTAACCGCATGCAAACCGGACTTGTCAACGACCGGCTCGACGACCGAATTGCCGGCGCCCTTCTCGTCGCCTCCGCCCTGCTCACCATCGCCGCGCTTTCACACCATCCCTCGGTAGAGGCTCGTCAAGCGGGCGATTTCGTCAAAGCACTTGCTGCCGTTGGTACCATCAATGGGCCGTTTCACACGTTCATGATCGTGATGATCGTGGCGCTCTATGTGGGGCTCGTAGGCTTTTCGCTGCGCCGCGGCTTGCAGTCCGTGCTCGTTCTCGCCGGACTCGTCGCAGCGTCTCTTGGCGTGGGAGCCGAAGTGGGAGCTGCGCTGATCGACGGGTTCTTCGGACCGGCATTCGGCGCACATCTCCTGCGGGGGAATCCGGCATCGATCGCTCAAGCAATGCCCGTCATTTCAGCGGCGGCCTTGGCCTTGCAAATCCTCGCGAAGTTTGGTCTGTTCTCAATGACCGCTGCCATCGTTCTCTGGTCGGTCGATCTCCTTACGCGCGAGCCCCGGTCCATAATTCTTGCCTCTATCGGATGCTTCGGCGGAGCCGCGACCCTCGTCGCCACATCGACGGTGGCGACGTCGTTGACTTCGCATAACACGGCATTGGTCTTCGGGATTCAGGCGTTGTGGTATGCCGTCGCAGGTGCGCTCATGATCCGGAGGCGCCTCTAAAACGAGCGATGAAACGTAAAGACGCCCTCGTCAGCCTGGGAATTCTCGCCGGCGCCGTCGCAGCCTCCGCTACACCGGCCGCCCGGTTCAAGTGGGATTCGTTATGGGGCCTAATCTCGTGGCCATCGACTTGTTCGGCCCGTGGGCTGCGTTTGGAAATGCCGGAATGGGGCCGACGATGGGGCCGCCGCTCTTTAATTTGTGGTGTGCGGCCGGAACGACCGATCCTATCGACGTGGACGGTCTCATGATTCGGCCGCAGTACTCGTTTGCGAGCGCACCCTAGCCAAACGTCCTCGTCGTTCCGATGCAAGAGGCATCGTCCGCAGTAATCTCATGGGTGAAATCCGCCAGCCTCCATACGGACATTACGATGTCGGTCTGCACGGGCGCCATCATCGTCGCCAAGGCGGGCTTGTTCGATGGCTTGAGGGCCACAACGCATCACAGCGCATACGACTTTTCGAGAAGACGTTTCCGAAGGTGGTGTGATCGAACGTTATTACGCCGAGCCGGTTATGCGCGACGCTGCCTACAACATGGAGTATCGCCGCACCGCGCGGCCGCTGGGCGCCGGCGACGTGTAAGGAACTGGGCGGTTGACAGGGTCGCCATGAAGCCTGAAGAAAAATCAGCGCGTGATGAACAGAATGCGAATGATACTCGCCATGCCGGTCACCGCCGCACTCGTCGCGGGATGCGCGGGCACACCTTCGCCGATCGCGCCCGCCTCCCAGGTTGCAAACGCGCTGAAACGGTCGTGGATATCTCCCGAGGCGAAGAAGCAACCGCTTCTCTATGTTTCGTCGGTCCTCACCAACGACGTGTACGTGTACGCGTATTCCAGCCGCAAACTCGTGGGGACGCTCACAGGCTTCGAAACTCCGTACGGACTCTGCGTCGACACGTCGGGTGACGTGTGGGTCGTCAACGACGGCGCCCAGAATGTCGTCGAGTACGCGCATGGCGGGAGCAAGCCGATCGCGACGCTGCCAGACAGGGGGGAATACCCGGAAGGCTGCTCGGTCGATCCGACAACCGGGAATCTCGCGGTCACCAACTTCTCCAGCAACTCCGGCTCAGGGAGCGTTTCGATCTACGCCGGCGCGCAGGGCAATCCGCAGACGTACTCCGATCCCACGCTCCTTGAATACCGCTTCTGCGGTTACGACGACCGTGGCAATCTTTTCGTCGACGGCGCCGGTGCCGGCTCGACCTTCGCCTTCGCCGAGCTGCCGAAAGGTAGCGCGACGTTCACCGACATTACGCTGAGTCAGAGCGTCGAATGGCCCGGTGGCGTGCAATGGACCGGGAAGGACGTCGCCGTGGGCGATACGGACGCGCACGTGATCTACGAGGTTGCGGGCAGGACGGGGAAGGTGAAGCGTTCGACGCAGCTCACGGACGCTAACTACGTGAACCAGTTCTGGATTACGGGCAAGAAGGTCGTCGCAGCCAGCCAGGATGCCAACGCGGTCGGGTACTAGCATTTTCCGGCCGGCGGTTCGCCGGTCGCGACGATCAGCGTCGAGGAACCTTTCGGCGTGACGGTGAGCTCGGTGAAATAGAGCCGACGGCGCGTGTCACACGCTCCGGCCGTACGACGCTAGAATCTGAGAGAACGTGGGATTCTTTGAACGGCCGGATCCGCGGCTGATCGAGATCGCCGATCCGACGCCCGCAGGCGCGATTGGCCGCGCACTGCGCCGGCACGGTGTCGCCCTAGTAATTTGTCTTGCGGCGGCGCTAGGCGCGTACGCGGTCGACGTCGAGACGGGACTTCGCGAGTCCGCGGTAACCCGCGGCACGATCACGATGCACGGCCTGTTCGATCGAGCGACCATCGTGCGCGACCGGCGCGACATCCCGCACATCCGCGCGCGCAACGAACACGATCTGTACTTTGCCGAAGGCTATGCCGAGGGTTCCGACCGCCTCTTCCAGCTCGACCTGACGCGCCGCTACGCCTACGGCCGGCTCGCCGAGGTACTTGGGCCCAAAGCAGTGCCGTACGATCTCGTGCAGCGCGCGGTGGATATCGACGGAATCGCGCAGCGCCAACTGCGCGCGCTGGCGCGCAGCGATCGAACGGCGATCGCCGCGTTTAGCGCGGGGGTGAACGCGGCCGCTGCGACGCAGCCGCTGCCGGTCGAGTTCCGCCTGCTGCGCTACCGGCCGGCGCTCTGGACGCCAAAGGATTCGCTCGCCGTCTCGATCGTCGCGTCGCTCGAGCTGGCCGACTCGTGGCAGGACGTGTTCGCCCGCGACGCCGCGTGGCGGCAATCCGGAGCGCAGTGCTTCGCCGCGTTGTATCCATTGTCGGATACGCGCTACGACGTGACGGTCGACGGTGCGCGCGACGCCCTGCCGACCCAACGGCCGGCGAACGCGTGCGATGCGTCGGACGTTGCCGCGCTGCCGAACCGACGGCCGACCGGCAGCAACGCGTGGGCGGCGGGTGCGCGGCGGAGCGTCGACGGACACGCCCTGCTCGCCAACGACCCGCACCTCGACCTGACCATTCCCGGCATTTGGTACGTCGTCGATCTCGAGTCGCCTCAGCTGCACGCGGCGGGCGCGACGATTCCGGGCATCCCCGGCATCGTGCTCGGGCACAACGAGCGCGTGGCGTGGGCGTCGACGAACGCCGACATGGCGACGACGAGCGTCTTCGACGCGGGGCGTTTGCACGGCGGCTCGTGGGTAACCGAGCGGTTCGGGGTCCGTTTTTCGCGTGCCGTGAGCGCGCGCTACTATCGCACGGCGCGGGAGTTTTCGGTTGCCGCCGACGATGCCGATCCTAAGGCACTCGCGTTCGTGCGCTGGCCGATCTACGCACAGACGCGATCGACCATCGCGACGGGGCTTGCGCTGGCGCGGGCCCGCGACGTGCGCGATGCACTGCGCATTCTCGCGCGGTACCGCGGCTCGCCGCAGAACTTCATTCTCGCCGATCGCAGCGGTGCGGTGGCGTACCACGTTGCCGGGCTCGTCCCCAACGATCCCGCGTGGGGGCGCTACGTGCATCCGGCAAGCGATTTGCGCGAAACGTTCGCGCCGATTCCGTTCGCGCGGCTTCCGCAGCGGACGCCCGCGCGCGATGCGGTGCTCGTTTCGGCGAACAACAAAGCATACGGCCGGGAGTATCCATACCGGTTGTCGGCGCAGTTCGAGCCGCCGTATCGTGCGTATCGCATCGCACAGCTGCTACGCGCGCAATCGCGGTACGATGTCGACGATTTCTCGCGGATGCAGCTCGACACGCTTTCGCCGATCGACCTCGAGATCGCGCGCGACCTCGTGCGGATCGCGCGAGCGCACCCGGCGGACGACGAGGCGGCGCAGGCGCTGCGGCTGTTGGCGCATTGGGACGGACGCTATCGGCCCAACTCGCGAGGCGCCGCGCTCGAGCACGCGGTGCGTGCCGCGGTCTTCGGCGAGGGTTCGGGATTCGACCCACAGCTCGCCGCGTTGCGTGACGATAGCGGCGCGTCATTGGGTTTGAAGCGCGATCTGCTTGCGACGCTGCCGTACGTCGCGGTACACGACCGCCGCGCGTGGGGCGATGCGGGGCGCATCCGCATCGAGTATCTTCTCTCGCCGCTCCACTTCACGTTTCTCGACGGCGCATGGCTGCCGGGCGAGGGCGACGAGTACACCATCCATCTGCAAGAGCCCGGCCTGGCACAAGGCTTTCGCGCCGTCTGGAATGTTGGTGATTGGGATCGCGGCGGCATTGCGATTCCCAGCGGCGAGTCGGGCGAACCAGGTTCGGGGCACTACACCGATCTCACGCGCGATTGGGTCGACGGCGTGCTGCGCCCGCTGCCGTTCTCTGCCGCAGCGGTTGCGCGAAACGTCGCGAGCGTGTTAGTGCTAAGACCGTATGAAATTCGACCCTAGCGAGACTAAAGCCTTAGTCTGTTCGTAAGCGGTCCAATCGGAATTCGGCAGCTTTCCGCTGGCCCTGGGTATTGCTTTGTGCGTATTCTTACGATGGCCCAGCCTACCACCGACAAGATGACTGGAATGGCAAGCGCATCGAAGTGCAAACGCCGAGAAAACAGGTAGAGCGGCGCTATCACGTAGCTCAAGGCCACGAGCGTCCAACGTTCGGGGCTGGCTTTCGAGGCGAGTAGCCAAAGCATTGGGAGCACGAGTAAAGCGTCATATCCGTACGCGTGAGGCGTCGTCGCCAGACCGATTAGCGGTATTATCGTCGCTGCTTCTAGGCGTGAACTGCGCGCAAGGATCGGTATCGTCGCCAGCAGCATTACCAGACCCAGGCCCCAGCCGATGGCGGGTGACAGGCCCATGTGAATCAGAACTCCGGGAAGGCTAATGGAATAGTCACCATCGACGACCCGATCAACGCGATACAGACTGGTAAGCGTGTGAATGTACGTATTTGGCCACAGCCAATCATGCGTGGCAGCCACGCTGAGGATGAACCATACAGCGAGCGATGCCGCCACGACGCCGAGTGCCTTCCATTGCCTGAAGATCAGCAGTAACACCACGAACGGCAAAGCGATCGTAGGTTTATAAAACGCGGCCCCGACTGCCATCCCGAGCAGTACTTCCATGTCGTTCACGAGGGCGAAGATGGCGGCCGTTGTGAGAAACAGCGCCAGCGGAGAGGTTTGACCTAAGCAGACGGCAATGGTCAAAGGCCACCATGCTAAGGTCATCAGCGTAGTGAGCATGGCCGACATGCGATAAATACTTGATGCTAAGACCGCAGCTCCAATCGCAAGCCCAATCATCAACGCCGTGTATAGAGAATATCCGACAGGACGCGTAAAGTGCGCAAACAGCCACAAACTCCACGCGGCCCCCGGCATATAGACGAAGTGGGAGACCGTGAGCAACTCGAGAGACCCAACGTGGTGCCCGGCACTCCAAAAGATCTTCCAATCGTCGCCCGTACCATGGACGACGATCGCGGCCTGGATAATCCAGAGGCCGGCGATCGCAAGGCAAAACAAGGCAAATAACAGCCTTAGTTCTCGCATCCGTGTCGCGCAGCGGGGCATACTACGCCCCGAATTCCCCTCCTTTTAACCGGCGGCAAGCTCAGGAAGCTATCGCCTTCTTAGTCGTGGCCGATTTTCTAGCCTTCTTATGCTAACTCACGACGCGCCAACGGATCTATCTTGGCGCGAAAGCAGCAGCGGCGTTCCACTCCGCAACGTTCACGCCCTTAAAGATGAGACACAGTCTGAGTTCGGCCGACACGCCGGTCACGATCATGGTTATTCAAAGCTCGGGTAGTTTTTGTTCGCTACTTGTACGTCTTGGGAAAACACATACGCTGCAGGCTCTCGGGGTCGCGCTGAGCCCGGCTCGGTAGTGCAACCGCCGGGAGCTCGACTGACGTTGTGGCGGGCATGCAAAGCGTAAAAGAAATTCAACGGCAGCCGGCGCCGGTCGGGAAGCCGCAGCCTCTGGCGTTCTGCCAAGGGAAACTCTGGGTCGGGTGTTGGGACAACGAGAAAATCTACGGCATCGAGCCGAAAGACTGGGACGTCGTCGACGAGGTGCAGGCACCGGGACGGCCGTACGGCCTGGCGGTGTTCGGCGACGGAATCTCCGTCGTGGTGGCGCTCGAAGACGATGACCGCTACCTCTTCCGGTTCGTGCCGGGACGCGGCTTCGATGCCGCGAGCAAGAGGGCGTGTCCGGACGTCACCGGATCGCATCTCGCCTCCGACGGCGAGACGCTCTACCTCTGTCAGCAGGGAAAGCGGCGGATACTCGCGCTCGGCGAGGACGGCAACATCCAACGTGAGATCGCATTGCCGACCCGCTGCGCCGGGTTTGGTTTCGACGCTTCCGGTA
>Ga0182015_10001772_pt1 | contig 27574 bp, 25 predicted proteins | sample 712P3MmetaG_FD_120478 | JGI IMG/M metagenome (GOLD analysis project Ga0182015, IMG submission 120478) | Permafrost microbial communities from Stordalen Mire, Sweden - 712P3M metaG | ecosystem: Environmental > Terrestrial > Soil > Wetlands > Permafrost | place: Sweden: Stordalen | collected... | reverse complement strand
GGCGGTGCACTCCGCCTCCTGCAGGGCCTCGAGGACCGAGCTGCCGAACCCCCCGGCGAGGACGTGGTCCTCGAGCGTGACGATGAGCGGCACAACGGCCGCCTGGCTGAGAAGCAGCGTCCGGTCGAGCGGGCGCACGAAGCGGGCGTTGACGACGCCGACGGAGATGTTCTCCTCGGCCTGCAGCCGGTCGGAGATCGCGAGCGCGTCCTTCACCATCGGCCCGAGGGCCCAGAGGACGATGTTCGAGCCCTCGCGGATCACCTCGGCGTGCCCGATCTCGAGCTTCTCGGGCTTGTCCTTGATCGGGGCGCCGGTGCCGGGGCCGCGCGGGTAGCGGATGAAGGCGGGGCTCCCGAGCTCGATCCCGGTGTGGAGCATGTCGACCAGCTCGTCCTCGTCCTTCGGCTGCATGATGGTCACGTTCGGGACGCAGCGCAGGTAGGCGATGTCGAAGAGCCCGTGGTGGGTCGGCCCGTCGTTCGGCGACAGTCCGGCCCGGTCCATGCAGAACGTGACGGGGAGGTTCTGGAGGGCCACGTCGTGGACGATCTGGTCGTACGCGCGCTGCAGGAAGGTGGAATAGATGGCGCAGACCGGGCGCATGCCGCGGGTCGCCATCCCGGCCGCGAAGAGGACCGCATGCTCCTCGGCGATCCCGACGTCGAAGAACTGCCCGGGGAGCTCGGCCGCGAGCTTCGAGAGGCCGGTGCCGCTCGGCATCGCGCCGGTTATGCCGACGACCCGGGGGTCGGCCTTGGCGAAGCGGACGATCGCCTGGCCGAACACGTCCTGGTACGCCGGCGGGGTGCCGGGCTTCGGCCTGATCCCGTCGCCCGTCACCGGGTCGAAGCCGCCCACGCCGTGGAACTTCTCCGGCGAGTTGAGGGCCGCCTCCAGGCCCTTCCCCTTCAGCGTGATGACGTGCAGGAGGATGGGGACGTCGCACTGCCTCGCGAATTCCAGGTTCTTCTGGAGCTCCTCCAGGTTGTGGCCGTCGATCGGGCCGATGTAGCGCAGGCCGAACTTCTCGAAGAGGCTCGAGTTGACGAAGAAGTCCTTCGTCTCGCGCTTCCACTTGACCCAGATCTGGTTCATCTCGTGGCCGTGGGGGAGCCCTATGAAGAACTTCTCCAGGTCGTGGTGGATCTTGTTGTAGGTCGCGCTCGTGCTCAGGCGGTTCAGGTACTTCGCCATGGCGCCCACGTTCCTGGCGATGGACCACTGGTTGTCATTGAGGACGACGACCAGGCGCTTGGTGGACGTGACGACGTTGTTCAGGGCCTCAAGCGTGATGCCGCAGGTGAAGGCCGCGTCGCCGCAGACGGCGACCACGTGGTCGCCGGTGCCCTTCAGGTCGCGCGCCGTGGCCATGCCGAGGGCGGCGCTTAAGGCCGTCCCCGCGTGGCCGGCCCCGAACGAGTCGTGGTCGCTCTCCGCCCGGTAGAGGAACCCGCTCGCGCCGCCGCCGTGCCTCAGCTTCCGGAAGAACGACCCGCCGCGGCCGGTCAGGAGCTTGTGGACATACCCCTGGTGGGCCACGTCGAAGACGATCGAGTCCCTGGGCGTGTCAAAGACGCGGTGGAGCGCGATCGTCAGCTCGACGACGCCCAGGTTCGGCCCGACATGGCCCCCCTGGGACGCCGTGACGGCGATGATCTCGTCCCGGATCTCCTGCGCCAGGAGCGGGAGGTCCGCAGGGGCCAGGGCCCTGACGTCGGCCGGTCCCCTAATGCCGTCCAGGAGTCGGTGGGTGGCGTCGCTCATCAGGCCTCCCGCTCCGTCTCAAACTTGGCGAACGCGACGGCGCCGCGCTCCTTCTTCAATTGCTCGATCTTGAGCTCGGCCTCCTTCAGGCGCCCCTCGCAGTGCTTCAGCAACTTGTTTCCCTCCTCGAACTTGGCGAGGAGGTCCGCCAGCGGCACCTCCCCCGTTTCCATGGACTCGACGATCCCCTCCAGCTTGGAGAGCGCGGTCTCAAATGAAAGCTTCACTTCCTTGTTTTCCACAGCTCCCAAGATTGGGCCGCCCCGGCGGCTTTTCAAACAATCTTTGGCGCCGCGGGGAGGGGCCTAGTGGCCCGCGCCGACGGTCACCGGGACCGTGACCTCGCCGTTGCCATAGCCCTTGAGGAACAGGCTGCCTGTGCCGGGCTTGCCGCCCTCGACAGTAACGGTCGCGGAGGACTGGCCCTCGGGTACGATCACCTCGGGCATGATGACGCTCTCGGGGACGTCGGTGGTGACGTCGAGGAGGAGACCGCCGGCCGGGGCCGGATGCGTGATCGTGAAGGTGAGGGACTGCTTCTGGCCGGGGGCGAGGGACAGCGCGGCCGGGTCGGCCGTCACGTCGCTCGAGTCGATCCGGAACGTCCCGACGGCCGAGTTGCCGGCGGAGCTGGATAGCGTGACCCTGTAGGCCCGGCCGGGGGCGAGCGCCGGGACGAAGAAGCCGAGGGAGGTCGGGGACTCGTAGACGGTCCGCACGGCCGTCCCGTCGAAGCCGACCAGGTCCTGGGGCGTGAAGCCGCGGCCGAGGATGCCGATCCGGGCTCCGACCGGCCCGCGGTTGACCTCGAGCGAGACCACGTAGCGGCTGACGACGCTCGCGTGCGAGAGCTCCGTGTAGGCCTGCCGGTTGTCCAGCATGCCGTTGCCCTCGGTCTGGTAGCCGACCAGGTAGTAATAGGCTATGCTGTCCTGGCCGGCGGGCAGCCGGTAGTCGAACTCGTAGATGCCGGGGACCGAGTCGCTCTTCACCATGTCATGGCTCTCGGCGCCGACGACGATGTGGGGGGCGATCGTGTCCGGCACGACCGTGGCCGACTTGGTCGTCACCCGCAGGGTGAACGTGTAGATGCCGGAGGGGTTCTCGGGCAGCGACGTCGGCGTCAGGTTCGTGAGGCCGATCGTGGCGCAGCCGCCGAGGAGCGCCAGGGCGAGGGCGGCGCCGCACGCCGGGAGGATTTGTCTCGCGAAGGAAATTCGTTTGAGGTCCATTTCGAGGTCATTAATGAGGGGTGTCGCCACAGTGGAGCAAGCCAAAGGTGAGGACGTTAGACCCCTCGGCCTCTATGTCCACGTGCCTTTCTGCGCCAGCACCTGCGACTTCTGCGCGTTCTACCAGGTTCATCCGACCGCCGAATCGGTGGAGGGTTTCATCAATTGTCTGACGGCCGAGGCTGCGCTGGTCGGCTGGGACCGGCCGCTCTCGACGGTCTTCTGGGGCGGGGGGACACCCGGCCTCCTGTCGCCCAGGGACCTCGGCCGCCTGGCCGAGGTTGTCCACCGGATTCCCGGGGGGTCGGCCCCATTGGAGTGGACCGTGGAGCTCGCCCCGGCCTCCGTCACTTCGGAGCGGCTCTCCGTCCTCAAGGACGCCGGCGTCACTCGGGTCTCTCTCGGCGTCCAGAGCTTCAGGCCGGCGCTCCTTGACGCCCTCGGCCGCGCGCACACGAGGGAGCAGGTGCTGCGCGCCTATGAGCGCATCCGTGTCGCCGGCTTCCGGAGCGTGAACCTGGACCTCATGTTCGCGCTCCCGGGCCAGAGCGCCGCGGAGTGGGACGCGGACATCGACGAGGCCGTCTCCCTCGCGCCGGACCATGTCTCGACCTACTGCCTCACCTTCGAGGAGGACACGGCCCTCTGGGTCAAGCTGTCGCAGGGAAGGATGCGCCTGGATCCCGAGAACGAGGCCCGCATGTACGAGCGAACCTGGGAGCGGCTGGGCGCCCACGGCTACGGCCAGTACGAGGTGTCCAACTTCGCGCGGCCCGGCCACGCCTGCCGGCACAACGTCAACACCTGGAGGATGGGAGAGTGGGCCGGCCTCGGTCCCTCCGCCGCCTCGCAGTGGGGAGGGTTTCGGGGGACGAACGTTGCCGACCTCGCCCGGTGGGCCGAGCTCGTCTCGGCAGGGGAGAGGATGACCGAGGACCGCTCCATCCTGTCTGCGTCCCTCCTTGCCGAGGACGCCCTGGTCTTCGGGCTCCGGATGAACGAGGGCGTGGACCTGGCGCCCCTGCGGCGCCAGGCGCCGGACGCCCCGTGGGAGAGGGTCGAGGCGCTCGTCGCCCGCCTTGGGGCCGAGGGCCTCGCCGCCGCCGAGGCCTCACGCGTCCGGCTGACGCCGAGGGGCCGCCTCCTCGCCGACTCGGTCGGCTCGGAGATGATGGCCGCCTTCGGGCCGCCGGCCGCCGTCGCGGCGGCCGGGTCCCCGGGCGAAGGCTAGGCCGCGGCCTGCTTCCCGACCACGTGCGCGAAGAACGAGTCCCTGCGCGAGCGGGCGACGGCGAGGTCCTTCGTCCCCAAGGACCTTCGGATCCTCTCCTTCGTGAAGGGGGTCGGGTGCACGGTGTAGTGCAGGAACCAGGTCCCGTGGTTGTTCCACAGGTGGTGGTTCGGATTGTCGGCTGCGATGCGGATACCGGAGTGTTCGGCTGTGCTTGTCATGGTGCGTGATTTTCTTTGTGGACTTGGAACCGCGCAGCAGGAGCTGAAAGCAAAAGACCGACCTCGGCATCAGGTCGGTCATCGCTTTCGGGAGCGTTGTGGTTCGGGACCTTGCGGTCTCGCACATCCGGGCTTTCACCCGATCCACCGTGGCCGCTCCCGGCCCGGTTGGCAGAACTGGCTTTTGAGGGCCGGTTCGTTCCTGATGCAGCGGCGATAATGAAAATCGGAAACGATCCGTCCAGATTTTTTTTTCGCATTTGGGCTTGGTTTATTGCAACTCGTTGGTTATCAGTTGCCAAGCATACGAGCAGAGCCCCCTTTATAGATGCCCACGCTCCGGGTCACCGTCGCCGTCATCACCTACAACCGCTTCCGCTACCTGCGGGAGACGTTGTCCGGGCTCGTGCGCCAGAACTACCCTGCCGACCGCTGGGAGCTGCTCGTGATCGACAACAACTCGACGGACAAGACGAGGGACGTGGTCTCCCTTTTCATGGGGTCGAACCCTTCGCCGCGCTGGATACTCGAGTCCCGCCAGGGGCTCGACCACGGCCGCAACCGCGCCGTCGAGGAGGCCCGCGGCGACGTGATCGCCCTCGTGGACGACGACATCATCGTCGAGCCGGACTGGCTGGCCCAGCTGGTCGCGCCGTTCACGTCCGAGAAGTCGCACTCGATCGGGGTGGTCGGGGGCGAGGTGGTGCCGATCTTTCCCGACGGGATCCCACCGTGGCTCCAGGGCTTCCACCGGCCGCTTGCGCTCCGCCCGGACGCGGGCGCGCTCCTGCCGTCCCAGACGCTCATGGGCGCGAACTTCGCGTTCCCCAAGTGGGTATTCGAGCGCTTCGGCACCTTTGACACGACGCTCGACCGTCGCGGGGCGATGCTCTTCGGCGGCGGGGACACCGAGATGATACGGCGGATCCGCTCGGTCGGGCTCGAGGCCTGGTTCGTGCCCGGCGCGCGGGTCCTCCACCAGATTTCGGCGAGCCGGCTGACGCTTGACCACGCCCGGCGCCACGCATTCGACGCCGCCCGCTCCCGGGTTTTCGACCAGGTGCGCGTCCTTCGCGAGTCCGGCCGGTCGGCCGCGCCTTACCTCGCGTCGCGGGCGATCGGCAGCCTTTTCAAGCTCGCCGGGTTCGCGCTCGCCGCCGGCGCCTGCTTCGTCGCCTTCCAGAACGGTGCGGCCAGGCGGGCGGTCGTCCGGGCATGGCGCTCGTGCGGCTACCTGTATCAAATCGCTCGCTCTGCCGTCGGAAAGATCTGAGCCTAGCCGGCCGAGTCCAACCCATGGCGACCCAACCCCCGGTATCCGTTTTCATACTCTCAAGGAACGAGGAGCAGAAGATCGGCGCCGCCCTGGAGAGCGTCTCGTGGGCCGCCGAGATCGTCGTCATCGACTCGCACAGCACCGACTCGACGCCCGACATAGCCGCCAGGCACCGGGCGCGCGTGGTCACGATCGAGTTCCGGAGGTTTGGGGAGCTGCGCCAGGCCGGGATCGAGAACACGACCCAGCCCTGGATATTGAGCCTCGACGCCGACGAGCGCTGCACGCCCGAGGCCCGGGACGAGATCCTGCGGATCGTGGCGGACCCCGCCTCGGCCGACGCCTACCTTGTGCCGCGGCGCAACATCCTCCTCGGCCGCCCGATCCTCCACGGCGGGTGGTACCCGGACTACCGCCAGCCCCAGCTCTTCCGCCGGGGGCGGATGACCTACGACGCCTCGGACGAGGTGCACGAGGGTTGGACCCTAAACGGGCGCCTCGGCGTGATGCGGAGCGCCATTGTCCAGGTCCCCTATGCGACGCTCTCCGAGGCCCTTTCGAAGCTGAACCGCTACACGTCGCTCGGCGTCCGGAAGCTGGAGAGGAGCGGGGCTTCGTCCGGCTACGCGAAGGCCTTCCTCCGCGGCTCCTGGGCCTTCCTCAAGGCCTACGTTTTCCAGCTCGGTTTCCTTGACGGAGGCCCGGGACTCGTCATCGCCGTCCTCAGGTTCGAGAACTCCTTCTACAAGCACGCGAAGCTGGTCGAGCACCGGCTCCCGCCGGGCGGGACTCCCTAGCTGAGGGCGACGCCCCGGGCCTTCGCGGCCCTGATGAGCGCGTCGGCCATGTCGGACGGCGTCACGGCGACCTCGATCCCGCATTCCTTGAAGGCGGCGATCTTCGCCGCAGCGGTGTCCTCCGCGCCGCCGACGATCGCGCCCGCGTGCCCCATGCGCCGGCCCGGGGGCGCCGTCGAGCCCGCGATGAAGCCGGCGACCGGCTTCCTGCAGTTGGCCTTGATCCAGCGCGCGGCCTCGACCTCGGCATTGCCGCCGATCTCGCCTATCATGACGATCCCGACCGTCTCCGGGTCGTCGTTGAAGAGCCGGATCACATCCAGGTGCGAGGTCCCGTTCACCGGGTCCCCCCCGATGCCGACGCACGTGCTCTGGCCTATCCCGCGGACGGTGAGCTGGTAGACGGCCTCGTAGGTGAGGGTGCCGGAGCGCGACACGACCCCGACCCGGCCCTTCTTGTGGATGTAGCCCGGTGCGATCCCGATCCGGCAGCCGCCGTTCGACTTCTCACCGGTGCCCGGCGTCACGATCCCCGGGCAGTTGGGGCCGAGGAGACGCGTGCGCGCGGCCGCCATGGCGCGCTTCACGCGCACCATATCCTTGACCGGGATGCCCTCCGTGATGGCGACCGCCAGGTCAAGGCCCGCGTCGGAGCACTCGAGGATCGCGTCCGCCGCGAACGGCGGCGGGACGAAAATGGCCGAGACGGTGGCGCCGGTCGCCCGTGCGGCGTCGGCCACCGAGTTGAAGATCGGCACCCGGTGCGCCCCATGCTCGAACACCTGGCCCCCCTTGCCCGGGGTCACGCCGGCGACGACCTTCGTCCCGTAGTCGAGCGACAGCTTGGCATGCCTTCCGCCGAAGTCGCCCGTGATGCCCTGGACGAGTATCCTTGTGTCTGGGGTGATGAGGATGGCCATGGGGCGCGGGTCCTAGGCCACGAGCTTGACGATCTTCTGCGCTGCGTCGGCCATGGAGTCGCCGGACACGATTGTGAGGCCCGACGAGGCGAGGGTCGCCTTGCCGGCCTCGACATTGTTGCCCTCGAGCCGGACGACGAGCGGCAGGCGCAGGCCCACCTCGCGGACCGCGTCGACGATCCCGTTCGCGATCACGTTGCAGTCCATGATCCCGCCGAAGATATTGACGAAGATACCCTTCACGTTCGGGTCCCCGAGGATGATCTTGAAGGCCGCGACGACCTGGCCCTTCGACGCGCCGCCCCCCACGTCGAGGAAGTTGGCCGGGCTGCCCCCGAAGTACTTGATGATGTCCATCGTGCTCATGGCAAGGCCGGCTCCGTTCACCAGGCACGCGATGTTGCCGTCGAGGGCGATGTAGCTGAGGGCGTGCTTGGAGGCCTCGATCTCCTTCGGATCCTCCTCGTTCAGGTCCCTGAGGGCGACGATGTCCGGGTGCCGGAAGAGGGCGTTGTCGTCGAACGAGACCTTGGCGTCCAGGGCGAGGACCTCGCCGGAGCCCGTCGTGATGAGCGGGTTCACCTCCACCATCGCGGCGTCGGTGTCCCAGTACATGCCGTAGAGGGCCCGGATGAGGCGCGCGGCGTTCTTCGCCTCGGCCCCGGCCAGGCCGAGCCCGGACACGAGGTCGCGCACCTGGAAGTCGGCTATCCCATAGGCCGGGTCGATGACCACCTTGAAGATCTTCTCCGGCGTCTCGTGCGCGACCTTCTCGATCTCCACCCCGCCCTCCGTCGAGGCGACGATCACGGGGCGGGACGCCGCGCGGTCGAGGAGTATCGCCAGGTAGTATTCCTTCTTGATGTCGCTCGCGACCGTGAAGTACACGGTCTGCACCTTCCGGCCCGCCGGCCCCGTCTGGGCCGTCACCAGGGTGTTCCCGAGCATGCGGGTGGCTGCCTCCCGGGCCTCGGCCTTCGTCTTGCAGAACTTGACGCCGCCCTTGTAGCCGTCGGTGAAGACGCCCTTTCCCCGCCCGCCCGCGTGGATCTGTGACTTCACCATCGTCGGGCCCTCCGGCAGCTCGGCGAGCGCGTTGATGAAGTCCTCGGGCGTCTTCGCGGCGGCCCCCTTGGGCGCCGGGACGCCGAACTTCTCGAAGAGGGCCTTGGCCTGGTACTCGTGGATGTTCATAGCCGCGCCGCTCAGGTGTGGCAGAACCAGCGGCAGGGAGGCACGACAAAAATCATCCCGTCATCCTCCAGAACTCGAAATCCTCGCCGTCCATGCCGCGGAGCGGGGCCGCGTCCCTCCTGGACCGAAGGACGGGGCCCGGGCCGGAAAGGAGCGCCGCGACCTCGGGATCCCTGAGGACCTGCCCTGAGACGACGATGTCCGAACCGGTCGAGAGGGCGCAGAGGCGGGCCCCGACGTTCACGGTCGTCCCGAAGTAGTCCAGCCGCTCGTTCTGGTTGATGGCGAGGCAGGGGCCCTGGTGGACGCTGCACTTCAGGGCGAACGCCGGCCCGCCCTTGCCCGGCGCCGACAGGGCGGCTTGGGCCCTCCTCATCGCCCTCAGCGCCGAGGCGGGATGGGTGAAGGCCGCCATGACGGCGTCACCCATCGTCTTCACGATGCCGCCGTCCTCCTCCGCCACCGCCTCCCGGATCGTGTCAAAGTGGTTAAGGACGCGCCCGAAGGCCGGGGCGTCCCCTATCTCCCGGTAGAGGGCCGTCGAGTTCTTCAGGTCCGTGAACACGATCGTCATCACCCCGACCGAGATCCGCTCGCCCCGCCTGAGGATGTCGCGCGAGAATAGGTCGCGGAAGATCTGGCGCGAGGTGACGGCGGCGGCCGTCACCGACTGGTCGCTCCAGGCGACGCTCTCGATCACGGTCAGGTGGGCGACATTGTCCACGTTGACGACGTTCAGTATCCCGTCCGGCGCGACGACCGGCTCGTCGACCGGCGCGGCGGAGGGGCCCACCTCGATCAGGACGGAGCGGGCGCCGCCCGCCTCGACCCGGAACGCCTGCTGCGCGGCGACGCCGTGGACCCGCATCCGGTACCTGCCGTCGGGGAACGACACGGCGACAAAGAGGTTCTCGCCGGGGCCGAGCTGCTTCTGGGCGACGACGTGGGGCGTGATCTGCGGCCCCCCCATGCAGTACTGGAGCCGGGAGACGCGCCTCACCGTCGGGTTGGGGACGAAGGTGAGCTCGACCGACTGGTCGAAGTTGACCGCGAAATCGATCCCGCACGTGTCGCAGTGCGCCTCCGCCGTCACTCCCGAGAGGTCGGGCGTCCCCGGCTTCGAGCCGCGGCAGTGCGGGCAGAGGACCTCCCAGCTGAAATCGAGCATTCCCACCCGGGTGGCGTGCAGGAAGACGTCGAGGGTGTTGCGCCGGTCCGTCCCCCAGGCGTCCGCGAGCTCGTAGGGCCTCATCTTCGAGACCGAGAGGTCGTCGGCCTGCGAGATGTGCCCGGAGAGGCGGATGACGAGCGGCGCGGAGCGCCCCGCCGCGGAGACAAGCTGGCCGGAGAGGGACGCGAGCCTCGGAGAGGCCGGGGATGCGGGCGGCGGGGCGCTCTCCCTCGCCGCCGGCCCCTTGAGCGCGCGCTCGTCGTAGGACCGGAAGACCCGCTCCACCTCGCGGCGCATCCGGACCCCGATTGCGAGGGGGACGATCAGGGCGCCGAGGAGATTCGCCGGGGTGACCCCCATCTCGTAGGTGATCGTCGTCCCGCCGCCCGGGCGCGCGGCCAGCGAGCAGGAGACGGTCATCCGGCCGACCGGGCCCCTCGAGAACCGCCGCTCGACCGCGAAGCGCACCGGCTGCACCCACTCGAACTCGCGCTCCTCCCACTCGCCGGAGATCCCGAGGTAGGTCGACCTGAGCCTGCGGACCCCGGGCTCCGCGGGCGGCTCGCCCCTCAGGGCCGGCCGGACCCGGAAGGGCGGGAAGCCGCAGTCCCGGTTGAACCTGTCGGTGTCGGAGACGAGCGGCCAGAGGGCCGCGGGCGTCGACCGGAGATCCCAGGCCCAGCGGTAGTGCTTCTCGGGATACGCCACGGCCTCACTTCGCGAGGAGCTGCGACGCGAGGAACCCGGCCTGCATCCCCGCGATCTCCCTCATGCCCTTCTCGGCAAGCGCCAGGAGCTCGTTCAGCTGCGCGTGGCTGAAGGTCGCCTCCTCGCCGGTCCCCTGGACCTCGACGAACCTGCCCTGGCCGGTCATGACGACGTTGAAGTCGACCTCGGCGTCCTTGTCCTCGGAATAGTCGAGGTCGAGGAGCGCATGGCCGCCGAAGAGCCCCACGCTGACCGCCGCGACGGAGTCGATGAGCGGGTTCTCCCTCAGCCTGCCGAGGTCGATCAGCCTCTGGACGGCGAGGCGCGCGGCCACGTAGGCCCCGGTTATGGAGGCCGTCCGCGTCCCGCCGTCGGCCTGGAGGACGTCGCAGTCCAGCCAGAGCGTGTTCTGCCCCAGCCTCTCGAGGTCTATCGAGGCGCGCAGCGACCGGCCGATCAGCCGCTGGATCTCGACCGTCCTGCCGTCCAGCCTTCCCTTGTTGATGTCGCGCGGCTTCCTCTCGTGGGTCGAGTAGGGGAGCATCGAGTACTCGGCGGTCAGCCAGCCGCCCTTCACGCCCTGCTGCTTCATCCACGTCGGAACGCCGGGCTCGATCGTCGCGGCGCAGATCACCTGGGTGGAGCCGTAGCGCACGAGGACGGAGCCGGTCGCGTGGGGGGCGAAGTTGGCGACAAACTCCAGGGGGCGCAGCTGGTCCGCCTTTCGCCCGTGGGAGCGCTCGGGGTTGGGCATAGTTCTATTCCGTGCTCAGGTGGCCGGGGGCCCGCTCCTCGCGCTCAATCGGCTTGAACCTCATCCGCTTCGCGGGGCTGTCCTCGGACATGAAGGCGATCAGCCTGTCGTTGAAGTCCTTCGCGGGGTCGTGGCCCATCCTCTTGAGCGCCTGGGTCAGGCAGGCGACCTCGACCAGGCGCGCCATGTCGCGGCCCGGCCTGACGTAGAGCTCGATGTGCGGCATCTTCATGCCGAGGATCTCGTAGTGGTTCTCCTCGAGGCCCGTGCGCTCCTCGACGACGTCGGGCGTCCACTCATGGAGCGAGACCACCATGTCGATGCGCTTCTCCAGCCGGATCGACTTAACCCCGAACATCTCGGCGATGTTGATGATCCCGATCCCGCGGCACTCCATGTAGCCGCGGTTGAGCGCCCGGCTGGACGCCATCAGCTCGCGCTCGTCCAGGAGCTTGATGATCGTCAGGTCGTCGGCCACGAGCGAGTGCCCGCGCTCGATGAGCGCCAGGGCGCACTCGCTCTTGCCGACGCCGGAGTCGCCGCGCAGCATCACGCCGACGCCCTTAACGTCGAGCGTCGTCGCGTGCTCGATCCCGCTCGGGGCGAACTCGTTGTCGATGCAGAGGGTCGCCAGGTTAACCAGGTTCATCGTGATCAGCGGCGTCCGCAGGATCGGCAGGTTCATCTCGGAGGCCACCGCCAGCATCGCCTTCGTCGGGTTGTAGTTGCGGGTGAGAATGACGCAGGGGACGTTCCGTTTCGTCATCTCCGTGAAGATCATGACCTGGTCGCCATGGCTCCGCGTCTTCAGGTAGGTCATCTCGGCGGCCCCGATGACCTGTATCCTCTTGTTGGCGAAATACTTGAAAAACCCGGTCAGCGCCAGGGCCGGGCGGTTGATGCTCCCCTCGCGGATCAGCCTGTGGAGCCCCGCATCCCCCGTGACCAGCTCCAGCTTGAGCTTTTCCCGGTAGGTCTCGTAGAAGTGGGCGACAGTGATGCCGTGGATGGCCTTCTGCATGCGCTCATTTCAGCACATCCGAGGAGGGGAACGCACGGAAAAACGGGGGGCTTAAGAAGATGCCGGCACTCGATTCAGAATTTTCGTGCCCTTCGTAGTCTACTTCGCAGGCAGAACCCATTCGTTGACTTGGCACCTTAATGCATCGATAATAACGGACAAATTAACGAGAGATCGCATTCATGAAAGAGCCCGACCATTTGCCTGAGAAGCCAGTATTTCCTGACGTGATCACTGCCGCCAGTATAGTGGAATATAAGGCGCAGTGCCGGGTTTGGGATGCTGCGCGCATCAAATTTGGGATCGCGACGCCTGAGGAGGTTCAACGCGAGAATTCGGCTGTGCCACGAGCGCAGAATTCCAGGATCTTACATTTCGGCAACCATGGGTGATTCGCGGCAACCGGAGGATTTCGCCGATGCTCAGAGGTTGAAGTCCTCGCCGAGGTAGAACTTCCGCGCATTCTCGTCCCGGATCAGGAACTCGCCCGTGCCCTCGGCGAGGACGCGGCCCTTGTGGATCAGGTAGCCGCGGTCGACGATGCGCAGCGTCTCGCGCACGTTGTGGTCGGTGACGACGATGCCAATCCCGCGCTTCTTCAGCTGGAGGATGATCCGCTGCACCTCGGCCACGGAGATGGGGTCGATGGCCGCGAACGGCTCGTCCATCAGGAGGAAGTGGGGCCGGGTCACGAGGGCCCGGGCGATCTCGAGCCTGCGGCGCTCCCCGCCGGAGAGGGTGTAGGCCTTCTGCCTCGCGACGTGCCCCAGGCCGAGCTCGTCGATGTGCTCCTGCACGCGGCCCTTCCTCTCCCGCTTCGGGACATGGATGGCCTCGAGGATGGCGAGGATGTTCTCCTCGACCGTCAGCTTGCGGAACACCGACGCCTCCTGCGGCAGGTAGCCGATCCCGCGGCGCGCGCGCTGGTGCATCTTCAGGCTGGTGATCTCGTCGCCGTTCAGGAGCACGCGTCCCCTCGTGGCGGGGATCAGGCCCACCACCATGTAGAAGGTCGTCGTCTTTCCCGCGCCGTTCGGCCCGAGGAGCCCGACAACCTCGCCGCCGCTCATCCGCAGGTCGATCCCGTCGACGACAGACTTCTGCCCGTAGGTCTTCACGAGACCTTCGGTGACGATCGAAGAGGTGACCATCTTATTTCGGGGGCTGCTCCGAGGGAAACCCGAGGTCCTTGATCGGCGGCAGCGAGATGTGCGTCGGGTGGCCCGGCGTCCCCTCGATGACCGCCCGGCGCTGCCCGCGGTAGAGGATCATGCGCGGGCCGCTCGCCTTGTAGTGCTCGCTCGGGATCTCGACCACCGGGTCCTCCGTCAGCACAATCCGGTCCTCGCCCGGGAACACCTCGGCCCGCCCGCAGGTGGCGATGCGGTCGCTCTGGACAATCCTCACGTTGCCCGTCGCCAGCATGTACCTGAACTTCCCGTATTTGCCGAGGGTGGCGGTCTTGTCGCCGATCCGGGTCGCGATGACCTTGAGGAAGTCGCACTTGAGCGTCAGGTCATTCCCGACGGCGACCACCTGGTCGTGGAATACCGTCGTCGTCTCCGTGTCCGTGCCGACCGACTCGGCGGAGACGGAGTCGATGGTCGTGTCCTGGGGCTCGGCCGCCCCCGCGCCGGGGGCAAGGACCAGCATCGTCGCGGCCACGAGGAGGGGTAGGGGTCTCATTTCAATAGATCAGGCAACGCCGAGTGGAAGACTACATGCGCGTGGCGGGAAATGAGAACTTTTTTCTCATTGTAAATGTAGGTCCAGCCGACGCCCGTGACCTCGATGTCGTCCCGCACGAGGCGCACCGTCGTCGCGCCGCGGGCCACCTTCTCGTTGATGAGGAAGGTCGCCTCCGGGCTGAGGAGCACCGAGTCGACCTTCGGGTCGGGTCCCCCGGAGAAGACGGTCACGTTCATGCCGACGATGTCGACGCGGTCCGCCGTGATCGCCTGGACCCGGTCGCCCCTGAGCGTCATCTGGCGGTAGCCCTCTTTCGTGAAGAGGGGAAGCGTCCAGTTGCGGGCGGGCGGCGCCACCGCGACGTCCTGCGCCGGGGCGCACGGGACGAGCGCGAGGAGGGCCACCGCGGCCCAGCGGCTCTTCCTGGGGGGATTCACTTGGGTAGAGTACCCAAAGGGCCGCCGGTGTTCCCGTTTGGCAGGCCCCTGGCGGCGAGAATGAGGTCGCAGACCTCCCTGACGGCCCCGTGGCCCGCGCGCCGGCGGGTGACATGCCGGGCCGCGGCGAGGGCCGCCGGGAGCGCATCGGGGACGGATATCCCAATGCCGGCCGCGGCGATCGCGGGGGCGTCGATGAAGTCGTCCCCCATGTAGGCGCACTCGCGCAGGGGGATGCCGAGCGAGGCCGCGAGCTCGGTCAGCACGGACAGCTTGTCATGCTTTCCCTGGATCACGTGCGGGATCCTGAGCTCCGCCGCGCGCCGGCCGGTCGATTCCGACGGACGGCCCGAGATCCAGGCAGTGTCGACCCCGGCGGCCCGCAGGAGGATGAGCCCGAGGCCGTCGATGATCGCGTACGCCTTCGTCTCCCTCCCGTCGGATGAGATGCAGACGGTCCCGTCGGTCAGGACCCCGTCGACGTCCATCGCGAAGAGCCTGATCCTCGACCAGGCCGCGCGCGTGACGGGGCGCCTCTTCACGACATCCACTCCGTTATCCGCTGGATGACGCTGTCCCGTGACGGCCGGAACGCGGCCTCGAGCTCGTGGGCGAACGGGACGGGAAGGTCCATCGCCGCGATGCGCAGCGGGCGTGCCTTGAGCGGCGACGCGCTCCCCTCGGTGATGCGGGCGACGATCTCGGCGCCGAAGCCGTGGGTCTTGCGGCCCTCGTGGAGGACGATCAGGCGGCCGGTCCGCGCGACCGAGGGGGCGATCTCGGAAAGGTCCATCGGGGAGAGGCACCTCAGGTCGAACACCTCGATGTCGGCCTCGTACTCGGCGGCGAGGTAGTCGCAGGCTTCCGAGGCGAGGGCGACCATCTCCCCGTAGGTGACAAGCGTCGCGTAGGCGCCCGTGCGGACGCGCTTCGCCCTCCACACCTCCCTGTACGCCGGGTCCCAGGCGACCGCGTGCTTGCCGCGCCGGTAGAGTCCCTTGTGCTCAAAGAGGAGGACCGGATTGTTGTCCTCGCAGGCCGCGAGGATGCAGTTGAAGGCGTCCTGCGGGTTGCTCGGGTAGAGCGCCTTCATGCCCGGCATCGCGAGGAAGAAGGACTCGAGCTCCTGCGAGTGGAATGAGCCCAGGCCGACGGCCCCGCAGGGAAGCCTGAGGACCAGGGGGCAGGCGGCTCCGGAGCGGAAGTGCATCGTCGCCGCGTTCAGGGTGATCTGGGTCACCGCCTCGGTCGCGAAGTCGGCGAACTGGAACTCCTCGATCGGGCGGTGGCCGTTGACGGCGAGCCCGATCGCGTAGCCCGTGCAGCCGCTCTCGGCGAGCGGCGTGTTGAAAATCCGCGCTCGCCCGAACTCGCCGTAGAGGTTCTCGGTCACCTTGAAGGCGCCGCCGTAGGTCGCGATGTCCTGGCCGAGGACGAGCGCCTCCGGCCGCTCGAGGAGCACCTTGCGGATCGCGCGGTTGAGGGCCTGGGCCATCGTCACGTTCTCGGGCTGGGACGGCTCCGGCTTCCACGGGAAGGGACTCGGCACCGGGGCGAAGAGGTCGTCCTCCATGCCGGCGGGATCGGGCCTCGGGACGGCGATCGACACAGCGACGCAGGCCTCGACGAACGCCGCCAGCTCGGAGTCGATGGCGTCGACGCGGGCGGCCCCGACGATGCCGGCCAGCTTCCTGCGCAGGTGGGGGAGGGGATCCTTGGCGGCGAAGGCGTCCGCCTCGCCCGGCCTCAGGTAGTCGCAGGTGTCGTAGGCCGCGTGGCCCCGCAGGCGGAGGGTCCGCGCCTCGACCACGACGGGCCGCGAGGTCTGGCGCACCCTGTCGATCACGGAGCCCAGGGTGCGCGCGGCCTCGCCCGGGTCGCCGCACTCGATGACGAGCCCCTCCATCCCGTAGCCCGCCGCCCTCCTCCAGAGCTCGGTCCCCTGCGTGAACTGCTCGTCCGTGGGCGTGGAGTACGCATAGCCATTGTTCTCGATGACAAAGACGATCGGCATCGACTGGAGGGAGGCGAGGTTCAGCGCCTCGTGGACGTCGCCCGTGCTGGATGAGCCGTCGCCGAAGAACGCGAACCCGACCGCCTTGCGGCCGAAACGCCGCTGCGAGTCCGTGGCGCCGAGGACCGGCCCGCACATCGCGCCGAGGTGGCTGATCATCGGCAGGGACCGGTTTGCCGGGTCGCCGTGGTGGATGTTGCCCTCCCGGGCACGCGTCGGGCTCTTCGCGTTCGCGAAGTACTGGTCCAGGTGCTCGCAGAGGTGGCCGCCCCAGATCAGGTGGCCGCCGAGGTCCCGGTGCGTGAAGCAGACGACGTCCAGCGCCTTGTCGGCGAGGAGCGCGAGCGGGACGATCATCCACTCGTTCCCCTGGCCGCCCGTTACGGTGCCCTTGATCTGGCCCTGCCGGAAGAGCTCCAGGATGCGGTTGTCGGTCGTCCGGGCCATCTGCATCCAGGCGTATATCCGCAGGAGCGCCCCGTCCGGGTCCCTGTCCAGGTCCGCCGTTCGCAGGTCGTGGGAGTCAAGGATGGCGGGAGCTTTGGGGAATGCCATGGCCGGGAAATGAAGGTGGGGAGCGTGCGACGGGTGGGCAAGCTCGTCGTCAGGCCGGCCGGTGCGGCCGCCGGGCTTCAGACCCCGTCGATCTTGCGGATGCGGGCGATGTGGCGCCCGCCCTCGAAGTCGGTGGCGAACCATGTCCGGACGATCTTGATTGCCTCGTCCCCCGTGATCGTCCGCTGGCCGATCGAAATGCAGTTCCCATCGTTGTGGGCCCGGTTCCAGATCGCAAGCTGCTCGGTCCAGCACAGGCCGCACCGGATCCCCCGGACCCGGTTGGCGACGATCGCCTCCCCGTTGCCGGAGCCGCCGACCACGATGCCGCGCTCGAACTCGCCCCGGGCCACCGCCTCGGCGACCGGCCGGATGAAGTCGGGATAGTCGCAGGGCTCCTCGGAGTCCGTCCCCATGTCCCTCACGCTGTGGCCGTCGCCGAGCAGCGCCGCCTTCAGCAGCTCCTTGTACTTGAAGCCGGCGTGGTCCGAACCGATGGCTATGGTGTAGGTGCGTGGCATCGGGGCCTTGGTTTCTGGTTACGGGATCCTCTTCGGGGTTTGGGCCGCGGCAAACAAATACGGGGCGGCTCGCCTCATTCGCCTATCGCGCGCCAGAAGGCGTCGGTGTCGACGAGGCTCTCGAGGACAAAGTCGGGGTTGTGCCCCGAGAGGTCCGCCACCCTGGAGCTCCCGGTGGCGACGGCCAGCACCCGGGCGCCAAACGCCCGGGCGCAGGCGATGTCGTGCGGGGTGTCCCCGACGATCCACACGCGGTCGGGGGGGAAATCGAGTCCCCAGTGGCCCTTCGCCCGGCGAAGCGCGTGCGGCCCGAGCTCGTTGCGGACCTCGCTGTCGTCCGCGAAGGCGCCGATCGGGAAGTAGTCCCAGAGGCCGTGGTGCCCGAGCTTGGTCTCGGCGCCCCGCCGGAGGTTTCCCGTCAGGAGGCCCTGGACGACGTTCGGGTGCTCCGCCGCCCTCCCCAGGATGTCGGCCACGCCGGGCAGCACGCGCGCGCCGCTCTGCCCGAGGATCTCCGGCAGGATGGCGATGTAGCCGTCGACGTAGCTCCCGAAGTTCTCGCTCGATTCCGCGATCCCGAACCGGGTGAATATCTGCCGGATGATCCAGGGATCGGTGCGCCCCGCGAACTCGATGCCCTCGAGCGTGCCGGAGACCCCGAAGACATTCTGCAGCGCCGCCTGGAGGGCCTTCATCCCGGCTCCGCCGGACTGGAGAATAGTTCCGTCTATGTCCCAGAGAATCAGGGCCTTTTGCATTCAACATGAAACTACGGCACCGTTTCGGCGTCTAGTCCAATGCAAGGAACGTACTCTATTTGCACGAAACCAAACGCTTGGATCATTCAAACTTCGCCGTGAAAACCTCCAGAATTTTCTCCCTCTCCGCGGTCGCCCTCGTCGCGGCCCTTGTCGCCGGCTGCAACACGCCCGAAGCCCGCATCAATGCGAGCCCCGGCGTCTTCGCGCGGCTCAATCCCGACCAGCAGGCGCTCGTCAAAAACGGGCAGATTGCGGTCGGGTTCGACATGGACACGGTCAAGCTGGCCCTGGGCGAGCCGAGCCGGATCGTCGTCAGGACGGACTCCAGCGGCGAGCACCAGGTCTGGCACTACGTCACCTACGCGGACTACCAGGGCGATGTCATCTTCGGCGGCTACTGGCACCGCTACCGGGGATGGGGCGGGCCCTATTTCTACGGCGGCATCCCGTACTACAACGGGTATCCGGCGACCGTCCACGACCGCATCCGCGTTGAGTTCGACCAGACCGGCCGGGTGAAGGCGATCGAGCAGGACAAATAGCCCATATTAGCGGACCGCGCCCGCGGCCTCGCGGACCCTGACCTCCACTCTCAGGGAGCGGGTCTTGCCGCCGCGGTAGGTCCCGCTGACCGGCCTGATGTCGCCGTAGTCGCGGCCCGAGGCCACCTTGATATAGCGCTCGTCGGCCACCCTGTCGTGGGTGGGGTCGTAGGCGGCCCACCCGAACCCGGGGATGTAGGCCTCGATCCAGGCGTGCGAGGCCTCCTCGTCGTCGGGATGCCTGCGGGCCTGGATGAAATAGCCGCTGACATAGCGCGCCGGGATGCCCGAGCTCCGGCACATGCCGAGGGCGACATGGGCGAAGTCCTGGCAGACGCCGGTGCGCAGCTTGATGGCGTCCGTCGCCAGGGTGGCGACCCCCGTCGAGCGCGGCCGGTAGGCGAAGCTCGTGAAGACGTGCCGGCAGACCCGGCGCACGTCGCTCCAGACGTCCGCCCGCCCATCCTGGAGGGCGTCCTGGGCCTCGCGCCAGACGGAGACGTCGAGCGGGACGTAGTGCGAGTCCACGAGGAACTCGGCCCTGAGCTCCCCTTCCATTCCCGACTCGGACTGCGCCACCACGGGCACGGGCGGCCTTGCCGTGTTGGGCGTCGTCTCGACCTCGGAGACGGCCTCGATCATCAGCGTCCCGTGCGGCGCGACGACGTCGAAGTAATGGACCGTGTTGCCGTAGAAGTCCACGTAGTCGCGCATCGCCGTGGCCGGGTCGGTGCGCAGCTCGAAGCTGCGGCACACCTGGTTCGCGTCGTCCACCGGCCTCAGTCGGACCTCGTTGAAGCTGTCGTGCGCCTTCCCGGCGTAGGCGAAGGTGGTCTTGTGGAAGAGGCTGATTAGCATGATGGAGCGGGCGGCACGCTGTGCGAGGCGTCTCTCATTGCTGCTGCTGGAGCTGCTGCTCCTCCTGCGTGGACTCGGCCACGTAGAACATCGTCGTGCGGACGACCTCGTCGCTGATCCTCTCGAGCGAGGATGCTATTTCAATCAGGAACTCGTGCAGGCCGTCCTCGAGCACCTCGTCGATCGTCTTCGACTGCAGCTCGGCGAGGAGCCGGCGGGAGGCGCGCGCGGCCTCCGTTCGCGGCCGCGCCCCGGTCTCCCCGAGAATCCGCCTCAGGAACTCGTCGATCTGGGCCATGCAGAAGTGAACGGAGCGCGGGAACGAGTCCGAGAAGATGAGGAATTCGGCGACCTTCCAGGGAAGGATCTCGCGGACGTAGAACCTGCGGTAGGCCTCGAGCGCGCTGGCCGACCGCAGGACGGCCTGCCACTGCGCCGTGTCGAGCGCGCCGCCGACATCGCCGGCGCTCGGCAGCAGGATGTGGTATTTCACGTCGAGGATCCGGGTCGTCTTGGTGGCGCGCTCGACGTACTTGCCGAACTGGATGAACTCCCAGCCCTCGCTCCGCGAGTAGGTCGAGTCGGTCAGCCCCTGGAAGAGGTGCGAGTTGCGCTTGATGTCCTGGAAGAACTCGTAGGGGCCCGCGGCCCAGACGTCGGCGGTGCTCCGCGACTTGAGGAAGAGGTAGAGCTCGTTGATCGTCTCCCACATCTCGACCGAGATCTGGTCGCGTATCATGCGGGCGTTCTCGCGCGCGGCGAAGACGCACGAGAGGATCGAGTTGGTGTTGCGCAGGTCGAACGCGAAGAACTCCGTCACGGACCGGCTGTCGGCCGTCTCGTAGTGCTTGTCGAAGAGCTCCAGGTCACCGGAGCTCGCGAGGATCGACCCCCAGTGCTCCCGAAGGTGGGCGTCGTCGTAGCCCCGGAAGTCCAGGATGAACTGCAGGTTCACCTCGAGGAGGCGCGCGATGTTCTCGGCGCGCTCGATGTAGCGGCTCATCCAGTAGAGCGAGTGCGCCACGCGGGAAAGCATCACGTTGGCCTGGGGCCTGGGGGCGGGAACCTTGGGGGAGGGGGGCATCGGCTTTCGCGCAGGGTTGCTCTACTTGTCCTCGTCGAGGACCCACGTGTCCTTGGAGCCGCCGCCCTGCGAGGAGTTGACGACGAGGGAGCCCTTGCGGAGGGCGACCCGCGTCAGGCCGCCCGGCGTCACGACCGTTTTCTCGCCGCAGAGGACGTAGGGCCGCAGGTCGATGTGGCGGCCCTCTAGCCGGTCCTGGCACCAGGTGGGAGAGCGCGAGAGCATGACCGGGTCCTGGGCGATGAAGTTGCGCGGGTTGGCCGCGACCTTGGCCCGGAAGTCGGCCACCTCCTCCTTCGTGGCCGCCGGGCCGATCAGCATCCCATAGCCGCCGGCCTCGTTCGCGGACTTGACCACCAGGTTCGCGATGTTCTCGAGGATGAACTTCCGGTCGGCCGGCTCGGAGGCGAGGTAGGTCGGGACGTTCGGCAGGATGGGCTCCTGATCGAGGTAGTACTTGATGACCTTCGGGATGAAGGCGTAGATGACCTTGTCGTCCGCGACCCCGGTGCCGATGGAGTTGGCCAGGGCGACGTTTCCCGCCCGGTAGGCGGCCACGAGGCCGGGCACCCCGAGCATCGAGTCCGACCGGAACACGGCGGGGTCCAGGAAGTCGTCGTCGATCCTCCGGTAGATGACGTCGACCGGCAGGAGTCCCGCCGTCGTGCGCATGTAGACGCACATGTCCTGCACCAGCAGGTCGCGGCCCTCGACAATCGGTATGCCCATCTGGCGCGCCAGGAAGCAGTGCTCGAAGTAGGCGCTGTTGTAGACGCCCGGGGTCAGGAGGACGACGCTCGGCTTGTCGCTCCGGTCAGGCGCGATGTGGAGGAGCGACTTGAGGAGAAGCTCCGAGTAGCCCTCGACCGGCCGCACCCCGTAGCTCTGGAAGAGGTTCGGGAACGCGCGGCGCATGGCCGAGCGGTTCTCGATCATGTAGGAGACACCCGACGGGCAGCGCAGGTTGTCCTCGAGGACCAGGTAGTTGCCATCGCGGTCGCGTATGAGGTCGGTGCCGCAGATGTGGATGTAGATGTCGTGAGGCACCGAGAAGTTCATGAACTCCCTGCGGAAATGCTTCGCGCTAAGGATCTGCGCGGCCGGGACGACCTTGTCCTTTATTATCTTCTGCTCGTGGTAGAGGTCGTGGAGGAAGAGGTTGAGGGCGGTGATCCGCTGGATGAGGCCGGCCTCGAGGCGCGCCCATTCGCGCGCCGGGATTATGCGCGGGATGAGGTCGAACGGGAAGATGCGCTCGGTCCCCTCGGAGTCATTGTAAACGGTGAAGGTCACCCCGCGGCGCAGGAACGCGAGGTCCACCGCGGCCCGCCTGCGCTCGAACTCGGGCAGCGGCAGCGTGCCCAGGCGCTCGACAAGGCTGCGGTAGTGCGGGCGCACCACGCCGTTGGCCTCATACATCTCGTCGAAGAATTCGCCGGGGTCGTAGGGGTTGCTTAGGAGCGACACGTGTTATTTGTTTAGGCCATCGCCACCGGTCAGCAAGTTCCTTGCCAGAGCCCGGTTCCGGATCCCCCGGGGGGATGTCACTGGGTCCCCGGGAATTTGAAGGGCACCTCGACCGCGGACTCGACGGTCCGGTCGTCCGGGGCGGTCGCCGGGTGGAATTTCCATTTTTCGACGGCGGCCTTGCAGCGGCGGGCGATGTCGTCGTCCGTCGAGCGGACGACCTCGACATTCGTCGCCGAGCCGTCGCGGCGGACGACGAGGGACAGGAGCACGTCGGCGCCCGTCTTCCTCTGGGCGGAGCTGAGCGAGGGTTCCGGCGACTCGTAGGCCTGCGCGGCGGTCTTCACCTCGCCGGCGGTGAAGACCCGGTCCTTCCTCAGGATCTGCGCCGAGAACTTGAGCGTGTCGCCCTCGGGGATCTGGCAGGATACGGGGGTGGGGTCGTATCCGGGGAGCGTGAGCTCGAACGTGGCGACCTTCGGCGTCAGGTCGTGGAGGACGAGCGGCGTCGTCCCGAGGAACGCGCCGTCCTTGCTCACGTTCGCCCCGCTCGGCTCGCTGGAGAGCTCGAGGGCGCCGTTCACCCACGTGGCCGCGGCGGGCGACCTGGCGCCCCTCGCCACCGACACATCCGCGACATGGTCGCGGCATCCCGGGCGTGAAAAGGTCACCGTGTAGTCGCCCTTCGGTATGTCGTCGATCGACGCCGGCGTCCTGCCGGTGCGGATGGGCTTCCCGTTGGGGTCGGCCGCCGGGCGGATCGCGAACTCAAGCCCGTCGGGGCTGGTCGAGAGGTCCATGCTCCCGTAGATGGTCACGAGGCGGACCACGCCGAGGTCGGTCGTCTTTGACCCCATGACCTCGGCGTTCATGGCGACGCTGTCGTAGCCCGCGAGCGAAATCTGGACCTTGTGCGTGCCGCTCTTCAGCCCGTCGGCCTTCGCCGGCGACGTGAGGGGGACCGCGCCGTCGATCGAGACCGCGGCCCCGGCCGGGTCCGTCGCCACCGTGATCGTCCCGGGAAGCTTGGACAGCCTCTCGGCCTCCAGCTCGGCCAGGACCTGCTTCCTCGTGTCATCCTCGGCCTGCCTCTTGGCGTCCTCGACCTCCTTCGCCATCTCCTTCGCGCTGCGCGCGGCCTCCACCTTGGCGGCGATCTCGGCCTCCTTGAGGCGCTGCTCGGTGACGTGGTGGGCCAGCGCCTCCTGCTCCTCCAGGTCGTTTGCCTTGGCCCGCTCCATCCGCGCCTCGAGGACGATCCCGATGGCAACCGCGATCAGCGCGGCCACCACGCCGATCCCGATGTAGAAGCCGACCCTGCTCTTGCGCTCCGGCGCCGGGGCCTCGAACGGCGGGGCCGTTCCCTTGCCCGGCAGCGGCCTCAGCTTTGAAATGGCCTCGAACGGGAGCGCGGTGACCGGGGGCGGCATCCCGCTTCCGGGCACGGAAATCTTGGGGACGGTTCCCGGCGGCGGTGCCACTGAAACCGGGGGGGGAGCGGACGGAGGCGGCGCCGGGACCTTGGGGGCTGGCACGGGGAAGCTGGGATTTGAGAAAGAGGCCGGCCGGGGAGCCGCGGCCGGGGGGGGCGGCGGCGCATACGCCGGCGGAGGTGCGCCGTAGGCCGGCGGCGCGGCGGCAGGAGGCGGGGCGAACGAGAGGGGCGCGGTGGCCGGGGCCGGCGCATACGACGGGGCCGGGGGAGCGTAGGCGGGCGGCGCGGACATGGGCGGGGCCGGCGGCCGGGCGGGAGGCGGCGCTGGGCGCGCCGCGGGCGGCGCCGCCACCGGCATCGGGGCCGTGGTGGCGGACTTCGGCAACACGACGGGCCTGGGCGCCCTCGGCGGGGAGCCCATGATGCCGCCGGCCGTCTCCGTGGTGAGCGAGGGCTTCGGCCGGCCGGCGGACGCGATTGGCCGGGGCGCGGGCTCGGGCTCAGGTTCGGCGGCCGGCTCCGGTTCCGGCTCCTCCTCGGGCAGCGGCTCGGCCTCCGACCAGTCGGGGATCCACTCGTCGGAGGCCCGCATCCTGACGCTCAGGAGCTCAAGGACGCCGATGGACGCCACCGAGAACTGGGATTGCACCGCGGCGTCGGAGAACTTGAAGCCGAGCTCGGCCGCCAGCTTGCCGATGTCCGCTTCCCACTGAGGGATTCCCGCCGCCGCGGCGGTCTCGCGGACGAACCACGCCTGCCGGCCGGTCAGCCCCGGGCAGGCGAGCATGGGCGGATTCCCGGAGGAGGGAAGCTGGGCGAGCGCCTCCTTGAGCGCGGGGCCGATGATCGCGGCGATCTTCGGCCCGGCGTCCGTGAAGTCATAGGTGTCGGTGTAGAACAGCCGGGCGCCCGCGCCGCGGAACTTGAGCTTGAGCGCGGACTGCACCGCCTCGTAGATCGACTCCATGCCAACGGGGAAGGCTACGGCGGCCTCGACCCCCTTGCCGGTCACGAGGAGCAGGTTGGAGCCGTCGATACCCAGGTCCCAGAGCGCGACGGCCGCCCCGTTGCCCCCCATGCGCAGCGCCCTGCCGACCGCGCCGACGCTCGCGAACATGGCCGGCGTCACGGCCTTGGGGTCCACCTTCAGCTCGAGGAGCCCGGTCGAGGCGCGCTCGAGCGCGGCCAGCGTGGAGAAGGCCATCACCCATTTGTCGGCGCCGTTCTCGGTCATCGTCCCGCCGTCGCCCGCGTTGCACGCGGCGTAGGCGAGCGCGACCCTCTGGTCCGACTGCTTGCCGAAGGCGATCGCGCGGAGCGCGTCCGCCGTCCGGTCCAGGAGCGCCTCCGTGTCGGTCGATACGTACCAGCTGACGGGCGTCGGCCAGACGCACGCGGCCGCCTTGATGCCGTCCTCGCTCCTCGTCGGCGCGATCTTGTCTAGGAGCGCGTCCAGCGCGGCCTTGTTCTCAAGCGCGCATTCCCCGCCCGCCACCACCGTCCCGCTTTCCGCCCGCAGCGCATGGAGCGAGAACTGGGTCAGGGCTAGGATGACTTGGGTGTCTTCGGCCTTGGGCATGTTCGACGATTATCGGCGGGTAATCGTAGTCCTTCAGGCCTTGGCGAAATTCTTCAGGCGCTCCTGCAGCTGGCGGTTGCGCTCCTCGAACATGACTTCCTTTGCGGCGAGGGCGGCGACCTGCGCCTCCATCTTCGCCCGGTGCTCGTGCTGCTGGGCCTCGGCCCTCATGAGGGAGTCGACGCCGGCCTGCAGCTTGGTCCGCTCGGCCTCGATGGCGGCCTCCCGCTTGCGGACCTCGGCCTCGCGGGCCTTGACGCCTCCCTCGATCTCGTTGCGCACGGAGACAAGCTTGGCCCTGAGCTCCGCGAGCGACTGGGCCTCCGCCTTGAGCTTCGCCTGGGTCTCCTTTGTCTCGCGCTCAAAGGAGGCCCTCTCCGCGGCGAACAACGCCCGCTCGTTCGCGAGCTCGGCCCTTTCCGCGGGGTTTTCCGCCTCGCGCGGCGGGGGCTCCGGGGCGAGCTTTCCCGCGTCGGCCTTCAGCCGGGCCAGCTTGGCCTCCCACTGGGCGGCCTCGTCCTCGAGCGCCTTCACCTTCTTCGCGGCGTCGGACTGGAGCGCCCTGTTGATGGCGGACGCCGCCTTTGACGCCGCGGCCGAGGCCGAGATGTCGGTCTCCAGCGCGACGCGGTCCTTCTCGAGCCTAGCCGAGATTATCGCCGCGTTGGCCTCGCGCCTTTCCAGGGCCTCCTCTCGTTCCTCCGGCGTCATGGGAAACGGATACGGGACGCCGGCCGGCCGCCTCCGGAGACGGCCGGCCGTGCGCAGGCCGCCTCGGCCCGGCATGTCGTTCTGGTTGGTAGGTTTGTCGCAGGCACGCTTTCCCCGATTTCAGGCCCGGGATTGGCTCACCTAGGTTTCCCATTCGCGGCGCCCGTGTCAAATCGCATGGATTGCCGACTTCGACACGGCAAGTCCGGCCTCCTTGAGCGCCTCGCTCATCGTCGGGTGGGCGTGGATCGTGCGCCCCAGGTCCTCCGCGCTGCCCCCGTATTCCATGTGGGCGACCACCTCCGCGATAAGTTCGCCCGCTCCCCGGCCGAGGATCTGCGCCCCGAGGATCCGGTCGGTCTTTGCGTCGGCCACGATCTTGACGAAGCCGTCCGTCGAGTCGTTCGCGATGGCGCGCCCGTTCGCCGCAAAGTTGAACTTGCCGACGTTGATGGCGATCGACGCCGCCCTTGCGGCGTCCTCGCCCATGCCGACCGAGGCGACCTCGGGATCGGTGTAGACGATCGCCGGGACGAGGTTCCAGTCGATGTGGCCGGCCTTCCCCGCGATCCACTCGGCGACGGCGGCCCCGTCCTCCTCGGCCTTGTGGGCGAGCATGGGGCCAGCGACGACGTCGCCGATCGCCCAGATCCCGGGGACGCCGGTCCGCAGCTGCGCGTCCACCCGGACGCGCTTCTTCTCGTCAAGGGCGACCCCGGCCCTGTCGAGGCCGAGCCCGTCCGTATAGGGCCGGCGCCCGACGGCCACCAGGACCTTCTCGGCCGGGAATTCCAGGGCCTTTCCCTCGCGCTCGGCGGTCAGGACGACGCCCGCGCCCTCGGACCTGAGCCCCGTCACCTTGGCGCCGGTCTCGATCTTGATCCCCTGCTTCTGCAGGAGCCGGGAGAAGCTTCGGACGACATCGTCGTCGTAGGCCGCGACGATCTTCGGGAGGAACTCCACCACCGTGACGCTGCTGCCGAGGCGCGCCCAGACGGAACCGAGCTCGAGGCCGATCGCCCCGCCCCCGACGACGACGAGGGTCGAGGGCACCCTCTCGAACGCGATCGCCTGGTCGCTCGAGACGACGGTCTTCCCGTCGAACTTCATGAAGGGGAGCTCGACGGGCGCGGAGCCGGTCGCGATGACGAAGTTCCTCGCGGACAGCGAGAGCGTCCCCGCGTCGCCCTTGACGGACAGGGCCGTCGGGGAGGTGAAGGTGGCCTCGCCCCTGAGGACCTCGACCTTCCTCGCCTTGGCCAGGGCGGCCACGCCGCCCACGAGCCTCGCGACCACCGCGTCCTTGCGCTTGAGCAGCGTTGCTATGTCGGCCGAGACGGTCCCCACCTTGATGCCGTGGTCGCCCGCGTGGTCGCGCGCGAAGACGAGCTGCTCCGAGGAATAGAGGAGGGCCTTGCTCGGTATGCAGCCCACGTTGAGGCAGGTCCCGCCGAGCGTCGCCCGCTTGTCGACCATGGCCACCCGGAGCCCGAGCTGCGCCGCCCGGAAGGCGCACACGTAGCCGCCGGGGCCCGCGCCGATCACCACCACGTCGTACGGGTCCATGGGGGGGCGGGTCAGAGGCCCAGCAGGAGGCGCGAGGGGTCCTCGATCGCCTGCTTCACCTTG
>Ga0182015_10001771_pt1 | contig 27607 bp, 29 predicted proteins | sample 712P3MmetaG_FD_120478 | JGI IMG/M metagenome (GOLD analysis project Ga0182015, IMG submission 120478) | Permafrost microbial communities from Stordalen Mire, Sweden - 712P3M metaG | ecosystem: Environmental > Terrestrial > Soil > Wetlands > Permafrost | place: Sweden: Stordalen | collected... | reverse complement strand
TCCGACGACACTCGCATTCACCGAGCCTTCCTCGAGCTGGTCGCGAACGGCAAAAAGCCCTGAACGCGAAACCCGCGGAAGCGTCCGCATCACTTCGTAGACGGATCTTTTTTTGTTTTTGTATCAGACGCGGAGTCGCGTGCGGCAATTCTATTACGTTATCGATACGGTGAAATCCCTAAGCTGGTCTTAGACCGCTCCACTTGTCCGAGGCCACACTGGCCCCCTGGCTCGGCGATCTCACCAGCCCTTGACAAGTTTGTCGCGTAACTATAGGGTTACGCATTATGCGTCACCGTTCGGTTACATATACCTCGGCGCGAACTTCCCCGGGTAATTTCGCGGACGTCTTCCAGGCCCTTGCCGATCCTACGCGTCGAGCCATGCTCGATCTGCTCCGCCGCGGCAGCCAGCCCGCCGGCCACATCGCCCATGCTTTCCCCGTGTCCCGCCCGGCCATCTCCAAGCACCTGCGGCTGCTTCGCCGCGCCCACTTAGTCCGCGAACACCGCGAAGGTCGGAACCGGATCTACGACCTTCACCCCGAGCCGCTGCGTGCCGTCGATTCATGGATCGAACACTACCGCCGCTTCTGGTCGACACGGCTAAGCAAAGAAGCCGAGCACGCGCGAAAGATGCAAGGATCGCGCAAGAGGGAAGCGACAAAATGAAACGACCGTCGCAGCCCTAACTCGGAGACTCGATGCCAACCCCTTCCATCACTCCCGATCAAGATGCCGTCGTCACCGAGATTGATATCGCCGCGCCGCCGGCGCGCGTCTTTCAAACCCTGACGGACCCCGCCCGACTCAAGCCGGTTTAACGATCCCGCCTGCCCCGTTAAGCTCTGGGAGATGGCCCGCCCCGGCGGCCGCTATCGCTACGCCACGGAAAAAAGATCCGAAATGGTCAACCATGTCAGCCAGTTCGAGTGTCGCGGCGAAATCCTCGAGTACGATCCTCCTCGCACTCTCGTCTACACTTGGGCATCGCGCGGCCCGCTTGCGAACTCCCCCGCACGGTGAGACGATGATCCCGCACCCCGGAGTCCTGCCATGATCAACGGCGCCCACGTTGTTATCTATACCAAGAATCCGGAGGCGGACCGAGCCTTCTTCAGCGAGGTCCTCAAGCTCCCCTCCGTAGACGCAGGCCACGGCTGGCTCATCTTCGCCCTACCTCCCGCCGAAGCCGCCTTTCATGATTTAGGAAAGGAAGGTCTGGAACCAGACGATGCCAGGCAAAACTCCCACCACGAACTCTACCTAATGTGCAACGACCTAGCCGCAACCTTGCGCGATCTCAAATCAAAAAACGTCGCAGTCTCCCCCGTAAACGAACAGCGTTGGGGAAACCGAGCCACCCTGACCCTTCCCAGCGGTAGCAAGCTAGGCATCTACCAGCCCAAACACCCGAGACCAAAGCAGGGATCAACCGTGGGACGGACAAGAGTGTCCGGCCCACGCGGGTTATACTAGCTCCATATGTCTGGGGTTCCGCGACAAGATTCGCAGAAGACTTTTTACCTCGAGACCTTCGGCTGCCAGATGAACGTCCACGACTCTGAGAAGGTCGTCGGCACACTGCTGCAGGAAGGCTATCGGCAGGTGGAGACGGTCGAAGCCGCCGACCTGGTTCTCTACAACACTTGCTCCATCCGCGACAAGGCTGAACAGAAGGTATTTAACCGCCTCTCCGATTACAAGAAGTACAAAAAGCAGGGCAAGACATTTGGAGTGCTGGGCTGCGTCGCGCAGCAGGAGGGCGAAAAGCTTTTCGAGCGCGCGCCCTATGTTTCGCTGGTGTGCGGATCGGCATCCTACCGCAACTTGCCGAACATGCTGATACAGATTGAAGCCGGAAAGCAGCGCGTGACCGGGCTCGACGACCGCGAGACCGACGAGTGCTTCGAGACGGAATTCACCGCCCGCACCAATACGCACCGCGGATATATCACGATCATCGAAGGGTGCGATAAGTTTTGCTCCTATTGCGTGGTGCCCTACACGCGCGGCAAGGAGCGCAGCCGGACTTCGGAATCGGTGCTGGCAGAAGCGCGCCAGATGGCCGATCTCGGCTATACCGAGATTCAGTTGCTCGGGCAAAACGTGAATTCGTATAAAGATCCGGAAGGGAAGCCGGGTTCGAAAAAAACCTTCGCCGAATTGCTGGCCGCCGTTGGAGAGGTTCCCGGAATCCGCCGCGTGCGCTTCACCACTTCGCACCCGCGCGACTTTGGACGCGACATTGTGGACGCCATTGACGCCGTACCCACGCTCTGCGACCACGTTCACCTGCCTGTGCAGAGCGGATCGACGCGCGTCCTCGACGCCATGCAGCGCCTCTACACACGCGATCAATACCTGGAGCGCATCGCATGGATCAAGGCCGCGAAGCGAGACATCAGCATCACCACCGATGTGATCGTCGGGTTCCCGGGCGAAACCGAAGCCGACTTCGCCGCCACGCTCGATTTGCTCTCAGAAGTCGGATACGACGCCGTCTTCGCCTTTAAGTATTCGCCCCGGCCAAATACGCCCTCGCTCAGCAGGGAAGACGCCATCCCCGACGAAGAAAAAGCCCGCCGCCTGGAAGGGCTGATGTCCAAACAGCGCGAAATCCAAATTACGCGCTACAAGAAATACATCGGGACAATCTATGAAGTAATGGTTGAGGGACAAAACGAAGTCCGCGCCCAATCCATTGGCCGCACCTCGCAGAATAAAACCCTGAACTTCACGGCGGCCGCCGCTCCCCCGGTGGGAACGTATGTGGCGGTGCGGGTGACGGGGAGTTTTCCCAACAGCCTGCTGGGTGAATTGGTGATATAAGAATGGCAAATAGCAGGAGATCCCCATGGAAGTAGAAATGACAATCCGCGGCCTGTTAATGGATCCGGTTTCGAATATGCCGATTGTGGTGCTGAAGGATGTGGGTGGGGACACGGTGCTGCCGATCTGGGTGGGAAATTGCGAGGCGCAGGCGATCGCGCTGGAGATGGAGAAAGTGAGCACGCCGCGGCCGATGACGCATGATTTGATCAAGAACGTGTTGACCGGCCTGGAAACGCAGGTACACAAGGTTGTGGTCACTGAGCTACGCGAGGATACGTTTTATGCGGTCATTTGGCTGGAGCGTGGGGGCGAGGTCATCAGCATTGATTCGCGGCCATCGGATGCTCTGGCACTGGCGTTGCGGGTGGATTGTCCCATTTTTGTCGAGGAGACGGTTCTGAAAACTTCGAAGCTGGCGGCGAATATGTCGGACCGGGTGACCAGCGAGGAATTGCGCAAATATCTGGAGGGCCTGAACGACGACGATTTAGGGAAGTACAAGATGTAACTTCCAGGGCGGAAGCGACTTCGCTGGCTTTACATAATACCTGTTATCGGACATTGAATGTAGCTATCAAGCTTCGCCACGACCCGGGCCTCAACCGGAGGTAATCGTGTACTTCAGCAGGCACCACAGGGCGCGGAAGCCGTCTTTCCAGCCTATCTTTTTCCCTTCCTCATAGGTGCGGCCCCAGTAACCGATACCGACTTCGTAGACGCGCAGGCGGCGCTTGGCGATTTTCACCGTGATCTCCGGTTCGAAGCCGAACCGGTTCTCCTCGATCGGAATCGACTGCAGCACTTCGCGGCGGAAAGCTTTGTAGCAGGTCTCCATGTCGGACATGTTCATGTTGGTCAGGGCGTTGGAAATCAGCGTCAGCACGGAGTTGCCCACCGAGTGCCAGAAATAAAGGACACGATGCGGACCCGATCCCAGAAAACGCGATCCGTAGACGACGTCGGCTTTCCCATCGATAAGAGGCACGAGCAAAGCAGGATAGTCGGACGGATCGTATTCGAGGTCGGCATCCTGAATGATGACGAAGTCTCCCGTTGCTTCCTGGATGCCGCGACGAAGCGCGGCACCCTTGCCCATGTTCTTGGGCTGGAACAGGATTCGAATCTGGGGATGGCTGGTCTGGAATTCGATCAGAATTTCCCGGGAGCCGTCGGTCGAGCCGTCGTCGACGCAGATCAGCTCAATCTCGAGCGGGACGGCCAGGACCCGCGCGATCACTTCCCGCAGGGTCGCCTGCTCGTTATAAACGGGCATGACTACGGAGAGTTTCATGGGTCGCGTATCGATACACTAAAGGGCTGAGTGGGAGCCGTCAAGCCGCGGGAAAATCGCGCACTGGTCGTCATCGAAATGTGCTGTGGGCGATCAGTGCGGTGGCAAGCGACGTGAGGGGCACATGGTCCGGGACCTTCAAGGTTAACGGCGAAGATCATACCATACCCCAGATGATGATCTTCCAAACAGGATGGGACCAAGCTGAACGGGTCTGCCGGCCCGGATGCACAGGAACAATATCCGATCGAGAATGGCAAGGTCGAAGGAGACCATTTGAGGTTCGAGGTCACGAGTGGCGATTTAGCTATGACCTAACACGATCGGGACAGGACGAAATAAACGGCAATCTTGACCTGAAAAGCGTGAACAACGGGCGGACGGCGGTCGTGTCATTGAACAGGGTGAAGTAAGCTAAATCAGAGCCGCACCGAAGCTTCCGCTCCACACAGCACGATTTTTGGATGGAATAGCGTGCCGGCTACGCGCGTGGCAATGGCGATCAATTCCCTTTGTCCGCTGAAGACTTTGACCTGGCGAGCGCGGGAGAGCTCAGAAAGATTGACCGTCCGTCCGCTGCGGATGCGGGCGGCCGTCGGTTCGTCGGCGGTGACGGAAGGAAACTGTGGCAGCAACTTGCGCGGATGGATGAAAAGATCGTCGAGACTGGGTGAACCGCTGGCAACGGCTGCGTCGGCGACTTCTTCCAACGTGTGCGCGTCTTCGAGATTGAACTCCGCCACTGAGGTTCGCCGCAGCCATTCCAGATGCGCGCCGCAGGCCAGTTCCCTGCCCATTTCGTGCGCAACCGAACGCATGTAGGTTCCGGAGGCGACGCGGGCGCGAAAGCGAGCGCGATCGACTTCCACCCCCAGGATGACAAACTCTTTAATCTCAACTTGCACCGGCTTGAGCACAACGTCCTTCTGCTGGCGCGCCAGTTTGTAGGCCGGAACGCCGTGAATCTTTTTCGCAGAAAACGGCGGCGGGGTCTGTTCGAGGACGCCGCGAAAACGGCCTGCAACGGCTTCCACCTCTTCCGCACGCAAGTTTACCGTTTGCGGAGTGGTAGTCGGTTCGCCTTCAGCGTCGTACGTATTGGTGGCGAAGCCAAATCTCACCGTACCTTCGTAGGTTTTCTCCGATGCCGCGTAAAACTGCGCCAAGCGCGTGAGCGTGCCCATGACCAGCGGCAAAACGCCTGTCGCCATGGGATCGAGGGTGCCCAGATGCCCGATGGATCGTTCCTGTAGAATGCGGCGGGCGCGGTTCACCACGTCGTGCGAGGTCAACCCGGCTGGTTTGTCGATGATGAGGACGCCGTTCATGCCAAGGATTTGGTAATTTGGTAAATACGCAACTGGACTCGAGTTCCAACAGTCTCGTCTACTAACGTACCAAATCTCTTATGTTTCCGATCAAAGATGATCAACCACGATACAGCACGCCCTTCGTAAACGGATTCTTAATTACGCTCAATATTCTCGTTTACTTGTTTCAGTCGTCTCTGGATCCTCGCAGCTACGAGTTGTTTGCCCGCGAGTTTGGAGTGGTCCCAAGCCATCTGTCCGCGTTTTTGGCGGGCTCCCCGAAGTATCCTCTGGCGACGATCCTCATTCCTTACTTTACCTCGATGTTCCTGCACGCGGGTTGGATGCACGTGCTCGGCAACATGTGGTATCTCTACATTTTCGGCGACAACATCGAAGATTACCTGGGGCACTTCACCTATCTTGTGTTTTATGTGCTCTGCGGACTGTTCGCCATGGCGACGCAAGTGGCCGTATATCCGCACTCGAATCTGCCTACGGTTGGAGCCAGTGGCGCGATTGCCGGAATCCTGGGCGCATATTTTATTGTGTATCCGCGCGCTCGCGTGTTGACCTGGTTTTTTGTGTTCGTGCTGTATCTTCCCGCGTGGATTGTACTGGGAGAATTTTTCGTGCTGAACTTCTTTTCCGGAGCCACGACCCTCTCGATGGCGCGCGCCGGAGATGTGGGAGGCGTCGCCGTCTGGGCCCACGTTGGCGGATTCGTAGCGGGCCTGGTGATGATCAAATTCTTTCCGGAACGCGCCCGCAGAACACCCTACGCCTACCGTTAACGATGAGGGTTTCCCCGTCCTTGTCTCTCCGTTGGTTGGAGAGACAGGGCGGGGATTTTAACTTTATGCATCGGGATGAAATCTTCGGAATGAGACTGGCTTATTTCTTGGGACGCGATTCCGGTGGCACCAAACCAGCCAGGCGGTAGTAGACCACCAGTTGCCCGTAGTGCTCCCCGCAATGCTCGATGAAGCCGTAAGCGTAGTCGTAGACACGAACCTGCTGATGACTGAACGGATCAACAAGCAGATCATTCATTCCTTTGTCGCCCTTAGCCTGAATAGCGGCCGCGCCGTCGGCGAATGATTTCTTGACAAAGGCAACCAGCTGCGCCCGGGTCTGGTACTGATCGGCTTTGGGATTCTCGTCGACCGGATCCTTTTTCCCCGTAGCAGGGTTGGTGAAGTAATAGTTGGCTCCGGCGGCGTGCAGCAGTTGCTCACGAAACGAACGCTGAGCAGGCGTGGGCTTGAAATCAAACTTATCTTCAGGAAAATCTTCAGCCATGGCGACGAGCTTGCGCCCAATATCGTTCCACGAATCGAGAACAACTTTGGAAGGACTGTCGGACGTTTTGACGGCAGCATCTTTCTTCACGGCGTCTTGCGCCCGCACCGGAAGGGTCAGGATGGCGGCGGCGAGAATGGCTGCGGCTACGAATGAGGTTTTCAACATTGTGATTTCCTCCAAGATTGAGTAGCGGTCAGCATTGTATCTCAGAGGCTGAAGGCGAGGTCGTGCCCGTAGTAGATTCGAGTCGGACCCAGGAATTACAGCGTGCCTACAGTGGGAAGGATTTCCAGAGTCTCTACGGTGGCATTGGCGGGGAGCAGAATAGCTTGAACGACCGACGCCGCAATGGTTGAGGGCGACATCATTTTGCGGCGAGGAGCCTGCGGCCACAACGTAGTCCAAATGTCGGTGTCAGTCGCACCGGGCAGCAGCGCGATCACGCGGATTCCGCGCGGACGGAGTTCCTCGCGCAGAGTGTTACTCAGACCGAGCGCCCCGTGCTTAGAGGCGTTGTAGGCGGCAGAGCCAGGGAATACTCGAGTAGCCGCTATCGACAGATTGTTTACGATGGTGCCGCCGCGCTTCATCATGGCCAGCGCCGCCTGCGTAACCAGAAACATGCCATTGAGGTTCGTCTCGAGCACGTCTTTCCACACGGGAAATGGAAGCTTCTCCACTGGAAGATTTGGATGCGCGATGCCGGCGTTATTGATGAGAATGTCGAGGCGCTTGAATCGTTGGCGGGCGGCGCGGAAGAGAGCATCGACTGAGTGAGGGTCGCGGACGTCGCAGGAACGGGCCATGATTTGAACTTTGGCAGACGCCAGTTCCCTGCTGAGGCGGGCCAACGCTGATTCGCTACGAGCGGTCACAATCAAGTTGCAGCCTTCGCCTGCCAAAGCGCGTGCGATTGCCAGTCCAATACCGCGTGTAGCGCCGGTGACGAGAGCGACTTGGCTGCGAAGGGGCATTTTCGACCTTAATGTGTTACTTGAAGGTTGTTTCGTCACGATAAGCAGTCGCGTAATCGAGGAATGATCTTATATCACGGGGTTTGAATTCTGGCGCGAAGGCGAAATTCAAAAACCCGACCCTTCGACTGCGCTCAAGGCAGGCTCTTCTCGCACAGAACGCGAGAAGGGTGGGGCACCCTCGGGGATATGGTTACAGGCCGTTGGGACGCTGGCGGATCAGGGAGAGGAATTCAGAGCGAGTCTCTTCCTCGTTGCGGAAGCAGCCGAGCATTGACGAGGTGACCGCAGCAGAGTGCTGCTTCTCGACGCCGCGCATCATCATGCACAAATGGCGAGCCTCGATGACCACGCCGACGCCCTGGGGTTCGATCACTTTCTGAATGGTTTCGGCGATCTGCGTGGTCAGCCGCTCCTGAATCTGTAACCGGCGCGAGAACAATTCAATCAGCCGCGGAATTTTGCTGAGGCCAATAACCCGGCCATTGGGGATGTAGGCCACATGCACTTTGCCGAAAAACGGGAGCAGGTGGTGCTCGCACAGGCTGAACACTTCAATGTCTTTGACGATGACCATCTCGTCATAATTCACGGTAAACAGGGCGCCCTTCAAAAGCACCTCGGGATCTTCCTGGTAGCCCTTGGTGAGAAACTTCATCGCCTTGTGAACCCGTTCCGGCGTGTGAGAAAGGCCTTCGCGCTCGGGATCCTCGCCCAGGCGGACAAGCATTTCGTGAACCAGATTCTCAAACGTGGCACTGGTAAGGGTGGGTGCTTCTTTCGACCGTTCGAGCGAAGTTGGTTTCATAACGTTGCCGGGTTCCTTCCCTGCAAAACTCTGAACCGCTGAAGTCAGTGCCTCGGTTCACTCCCTCCCGCATATTCAAAGGAGTTCATCATGGTTTCTTCCAATCTCACTCTATCCAGATGCGCCTGGGCAAAGCCGCGCTGCAATATTTCGAAGATCTGCATCGAAAGGTTTTCCGTGGTGGGCACAACCTGGGCGAATTCTTGAAGCGCATTCAAATTTGACAGGTCGTAGCGGGAGAGCACTTCCCTTTCGACCACGCCATCGAGATCGACGAGATTGCACACCATGCCGGTGGAAGGATCGACCTGTCCGCTAACGGTGACTTCGAGGGCGTAGTTGTGGCCGTGCCCGAACGGATTATTGCATTTGCCGTAGGTCGCGCGATTTTCCTGCGCGGACATCTCCTCACTGTGGAGGCGGTGCGAGGCGGAGAAGCGATAGCGGCGAGTGAGATGGGCTTTCATGATCAGCTTCTTGCTACTAGCTTCCTAGCTCTCATTGTTCTCCATAGAAGTCCACGAACAGGTCTGGGGTTTCGTAGACGCGGACGCGGTGCAATCGTGCTTTTTGAAGCTTCGTTTCCAGCCGCTGCCAGACGGCGATCGCCAGATTTTCGGTGGTCGGAATCTGGGTGAAAAATTCCGGGACTTCCTTGTTGAGGAAGCGGTGGTCCATGGCGTCGAGCACTTCATGGTGCATCACTTCCTTGAGTTGCTTGAGATCGACGACGAAGCCGGAGCGGGGATCGACCTCGCCCTTCACCGTGACTTCCAGAGTGTAGTTGTGGCCGTGGCCGTTCGGGTTGTTGCACTTTCCGAAGACGCGCCGGTTCTCTTCCGGAGAAAAGTCGGGATTGTGATAGTAGTGCGACGCGGAGAATTCAGCTTTGCGGGTTAAATAGACCATAGGGCTCAGTTGCCAGCTGTCAGTGGCCAGTTGCCAGTACAGCGGGTTTGTCAGAATACGTGCGGCCTTTCCAGGGGACGGTGCCGTTCGCGTGTGCGCGCTTCGACCGCAACAACAGGTAGGCGAACATGGGCATGCCGAACAAGGCACCGAGAATTACTCTGTCCCAAGTGAAGTTGGAGCGTCTGAGTCGTGTCACGACATACGCGAACATCGCTGCGCACAGCACGCTCCACCACCAGTGATGCGTCGCGTCCGCTAGGGGTAAGGTGAGTAACAGGACTCCCCACAGCGCCAGCGTCTTCGCGGCGAGCCAGCCGGGCCTGGGAAACAGCAGTGCAAGATTTTTCGTCCATCCGTCGCGAAGCTGGCGGTAGTTCCGGTACATGCGGGTTCGAACGGCATCAGGCGCGTAGCGGAAACGAATCTTTCGGCCCGAACGTTTCACGGCGCGGGCTAGAGCCACGTCTTCCAGAATGTCCCCGGCAATCGCGGCATGCCCACCGACGGCCTCATAGGTATCGCGGCGGACGAGAATGAACTGGCCGTTGGCGGCGGCAACGGGCGAAGCCGGATCACTCACCACCGATGGAGAATATTGCCGCGCCAGTTCCGCAAAGACTACGGGCAAAACAGCCATCTCCCAGAAAGTTACCGCAATCTGTTCGGGCGAATAAGACAGCAATTCGGCATTGTTGTCCCGAACTTCGGCCAGGGCGCGGGCCATTGATCCGGGAAGATGCCCGGTGTCGGCGTCGGTAAAGAGGAACCACTGGCCACGAGCCTGTCGCACGCCGGTGGTGACGGCATTGTTTTTGCCATTCCAGCCTTCAGGCAGCGTTCCCGCGTCGATCACGCGAACCTTATCATGGGAAAATGATTGTGCGATTTCGCGGGTGCGGTCGGTCGAGTGATCATTGACGACAATAATTTCGAAAGCGACTCCCGATTGCGTAACCAGCGACTGCAGACAATCGCCGAGGCACGCCTCCTCGTTTCGCGCGGGAATAATCACCGAAACTATTGGCGCCCCAGCGGTCTCCATCGCAGTCATAGTTAATAAATCGCGCTCGCATCTATTATTATAGCTATGTGCCCCGCACAGCCCACTTTCCGGCCGCTGTTTCTGCCTGTCTCCTGCTGCTTGCGCTTTCCGGTTGCTACAGCGGCTCGAGGCCTCCGCGCATTGGTTCCAATGCTCCGGAATTCACTGTGCAAGATTCCGGTCGCACCGTCGACCTCAACCAGTTTCACGGCCAAATCGTAGTGCTGAATTTCTGGGCGACCTGGTGCCCGCCTTGCGTGGAAGAAATGCCGTCGCTGGTGGAGATGCAACGGCACATGAAAGCGAAGGGCGTAACGGTGCTGGCGGTGAGCATTGATGTGGATGAGAATGCGTACCGGGCATTTCTGAAGCAGCATGGCGTGGACCTGTTGACGGTACGCGATCCGGCACAAAAAACGCCGGCGCTTTACGGGACTCACGGCTGGCCGGAAACTTTCATCATTGACCGCAATGGCGTGATACGGCGCAAGTTCATTGGGGCGGTGGACTGGACGGAGCCGGAGATTACCGATTACTTGAGCAAGCTGTAAGATCCCCAGCACGCCGTGCCGGGCTTACAGATGCCGCCCCTTTTGGGGGCTGGAGTCGATCAAACTTCTGCCGTCGGCCTCCGGAAGTCCATGGGACACATCCTTGCAGGTCGATCCGAAATAACTGGTTTGGCCGCAAGGTTCGGATAGCCCGGCGCGGCTGCCCAGAATTAATCTGTTGTTGAAATTAATCCGTCTTTACACCCTGAGCCCAATCGAATTGAGGATACGAGACTCAGACGCATTCTATGCATTCTCTCGACAATGTGATTTGGCAGGCTCTGACCACACGGGACTCGCCGTTTGCGGAGAGCTTCGAAAAGGCCAGACGGTTTGTTCGTGAGGTGACCTCGCTGTGCGCATTCGAGGAACCGAGCCCGCAAGGCTACGCGGCTCTCGCCGGATTGGTGGGCGTTGGCGGTACCGGTGCGCTGTTTCTCGACAGCGAGTACGAGCCGCGCCCGGGATGGGATCTGGTGGCGGCGGCTCCGCTACTGCAGATGGTTTGTGAAAACCGCGGCGGACGATCGGTCCGATCTGATTCGGTTGAGTCTGCTTCTGCCGAGATTGTGCGGCTCGGAGTACAGGATTCGCCAGAGATGGTGGAATTGGCTGACTTGACCAAGCCCGGTCCCTTTGGTCGTCGAACCCACGAACTGGGGACGTTCATGGGCATTCGTTGGGAGGGAAAGTTAGTGGCCATGGCGGGCGAGCGCCTCAAAGTGCCGGGTTACACGGAAGTCAGCGCGGTCTGCACGCACCCCGAACACACAGGCAAGGGTTATGGCGGGATGCTGACCGCAAAAATTACGCAGGGCATTCGCGATCGCGGCGAGATTCCGTTCCTTCATGTCAGGCGCGACAACACGCGGGCGGTTGTGCTGTATGAGCGGTTGGGATTTCGCACGAGAAGCACGCCTCACCTGGCGGTGCTGCGCAGGAGTTAGGAGCTATCGCGGCAGAAATGCGAGATCAAAGGGAAAAAAGCAAGGTTAAGTTCTCGGTCAAATTCGAGGTCAAGATCAAGATCAAAGGCGACGGATCGGGGGAGTCCGTCTCACGCTCAAAACTCAGTACAGGTGGAAGTCAACTTCGACCGCGATCTCGACTCGGACCGGGTGCCCATCTTTCATGGCGGGCTCGAACTTCCAGTTTTTCACGGCTTCGATGGCCTTTTCGTCGAGGCCCATGCCCAGGCTACTCAACACCCGGATGTTGCTAGGGAGGCCATCGGTTCCGACAATCAGGCCGAGAGTGCAGACGCCCTGGTATTTCGCTTTGCGAGCTTCTTCCGAAAATTCCGGCTCTGGGGCGTAAATCTGGCGCGGCGGGGAAACGCCGCCACCTACGTGGAAGATGCCTCCGCCAGTACCGCCGCCTTCACCGGGGCCGAAACCTGGTCCCTTGCCTGATCCGACACCGCCGCCACTGCCAGTACCGATGCCGCTGCCTGAGCCTGTGCCGTTGGAAGGAAGCACAGCGTGCGACATAGGATCGCCCAAGTTTGGCATGTTATTGGTGGCCAGCTGCACTTGCGGCGGGATCACGATGGTGGGCTCAACCGCCAGCTTGGGATGCTCATTGCGGACCACCACCACGGGAGGGGTGATCTGAGTCATGGAAAACTTTGGAAGCTTGCCGCGGGTCGCTTGGAGCACATCCCGATCACCGCCGCCGCCGCCACCGCCCGCTTGCGTCCGGGAAGGTTTCAGGTCAGGAAGAGGACCGGGATCGACTAAGGTGACAGTCGGTTTTTGCACCGGGGCCGCATTGACCATGCGGCGGCCAATCAGAGTGCCGGCAATGATGATTGCCACGATCAGAACATGCACCCCGGTAGAGCCTAACGCACCATTCTTTTTGTTGTTGTAGAAACCCCAGATATCTTTGACTGGCTCAGGCTTCGATTCCAGCTTGAGGGGTGGAAGCTTCTTGGGGAAGAAAAAGTCATCCAGCTCGCGGAAAAGCGACTTCCAGAGGGGCTCCTGAAAAGTATCTCTGGCCAAAAGCAGATGCAATTCCGGCTCGTTGCCGGGGAGGCTCGGATTGATTTGTTCGGGTCCCATATTTCTGGTGGACGTCCTTACTACGCAGCGCAATGCCCTACGGTAACTTCCCAGGCGAAATCCGGGTTACACCTTACTTTACACAGATGATCGACATATCCGGCAAGTTGCTTCGATTTTAGCCCAATTTTTATAAATGAAGTAACCATCGACCGCTCATGAGCAGGTCGGGCCAGTCCCTCTCGACTTTCTGAAATTGTACCTCTACTCGGCTCATTCCGACAGTGCATTTCGGTGGACCCGGCGATTGTGGGAGAGACTTGTTTTTTGCGCAGCGATCCCGTGGCACGCCCGGTTCCGTACTCGAGATCCTTCCCTCCGCCTGAAGAACGGGCGCGTTCCGGATGACTCCCCGAGAGCGATGGCGGACGCGAAACTCCTACTGCGATCATGCCCGCCGGGATCATGTCCGCCTGCATGGACGTTCACGGCGGGGCTCCCTATAATGAAAAGATTCAATCCTTTAGGAGACGCGAACCGAGTGGCCTTCGAGCTCAAAAAGACCATCAATCTGCCTCAGACTGCCTTTCCCATGAAGGCCAACCTGCCTCAGAACGAGCCCAAAATGCTGGAGCGCTGGGAGCAGATGGGGATTTACGAGCGTATCCGTGAAGCCCGGAACGGCGCGCCGCGCTACATTCTGCACGATGGGCCGCCCTACACCAGCGGGCCAATTCACATGGGCACGGCTCTGAATAAGTGCCTGAAGGATTTCATCGTAAAGTCAAAGACCATGGCCGGATTTGATGCTCCTTACGTGCCCGGGTGGGATTGCCACGGGTTGCCGATCGAGATCAAAGTCGACAAGGAACTGGGCGGCAAGAAATTGCAGATGCGGCCGACGGAGGTGCGCGCCGAGTGCCGGAAATATGCGCAGAAATTTCTTGACCTGCAGCGGACGCAGTTCAAGCGCATCGGCGTTTTCGGACGCTTTGACCGGCCCTATGCAACGATGAACCCGCACTACGAGTCGGTGGTGCTGTCGACGTTTTTTTCTTTTTATGAAAATGGGTTCGTCTACAAGGGGTTGCGTGCCGTTTATTGGTGCATGCACGATGAGACCGCGCTGGCTGAGGCCGAGGTCGAGTATGAAAACCACACCAGCAGCACGGTGTGGGTAAAGTATCGATTGCTGGACGATGCGGCAAAGATAGATGCGGCGCTCGCGGGGAAACAAGTTTCGACGATTATCTGGACTACGACTCCGTGGACATTGCCAGCATCGATGGCGGTGGCGTTTCATCCGGAGGAAGAATATGTCGCGCTGGAATCGGGCGGCCAGGTTTACATCGTCGCGTCGAAGCTGGCGGCTGATGTGGCGGCGAAATGCGGCCTGGCAGATCCGCGCGCGTTGGCGCACTTTCCGGGACGGAAGCTGGAGCGATTGAACTTTCAGCATCCGTTTCTGGATCGCAAGATTCTCGGGGTGCTAGCCGACTACGTCACCATGGACACCGGAACCGGCGTAGTGCATACTGCGCCGTCGCATGGCGCGGAGGACTTCATCACCGGCACGAAATACGGCCTCGATGCGACCAGCAATGTCGATGAAAAAGGAATTTTGCGCAACGGACTGCCGGAATATACCGGGAAACGCGTGTGGGAGGCGAACCAGCCGATCATTGATCTGGTGAAAAGCCGCGGGGCGCTGCTACACACGGAGAAGACCGAACATTCGTATCCGCATTGCTGGCGCTGCCACAATCCTGTGATCTTCCGCGCGACCGAGCAGTGGTTCATTTCGATGGAATCGCCGATGCCCGGCGGAAAATCGAAAGGAGTTTCTAAAAACGACACGCTGCGCAGCCGCACGCTGGAAGAAATCAAAACGGTGAAGTGGGACCCGGCATGGGGTGAAGAGCGGCTGGCGAACATGATTCAGACGCGGCCCGACTGGTGCATATCGCGGCAGCGGGTGTGGGGAGTGCCGATTGCCGTTTTTCTGTGCGAGAAGTGCGGCAAGCCGTTGAACGACCACGGGGTGAATCGCAAGGTGGTTGAGCTGTTCGCGCGGGCTGGGGCCGACGCGTGGTTTACCCCGGAGTCCGCCACGATTCTTCCGGAGGGAACGAAGTGTCCACATTGCGGCGGGGCGAAGTTTGAGCAGGAAACCGACATCTTCGACGTGTGGCTGGAATCGGGCGCGAGTTATTTGGCGCTGGTGGCAGATGAGCCCGATTATCCCTGGCCGTCCGATCTTTATCTGGAGGGTGGAGATCAGTATCGCGGATGGTTTCAGTCTTCACTGCTCTGCGCCATGGGGACGCAGGGGACGCCGCCGTATAAAGGCGTGGTCACCCCGGGGTGGACGCTCGATGAGAAGGGCCAGGCCATGTCGAAGTCGCGCGGGAATGACGTGGACCCGGTCGACATCGCGGGTAGGCTCGGGGGAGAAGTTGTGCGGTTGTGGGTAGCTTCGGTTGATTTCCGCGAGGATGTGGTGGGCTCGGAAGCGCTAATGCTGCGGGTGGCGGAGAATTATCGCAAGATTCGCAATACGTTCCGCTACATTCTGGGGAATCTGTACGATTTCGATCCCCGGAAGGATGCGGTGCGATTCGAGGAAATGGAAGGACTGGATTCGTACATGCTGCGCCTGACCTGCGGGTTCGCCTCCGATGTCCGCAAGGCGTACGAAGAATTTGCTTTTCACAAAATTTACCATCGCGTAAACCATTTCTGTATCGTGGATCTGAGCGCCTTCTACTTCGACGTGCTGAAGGATCGGCTTTACATCTCGGCTACGAAATCGCAGGGGCGACGAAGCGCTCAGACTGCGATCTGGCGAATTGGAGAAGCACTGGTGCGCGTGCTGGCGCCGATCATGACCTTCACCTGTGAAGAGATCTGGCCGTACTTGCCGAAAGTTGCAGGGCGTGAGCTCAGCGTGCATGTGGCGCAATTTCCGGATACAGGGGAGATCTTGGGGGATGCGGCGATTCCCGCGACTGGTTCGAAATCTGACGAGGAATGGGCAAGTCTGCGTTCGATTCGCGACGAAGTGCTGAAGGTGCTGGAGGAGGCGCGGAACAACAAGCTGATCGGGACCGGACTGGAGGCGCAGGTTGCGATCACCGCGTCCGATCCCATGTATTCCCTGTTGCAGCGATACGCCGAGCAGCTTCGTTACCTGTTCATCGTTTCAGCGGTCACGCTGGCGCCCGGCTCGGGCAACGGGACTGGCGCCGTGCACGTCGAGGTGAAGAAGGCTGATGGGGTCAAGTGCGACCGCTGCTGGAATTACTCCACGCATGTGGGCGAAGACAAAATGTATCCCACAGTCTGTGAGCGCTGCAGCGCGGTGCTGAAAGAACTGGCAGCCCAACCCGCGCCTTGATGTCGATATTGATGAAGCCAATTTCCGCGCGCACCGTACACTTTCTGCTGGCGTTGCTCGTCGTCCTGCTCGATCGATGGACGAAGTGGCTGGTAGCGGTTCGCATCGCGATGTATACCCACATCCAGATCATTCCGGGATTCTTCCGGCTCACCCATACGGAAAATACGGGCGCGGCGTTCAGCCTGTTTGCCGACTCTCCATCGCATTGGAAGACTCTGCTGCTGATCGGGTTTTCGTTTATCGCGATGTTGATCGTGTCGGTTCTGTTGTGGAGACAGAGCCGCGCGCTGACGATTACCGGGATCGCGCTCTCGCTCATCCTGGGAGGCGCCGTGGGAAATCTTTGGGACCGTGTGGCCAGTGGGCGGGTGGTAGACTTTCTGCTTTTCTATGTGAAGCAGTATCAGTGGCCGGTCTTTAATTTGGCGGATAGCGCGATTGTGGTGGGCGCGGGATTGCTGGTGATTGAGATTTTGTTTCATACGGCCCCAAGGGATGAGCGGCCTGCGGTTTAGAGACATCGGACCTCAGCGGCTGAGGCCGTCATTCATTGTGCACGACTTTAGGGGCGCGGCTAGAAGCCGCGCCCTTTCCCGACAAACGCAAAGACGGGCTTTTTCGGCAACAACTCAAGCCCTGCCCTTCCCGAAGTCCCTTTTAGACAAATGCGAGTATTTGCTTTATCCCCATCGATTCGTGCCCATCTGTGGCAAGCCAGTGTTTTCTACGGCGCGCCGTAAAGTTGTTTGTAGACGGCGGCGTTGCGGAGGATGGCCTGCACATATTCGCGGGTTTCAGTGAAGGGGATGGACTCGACAAATTCTGGGGAGTCGCGATAGGGACCTTGTCCCATCCAGTCCTGGACGCGGTCCGAGCCGGCGTTGTAAGCGGCGAGAGCGTGCTCGAACGATCCGCCGAACTGGTCGACCATGCCGCGGAAATAGCGCGTGCCCAATTGCAAGTTAACCTCGGGAGTAAACAGTTGAGCCGGGCTGAAATGCTTCAGCGACACTTGATGGGCAACGACTTTGCCGGTTTTTGGAAGCAACTGCATGAGGCCTACGGCATTCTTGCGGGAAACGGCGAGCGGATTGAATTCCGATTCCTGCCGGATGAGCGACGCCACCAGGTACGGATCGAGTCCATTGGACAAGGAAAATCTTTTCAGGTCTGCCCAGTAAGGCCGCGGAAATAAAGCCTCCCAGTAGGCCCGCGGCAAGGTCGGAATGTCGACCGCAAAATAGCTGGGGACGGAACGCTTCATCACTTCGATAGCGCGATCGAAGTGGCTGGTATCGATGTAGAGCTGTGCCGTCTCTGCCGGGCCCCAGTTTCCGCCGTCGGCGCTGGCCGCAGCCTGCAACTCACGCACGGCAAAATCCACCAGACCGCCATTGCCCAGCAATTCTGCTTTCTGCAGATGGAGATCGTCGGCGGGCGGTTCCGACAACGTGACTTTCTCGCCATGCTCGACCGGCGGAATGTGATCGAGCAAGGGATACTGCCCCGGCGGGTCGGCGGTCTGCGGAAGTTTCTGCAAGCGTACGCGTCCCAGCTCCGCGTAATAATAATTTCGGTAGCGGTCCGATAATTTCTGGTAATAGGCGCGAGCCATGGCGGGCTGGTTGTCTTCTTCGGCCAGGCGCGCCCGCCAATAGAGCGCGGCGGAGGTCTCGTTGCCTGCGGGATACATGCCGATCTGTTCGTCAAATTCCTTTTTGGCTTCTTCGTTGCGTCCAAAGCGGAGCGTGAGCCACGCCGCCTTCCAGTGCGCATAAGAGGCACGCGCGCCCTTGGGGAATCGCTGCTGCAATTCGCGAAATGCGTCGAGAGCCTGGTCGTACTCGCGGTGCACCAGGTGCAGATTCGCGCCCGACAGCAGAGCTGCTTCCAGCCATGGGCTGGTGGGCGCCGTTTGCCGCAGTTCATCGACGGTGCGGTAGAAAGTATCGTTTTCGTCCGAGGCCCAGGCGACTTCGCCAAGAATGTAGAGCCGCTGCGCGTTCTGCTCGGCGGTCACGCCCGGGAGTGTCGTCAATTCTGCCTTTGCTTCACGGTTTTGGCCGCTGCGTTGCAGCGCATCGGCCAGCGCCAGTTCTGCCGCTGGACGGGCTTCCGGCGGGGCATGGATTGCTAGGTCGCGATATTCATCGGCCGCGTCGTTGTAGCGCTTCGCCTTCATGAGCAAGTCCGCCCGGGTCTTGCACTCCGCGGGCGTCGCTGGCGGCGCCGACGGAATTCTTTTCAACTCGATAAAGGCCGCGTCCGCTTCAGCCGCAGTCGGCATTTTGTAATAGACATTCGCCAGAGCTTCGGCGGCTTTCGAACTCTGACCCAAAGTTGCGTAGGCGCGGCCCAAAGCGAACTCGATGTCGGATCTTGCCGGTAGCCGATCTTTCTCCAGCAGTTCGGCGGCGTCGGCTGCCCGGCCCTCAGAAAGCAGCGCACTGGCGTAGGTGAAGTGCGCATCGCGAATCAACAACGAATCCGAATAGGCGGTGCTGAACTTGGCCAGCGCGGCCAGACCTTCGGCCTGACGGCCGGTTTGCAGGTAGCAGGTCCCCAGGTAGTAGGCAACGTAATCTCCCAAGTCGCCGGCCAGCGGCTTGGCGCGGTTCAGGGGATCAATGGCATTCGCACAATCGTGATCGAGGACGTGCGCGTATCCCACAACCAGCCAGGCCAGAGCCCCGGCATCTTCCTTGGCATGCGCACGCGCGTAAGCTTCAACTCCGGCATACCCGGCAGGAGAACGATCCTGAATCAACTGCTGGGCCATGGGGCGGAGGGTAGTGGACGCGACGAATGCCTGGCGGATGCGGCGCACGCGGGGGGACATCGGCCGCCTCCTTCTTCTCGCGGCTGCTGCACGAGTTGCTGCAGTGCCTGTTTTTTTGGTGGGAGCCTTGCTGGCCGCGGCCTTGGCGGTCTTCGACTCTGTCGATGAAGATTTCGTCGGCGCGGATTTGTGAGGCGCGGAATTCGTAGACGGTTTCTGAGGTGCTGCCGAGTTTTTGTCGACAGTAGAAGTATCAGAAGCCGCGGGAGCGGAATTCTGCTGCGGGAGCGCCACGGAATGCGTGCTACTCAGGAGCCCGCCCAGCACGCCCAGCGCAACCACCCACCCCCACTTGTGACCCAATCGACCCACCTTAATATTTGTTACGTGAATATTGGTTACGTGGGGACGCGAACAGCGGACCCTGTCTGTTGAGATGCCAGAACTGCGTTGAAAGGAACTCGGCAATGGAGAGCGACCCTCAGGGGCTAAAGTGACCGCAAGGTCACAGGTCGAAACGGCACGACTGAAGCTGTGCCCTTCCCAAAACCAATTCTTACTTGCGGAAGTTCGCGCCCATGACCGAATAGTCATCTTCCGCCAGGCTGCGTACGACTTCCTTCTGAAAATAGTCGCCGCTGGCTGCCACCGTGTTGCCGTAGCGCTTCTGGAATGTGGAGCGGCTCTTTTCGATATCTTCCTTGAGGCGATCGTAGAGGTCCCGGTTACGGCGGCCTTCCGCGACTTTTGCCTGGTTATACAGCTTGATTTCATCCACCAGCAAGCGCGCAAAGCGCTGAGCTTTGCGGTGGGTATCGGCGTCCTCAGGGGACATGCCGGCGAACGGATCCGCGGCCGCAGCCGGAGCGGACGCAGCGGCATTCGCGGCAGCAGAATGCACCGCGACTTCAACCACCTCCGCAGCCGGTTCCGTCTCCGGGGTGGGTTCGGGCGCAATATGTTTGGGAGTGTGAGCCGCGAAGGGATCGGAAAATGTACTGACGGTTTGTACCGGCGCCGCGACTGCAGCCCGTTCCACGCTGGCCGGGGTAGGAGCATCGCCAGAATCTCTCTGCGTCTGCTTGCGCAGCGAAACCACTTCCAGCCATACGCTCGTGTCCAGCACCAGCACTTCGAGGGACGGCCCGTCGAGCACTCCGTCCGCGCCGCCGTCGGCATAGAGCAAAGCTGCGACTTTATCCTTGAGCACCAGCGGCAGCACCAGGATCTGCTCGTTCTGTGGTCCGCCAAACTGTTCCACGAAGCGCCGATCCATCTCGGCAATGTTCGCCGGAGTCGCGGTGCGATTCTGATAGGCGTGAGCCGCCGGTCCCGCCGTCATATCCAGAGGAAAATCTTTGACGGCATTCTCCTCGCCCAAGCCGCGGCCCTGCCAACCGCTGGCGGCACCCGCTCGCACTACGAAGAGCGCGACGCGCGCTCCGTACAAGCTGCCGGCATCGAGCAAGGCTCGCAGGATTTCTTTTTGCGTGGTTCCGGCGTGGATGCTGGCGAGAGCCTGAACGAGATTCGCCTGCGTTGCGCTTCCCGCGCCAGTTTGCGCGCCTCCCGCCGGCGCCGCAGGCACAGGCAATTCCGCCAGGACGCGAGCCACCAACTCCGCCTGCAACTTTGGAAGTTGGCGGTCGAACACCTGGGCTACTGCCTGCTCGACGATTTGTTGAAGTTCCTTGCTGTCCGCCATACTCAGAAAACCATTTTCAATGCCAGAGTCTTTCCACCAAGCGCCCGATTCACACCAAAGGACACTGCCCTAAACGCTGATTATACGGTACTTGTATGCTGACATCAGAGTACTTCGGTACCTGCTCTTCTGGGTCACGCCCGGCTCCTTGAACTCTATCGCAAAGTTTTCCTGCCGCCTACGGCAAAGCCATTGGGCAAACAGGCAGGTTACCAAGTAGAATAACAGTTCGATTCGGCGCGTTTACGGCACATGGCCGGTAACGAGCTTTTTTCGCGAACCGAAAATACTGCATCGCCACGCCAATGGGAGCCATCCAAAACAAAGTAGTCGGACCAGTAAGCGAAGAGCTGACGCTTGTACAGGCGGCCAAGCGAGGCGACGACTCAGCGTTCGAAGAGTTGGTTCGGCGTTACGACCGCAACGTTTTTCGCATCGCGCAACACATCACGCAAAACCGCGAGGACGCGGAAGACGTGGTGCAGGAAGCGTTCCTGAAGGCTTACGGCAATCTGGCGCAGTTCCAGGAACAGTCAAAATTTTATACGTGGCTGGTCCGGATTGCGGTGAACGAAGCGCTGATGAAGTTGCGCCGGCGCAAGCCGGAGCGCACCGTATCGCTGGACGAAGATATCAAGACGGAAGACGATTCCCTTCCCCGCGAAATCGCGGACTGGAGTCCGAATCCGGAACAGCAGTACACGCAAGCTGAGCTGCGCGAGATTTTAAGCAAGACCATCCAAGGCCTGCCTCCGGGATTCCGGACGGTGTTTGTGCTGAGGGATGTAGAGGGACTTTCAACCGAGGAGACCGCGGCCGCGCTGGAGTTGAGCGTCCCGGCGGTGAAATCCCGGTTGTTGCGGGCACGGCTGCAGCTTCGCGAGCGGCTGGGCCGGTACTTTCAGAGACGGGAAACTGGCAAGAGCAGCGACCCGGATAAGAATGTCGACAGTGTCGAGGTTAAAACGGGTGAGGTTACGAGCGGAGATGGCAACCAGTGAAATGCGCTGAATTCCTGCACGAGCTGACCAATTACTTGGACGGCGTCCTCGACGAGAAGACGAAAGTCGAGTTAGAAAACCATCTTTCGTGGTGCCACAACTGCTACGTAGTTTGCGACACGACCAAGAAGACAATCGAGATTTACCGCGACTCCCAACTCTACGAACTGCCAGACGATCTGCGAGTTCGACTGCGATCGGCCATCATGACCAAATGCCAGCAACAAAAAAAACGCGGTCCGCAGAGCGTATAAGACTCCCCTTCCACGTAACTGTTTGAAGCACCGAGACTTACGATATCTGTCGGGGCGTAAGCCCTTTTGTGCACAAAACGTAACCGTTTTATCAATTCTGGAATCTAAGTATTTTATGACCGCCCCGCACGTGCCGTTGTTGGGGTGGGGGCGTATAGTTCTTTCAGGGCTCGAGCTTCCCAGCTCGATGTGGAAGGTGATCATGTTCGCTAGATTGGTGGATGTGCTCTTCGGCTGCAGGCACGCTCGCTTTAGTTTTCCAGTAACCATTCGCGGCGCCAAGGCGCGACGTCCCGAAGCCGCTGGTCTGACTGGCACCTACGTGGCTTGTCTCGATTGCGGCAGAGAATTTCCCTACGACTGGCAAGGGATGAAAGTCATCACTTCGCCCGAGCGTCACCGCGAGCGCCTGGCGCAGCTGGCGAAGCACGCGGCGTAGGTCAAGACAGTTCGGCGCGCTCCCTGGCTTTGATCTCGGCGGCATCACCAACGGAGTGGGCGCCTTGCCCTGGGCGAAGTTTCGGCAGCGTGAGAATCGGGAGTTCCTGCTCTAACCTGGGCAATCACACCGCAGGCGTTCGAAACGAAATCCTCATCGTAACCAACATTCACCTGCACCAGTTCGGCTTTGACCCAACGGCCGATGATTCCCGGCTGGACGCAGCCGTTGCTCTGCATATTCCTCTCCATATTCCTCTCCTAAGTTAGGTACGCTTTTAGTACTTTGTAATGAAAAGTTGTTTGTGCTATATTGGGGACGCCAACCTTGCTGGTCTGTAAATTTGGGAGTAAAGGGTGAACCAAGTTTCCTCTTCCCCGTTGCGTGTCCAGATTCAGAACCGGTCCCGCTCTATGGGACTCAAGCTGCTCTTAGTCAGCGGACTCGCTTTGGTTATGATGATTCCGTCCCTCTTCGTGAACAGCGTTGTGGAGGAACGGACAAAGCGGGCCACAGGGGTAATCCAGGAGATCAGCGGCCGGTCCGGCGGTCCGCAGACCTTTCTTGGTCCCACGCTGTCAATTCCTTACAAAGTTCCGCCACTTTCTAAAGACGTTTCGCCTGCGCCTGGTGTGTACGTGGTGTTTCCAACTCAAGGCGATGCTATGGTAAGAGTTCGCACCCAAGAACGGCATCGTTCTCTATTCAAGGTGCCGGTCTACGAGGCCGAACTAAAATTCGATGCGACCTTCGACCTGACGGGCGTGCCTTCCGCAGCACCGGCAGGCGCAGAATTGGATTGGACTCGAGCGGGGATAGTGATTGCCGCTAGCAACGCCCGCGGGGCTTTGGCAGATGGAACCATTACGGCTAATGGCAAGACAATCACATTCGTCCCGGCAGAAAATGTCGGAGACCAAAACCCGCGCCTGCCGCTAGCTTATTTTGGCGTCAGAGTTTCCGAACTCACCCAGCCGAGCTCGACGTTCAACGTAACCGCTAACCTACGCTTTTCCGGCGCTCAGCGACTGGCGATCTTAGCTTATGGTAAGAGCACCCATCTCACCGCAGAAGGCGACTGGCCGAGTCCCAGTTTCGACGGTGCCTTCTTACCCGTGAAACGTAGCGTCTCCGCGCAAGGCTTCACCGGAGAGTGGTCCATACCCTTCATGGCCCGTGGGATTCCGGCCGAAGGCACTAATATTGCGGTCAGCCCGCTTGCTGAAACAGCGATGGGAATCTCCTTTGTCGAAACGGTGGACCCTTATCAATCGGTTCGTCGTTCGCTCAAATATGCACTTCTGTTTATCGGCTGGTTGTTTCTCTCGTACTTTCTCTTTGAAGCCACTGCCGTCAAGCGCGTCCACCCCGCCCAGTATGTTCTGGTCGGCGTGGTCCACATGATCTTTTATCTTCTCTTGCTCTCATTGGCCGAGCGGGTTGGTTTTGACCTGGGCTTTTTGCTGGCCGGTGGCGCCACGGTAGTTCTGCTTTCGGCCAACGCCAGGTGGATTTTCGCAAGCCGAGTGCAGGGCCTACGCGCTCTGGTGGTATTCGGCCTTCTCTACTTTTTCATTTACTTGTTGTTGCGTCTGGACGACAACGCCCTTCTGGTCGGTGCAGTGGCGAGCTTTCTCGCAGTCGCTGCGGTGATGTATTTTACCCGTAACGCCGATTGGTATAGCTCGATAGCAGTCGGCAGCGCGCGGCCTACCGAGGCTGTCGACAACAATGGGCTGTAGAAAGAACCAGTCCGTGTGTGCACTCTCACGGGAATCGTGCACAAAAGCATTGAGGAATCTCAGCGCGCGGGATAGTCTGCCGAGATCGGCGCTGCGACTCGTTTATCGATGGGCTGGAACTCCCGCTCGGGGTGTCCGGTGTAGATTTGGCGAGGTCGCGCGATCTTTTGTTCGGGATCGGTGACCAGTTCCTGCCACTGCGCCAGCCAGCCCGCCGTGCGCGGAATGGCAAACAGGACAGTGAACATCTCCGGCCGAAAGCCCATCGCCTGGTACATGATGCCGGAATAGAAATCGACGTTGGGATAGAGTTTGCGCTTTACGAAATAATCGTCTTCCAGGGCAATGCGCTCCAGTTCCAGCGCGATGTCGAGCTTCGGACTTCGGCCGGTGACTTCGAAAACCCGCTCGGCGGTCCAGCGGATGATTTTCGCCCGCGGATCGTAATTTTTGTAGATGCGGTGCCCGAAACCCATCAGCTTGATCTCCCCATCTTTAACGCGCTTGATGTAGGCCGGAACGTGATCTTTGGAGCCGATCTCGTCAAGCATTTTGAGCACTTCTTCATTGGCGCCACCGTGCAGCGGACCAGCCAGGGCCGAAGCCGCCGACGCAACCGAAAGATACGGGTCAGCCTGGGAACTGCTTACCGATCGCATCGCATTTGTGCTGCAGTTCTGCTCATGGTCGGCGTGCAGGATAAACAGAATGTCGAGAGCCCGCGCGATCGCGGGTTGGGCGACATACTTGGGCTCGACCATCTTCCACAACATATTCATGAAATTTTCGGTGTAGCTGAGATCGTTGTCGGGATAGACGTAGGGGAAGCCCACATTGTGCCGGTACGACATGGCCGCGATCGACGGCGCTTTCCCGATGAGCCGCGCAATCTGATGGATTCGATTGGCCGGATCGTGCACCTGCTTAGCGTCCGGATACACGCTCGACAAGGCCGCAATGGTGCTTACGAACATCGCCATGGGGTGCGAAGAGTAACGGAAGCCCTCCATGAATTTCTTGGTGGTTTCGTGCAGCATGGTGTGGTGCGTGATGTTGTGGACCCATGCGGTCAGTTCCTTGTCGGTGGGCAGTTCGCCGAAGAGCAACAGGTAAGCGACTTCCAGAAAGGTGCAGCGCTCGGCCAGAACCTCAATGGGATATCCGCGGTAACGGAGAATTCCTTTGTCGCCGTCAATATAAGTGATGGCGCTCTTGCACGACGCCGTGTTCATGAATGCCGGGTCGTACGTCATCAATCCGAAGTCGTCGGGGCCGTCTTTAATTTGGCGCAAATCCATTGCCCGGATCGTGCCGTTCTCGACCGGCAGGGTGTAGGTTTTGTTGGTGCGGCTATCGGTAATGGTGAGCGTGTCCTCAGGCATGGGAATATTCCGCCTTATCCAGTTGCGACCAACTCGAGCCCAGCCCAGCTAGAGCCCCGCCAAGAATGTTCGTTCCCCAGTTCGATCGAACATGGTCTCACAGCCGTCCGTGATATCGCTCAGCAGTGATTTTATCCCTACCTCCGAGAATCCGAGTGTGCTCCGACCAAAACAAAGCCGGCGGCTGCAGCCGCCGGCAAGACCGAGATAAAAATAAGCCAACCTGACAGCCGAGGCAGCTGTCTCTACACACAACCCTAGTTCGAATCGTCGCGGCGCTTCAGCGTTGGACGATCATCATCGCTCTTGGTGTCTCCGGAATTGTCGGTTGTGTTCGCAGTCCGCCGCAGGCTGGGCTTGTTCGAATCTTTCTGGTCGAGCACCTTGTGCTTGTTTTCGATGGCGGCCAGCCGTGCCTTGACTTCGTCAAACTCCGAGGTCGTAACAACATACTGCTGCTTGGCAGGAAGTATCCTTCGAATCTCGTCCTGCGACTTCTCGATCCGGTCGGGAGTCTGCGGGTGGGTATCGAAGGCTTTTGACAGCGTTCCCGGTTTTTTCTTCTCCATCGCCTGAATTTTTTCGAAGAACGAGACGAAGGCCGACGGGTCATATCCGGCGCGGTACATGTACTCGATCCCGAGGTAATCCGCCTCCGCCTCGAATCCACGCGAGAAGTGCAGGAACGTCAGGGGAATGCCCAAGCCGGCTGCTTCATACCCGGCATACCCAATCGCACCGCCCATGAAGATGAACGGGATGGACGCCATTTGGAGAAGATTCGCCCGCGTCATTTCGCGCCCGTAGTGGCAAGCGGCCACGTGAGCGATTTCATGCGCCATCACCCCTGCCATCTCGGCTTCTTCGTCCGCCGCCAGAATCAGCCCGGAGTTTACATAGAAGAATCCGCCGGGAAGCGCCATGGCGTTGACCACGTCGGAATCGATAACCTTAATTGTGAAAGGGACCTGAGCGTCGGAATTGCGCACCAGGTTTTGGCCAATCCGGTTCACGTACTCCGTGATCACGGGATCGTTGAGCAGCTTGATTTGTGATTCGATCTGCTGGGCATAGACCCGACCGCGTGCGACTTGACCTTCGACCGTATACCAGTTGCCCACACCGCGTCCGCATCCCACGTTGCGGTTGCCTACGGCATCAACGTCGGTCTTGCCGCCGTCATGCTTGATCTGGCTGTCGTCCGCCGTCGGCAGCGACGCAGGCGCCTGCGCGGGCGCGTTCTGCACATCACCGGCTTTCGGCTGATCTTTATCTTGGTCGGAAACTTGCGCTAACGTCCAGGGCCCCGCGCTGAACGCCGCCAAAGCCACAGCGATTGCCAGCCATCTGAGTTTCATTAGGGTACTCCTTGAGACTGATTATACCCCCGGTCGGAACACGGCGAGTGCCCAATCTTGAGCCGTAGGGTTAGACGCCGGCCCACGAGTCCGGGTTATCCGGAGCGCGGGATAAAAACGGGCCCTAGGTTCAAAGGGGACGGAAACCGTGAAGAACCGAGGCTACTCCAGAACCGGGCTAAATGGACTGCGCTGACGCCAAACGTCTTCGGTACACCTTCCCGGCGGACCGCGCCATTTCCGGGCTGGGGTGACCGCATTCGCGCAGCCCCCACGCCACCAGAGTCAGCTAGGACGCAATGAACAAGAGCAATTGGAAAGCCCTCGTTTCTCGGACGCCCAGCCGCTGGCTGGGTCGCGAGCTCAGCACCGCGATAGTCCTGGTTCACGAGGCGGTGGCTTCCCGCCTGGGTCTAAGCGCGACCGATTGGACATGCTGGGGCCCTCTCGATCAGCATGGTCCCTGCACCGCCGGCCGTCTGGCAGAACTCTCCGGATTCCCGACCGGCGCGAT
>Ga0182015_10001770_pt1 | contig 27612 bp, 25 predicted proteins | sample 712P3MmetaG_FD_120478 | JGI IMG/M metagenome (GOLD analysis project Ga0182015, IMG submission 120478) | Permafrost microbial communities from Stordalen Mire, Sweden - 712P3M metaG | ecosystem: Environmental > Terrestrial > Soil > Wetlands > Permafrost | place: Sweden: Stordalen | collected... | reverse complement strand
GCTCGGTTTCGAGCTTGCCGTGCGCGGGGTGCAAGTCTCACCGACAGGGGAGGCCCAACGACTGTCGAAATTCCGCCAGCTTTCAGGTCGCAGACGGTCGCCCCTAGCTAGCCGAACTCGACCACGCAGGTGCGCAAAACCTGAAACACCTTAGTCCGACCAGCGTTGCGGCGTGCGGTCCCAGCGATGCTTTTTTAGTTCGGCGAGCAAGGCCGAGTCCAGCGAGCCGGCATCGCTGGCGGCGACGTTCTGGCGCACATGCTCGGGGCTGCGCATGCCCACGATCGTCGTGCTGACCGCGGGATGAGACAAGATGAAGCGCAAGGACATTTCTGGAAGCGTCATGCCTGCGGGCAGGATTTTCTTGAGCTTGTCGACGCGCTCAATCGTATTTGCCAGATTTTCCGGTCCAAAGTAGCCGGAGCGCCAATCGTTCTTCGGGAAGCGCGTTTCGAGTGTCATCTTGCCTCCCAGGCTGCCTTCATCGAGAGGCACACGCGCGATCACTCCCACGTTGAGTTCCTGGCAGAGGGGAAACAGTTTGTCCTCGGGCGCCTGATCGAAGATGTTATAGATCACCTGCACGACGTCGACCAGCCCAGTGTGCAGCGCCTTGATGCCATTGTCCGGCTCCCAGCGGTTCAGGCTGAGGCCGAAGTGGCGAATCCAGCCGCCGTCTTTCAACTTCTCCACGGTGGAGCGGAATTCCGGATTGTCGGTCCAACTGTCGTCCCAGACATGAAACTGCAGCAGGTCGATCGAGTCGACGCGGAGTTTCTTGCGGATCAAGTCGGCATACTTGAGCACGTGGTCAAGGGAAAACACATCGACGTATTTGTATGACGGGAGTCCGGGCCATTGGTCGTTGGCCGGGGGGATTTTCGAAGCAGCATACAAGCGCTTTTTGGAGTTGCGCGCCGTGATTTCGCCGAGCAGGCCATCGCTCTTGCCTTCGCCGTAAGCCCAGGCGGTATCGAAGAAGTTGCAGTCCGAATCGACGGAGAGTTGGAGGGAATCGAGCGACTGCTGGTCGTCGGATCCGCTCCAACCGCTCATGCCCCATAGTCCGTAAGCAATGTCGCTAACCTCGAATCCGGTTCGGCCCAGTCTGCGGTATTTCACGAAGAGTTTCCTTGAGTGCGATTGTCCCTAACGGACGTTTTACTCGTGGGGGACATCCTAACAGTTTTGCCGAGGCGCTCGAAATGGGGGGGAAAGAGGGGAGATTCCTGTCTGCTGATTTTTCGATGCGCCGTATCGAGATTTTGCGGCCTACGGGGCGCCGTCCAGATGTTTCAATCAATTCAGACCATAAACCCTATTATGGAGGTTCCCCTATGAACCCAGAATGTAGTCCTCCGCGAACCCCTTCTTACTGCCAGGAAGATCTTCGTGCGCCTTCGTCTCGCCTGCTGGATGAAAAAATCTCAGACGACTCAGGCGCGGAAACAACGATCGACAGCGCCCTCAAGCCTACCGGGTTGAAGAATCCTTTCTGGAAGTAAGAGCGGTGGTTCACCGCCCAGGCAGCGACAGCATTTCACAGCCCGGAATGGATTTCGTTTCCTAACGCAGGATCGGCAGGCAGAGGCACGGCCGAAGCGTAAATGGCAGCGCCGACATTTCCTCGAGCGCGGGGTGCAGTTGCGCATCGCGACAAGGCTCGAGCGTGATCACAAAGGGTAGCGCGCTTTTGTCGAATCCCGGCTTCTGCAGGACGGCATCGATGTTCAGTTGGTGAACCGAGAGGATTGCGGCCAACCCCGCGATAATACCGGGCTGATCTTTCACCACTAAGCGCAGATACCAGGGAGTCTCAAAGTCGCAGCTTAGTTTTGGGGTCGCGAGTTGCAGCGGGAGGGAGGGCCCTGAGCCTGCCGATGAACTTCCAGCCGCTAGACTTCCCGCAACAAACATCAGGTCTGAGACTACCGCAACCGCCGTGGGATCTCCTCCCGCGCCCGCGCCCAGAAAGGCCATATCGCCGCCGTATTCTCCCGACGTCAAAACCAGATTGAGGTTCCTCTGCACGCGCCCGAAGGGCGACGACGCGGGAACCAAGCTGGGGCCGACGTCCGCAAATAAAGTGTTGCCTTTCAAATCGGCGCGCGAGATTTGGCGGATCGTGCAGTCCAGTTCAGCGGCGTAGTCGAAGTCGACCGCATCGATGGGGCGAATCGTGCGGGCCCGAATGTCTCCGGCAGAAACGCGGACCTGCAGACCGGCCAGCGCCAAAATGGAAAGTTTGGCGCGAGCGTCGCCGCCGTCGAGGTCTTCGCTGGCGTCGGCTTCGGCATAGCCGCGGGCCTGCGCCTCTTCGAGAGCCTCGCTGAAGGGAATGCGGGCGGTCTCGATGCGGCTGAGAATGTAGTTGCAGGTGCCGTTCAGAATGCCGGCAATGCCGTGCAGTCGGTCTCCGCAAAGTCCGGTACGCAATGCGGGCAGAACAGGCACGCCGCCGGCCACGGACGCTCCAAATTCAAGCTGGCAGCCCTTCGCACTAGCCAACTGCAGCAGGTCCGGGCCATGGCGGGCGATGAGCTGCTTGTTAGCCGTTACCACCGACTTGCCTGCGTTCAGCGCGCCTCGCACCAATTCTTCCGCTGGCGTCAATCCCCCGATCAACTCGACGACGATGTCGGCGTCGGAGTTGAGGATGGTGTGAAAGTCTTCGGTCCAGACCACATCGCTCGGTATCGATAGCTCGGTACTACAGGCTTGCTTCTTGCGCTCGACGTTGCGATTGCAGATGTGCGTCAGGCGGAGCAATCCATCGCTGCGCTCGCAAAGAATCTTGGCCACAGGGCGGCCCACGGTTCCAAGGCCCACCAGCGCAACCCGGCGCGCGGGAGTGCGCTCCCGTGAAACGGCGGAATCGGCGTTCGATGCCTGCTCAGGCGGAGTCTTGTGCAATGTCTGCTCTCGAAGTCGAAACTCATTTTTATCATACGTGGGGCTTGCGGCTGCGCGAAGTGGAAAGCGAAGACCCAGCGCGCAGCGCGGTAGAGGCGGGTGGCGTCTTACAGTTCTTGACACAAGTCCAGCAGGCTCCTTCGTCGACTCGCGGATGCCGCCTGGGTGAGATGACGCGACCGAGACCCGTGTCGCCTCCCGAATGCCTTTGAGAGTTTTCAGCGAGATATGTGCCCTCAGTGTGTGTGTGTGATTCTCTCTATGTGGCCTCGAATGGGGCTTTTAAGACACAAAGCAAGATTCGGACCCTTAGGCAATCTGCAGGAACGCTCAGTTGCCGGCTTCCCTCCGATTCACTAGCCTGCGACAGGGCGTCCTTCACTGCGGAAATTTCCGAATCCGAGTATTATTTCCGTAATCCAAACGCCTATACGTGGGACATCCCATAGGGTTTTCCTTTAAGAACGCCGGAAACGGCCGCAACGGTTGAGAGGTGACTCAGCATGGCAGACAAGGCAGACTTCAACGTTAGCGAAGACGTGCCGAAAGCTGTCTCGAGGCGCAATTTCATCAAAGGGGTCATCACCAGCGGCGTGGCGGTGTCGTCGGCGAGCTATTTGTTTCGTGCCTCTTCTCTTCTGCACGGCCAGCAGGTGACTACCGGAGTAGGCGAGCGGCTGATTACAGTCAACGTCAACGGCCAGCTGCGGCGCGTCGATGTCATGAAGCAGGAGACGCTGGCGTCGACGCTGCGATACAAGCTCGGCCTGACCGGCACCAAACTAGGATGCGACCGCGCTGAATGCGGATCTTGCACCGTCCTCATCGATGATATTCCGCACTATTCGTGTTCGGTTCTCACCCACACGGTGCGGAGCCGGAAGGTGGTGACCATCGAAGGCTTGGCCAGCGCCGATGGAACGTTGCATCCGGTACAGCAGGGCGTGATCGACGAACAGGGCTTTCAATGCGCGTTCTGTATGTCCGGCTTCATTATGACTGCCGTGGGATTTCTTAAAACCAATCCTAATCCCACCCGGGGTGAATTGGCACAGGGCGTCTCGGGATGTCTGTGCCGCTGCCAGGACTACGACAAGATTCTGACCGCCATGATGCGCGGTGCGGAAAATTTGCGGAGGGCTTAGCTTGGATAACGCGAAGGTTGTCGAGACCGCGAAGACTACTGAGCGCCAGTACGGAGCCGGTTACAAGCTGATCGGCAAAAACTATACGACGCCGGATCTTTATGCCAAGGTAACCGGCCAGGCGAAATATGCCGAGGACTTTCGCGCCGAAGGCATGTTGTTCTGCAAGTTGCTACTCAGCCCTATGCCGCATGCCAGGGTAAAGGGCATCCATACGGACGCGGCGCTCGCGATGCCTGGCGTGAAAGCCATTCTCACGGCGAACGATCTTCCCGCCCCGGCCGATACCCTTACAGACAATGGATCGGTGATCAAGGCCAGCAAGTGGGGCGAACGCGGGCTTACCAACGAGCCGGTTTATCAGGGGGAGCCGATTCTCGCCGTGGCCGCAGTCGACGAACTCACCGCTGCGGAAGCGATCGAGAAAATTGAGATCGATTTTGAAAGGCTTCCCTTCGTGGTCGATCCGCTTGACAGTCTCCGGCCGGGAGGCCCCAACCCGCGAATCGATGGCAATGTATGGACTCGGCCGGCAGGACAAAATCCGGGTCCACCGGTGGTCACGGAGCTCAAGTGGACGAAGGAGGAGTTCGAGGATGAAAAGCATGGCCGTCTTCCGATGGGCAAGGCTCCCGACGAATGGACCTATGGGGATGTCGATTCCGGCTTCAAGAATGCGGCGCTCGTTCTTGATGAAACATTCCTCACTCCGGACACCAGCCATCAGACGCTTGAGACCCGGACTGCCATGGCTTACTGGCAAAACGGAAAGGTTTACATCTACACCGGCACGCAGAGCACGGCGCAAACCCTGCCGGCCATTGCACGCTGGTTGAACATCAGTCCAGACAACGTGGTTTTCATCAGCGAATACACCGGAGGAGGATTCGGCAGCAAGATCACCGGCGGAGTGTCGATGATTATCGCTGCGCTGCTGGCAAAGAAAACGAATGCGCCGGTGATGATGCGCATCAGCCGCGAGGAGGAAACTTTCATCGGACGCGCCCGTCCCGGGTTTCAGGGCCGGATGAAGGTCGGTTTTTCCAAGGAGGGACGCATCACGGCGCTCGACATGTTCGTGATCTGCGACAACGGTCCATACGACGCCGTAGGCGATGCTCCGTCGTCTGGCCGCATCGTCTCTCTGTTGTACCAACCACCAGCCATGCGCTGGCGCGGGGTGACGGTGCTGACGAACACGCCGCCTCGCAGCGCGCAGAGTTCTCCGGGCGGCCTGCAGGGCATTGTCATCATGGAGCCGATCATCGCGAAAGCCGCGCGCAAGCTGGGAGTTGACCAGGTAGCGATTCGCCGCATCAACTGCCCGGAGGGCAAGGCGCCGTTCGGCCCGGAGGTCCAGGGGAAACGGCAATATGCCACCAGTGCATTCCTTAAAGAAGCGCTCGACCGTGGCGCGGAGCAATTTAACTGGAGCGCGCGGGTGGCACGCACTCCCAAAAGAAGGGGCACAAAAGTTCGCGGCGTCGGCGTGTCGCTGAGCTGTTACGTAGGAGGCACCATCGGTTTCGACGGACTTCTGGTTATCAAGCCGGATGGCCGCATCGCCTTTCAGTCTGGAATCGGCAATCTGGGTACGGAGTCGGTGATTGATGTTCACCGGGCGGGTGCCGAAGTTCTCGGTGTGCCGTGGGAGAAATGCGAAGTAGTGTGGGGTAACACAACCAAGAATCTACCTTTCACTTGCGTCTCCGGTGGTAGCCAGACAACCCATGCCATGACACGCGCCGCTTATGCGACCGCGATGGATGCCAAGAAAAAGCTTCAGGAAATCGCGGCCAAGAAGCTCGGCGGCAAACCAGAACAATACGAAGTCGCCAATGAGCGTGTTTTCCGCAAGGGCGGTGGGGCCGGCATGACGTTAGCGCAGGCCGCGAAATATGCGATTCAACTCGGCGGCGTCTACGATGGCCACGAGGCGCCCGCCGATGTTCACAAACTGACGAAGGCATCTGTAGCGGCCTTGGCGGGCCAGGGCTTGGTGGCGGCAGCCAAGGACAACTATCCGCGCGACGGCTCGACATTCTCCTACGTCGCCAGTTTTGCCGAGGTCGAAGTCGATGTTGAAACCGGCACCTACCGCATCGTGGATTTCCTCGCCTCCGCCGACGTCGGAACTGTAATTCACCCCCGCGCACTCGGCGGTCAAGTACTGGGCCGTTCGACGCTGGGCATAGGCCATGCGATCGGTCAGAAATGGGTGATCGATCCGCACTACGGCGAGATGGTTTCGATGCGATTCCATCACACTAAACCACCCACGATTCTGGATGTACCCGTCGACATGCAATGGACGGCGCTGGACATTCCGGACCCGGAGACACCGGTGGGCGCTCGCGGTGTCGGCGAGCCGCCGGTTGCAGGCGGGTGTGCTTCCATCTTGAACGCGCTTTCGGATGCACTCGGGGACGAGATCTTCCGGCGCGCACCGGTGAACGCCGACACGATTTTGACTTCTCTCGAAGCGGGACGGCCGATGCAGCATCCCTTGATGGCCCACATTTGAGATTTCGGGAAGCGAGATTGGAAGGAGAGTTATGGCTGTCATACGAGACGTGATGCCCGCTTTCGAATTGTTTCAGCCAAGTTCGGTTGCCGATGCGGAGAAGCTTCTCCAACAGCACGGAAGCGACGCCTGGGTGCTGGCGGGAGGTCTCGACAGTTTGGACTGGCTTAAAGATCGAATCAGAAAGCCGAAGGCTGTGGTCGATCTGAGCGGAATCGAAGAACTGCACGGAGTGCGTACAACGGGGGATGGGATTGAGATCGGTGCCATGACCACGCTGACCGAAGTCGTGAATCATCCCGTCATCAAACAGAAATACAATTTGCTGGCGCAGGCCGCGGAGCTTGTGGCGTCGCCTCAAATCCGCAACCAGGGAACACTCGGCGGCAATGTCTCGCAGGACACTCGCTGCTGGTATTACCGCGGAGGTTGGCCGTGCTACCGCGCCGGCGGTAACATTTGTTATGCCGATACACCGGAAGGCCGCAATCGCGAGCATGCCATTCTGCAGGCAGACCGCTGTGTCGCGGTGAATCCCTCCGACACGGCCCCGGCGCTAATTGCGCTGGACGCCAAATTCGTCATGCACACCCCCAAAGGCGAGCGCGTCGTGGATGCAGAGGATTACTTCATCGGGCCTGACATCGATATCACACGGCTGCACATTTTGCAGCCAGGGGATCTGCTGACCGCCATTCGTATTCCCTCCACGTGGGCGGAGGCGAAATTCTATTTCGAAAAAGTGCGAGACCGGAACGTTTGGGACTTCCCGCTCATGAATGTTGCCTCAGCTATGGTGACATCGGGCGACAGGATCGAGCGGATCCGAATCGCGGTGAACGGTGCGGCTGCACGTCCGTTACGGTTGAAAGCTGTCGAAGATGCAATTCTTGGCAAGCCGCCGAGCTCGGCGACTGGCGAGATGGCAGGAAAACTGGCTGTGCAGCGGGCGGTCCCCTTACAGTTCAATGCCTACAAGATCCCACTGATGAGGAATCTGGTGAAACGCGCCATCAGTGGCGTAGAGGAGGCGACGTGGACTTCTTAGAATGGGCGACGAGTCCGTGGGGACAGACTGTCCCCATTCATATTGCGTGGTTCCTGATCTGGGTTTCGCTGATTGCGGGGTTGCTGTTCCTGATCGTTCACGCCATCTACGTGATGTTTTTCGCCAAGGAAAGAGAATTTGCGAGCGATGCTTCCCCGGCAGTGATTGCGAGAATCCCTAAACATGTTCCCCGGCATTCGCTGGTGGCGCGGCTGTTTCACTGGATCATGGCAGCCTCCATGTTCACGTTGCTGTTTACCGCCTTCCTTCCGAAAGTTGGCATCCAGTTTCCCTGGGTAACCTTTCATTGGATCGCCGGCGCCGTGTTGACGGTTTCCATCGTCTTTCACATCATTCATGCTTCTTTCTGGCTGGATTTCTGGTCGATCTGGCCGGACAGAATCGATCTGGATGATGCCTGGAAAAGGGTGTGTCGCTTTCTCGGAATGTCCGCGCCACCGCCGCGTAAATTCGCCAAATATCCTCTGGAGAACAAGCTTTTCCATGGCGTCATCATCTTGTGCGGTCTGGCGGTGATCACGACCGGCGTTTTTATGATGTCCCGCGTTCGCACGATCTTCTTCCCCCGAAATCCATATCTGTTCAGCGACATGACCTGGGGTCTGATGTACGTGCTGCACGGGTTGGCTGGCGTGGGTCTGATTGCGCTGGTCATGATGCACGTCTACATGGGTCTCCGCCCGGAGAAGCGCGCCATCACGAAATCCATGATCGTCGGCTGGATGGACCGCGACTTTGTTCTGAAAGAACATGATCCCGAGCGCTGGGCGGTTGAGACATCTTCGACATCCACATCCAAGTAGGGTGGACGACCGAGGGCTTTCACATGCTGGCTGAGATCTCGAATCGTTGTGACAAAGTGGAGGAGTGCTACGAGTTCCTGCTGGCCTACGCAGCGCAAGGACTTCCGAGTGACCAAGGCAGCAGATCGGGTGCACAAGTCCGGGAGTTCCTGCTGAACGCCGTGAAGGCATTAACCGGGCTGGCGGAGACCTGCGCGATCGCCGTCAAAGAGGAAGGTCTTGAGCCAGCCGACAAATACCTGGCGTTCTTTGCCGTGCTTGATCGCGATGCGCGCGATTCTCTTGCCGCCATTCAGCTGGTTCTGGCCCAACCCATAATCAGTTCCCAGTTGATCGACAATCTGAATGCTTCCATCCATCTCCGCGCTCTCCTCACTGACTTGTTTCTGGCGGGTGAGATTCTGAGAACGCAACACAAACCGGCGGGGCAGGTAGTCACGAGCGAGGACAAATAAGCTGGCCCGCACCTGCTCAACTCCCTAAGGGTCAGCATGTGCAACTTTTTTGGCTGCCAAGAACAGGAGCTTTTGCACGACTCACAGCGCAGCGAAGCTGCCCAAAATCCCTTCGCCGTTAGCTTTGCAAGTACCTGAATCCACTGAGTTACAGAACCGGGTCTCGGCTGCCCGAAAACAGGTGTTTCCGGCAGGGGTCGCCCATTCGACTGGTCACGTCGACGGTGCTACGTCGAATTACACGTAAGACCTGATGAACGAACGCCGCGGGTGGTCCAAGGGGGCTAGGACCACGGAGAGCTACTGCTAGGACTCGGTGGGCAATAGACTGAGTTTGCTTGGGATTACGAACAGACTCAACTGACTCGTCTTGGAGAACGCGGAGCTCCCCTGGACTCCACTTGCCAGGACTGGATCTTTGTTCGCTGGTCCTCATTCTATTTGCCTGTGCCGGACTGGCGGGTTGCGGATCGACGACTTCGTCGAGCGCGCCCCCTGAAAAAGGCTCGGTGCCGACGATCACTTCCTTCACGGCGGATCCGGCAAGCATAGGCTCCGGTGCAAGCAGCACACTGAGTTGGGCCGCAGCAGAAGCGACGAGTGTTGCCATCACGCCGGGGACATTCACGTCCACATCGGTGAGCGGTTCCACCAGTATCAGCCCGGCGGCGACGACCACCTACACGCTGACCGCAACCAATGCCGCTGGCTCGACTACGTCTACGCTAACCGTTACCGTAAACACGGCGAGCAAACCACTGATCAGCTCTTTCACAGCTAGCCCCTCACGTATCACTTCGGGTTCCAGCAGCACGCTCAGTTGGGTGACGACTGGCGCGAGCAGGCTTGCCATCACCCCGGGAACATTCACTTCCACCTCCGCGAGTGGTTCGACGAGCGTGAGTCCAACGGCGACGACCACCTACACACTGACCGCAACCAATGCCGCTGGCGAGACCACGTCTACGCAAACCGTTACCGTAAGCACGGCGAGCAAACCACTGATCAGCTCTTTCACAGCTAGCCCCTCAAGTATCACTTCGGGTTCCAGTAGCACGCTGAGTTGGGCGACGACTGGCGCGAGCAGTATTGCCATCACGCCGGGGACATTCACTTCCACATCCGCGAGTGGTTCGACGAGCGTGAGCCCAACGGCGACGACCACCTACACGCTGACTGCGACCAACGCGTCTGGCTCGACCACATCCACGGCAAAGATCACGGTAACAGCGGCCGGTGGTACATTGGCGATTGCAACTACTTCGTGCCCGGGCGGAACACAAGGCGCGGCGTATGCAGGGTGCACAATAGTCGCCAGCGGTGGCTCTCCGCCTTATACCTTTTCCGTAAGCACGAATTCCAGCTTTCCTCCATTACCCGAGGGCATGTCTCTCAATGCAGCCACGGGGAACATCAGCAGCCCACTCATCGGCGGTCAAGGCACCTACACGCCCGAATTTGTAGTTACGGACTCGACCAGTGCCCAAGCGACTCAAAACATCAGCATCGCCGTCAATGGCAACAACGCGTTCCTGGCAAGCATCTTTCCGTCAACTTCTATTTTTCACCATCGAGTGGATGCAGCCACGACAGATTTGCCGGTAGATACTTCTCCCGCGGCGCCGATGTACCCTGGCTATTTGTCCGCGACGGTTAAGCCGTTTTTTGGGAACAATTCGAATGCTCCCTTTCCAAATGGAATACCAGCCATTGAAGTTCCTTACAACCAGGCCGAAGTTTCGGTTAGCACCACGTTATATCAATCCTATTTTGTCTCTGGCCCAATTCCGGCAAATGCTCCGGTGGAAGGCACCAGCAACTCGACGGGAGACAGACACGTTCTGGTCTACCTGGAAGCCGGCGGTGGAAACAATCCTGCGCTTTACGAGATGTGGCAGGGAATATACGAAGGCGGTCCCTGGACGGATTCCTCGAACGCACTTTGGCCCGACGTATCTTCGAATGCTTTGACACCGCAAGCGGGGGGAACATCCGATGCCGCCGGACTTCCGGTAGGGCCGCTGCTGGCCAATGCCGACGAGGTCATCGGTGTCGGCACTCCCAGCTCACCGAGCGGTACCATTCAGCATCCCATCCGCTTCACGCTCAACCATATGTTGAACTACTGGGTCTGGCCTGCTACGCAAACCGCTGGCGTGGGGAGTTGCACGGCTACGGGAGGGGGCTCCATTCCCGTGGAATCGCTGATTTCGCAATCTTCTCCTCCGGCAAGCTGCACCATGTCCGGAGCCGCTGGCGAGATCTATCGATTGAAGGCTTCAGTGGCGACTCCCTCTTGTGCCTCCACTAGTCCACAAGCGGCCATTATCATCACCGCATTCCGAAACTACGGAATCATCCTGGCCGACAACGGAGATAGCGGGGGACTCATCGGCACACCCGACGCTCGCTGGAACGATACAGATCTTGCGTGCCTTACAAGTCTCACCCTTTCGGACTTCGAGCCGGTAAACGTCTCAAGCCTCATGGTCAGTAATGACAGTGGGGCCACCAGCCATTAGCCAAACGGTTCGGCTGCCCCGCGGAAGCTGGTTGGATTTGCAGCACCCGACAGTCCGAAGCAACGCCTCGCTACCTTGCCTGCGACTCGAAGGCACCGATTCGATCTACGCGAAGTCGATAGAAACGTAGCGGCGACGAGACCGCTCGGTTCGGCTTTGCTACCCGCATATTCCGATGCTAGACTGCGTGCATGGCCACCAAAAAGAATGCTAAGAAGAGTTCGACCAAGTCGAAGAAAACTGCCCGCAAGAAGCCGACACCGCTGAAGAAGGTGAAAGGCTCAAAGAAGTTGGCGAAAACGAAACCTGTCGCGAAGAGGGTGGAGAAAAAGAAGGCCCCGGGTAAGAAACAGACTCGGAAGAAAAGCGAGCGTCTGAGTGCCGTACCGTTCCCACCGGCATCGCCTACAAGTGAAGAGTCCGGAGATTTACAGGGATTGTCCCGCGTCGAAGTTGCGGATTCAGAGAGCGTCGACGAGTTGATCGAGGAAGGGAATGCGTTCGAAGCCGATGTCGTTGCTGGTGTCGAGAGCGCTGAGGACGCTGACGAGCAGGAAGTTCATACCCACGAGGTACCGGAAGACGATGTTCCTGGCGAATATCTGGACGAGAAATAAGCGCGGGCTGGCCCGGTTGGTTGACCAGGCCTAAGCCCAGTCTGGTTCCTGGAGCTGAGACAAGTTCATGGGCGGCGGGTATCGCTCCTTTCAAATCCACGGCGTTCGACAACGCGCACAAGTGACAATTTCGAGAACTGCTTTTCGGATACAGGTAGTGTCAGTTCGCTGTGAGGGACCGTTTTGAACCTGGCTCGCCCGAGCATCGTCACGGCTGTCGTTTTCGTCGCCGCTTCTCTGAGTTACGCACAATTGGAGGGCACCAAGGCGGATACCCAGCCCATTCGCCATCCGGTCCCCGCCATTCAGGACGCCGAGAGTCCCGCCCAACGCGATGCCCGGATGCAATGGTGGCGTCAAGCCCGCTTCGGCATGTTCATCCACTGGGGCCTTTACTCCATCCCGGCGGGCACCTGGAATGGCAAGCAGATCCCAGGTATCGGCGAGTGGATCATGAATAACGCTTCGATCCCAGTGGCGGAGTACAAGGCCCTCGCGCCCCAGTTCAATCCCACCAGCTTCAGCGCTCGGGATATTGTGGCCCTCGGCAAGGCCGCCGGAATGAAGTACATCGTCATCACCGCCAAGCACCACGACGGCTTCGCCATGTTTGACTCCAGGTCAAATTCCTTCAACATCGTTGCCGCAACTCCCTTTAGGCGCGACCCACTCCGCGAACTCGCCGAAGAATGCCGGAAGCAGGGGATGAAACTAGGCTTTTACTACTCTCAGGACCAGGATTGGACCGCGCCGGGCGGGTCCGCCTACAAAACCGGCAATCATGATTCCGCAACCCACCATTGGGATTCGGCACAGGACGGTGATTTCGACAGCTATCTCCACACCAAGGCCATCCCACAAATCAAAGAACTCCTCAGCCAATATGCGGAGTTTCCCGTCGTCATCTGGTTCGATACTCCCACCGCCAACATGACCCCGGAGCGCGCCGCGGAGGTCGTCACCCTGCTGAACCAGCATCCGAATCTCATTTGGAACAACCGTCTCGGGGGAAGTTATCAGGGCGACACCGAGACTCCGGAGCAGTACATCCCTCCCCAGGGCTTCCCAGGACGGGACTGGGAGTCCTGCATGACCATCAACGACACGTGGGGTTACAAGTCCTACGATACCAACTTCAAATCCGTCGAGACGCTTCTGCGCAATCTCATTGATATCGCGAGCAAGGGCGGCAACTATCTTCTCAACATCGGCCCGGACTCCAAAGGCGTCGTCCCGGATGCCGAGGCTGAACGCCTCCGTCAAATGGGAAAGTGGTTGGCCGTCAATGGCGAAGCCATCTATAACACCAAGCCCACGCTGTTCGGCCCGGAAGCTGGCGCCTTCAGCCCCATTCAGAAGGACGAGAATGGCAACCCCAAGTTCATCCCCTCATGGAACTGGCGCTCCACCACCAAGGCCGACAAGATTTATATTGAGATCTTTACTTGGCCGGACAGCGGCACCTTCCACCTCGTCAACTCACCGCGCAAGGTTACCAGCGCTCACCTCCTGGCCGATTCCACTCACAAGCCTCTGACCCTGATCCAGACCGGCAACGGCGTGGACGTGCAACTGCCCGCCAAAGCACTCGACCCCATTGCCACAGTCCTGGTCCTCAATACATCGAACTAATCGGGTGCGCACCCGGCGAATCCCAAAACCACGGAATCGGGCCCGCAAGGGTCGCGTCGTACTTGGCGGGATCGTTCTCGCGCCAATGCAACACGCTCGTGTCGTCCACTAGGCAGGCGCGGGAATAAGATCCCGCGTCCACCTACTCGGTCCTGGTGGCTGGGACAAGCCTATCTGGCGCAAGGAGACTACGACAAAGCTCTGGCCGCCCTATTCATGAATGGGTCTTTGCCGGGCGGACATCAACTATGTCTGGCTCGCCGCGGCCGATGCAGCTCGCGGCGATAAGGAGACGGCTCTCGCCGCACTGCAAAAGGTGTTCGACGCGGGTTTTCACGATTTTGCCGCGCTCGATACCAGTCCGTGCTTCAAGTCCTTGCGCACGGACCGGCGCTTCCCGGCAGTTGCCCAGCGCTATCGCAAGGGCGTCGCGTCGCTCCGCCGGGCGGCTTGCCAGGCAGAAGCAGCATCAAAGTTGGTAATATGATGCGATCCCGCCGCAACCAAGGGAAATGCCTTCTTGCGAGGATCACAAGCGGAACCTTTGTCAACGGCGCCTCTCGCCTCTTCATGCCGAGCGCTACGGTCCGCCACTACGCCCGGTTATGGGAGGAGAATGGATGATGGGAAAGTTCGCGAGTGTGACCGCGACTGCGCGTGTTCTGGTGCTGCTGGTTCTGACAAGTCTGGTTCTGACAATTCTGCTGGGAGCACAAGGATTCGCGCAGACAACGCCAGCGGATCAGACTCCCGCGACACCGCCTGCGACACCGGCGCCTGCGGCGCAGCAACCCGCCCCGCCCACTCCCGCAGCCCAGAAGCCCGACAGCAGCCAGGAACCAGCCGATGAGGAGACTACTGCGCGGCGGAAACGCGTTCACGACTACAAGAACTGGAGCTACAACGTCGGCGCCGGTGCCAGCCTTAACAGCGGCACAACGCGCACCTGGGTGAGACAGGGAGGCTTTGTGGGGGCGGCGGGCGTGGCTCGCAACGCGAACAAGTATTTAGGGCTGCGCTTGGACTTTGATTTTGCGAACCTGCCGTTGCGCGACTCCACGCTGGAATTGGCGCAGGCTTCGGGAGCCTCAACCCATGTCTACTCCCTCACGCTTGATCCCATCATCAACATGCCTGTAACCAAGCTAGTAAGCGCATACGTCCTCCTTGGGCCGGCTTTCGACCATCGTTCCGGAAGTCTGAACTCCGACACTACAATTGCAGGTTCGGCGTGCAACTCGTTCTGGGACTGGTGGGGCGTGTGCCAGAACTCGAATTTCAGCATTCCTCTGAGCGGCAACTTCAATTCCACCGTGAACGAGTTCGGATACAACGTTGGCGCAGGCGTGTCGCGCAAGATGCCGAGTGGTGTCGAAATCTACGGGGAATTCCGTCTTCTGCACGGATCGCACAACGGCATCACCACCGATTATCGTCCCATCACCCTCGGCTTTCGCTGGTAGCGGCAGTTCTTCTCGGCTACTCGGAATGGGCTATTCGGGCGCTGCTTGTTTGAACCGCTTACCCGGGATTGGTTCGGTAACTCCAGAGACTTCCGACGAGCTGTTGCAATTGCACGAATGACGCCGCCGGAACGGGCTGTGAGACGGCGGCGCTGGAGTTGGCTTCGGCCAACGCTGCCTCGACGATTTGGTGTGCGGGCGCGAGGGAGCAGGCAGGATCCGTGGCCTCGGCGTGGCCGGCGAGCAGCAGGGCCTGGCAACGGCATCCGCCAAAATCTTGGGTGCGCTGGTCGCAACTGCGGCAGGGTTCCGGCATCCACTGTTCTCCGCGAAAGCGCTGGAACGAGGAAGACTGCTGCCAGATGAATTCAAGACGCTCGTCGCGGACGTTTTCGAATTCGAGTCCTGGGATGACTTCCGCGGCGTGACAGGGGAGAACCTTGCCTGCCGGATTGATGAGCATCAATCTACGTCCCCATCCACCCATGCAGGCCTTGGGAAAGCGCGCGTAATAGTCGGGGACCACCGAATCAATGCGGATGCGTCCGGCAAGACGTTTTTCCGCTGCGGCGACGGCCTCGACCGCTCGCTCAAGCTGTGTTCGCGTGGGCAGCAGCGCGGCCCGATTCCGCAATGCCCAGCCGTAATACTGGGTGTGGGCGATTTCCATGCGATCGGGCGCGAGCCCTTCGATGAAAGCGATCATCTCATCGAGGTGATCGATATTCTGCCGGTGCACCACAAGATTCACGGTAAAGGCAATTTTGTGGCGACGGATGAGGCGCGACAATTCAACTTTGTGTGCGTGCGCTTTGGCTCCGGCAATCCAGTTGGCTGCATCTTCGCCTGAATCCTGGAAGCTGATCTGGATGTGATCGAGCCCGGCATCAACCAGCGTCTGCAGTCTGGCTTCAGCCAACCCGATTCCCGAGGTGATCAGATTTGTGTAGAGACCCGCGGCGCGCGCGGTCGCAATGAGTTCGGTCAGATCGGGCCGCGCCAGCGGTTCGCCTCCGGTGAAGTGCGCGTGCAGCATCCCCAACTTGCCCGCCTGCTGGAAAACGTCGATCCACTCTTCGGTCGAAAGCTCCGAACTTGCCGCGGCCAACTCAATCGGATTGGAGCAGTAGACGCAGTGCAGCGGGCAGCGATGCGTGATCTCGGCAATGAGGGCCAGCGGGTTGGGAATCATGAGTTGCTGCCGGGAAGACCCTGTAGATTGGTCGTCGAAATAGATTTTTCTACAACGCGATTTTAGGTGCTCTCGGAAAGCTCAAGTTTACTCTCGACGGTATTCTCTTGGGTGGCCGGAGATATCCCTGAGTTAGACCGGTCACATCCCTGACAGTTCTTCCTTCTCGGGCGGCTTATCGAGCGGTCTTGGCTCCTAATAGTCTTTACTCCTAATAATCAACGATCCGCTTGTGCCGCAGTTGCTCGAGGAACTGGCTGATGTCGGCGCGAATCTTGGCGGGATTGGCGTCCGAGAACTGAGTTTGCAGTTCGCGGATGATTTGGCCGAAGGTGCGTTGGCCGTCGCAGCGCTCCAAGACTTGACGTCCTGTGCCTTGCAACTTGATTGCTCCTTCGGGAAACAGGATCACGCGGTCTTGTTCGGTGCCTCCCCAGCGGCAACCGGCCGCCAGGCGGGGCTGGCTGGAGTCCTCGGGAGGGGCCATGCTAGTGTCCTCGGTTCGTGGGCGGCAACTTGCGGGTGCCGCTCGCTGCAGAGGAAAACAGGTTCCTCCACTTCGCATTGCGACAGATCAAACCAATCGCAATGCTCTGGTCGGAATGACAGAGTCTTGGGTTGGAGTTCCAATTCACGCTAGCTGGCCTCGATTCGGAATGCCCCGGGTGGTGGCCATCCGGGCTGGACGTAGGCGAAATAGAGAGCGTCGAGTTGCGCCCATAGGATGTCGCACTTGTCGCGCAGGGCCTGGATCGCCAACTCCTGCTCGGCTCGCGTTTTCGCGGTTTCGTAGACATAGTTCACCGCGAACTGCGAATCCTCCGGCGCCTGATAAAGTCTGGCCTCGAAATAATCGAGACCTCGGGAGAGCCAGGGATAGTGCTGGTGCAATTTTTCCACCCGCAGGGTGATCAGCTTGGTCGAAAACAACTCTGTCAACGAGGAAGCGACCGCCTCCAGCAGAGTCCGGCTGCGAACAATATTCAGGTATTCGTTTACCGCGAAGCGGGTTGCGGGAAGAATGCCTTCTCCCGCGCGAACCGGTTCAGGATCGAGACCCGTGGCTTCCGCCAACTTGATCCAGCGCTTGATGCCACCTTCGCTGGTGGCGTCGCCATCGTGGTCGACGATGCGCTTGCGCCAGGCGCGGCGGAAGACTGGGTCGGGACCACGGGAGAGGATGATTGAGTCCTTTATAGGAATAATCGATTGATAGTAATAGCGGTTCAGCGCCCAGGCCTGCAGTTGTCCGCGGCTGAGCTTGCCTTCGTGCATTAACAAATGAAAAGGATGTTTGTGATGGTAGCGCTCCTCGCCGGTGGCCTGCAGTTGTGCGCAGAACTCGTCGAGGGAAAGCAGGCGTGTTTCGGATGCGGTTTCTAGAGGTCGAGCTGCCATCCATCCTCCGCAATTTCCCAGCCCGCGTCGCGCACCTGGCGATATTCGGCACTCGTCTCGTCCAGCATGGGATTGGTGTTGTTGATGTGCAGAAATATTTTACGCGGGCGGCGCAGTGCAGCCAACATGACGAGCATGTCTTTGACCGGAACGTGGCCCATCTGCTGGGCAGTTTGTCCGAATTTCCCGGAGCCGTTCACGCCAATGAGTTCGTCGTTGCTCCAGAAGGTGCCGTCGAAAAGCAGGACGTCGCAAGCATCCAGTTCCGCGAGCAAAGCGTCATCCACTTGAGGCACAGCGGGCATGTAGGCCAAGCGCGCGCCGGAATGTGAATGGATGAAGAAGCCCAAGGAAGCTTCGCCGGGAGACAATTGCGATCGGCGTTCGGCCGTGACGTAAGCGGGATAGTGAGTACCGAGCGACCGCGCCCGGCAGCGGAGACCGGAATCCTCGCCTTGAGCAGCGCACAGAAAAAATTCTTCTCCCGCCACGAAATCAGTCCACCTGGCTTGATCTGGAATACGATGCAGCATGCCAAACATTGAGTTGTCTTTGCGGAGAATGCGGCGCACGGAAGCGGTGGCGTAGATGTGCAGCGGCTGGAGTTCGCGCAGCAGGAGCAGTCCGAGGACGTGGTCGAGATCGGCATTAGCCAGCGCCACGCCTGCGATGGGCGACTGGCGCAAGCCATCGCGCGGATGCAGATCGGGTGTTGCTTCGATTTGGGCGTGCAGGTCCGGAGAGGCGCCCAACAAGAACCACAAGAGGCCGTCCTCGGTGAGCGCAACTTGCGTTTGAGTGCGTGGCTTGCCCTGGAAGGTGCCGGCCCTCACAGCCCGACAATTTGCGCAGGCGCAGTTCCATTGCGGAAACGCGCCTCCGGCCGCTGAGCCAAGAATATTTACTTGCATCTGTTTTACCGAATCGGGGCCGTAAAGCCTCGGCGTTCAAGCCGAGGATATAAGGCCCCCTTGTTTTTCCCTGCCGTTCGTTCTAGAACCCCGCCGTCCACAAGACCTATGGCCGGGCAGGGCCAAAAGCCTCTTCGTTGTCCTCCGCTGAAGTAAGGGCGGTTGTGGGAGGAACCCACCGAAGAGATCGGACCAACATCCGACTCCGTAGGAATCCTCGCTGTTTGCGGCGGGGAGGATGTCAATTGCATCTCTGGTGAGTTTACCGGAGTTGATGCGAAGGTGATTTTGCGAGAACCCTCGGGGAAAGTGGGTCGCTGCGGCAGCGTCGCCGAGAGCGCCCCAAGCGGGCGAGGATGACAGGACTGGCAAGGTTTCCACGAATTGGATGCAGCAAGTGTGAAATTCTCTGCAACTTGGGCGAGAAATAACTACTCCTGCTCCGTTTCTCCTTGCCTTAGCGGAGCAGCCGCTGCATACTGCGAATGGCCCGCGCGGTGCCGGGATCAGCTCTCTCCCTGCCCTCCCCACTCCTCACGCGATTCTGCTAGAAATTGAAACGAACGTAGCCGAGTCCATCTAGCTCTGGCCTGCAGCGGCAGCGCAGCGCAGCGGATCGACATCCCAAAGCCTGGTATCAACCGAAAGGTTCTCGACTCCGACTTCCCCGGCCAATTCGGTTCCCGGTCTGCCGCACCACACGATGCGGAATTGCGCTTTAGTGCCCAGGTACATCACGTCAACCACGTCTCCCGGCTTCAGTTGAGCGTCTACGCACTGCAGGGTAGCCCCGCGTCCACTAATGCTGCGCAGACTGGCGGGTTGAGTGAAGGGGCGGGAATGAACGTCCATGCCCCAGATCTGGACAGGAAGATCAACGAAAACGCGCGACTGGCGGCGCCGGTCCATGCGATGCTCCTTGGTTTCAAGTGGGGGTCAAGGAATCGTAGGCGGGCGGGAGGGGGAAACATAGGTAACCTCAGTCACAGGCGAACCTGTGCCAAAAGTTTGGTTACCTGAGGCGAGAGCGGTTCTTTGCGAGGGGCGCCCGAGGCGCCTAGTCGAGGTCGCCGAGCGAGCAGGCGCCGGGGCCCCGAGGGTCGCCGCAGGAGCCGCAGGCACCCGCGGGAGCCGACGTACTCGTACCGCTCTTGGCGGACATGGCAAAGACGCTAAGCTGCGGGCTCAGCTTCTGGCTTTGACACTTGGGGCACTTGGCCTTGTCGCGGCCGAAGACCAGGGTTTCAAACTCGTGCTGGCATTCCTGGCAGATGTATTCAAAAATCGGCATAACGATTGCTCCCTTGGAACTGACTACTGCTATTAGAATCAATTCGCGCCAACTTCGCAAACAGGAGCAGATACCTGGGACCTTCAAGTTCAAGGGCTGAGTTCGAGAACGGCTTAACGGAGAAGCCTACCGCGTTCGCAGCCTCCGTCTTCCGGCCACGTCGCTGGCTGCGGGGTGGGCATGTGCAAACGCTCGCTGCTTTCTTTCTCCCACGCCGAGTCTACTCGCCGGCTACCGAACAACGTTTGATCGAAGTGGAGCCCGGCGTTCCTGTGCTGTGTCACTGTCACTGGCAGAAAGATCGGAGCGCGCTGACGCTGATCGTGGTGCATGGATTGGAGGGATCGAGCGAATCGCAATACATGCTGAGAATTGCGCGGAACGGCCTGGCCGCGGGCATGAACGTGGTGCGCATGAACCAGCGCAACTGCGGCGGCATGGACCATTGCGCGCCCACGCTCTACAACTCAAGCCGCTCCGAGGACGTCGCGGCGGTGGCGCGCAACCTGGTTGAGCGCGACGGAGTTTCCGGTTTCATACTCATCGGTTTTTCCATGGGCGGCAATCTGGTTTTGAAGCTGGCGGGGGAGTGGGGCAGCGAAGGTCCGGCGGAGTTCCGCGGAGTGGCGGCGGTTTGTCCCGCGATCAATCTGGCGGCTGGGGCCGACGCGCTGCATGAGCCTGCCAACCGGATTTACGAGTACTATTTTCTGCTGCAGTTGTACCAGCGGTTTCGCCGCAAGGTGAGGCTGTTTCCTGAGACCTTCGACGCCTCGCGCCTGCGCGGAGTCAAGACGCTGCGCGAGTTTGACGACCGCGTAACTGCCTACTATTGCGGATTCACCAGTGCCGATGACTACTACGCCCGGGCCGCAGCCGCCAATGTGATCGACCGGATCGCGCGACCCACGCTGGTCATCCATGCCGTCAACGATCCTTTCATTCGTCTTTTGCCGGAGACGCGCCAGGCGCTCCTCTCCAATCACAATATTACCTACATCGAGACCGAGGACGGCGGACATTGTGCCTTTGTCGGCGAGCGCGGCGGCGACTCCAGTTACGACGGCCGCTGGGCAGAGCGCGAAGTTGTGGAGTTCGCGAAGCAGTTTCGATAGTGCCACCCAGTGCGGCATTCCTTACAAACTGTGTCCGACGGAAACGGGGAATCTTGTTGTTTTCCCGCCTTTGCTCGGGATGACAGGAGTGTGTCTTAGTGGGCGCTTGCTGGACGCCGGAACCACGTCAGCATCTCGGCCCCGTGCCCCTTCAGCCGCGTCCGCAGGAACGCGAGCAATACCATAGCGAGGAAGATCGTTAGCAATCCCAAGGATGCAATTCGGAGGCTGACGCTGTGCTTGGGCAGGATGGAAAAACGTCCGTACACGAACTCGATATGCACCCAGTAAACCAGCAGGGAAGCCTGGCCCAATTGAATGAGAGGACTGAATCCCAACTGCGCCGCACCCCAGCGGCACCAGGCATAACTCGCTGTCAGAATCACCAGCAACATGCCTACGCGGATCAACCAGAAGTTAGGGCTGGTGTGCCAATAATCGTAGATGGCGTAAAGCTGATGCGGTTGGGCGTCGAGCCAGCGTGCGGTCGCTATGAACACTAAGCCGGCTGCGCCCGCCAAAAAGAAAGTCGCGGTTTCACGCTGGCGAGCCCATTGGCTTTGCAAAATAAATCCAGAGGCCAGCCCGACGAAGGCGAAAGCAATCCATGGAAAAATCGGGAAGAGCCCGGCCTGCGGTGTGCCGAGATTGTGAACGCCGTTTATGTAGGACTCGAGCGGCCACGGCAGCCAGTTCGGGCGCCAGGTTGTCCACAGCGGCGGCGTGAGCAGAGAAATCAGTAAAGCGGTTCCAGCGGAGGCCAGAACGAGGGCGAGCCTGGCCTGGGCTCCATAGTGAAACGACAGAACCAGCCAGCAGACGACGCCCATGAGCATCATGGAGAGACCGATGGTGTTGAGAATATCCACGCGCAGCAAGTCGCTGAGCGGCGCCCAACCCCAGGCGATGAGATATTCCTGCAGGCGAAAGAGCAGGCCAAAGGCAAAAATCTCCGCGCCCCGGCGGATGGTGGCGTGAGCGATCTGCGCGGGCGGCAGATTCTTCTTCCACAGTTTTTCGGTTACCAACGCGAACGAAATGCCCGCCAGAAACAAAAACAGAGGAGCAGGGAAGGTTCCTCCCAGTTGCGAATACATGAAGAACTTGCTCTCGCGGGCGCTGGGGCTGAGCCAGGAGTCGTAGCAATGGGTCTGAAACATCAGGAGACAGGCCAAGCCCCGCATCCAATCAATGTAAGCGAGGCGAGATGGATTCGGAGCCACCATGCCGCTGCCCGCGGGCCACGTGGAAGTATACGGCACGGGCGGCTTAATGTGTCCTCGCTTTAGTCTGTCGATTGAATCTGCACGAGGGGAGTTCTTGGGCCAGAGGATCGCGCTCCCGGCTGCCTGCGGTTGGGAGGACGCTCACTGCGCAACCGGTTCACGGCTGTGCCGACGCCAAGCGAGGCGTTCACCATGTGCCCGACACGGAGCGGCCCGGCAATTCTCTCGTTCTGAATCCAGTGCAGTGCACTGCTGATGCTGCATCCGCACTGGCTGCAATCCGGGTTTCCGCCGAAGACACAAGGTTCCACGCGGCTTTTGAGATCGGCGGAGTAATTCACCGACATCCTGGAAAACAGGCAACTCTGCGGATTCGTGGGCGGGTTGACGAAGGCGCGAGCCACGCCTTCCGTAATCAGCAGCTTCGGATACGTCTTCCGCAACGGCGGCAATTCGCTCGCAACGCGTTCGCGATCTTCCGCAGTCAGGCGCTCCGGGGTTTCTTCGTCCATCTGCGGGCTGTAGAGACTCACCCAGATGTGGTCGACTTCGGGCCGCGCGTTCCAGAATGCCACGTATTCTTCGAGATAGCCGGGGCGGGCGAGCATGGGACGGGTAATGACCCAGTGCACGTTGATTTTCCGGCCTGCGATATTCTTCAGGATGCGCTCGTAGGTAGCCGGCTCGCGTCGAACGTCATGGTGTTCGGGCAGACCGTCCACTGATACGGCGATGCGCGTGCGGGGGATTTCCATCCAGTGCGCGGGAATCGGAATCACCGCGCTGGTCACCACCATGGCGAAGACTCCCATTTCGCTGAGCGCGGGAAGAATGCGATCCAATTCGCGATAGCGGACCATGGGTTCGCCGCCAACCAGAGAAACATGCATGGGACGGTGGCGGCGTACCAGGTCAAGGACACCATGGACCAGCGCATCTCCGCGAAAGTCCCGGAGTTCCCGCAGCGTGGTGCCGTTGCCCAGATGACTCTCACCATAGGCGTAGCATCCCGGACAACTCAGCGGGCATTCGCGAGTGATCTCAATGGAAAGCAGCGGAACGTTTCCGCTCAACACCCGCCACCAGGCACGGGCGAGATCGCGGGGAGTTAGACTGGACGGAGGAACTCCAGAATTCATTATGACTTTAGAAGCGAATTGGTGGTTTGGGGTTATCCGGCGAAGCCGCCCGGAAATCAGATCCTTGCGGACAAAGTAGGCGAAGGAAAATGTGGTGGTGATGCAATAGACGTACCTCACTCCAGTGATTCTTAGATGCGATGAAACGCTCGGAGACTCTGAGTAAAAGCACCGGGGATTTGTTTGCTGCTCTGGATGTCGCGGATATTCCGCACGCCTTGCTCCAACGATCTCAGGTCCTCTTCAATCGCGTGCGATAAATGTTTGAGTCCGTCTAACATTTCGATCACGCCCTTATCAACGGTATTGAGTCTCGCTTTCTCAAAGTGGCTTCTCGCTTCCGTATAGCTCATCGGATTCCTCCAGTTTTCCCCCGGGGACTAACGTGTTTTTCTCCCGAATCGATGATCCGCCGCGTGGTGCCTTCCTGAATGCCCAAAATTGACCAGTGCTTGACCATTGTTCCGCCTCCTCTTTGGGTCCACGGGAATGGGTACAGGAAGGAGGATGACCGTGACCCACCCGTCCTTGCGTCACCCTTGGAAATCCGATTCTGCGGGCATTTGACCGCGGAGAGGGGTTTGGGGTCGTGTGGGGCGTTTCACAGGTCGAAAACAGCTTTTGGAGCCACCTTGGAGGGGCATCGTAGGCGCGAGACCCCGTCATCAGCAAAGAACGCCTGTGTCGCAATGCAACCGAGGCAGATCTCCACCTCATCCTCTGAACGCTTGTTGGTCTTGAACTGAGAATTGCAACCTTCGCAGACGCCGATGGCTGGCAGCGGAGGCTTTACGATGCGGAGTTTGCGGGTGTCCATCGGAGTCTGTCGCATCGACACGGCAGGCGTTGAATGAGCGGAAATCAAGACTGCACAATTGGGTGGCTTTGTGGCCATTTAGGAACCACCCCAAAGGGAACGATGATGACCGGACATCGCGATCTCCAATGTGATTCCCTAAGGTGCCATCAACAATTTTTCTACATGACTCCGGTAATTAGCGTTTCGCGGGATTATGAGGCTAAGGTTCACAGTAGGGTAAACAATATGAAGCGGATTCTGATTCTGATTCTAATTCTGGCGATGACGGCCTTGGCGGCGGCGCGGGACAAGAAATCAAAGGCTCAGCCGGGACCGTATATATTCACCAGCAAAGCGTCCACTCAAACGCTCAAGGTGCTAATCGTCCAAGCGAATCTAAGAGAAGGGTACGCCCTCGATTCCGAGGACCAGTTCCAGTTCCGATTCTCGAAGCCAGCGCAGATGCCAGTCATGGGTGCGCTTTTCATGGCTTCAAGTGCATGTCCGGGCATGACCACCAAAAAGGTCTGGTCATACACGCTGGCGGAACTCAATGGCATGACAAAGGTGACCGTGATGCCTGTCTGGGAATATCCGGACGATTACTGCAAAACGCAAACTCAGGAGTTGATATGGAGCCAGCGAGAGGAGATTGCAGCATTTCAAGCAATGCTAGACAAGGCTCCCACTTCGAGTGCGCAGGTTCCAACTCATGCTCCAACTTCGGTTGCAGACCAGCAACAGGACACGAAGCGGCATACAGCTTGTCTGGAATTGGCGAAGGACAATCCGAGCATCACTTGCAAGTGAGCGTCGGAAGGACTGTGATTGGCCTCAGCCCGACCTCTCGACAGTACCCCGCTCTTTTCTACGCGCTCTTCAAGAGACTGGCTGCCGGACTCCGGTCCCCACGAATCAAAATTTGCTCTTAGCTGAATGTTGGGGCGAGGAATATTTCTCGTTCAGAGCTTCTCAGTTTCCGTGTAAGAGGCAACGTCTGAAGCGGGTGTGCAAATGAACGGCTGCCGCATACCGGCGGCAGGCTCCCAGAAATCTGCTGGTCTATGCCGCCTTCTTCTTCTGCCGCGCCTTCACCTTCGCCCACCTCGCCGCTGTGCCACCGCGATCTTCCTGCGAGCTGATGCCGACGTGGGGCGCTTGGCGGGAGCCGGGGCCGTCGTTTTCGCAGCGCCTCTTGCTGTTCGGTGCCGAAAGGAAAGCCCTTCGGACGAGCGTGCTACGCATATTCGTTGCAAGAAATCTTCGAGCATCTGAAACTATTCGAGGGGGACACTCGCACTCGTGCAATCATCGGAACCGTTGCTTTTGCCGGATGAGGGAGGGCGAACTGCGGGGCTTATGGGGAACAGACGACTTGGGGCATTATCTCCGCATAAGGCGGAATGGAGGTGCTTACTCCATTGACGTTAACTCGGGGTTGCCCGTGAAGTAGCTTGTGATCGATTGTCAGAAGGCGACGTGACGCTACAAGGGACGCCCGTCCCAAACTGGGCACGGTGGGGGCCGCAGGTCAGTTGGCAGGATGAATCCCGTGGCATTCTTTGTCTCAGAATCATGTGCTCGAAATTCGGGCGGAGCGGTGATGTGCGTCAGATTGACTCCTCCCAACTGGAAGATGATTGGCGGCAGTTGTGGGAATGCGACGGATCGAGGGAAGAGATTTGAGAAGGGATTTAGGAGCGGAACGGGCGATTCTACTGGTGTGCAGGACAACGGTCCCGCAACGGAACGGTGCGGCACTACACAGATGAAGGCCAAAACGAAAACAAGTTGTCGCCATTTTCGAGACGGCATACCGCCAACATTTTAGTCCCACAAGATAATTGTTAGATATTGTTAAATGGAGAGAATTGCATATCAGAATTATCAGACTGACCTCTCTTTGGTAGCATCTGTGTGTTATTGATTATAAAAGTGGGCGCGTAGCTCAATTGGATAGAGCACCGGATTTCTAATCCGGTGGTTGCAGGTTCGATTCCTGCCGCGCCTACCATTTCAAATCAACTAGAAATCGTGCCCGAACTCTGCGAGTCTGAGGCAGACGAGTTCGGAGAGGAATGCTCAGTTACGGAAGCGGTATGCGATAGAGGTTGCGGCGGATGTTCCGGCGAGTGTAGGCGTAAACGGATGGGCTGACGGCCGACTCTACGTCCTGGGGGATTACGGCAGCCGCCTTCGCGTTCGTCAAATCCTCCAATCGTGCGATTCCGGACGGCGGCAGCTTCGGAAGCCCCGTGTCATGCGCCACGGGTAGCGCATAACTGCCCTCGTGCAGGGATGGAAAGTCGATATACGAGAGGGTCCCAGCCATGTTCCAGGTAAGGTGGCAGAAGCCCACACAGAGCGGAACAGCGGCGCCGCCGTCCACCGCAAACGCAGTGGCCGCAGCTGTGGACTCTTCACCGGGGTTTGGCGAGGCGGCAACCACCCAACGGCCGTCCGGCGATACCGCCAAGATATCGAAAACCCGCTGAGAGGATATTTTGCGGCGGCCGGTTCCATCGGCTTTCATGCGATAGAGAAAATTCGATCCACCCTCGATCGCTCGAAAAACCAGATCGCCATCGGGGAGAAAATGCGGAGAATCTTCGATCTCGGAAGAGGAGATACGCGTCGGCGAAGAGCGACGGTTGGTTGGCGCAACCCACAGGCTGGAGTGGCCGCTCTGGTCGTTCATTGTGAATGCGACTTCCTTACTATCCCGAGAAACTGAATACCCTCCCATGGAATAACCCGGCAGCACCATCTCCACTCTTCCGCCGGTCAGATCCTTGACCCGGAGTTCGTAGCCCGGTGTTTGGCCGCTGGCCATCAAGTAATAGAGGCTATTCCCATCCCCAGAAAAAGAAGGCGCCACCGCATTCCCCTCCGAGGAAATCTGGTGGTCGCCTTCCTTGTCGTGGAGCCAAACCGTGCTATCTTCCGATCCCACGGACGTAATGAGCGATTTGCCGTCGGCGGCCACCTCTAGGCCTTCTTGCGAAGTTGGGTCGGAAGTTACCGGCTCGGGCTCTCCGTTCGGAAAACGCTGGCGCCAGATATGGAATTTGTTACCCTCCCTGGCATTGAGGTACACCCATTTGCCGTCGGGGGACCAAGCACCCGAAATACAAGCGCCGCTGGGGGGACCGACGACTCGCACGTCGCCACTGCCCTCGAAAGGAGCAACTCGGCAAGGCACAAGCTCGCCACGACTGTCCATCTCAACCACCAGCACCCATCGCCGGTCAGGTGAAAGATAGGAATGATGGGCCATGCCGCGGTCCCCGGGAGGCGCGTAAACCTCACGCCTCTGCCCTCGGCTTTCGTCGGTGGTCACAACCACCATGTGCAATCCTTCAGTGATCTCGGAAAAGAGCAGCCGCCTCCCTCCTTCG